>Ga0172375_10001100_pt1 | contig 43604 bp, 33 predicted proteins | sample LakKiv1m_FD_114537 | JGI IMG/M metagenome (GOLD analysis project Ga0172375, IMG submission 114537) | Freshwater microbial communities from Kabuno Bay, South-Kivu, Congo - kab_092012_11.1m | ecosystem: Environmental > Aquatic > Freshwater > Lake | place: Democratic Republic of the Congo... | reverse complement strand
GGACGGATTCGCACGCAGCGCCGATGATGCGGTGGTAACAGTCTGTTGAAAACCCGTCCATCAGCGTGTTCAAAATGGTCCAGATGCAAGGCGCGCGTGAAGAACAAGGAGCGAAGGCGTCCTTACGGTACGCCGTAGCGAGTTTCCCGTGAAACGCAGCATATGGGCCATTTTACAGGCTGGTAACGGGGTCGCGTCGCGTGGGCCCGATAGCCCGGCCGATGATGCCACCACCACCCGGGAGACCTGAAGCATGACCCAAGCCAAGACCATCGAAGTAGAGGCCAACGGCCTGCGTTTCGTCGCGCTCGAGCAGGGGCCCGCCGATGGGCAACTGCTGCTGTGCCTGCACGGCTTTCCCGACAACGCGCTGACCTTCAGGAACCAGATGCCGGTTCTTGCCCGCGCCGGCTACCGCGTGGTGGCGCCGTACATGCGCGGCTACGCTCCGAGCGCGTCCTCGCCCACCGGCGTCTACCAGACCGCGGCGCTGGCCCGCGACGCGGTGGCCTTGATCGACGCGCTCGCGGGCGGGCGCAAGGCGGTGGTCTTCGGCCACGACTGGGGCGCGATGGCGGCCTACGGCGCGGCCGTACTGGAACCCGCGAAGGTCGAACGTTTGATTGCCGCGGCGGTACCTTACGGTCCGAAGCTCGCAACCGCCTTGACCGAGGACTACGCCCAACAACGACGCTCCTGGTACATGTTCTTTTTCCAGATGCCGTTCGCTGAGGCCGCGGCGGCGGCCAACGACCTGAGCTTCATTCGCAGCCTGTGGAAGGACTGGTCGCCGACCTGGAACTTCCGCGATGACGATATCGCTCCGGTGCTGGCGACTTTGGCGCGTCCCGGTGTGATAGAGGCCGCGCTCGGCTATTACCGCTGCCTGTTCAACCCCTCGCTGCAAGACCCGGCCTTGATGAACGACCAGATGCAGATCGGATTCGCACCGGTGCTGGTACCGACTCTTTACCTGCACGGACGCGACGACGGTTGTGTGGGGCTGGAGATGTCGCAGGGGATGGAGGATTCCTTCCCGGCCGGTCTGGAAAAGGTTGTGCTCGACGCCGCCGGACACTTCGTGCAATTGGAGAAGCCGGCGTTGGTAAGTGACCAAATTTTAAGGTTTCTGAGAAGACCCTGATGGTGCGGGTCGGAGTGCGGCCCGGAGTTCCTTCTGGTTGCGAGTGGGTCGGGGGGATGGCTGCCGTGGTGTCGGCGAGCGATCAAGTGTTCAGAAGGAATCTCCGGGCCGGGTGTCCGCGCTGTCGCTAGTCACGGCCCGCGAACAGTAGCATCCGGCTCGGGGGCGCTTCCAACACAAAGGCGCGAATAGTTGAAAAAAAACGCGGCGCCCGGCGCTGCAACCAGGAAACGAGGACGCGAGCATGGCCGAGATCACGACATTACAGCGAAAGGACGGGCGCGGCGCTGCCGAGTTGCGCCCGCTTCGTATCACTCCCGGCTTCATAGCCCACGCCGAGGGGTCGGTGCTGATCGAGATGGGGCTCACGCGCGTGATCTGCACCGCCAGCGTCGAGGAGAGCGTGCCGCGCTTCCTGCAGGGGCGCGGCCGCGGCTGGGTCACTGCCGAGTACGGAATGCTGCCGCGCTCCACCCACACGCGCAGCGATCGCGAAGCCGCCAAGGGCAAGGTGGGAGGGCGCACGATGGAGATCCAGCGCCTGATCGGCCGCAGCATCCGCGCGGCGATGGACATGGAGGCACTCGGCGAGCGCACCGTCCAACTCGACTGCGACGTCATACAGGCCGACGGCGGAACCCGCACTGCCTCGATCACCGGTGCCTGGTGCGCGCTCGCGCTGGCCTGCAAAGGTCTGCTCGCGCAGGGCTTGATCGAGCACGATCCGGTTGTGCGCGGAGTCGCCGCGGTCAGCGTCGGCATCGTGCGTGGCACCACGATGCTCGACCTTGCCTACGACGAAGACTCGAGTGCCGACGTCGACATGAACGTCGTGATGACTTCGCAGGGCGAGTTCGTCGAAGTGCAGGGAACTGCCGAAGGCGGCACCTTCGGCCGCGAACAACTCGACGCGCTGACCGATCTCGCGTGGCGTGGCATACAGGAACTGCTGGCTGCGCAGCGGGCGATAGTCGGTGGTTGAAGTGACGAGCGTGGTGCTCGCGACCACCAACCGCGGCAAGCTCAGAGACTTTCGCGCGCTGCTGGATGCGAGCGCGATCGAGCTGCGGCTGCCCGAAGAGTTCGGAGTCGCGCTCGACGTCGAAGAGAACGGCGCGACGTTCGAACAGAACGCGCTGCTGAAGGCGCGCGCATTTGCACGTGCGTTACCTGGGCACGCGGTGCTGGCGGACGATTCCGGTCTCGCTGTCGATGCGCTCGACGGCAGGCCCGGTGTCTACTCCGCGCGTTACGCCGGAGGCCCCGGCGATGACGAGGCCAACAATCGCAAAGTGCTCGAAGAGCTGCGCGGCGTGGGCGATCGTCGCGCGTCGTTCGTATGTGTGCTCGCGCTGGTGCTGGCTGACGCGAGCGAAGTAGTGGCCGAGGGGCGCTGCGAAGGTCGTATCGTCGATGAGGCAAGGGGCAGCAACGGTTTTGGTTACGATCCGATCTTCTTTCGCGACGATCTCGGCTGCACGTTCGCCGAGGCCACACCGCAACAGAAGAACGCCCGCAGCCACCGTGCGGCGGCCGTCGAGGCCTTGCTCGGCAAACTCGGTCGGCCACGCAGCCACAGCAGGTCGGGTTAGCGCGGATTGAAAAACCGTCCATCAGTCTCTTCAAAATGGTCCAGATGCAAGGCGTGCGCGAAAAGCCGCGAGCGGAGGCGTACTTCTGTACGCTGTAGCGAGCGGTTTCGCGCGCACGAGCCCGAGTTGGCGAGGGGCGAGCACGAGTAGACAGGCGTGATCCTCGCGCGTCGCCCGCTCCGCGCTCGTGGGCGATTTTCAACAGGTTGTCAGCGCGGATTGAAACCGCCTCTCATGCGGGCGACAATCCGCGGTCTTCGGGGCGTGGCGCAGTCTGGTAGCGCACCTGCTTTGGGAGCAGGGTGTCGGAGGTTCAAATCCTCTCGCCCCGACCAATTTCGACCTCACTCTCGTCGATTGATATCTTCACGACGAGGAGGATGTTCGAATCCTTTGGTAGCGACATACGCGCTCGTAGCTCAGTTGGATAGAGCACCGGCCTTCTAAGCCGGGGGTCGCTGGTTCGAGCCCAGCCGGGCGCACTTCGCTCACGTGGCGATCGGGCCACTCCCGCGTCCTCGGTGCCGGCCCCGACTGGCCACGCTCGTGCCGCCCCGCTACATTCGTAAGCTGCGGCTCGCCAAGCGGAACTTGTTACTCGGGAGGCTGGTGTGCGGATCGAAATTCGGGTCTTGTTGCCGGCAATCGGCGCGGCCGCGCTGTTGCTCGGACCCACGGCGGCGCACGCGGCTCGAGCCGCAGGCGCGGGCTGTGTGCCACCCTCGCAGCGACGCAACGTCGTCCTGTTCGTGGCCGACGGTATGCGCCGCGACTCCGTGCAGCCGGAACTGACTCCCACCATGTTCTCGTTGCGCCGCAACGGCGTCGAGTTCATCGATAGCCACTCGCTGTACCCGACCTCTACCACGCCCAACGCTTCGGTCTTGGCCACTGGCCACGCGATCGGCGACACCGGTGTTTTCGGCAACGCGCTGTACGTCGGCCGTCCGATTCGCGGCAAGGATCCCCTCGTCGCCACGCTGACGCCCTTCGTCGAGAACAACCTGCAACTGGCGAGCCTCAACGCTCTTTGGGGAGGCAGGTTCATGGAGCAGAAGACCCTGGTCGAGTTGGCCACGGAGAATGGCTACTCGGTCGCCGTAGTCGGAAAGGCGGGGCCGGCAGCCATGCAAGACATCGGCGAGATCAGGCATTCGGCGGGAGTCTTGCAACCCACCGAGGCCGTCTTGCTCGAGGACAATCATTCCATCGCGCTGCCCGACGCGTTCAGCAAAGCGATCGCGGACGCCGGACTGGCTCCTGAGCCTCCCGACCGCAGCAACGGCCGGCCGGGTACGTTGCAGGACAACGGCAACGGCGGCAGCGACGCCGCGGGCAAGACCCGGCGCGGGACCATCGCGGCCAATCACTTCCAGCAACAGTACCTCGCCAACGCCGTTACGCAGGCGATCTTGCCGACTTTCCTGAAATCGCCGAAGCCTTTCTTCCTGGTGTACTGGTCGCGCGATCCGGATGCTTCGCAACACAACCAGGGCGACAACGACGGCGCAGAGGGTCTCGGGCTGTTGCGACCCGGGATCGACGGCCCGACATCGCGTGCCGCTGTCCACAACGCCGACAGCAATTTGTGGCAGATCGTCGACTTTCTTCGCAATGCCGACGGCAATCTGCTCGACCATACCGATGTCGTCGTGGTGTCTGATCACGGCTTTTCCACCGTGAGTCGCAGGGAGTTGTCGCGCAGCGGGGAACGAACCAACAGCTACGCCTCGACACTCGATGCAGTGGACGGCGCCACTGCGCCCGGCCGGCGTGGAACCTTGCCGCCGGGCTTTCTCGCCATCGACTTGGCGCACGCGCTACAGAAGCCGCTCTACGACCCCGACGCGCCGTTCGTCCAATCCGGTTCGGGGCAGCCTTCGTACAAGCCGATAGTTAACGCGGCGACATCTACGTCCGTGGCGAGTCCGCTGTGGGGAAACGGCGTGATCGGCGGCACCGGCAAAGTGCCCGAGGACGGTAGCATTACTGACGCCGAAATCGTCGTTGCCGCCAACGGCGGTTCCGATCTCGTCTACTTGCCGCAAGCGGACCGCAAAGCGAACGAGAAACTGGCCGCGCAGATCGCGGATTTCCTGCTGCGTCAGGACTACGTCGACGGCGTCTTTTCGAACGACGATTTCGGCGCTGTTGCGGGAACTCTGAGGCTCAGCGACGTGGGGCTGCTGGGTCGCAGCAAGCTGCCTCGACCGGCGTTCGTAGTGAACTTCAAGAGCTTTCAGATCGGCGCGGACCCTCTGGTCCGCGCCGAAATTGCCGATACAACCTTCCGCCCGGGGCAGGGGATGCACGGCGGCTTTAGCCGAGCCGACACGTTCAACACGATGTTCGCCTTCGGACCTGACTTCAAGTCGGGTTACGTCGACCGTGTTCCGGCCGACAATGCCGACGTCGCCGCGACGCTGGCGTGTCTGATGGGTCTCGAACTGCCGTTGGCCGGAGGCAGCTTGGGCGGCCGTGTCTTGTCGGAAGCACTCAAGGGCGGTCCGGACCCGACGCCGCCCGGCACGCAGGTCCAGCTTTCTGCCGAGCCGGGTCCGAACGGTGCCCGCACTGTACTGGTTCACCGGGATTTCGCAGGGCGCAGGTACTACGACGAGGCGTGCCTCAGCAAGCAGGTCCGGCTCGACGATCCTTGCGAGTGAGGCGCCGGTAGCAAGGCTCTCGGTGCTTAGCCCCAATGCCAGTAACTTAAGAGGCTCGGCACGGGCAGGAGTCTTGCGCCGAGCCAAGATTCTTCGACAATTCCGCCACGGGCGCATTCTCCGTCGGCACCACGATCGCCTTAAGTTACTGGCATTGTGCTTAGCCCGGACTATCCATGAACGCTCGTCGCGAGACCGCCAAAGGTGCGCCAGCTCGGGCCGCGCGCAGCGATGAGCGACGCAGGCGTACCTGCAGTACGTCGAGGAGCGAAGGGCGAGCACGGCCCGAGATGGCGTGCATTTGGCGGTCGCAGTAGAGGGCTTCATGAATAGTCCGGGTTAGGGCACCCAGCGCCGATCATCGTGCGGCGCCGAGGGGTTGGGAGCCAATATCGCTCCGGTGACTTCAAGCCGCTTGTAATCGCCGGTCGGTTAGACTTGGCCCTGGCAGCCGTACTAAAGTCGGCGCGGCAGCGGGATGTTGCCAGCCGCGGGTAAGGGCGCGCAGCCCGCGCAAAGGTTCTCGAGTCGGGCCGCGCTGATTGGCGGCAGGACGAGAGATGCTGCGGATCGTGGGGGATGTTGGGGGGCGTCGTCAGTGTCTCGACGGCTCGGGTTTCGTGGGGATGCCGAGTCGTCACGTCGTCGGCCGCAAGTTCGGGATTCGAGTTCATTGCCAAGAGAGAAGGGGACATTTGATGATGCAGAACGAGCGACGCGGAGAGGGTCTTTCGAAGGATGGTGGCGCTGCGCGTTCGCGCAGATGGTGGGCCTGGCCGGCGCTGCTGGGAGTGCTGGCACTCTCGGCGGTTGCAACCGGAGTCATAGCCGAAGACGCGCCGCCGGCCGCGAGTGGCCCTTCTCCCGACTCGGCGGGTCCGGCGTACAAGTCGGCATCCGAGCAGGAACAACTCGAACTGCTGCGGCGCTTGCTGGGGGTCGCGGCTCCGGCCCCGAAACCGGCTCCGGTTCCTGTGCCCGAGCCGCCAGCGGTCGAAGCCCCCGCGCCCGCCCCTGAAGCCGTGCCCGTGAAGGTCGAGCCTCCTGCCGCGCCGCAGCCGGTGCAAGAGAAGACCGCTCCGGAACGTTCTCCAGTCAAGCCCGAGGTGGCGCGCAAACCCAAGGCGGTCGCAAAGCCGAAACCCGCACCGAAGCCGGTTGTGAAGCCCAAAGCGCCTGCCAAACGTACGCCCGAGCCGCGGGTGCAGGAAGCCGCGCAGCCGGCGCCACCTGCCGAGCCCGCCGAAACCGGGGGCGCCGAAGTGAAAGACAACGAAACGAAGAGTGCCGCGGCCGAGCGCGCGCCGGCGGCACCGGCCGTTGCAACGAGCGACGTTCCGCCCGTGGGCACGATCGTCAACGCGCAGAACGCCGAGCGCTGGGACAAGGTGCTGACGCCGTCGGTGCGCTGGAGCGTCGGGCACGGTACTAAGCTCGAGGTCGTCGAGTCCAAGCCGATAGTTATGGAGCCCGCGCGGGCAGAGGCGACCGAGCGCTACCACTCTCAAGTTACGCTGACCAAAGACAAGAAGGGGATGCTCAACCACGTCGCCGGCATTCCGTTCCCCGGCGTCACCGAATCCGACCCGGACGCGGCGATCAAGCTGATGTTCAACTTCGAGCAGCGCATAGTGCTAGACGACGTCGACGGCCGCAATTTCGCTTGCGTGACCGGTCCCATCGACGTGGTTCGTGGAGTGATGCCCGAGAGGAATTACCGGGTCGGCCACTTCACGCGTCTGTTCTACACCGGTCGTCTGCTCGTCGATCCGAAGCCGGTGTGGAAGACCCCCGAAAACTTGCGCTATCGCGAACGGCTCGGCCTTCTGTCGGAGCCCTTCGACCTCAAGGGTGCGGGCTTCACCTACAACCGTTATCTCGATCCCAGCCGCCAGGACGATTCGTGGCTCTACCTTCCGCAGTCCAAGCGAGTGCGGCGTCTGAGCACGGCGCAGCGTTCGGAAGGCGTCTTCGGCCAGGACGTCGACCTCGACAGTTACGCGGGCTTTGCCGGTAACCCGGCCTGGTTCGACTGGCAGTTGCTCGGCAAGAAGACCCTGCTGCTGCCGTTGCGCGCCAAGCACCAGCCGGTCAAGTGGGGCGACAAGCCGGCCGACTTCCTGTTCGACGACGTCTGGGAGCCGCGCGAGACTTACATCATCGCGGCGCGCTCGCTGCTGCCCGGATACAACTTCAGCCTGCGCGTCATCTACGTCGACGCCGAATCTTTCATCATCCCGATCACCGAAGTGTACGACCACAATGGGCAGCTCTGGAGGGCTTACATCCAGCAGACCAAGACCGACTCGAACAAGGCGATGCCGTACGCGAAGGACGCGGTCTACGATTTCAATACGTTCTTCGTAGCCGCGGTCACCGTGTTCGACCTACAGCAACAGCACGCGACCGCGTGTGAGTTCCCGGCCCCCGATGCTCCGACCGAAGAGACCTGGTACTACTGGCGCGGAGAGGAGAACGTCAGGCCCGAGGACTTCGACGTCGCGGGCTTCATCCAGGCCGGACGCTGAGTCGGCGGATCCGCCTGCGCCGAGGCCGAGAGCGCGGAGCGGCTCGCGCGGACGGGGGGCGGCGGTCAACGCGGCGCGTCGACCGTGACGGATCCGCATCGCGCGTTCCTGCGTTTCTGACGCGAAGGTCGGCGCAGGGTCGTTCCGCGACATCTACGACGCGTCGTGTCACAAGGACGCACAGCGCGGGGGGCTTGTGCGACGTCGTGCCGTTTAGTAAGTACTAAACCTGTTCCGGCTGGCCACGGGGCAGATTTCTTCGCATCGACAATCTGTTGGCAAAGGAGGGTACGTGATCATGAAGCAGGATCGAAGCAGGTTGCGGATCGCCACACTCGCTCTGGTGGCGGCCATGTTGTTACCGGCGAGCTCGGCACTCGCCCAGATGGAGCTCTTAGTCGACCTCGTCGTCAACGGCGGCAACAGTTACAACTGGCAACGCGTGGCGCTTCCCGGAACGGTGTGCGGCAACGGCTCGCAATACAAGTTCTGGTACTACGACTCGCCGACGTCCAACAACATGGTCGTGATGTTCGAGGGCGGCGGTGCGTGTTGGGACTACGATACCTGCAGCGGCCGCGCAGGGGTTCTGGGTGCGTCCAATCCCAACGGGCTCGCCGACAACTACATCGACGGCATGGCGGCGCGTTACGTTTCGCCGATCCTCAACGGCGCCGATCCTGGGCTTCCGTTCCGTTCGAAGAGAAACATTGCCACCAACGGTTGGGACGTAGTGTACATGCCGTACTGCACCGGCGACGTTCACACCGGTAACAGCGTGGCCACGTATGTCGATCAGACCGGAGCCAATCCTCCGATCGTCTGGCACCACGCAGGCTTCACCAACACGCAAGCGGCAGCTACGTTCCTGCACGGGCGTTTCCCGAGCGTCAACAAGTTGTTGGTAACGGGCTTCAGTGCGGGCGGCGTCGGCACGGCCACCGAATACTACACGATGCGCCGCACGTTGCTGCCGGCCAAGGGCTACTCGCTCAACGACTCGGGGCCGCTCTTCCCCGCGCCCAATTCGAGCTACAAATCGTGGCTGCTCCATCAGAAGATCAAGACGGTGTGGGGACTCGCTTCGGTGTTCGCGCAGATGCCGGCGAGCTTCAATCAGAATGACTACGGCTCGGTCACCAAGGTGCTGGCGACGCAGTTCCCGACCGACCAACACGCGTACACCGGGTACTCGAGCGACTACAACTTTTCCAGGTTCTCCTACGAGCGATTCTACCCGAACATGACGCAGGCGACGATCCTGTCGTACTGGCGCGCGGATCAGGCGAACCTGGTGAACCAGATGAAGCTGTACAGCAACTTCAGCTACCACATTCCGTGGCACCGCCCGATCAACGTAAGCCACTGCTCCACCATCATCACGTTCGTCGGCAGTCACGCTTGTAGCTCGGTCCGCAAGAAGTACTGGTACGAGTACATCGTCGAGCCGTGGCAGAGCTGGAAGTGCGCGTCGGGCTTCCGGCCGTTCGAGACCTTCTTCGATAACTGGGTCAACAACGGTACGCGCAGCCGCATCGTCGAGACCGAGAACTACTACAACAACGAAGACGCCGGCATGGCGATCCTCAACGCACTGGTCTCCGCCGCGCTCTGAGCGGAATATCGCGATGGCAGGGGTCCCGACCGGGGCCCCTGCCGACTCGCTTGTGCCTGAACCCCTGAATCCGACCTGAAAGCCTGAAAGAGAGATGACAAAACTGCCGCCGCGACGTCTCTTGCTCGCGACCGCCACGGTGGTGTGTTTGCTGTCGGCCGCGGCGGCCGGCGCGAGCGCTGCCGACGACGCGGCTCCCGCCACTGCTGCGCCGGGCGGTTCGATCGTTCCCAAGCCCGAGCCGCTGGTGCCGAGTCCTTTCACGCTGGAGGAACGTTATCTCGACGCCGCGCGCCGCGGCGACCTGCGCGTGCTGAGGCTGTGCCTGGACAAAGGTGCCGACCTGCGCGCGAAGGACGGTTTCGGCCGTTCGGCGCTGCTGCTCGCAGCACGCGACGGCCGCAGCCTCGAGGCGGTCAAGCTGCTGCAGGCGCGTGGGCTCGCGATCGACGATCATGACGGGGCCGGCCGTACCGCGCTGTTCGACGCGGCCGCTAACGGCGACCTGGCGATGGTCTCGTACCTGCTCGAGCAGGGCGCGACGGTGGATCACAAGGATGCGCGCGGGCAGACGGCGCTCTACAACGCCGTGCTCGCGGGCAGCAAGGAAACCGCCGCGCGCCTGCTCGGCGCCGGCGCCGACGCTGACAACCGCGATCTGTTCGCCGACACGCCACTGATCGGCGCCTGCAACAAGGGCTTCGACGAGATCGCCAGACTGCTCGTCGACAAAGGTGCGGATCCCTCGCTCAAGGATCAGGAAGGGCGCACCGCGCGCGAACGCGCCGCCGAGGGTGCGTCGTTCTGCCGCGGGCTCTCCGACACCAAGCCCGGCAAGTGAAATCAGCCTGCGTTGTCGGTCCCGGTGGTCCCGGCGACTTTACGGTGCGGCCTCGTCCCGCAAGTGAACTCAGCGCGGCGCGTCGCTTCCGGCCGCTGGGTCCGCGAACTCTTCCTGCTCCCGCCGCCACTCCTGGCGAATCTTCGCGCGCGAGCGGGCACGTTCGAGTGCTTCGTCGAGATCCGCGGGAATCTGCGCGAGGCGCGCGGCGTGTAGCTTCATCGAAAGTTCGAGCAGGCCTTTGAACTCGTCGTTGACGCTGTTGCCGAAGCGCCGGTTCATGAAGTCGGCGAACTCGAGATAATCGCTCGACAGCCGTTTGCGGTAGTCGTAGTAGGCGCGCACCTCGTCTTCGCTGGCGTCTCCCGACAGTACGCGGCCGTACTCCTCGTTGCGGCGTCTATTCTCCTGCTCACGCGCTTCGAGCACTGCCGGATCCTTGGTCGGCGCGCCCGTTTGCCAGTACAGATTGTCGGGCATCAGTTCGCGCGCCTCGCGCAGATCGACGTCGCCGAAGACCAGGCCTTCCACGTACGGGACCGGTTCCTGCGCGGCCGGCGGCGTGCGCGTGATCGGCTGGGGATCGCTCGGCGGCGAGAACGGCTGCGGCGCAGTGGCAACCGAGGCGATCGGCGTTTCTGGCGGCTGCGGCTCGACGCCGGGGGCGCGCGAAGGGCGCCGCGCTTGGAGCAGGGCGAGCACGACTGCCAGCACCGCGAACAATCCGACGACGGTCAGCCACACGCCGGGACGGATGCGATTGTCTTCCATCAGCGAGAACTAGCGCAACGACCGGGCTCACGCGAGAGTCGCAGTTCAACGCACAGGCTCGGGTGGCGGAAAATCGCTCGCGAGACGTGAGACCAACGCTGCCGGCGATCGATCGTGCCCCGGGCCTTGGCGCGATGACTGGCGTAATCGAAGTGCTCGCGTCGGACCAACGCTGCCGGCGATCGATCGTGCCCCGGGCCTTGGCGCGATGACTGGCGTAATCGAAGTGCTCGCGTCGGACCAACGCTGCCGACGACGGATCGTGCCCCGGGCCGCGTCTCTCGCGGGTTGGCCGCGGATCGAGGAGTCCGAGTTGCAGTGCATCGGCGCGGATTCGGGTCTCCGTCATTGGTTGCGGGCCGAGATCCTGGGGCTTGGCGTCGCTTATGTTGCCGCGGCCGCCGGTGTAGGAGCAGGCCTGAGATGGGAGGGAAGGTGACGAAGCGGCTGCGACAGCCGTGGTGCGTCGCTGCGGCCGTGGTGGCTTGTGGCTGGCTCGTCGTCGCGGTTGCGCAGCCGGCGAACGCGCAAGACCTGTGGACGCGTCCGTCGCTCAGCGGTGACTGGAGCGGTTGGCGGCCGTGGCTGGCCGAGCACGGGATAGATCCGGCAGCTTCGTACATCGGCGACGTGGTGGCCAACGTCCACGGCGGCGTGCGGCGCCGCGCCGAGTACCTCGGCAGCTTCGACCTGACGCTGAACGCGAATCTCGACGAACTGACCGGGCTCGAGGCCGGGACGGTCTTCATCCACGGTCTCGCGACCGTCGGCGCCGATCCGTCGCGTAACGTCGGCGACGCGCAGGGCGTCGATAGCCTCGCCGCGCCGAGCACCGCCAGGTTGTACGAAGCGTGGTGGCAGCGAGCCTTCTTCAACGAGCACCTGCTCTTGCTGGCCGGCCTCTACGACGTGAACTCGGAGTTCGACGTCATCGACAGCGCCGCGGTGTTCGTCCACAGTTCTTTCGGCATGGGCGCCGAGTTCGGGCACAGCGGAGTGAACGGACCATCGGTGTTCCCGCCGACCACGTCGCTCGGAGTGCGCGTGCGAGTCACACCGGCGGGGCCGCTGGTCGTGCAAGCCGCCGTGCTCGACGGTGTTCCCGGCGATCCGGATCAGCCGTACGGTACCCACGTTCGGTTGCGCGAGGATGATGGTTTGCTGGTGGTAACCGAGGCGGCGTTGGTGTGGGAGGGGGCGACGCCCGACACCGAATCGTCGCCCGAGAAATCCCATCGACACCACGGTATCGGACGCGGCTGGAGGGTGCCGCGTCACGCGCTCAAACTCGCGTTGGGCGCGTGGGTCTACACTTCCAGGTTGCAGAACTTGGCTGATGTCGACGCCGACGGACGGCCTGTCATGCAGCACGGTGACCCCGGCTTCTACCTGTTGGCGGACGCAGAGGTGTACCGCGAACCGGATTCTTCGACGCAGGGGCTATCACTGTTCGCACGCGTAGGTATCGCCGATGCGCAGGTGCAGCAGTTCGGCGGCTTTGCCGGCGCAGGTCTCGTCTACACGGGCCTGATACCTGCGCGCGATGTGGATCCGGCGGGCATCGGCGTGGTCGCGGTGATCAACGGCAGCGGCTTCAAGAGCGCCAGCGCGGCCGCCGGTGTGGCGCCGAGTGACGCCGAGGTAGAACTCGAGCTGACCTACCGCGCAGCCGTCACGCCCTGGCTATCGCTGCAGCCGGATTTGCAGTACGTGATCGATCCCGGCGGCACCACGCAATACGGCGACGCCGTGGTGATCGGGTTGCGGTCGGAAATCACGTTCTGAGCGTGGCGGCTCGCAGTGGTTCGCCAGCATCGAGCATGCCGAGAGCACGCCTCGAGCACGCCTGCTGATTGCGTCGGTCGCGGTTTGGATCTGAAATGCGCCCGGACGCGACCGGCGCGATGGCGCTCGTGCGTCATCGATTCAATCAAGAGTGTAACAAGGAGAGAAAGTCCATGCTCACGACAGCAGTCACCGAAAAACTTGGCATCAAGTATCCGATCGTCGCCGGTTGCATGATGAGCATCACGACTGCCGATTTCGTCGCGGCCTGCTCTGAGGCCGGCGGACTCGGGATCCTGGCCAGCGCCATCTACAAGTCGGTCGACGAGCTGCGTGCGGCGATCCGGCAGGTCAAGGCGCAGACCGATCAGCCGTTCGCGGTCAACGTCAACCTGTTTCCGGCGCTGATGCCGACCGACCAGCCTGCCTACATCGAGGCGATGCTCGAGGAGGGAGTGAAGATCATCGAGACCTCCGGCCACTCGGCGCCCAAAGAGTACCTGCCGATGTTCAAGGATGCGGGCGTCACCTGGATCCACAAGTGCGCCGGCGTTCGATACGCGATCAAGGCGGCCGGCCTCGGCGCCGACATCGTGACCGTGGTCGGCTACGAAAACGGCGGCGCCACCGGTACGCTCGACGTCGGTACTTTGGTGATGACTCCGAGCGCGGTCGACGCGGTCGGGTGTCCGGTGATCGCGGGCGGTGGGGTCTCCGATGGGCGCGGGCTCGCGGCGATCCTGGCGCTGGGCGCCGGCGCGGCGATCGTCGGCACGCGCTTGATGGCTACCAAGGAGTGCCCGATTCACGACAACCTCAAGAACGCGCTGGTGGCCGCGGCGGAAACCGAGACGGTGCTGATCATGCGCTCGGTCGGTGCCACGCACCGGGTGTGGGACAACGCTGCCGCCAAGCGCGTGCTCGAAATCGAAGCCGACGCCGCCGGCGACAAGAGCGAGATCTTCAACGCCGCGGCGGGTGCCAAGGCCAAGCAGATGTATGACCAGGGTAAGCTCGACGCCGGCGTGGTTTCGTGCGGGCAGGGCGTCGGCCTCGTTCACGACATTCCGACCGTCAAGGATCTGTTCGGCAAGATGATGGCCCAGACCGAATCGATCGTCGGCGGACTCAGTCAGTCGATTCACTGACGCGCTGCGCGTCGCGCGCACGCAGTCAGGTCCGCGGGTCGACGGGAATCTCGGGTCAGACGCCCACGAAAAAGGCCGGGCACGCTTGTGGCGTGCCCGGCCTTTTGTTGGAGAGACGGTTCTTGATCGAACTGTCTCGTAGTTTCACGTCACGGGGTGAACGTCGGGCACTTGACCTCGCCGCACGGGCAAGTGGTCGGCGCGCAGGTCACCGTGTCGTCGTTGTTGTACGGCGCGTAGGTGGTGTCCGGGTCGTTTTGGCAGCTTCCGCCCGGGCATCCGCCGGTGCACGGCAGGCCCGCGTCTTCGCCGCCCTGACAGGTGTTGGTCAGGTTGCAGTCGCCGCCCGGGTTGTTGCAGTCGATGTCCTTCCAGTCGGCGGTGTCGCCGATCATCGCGTTAACCCAGTCCACGAACGTGACGCCGTCGCCTTCCGCGGTGCGGCTCTTGGTCTCGGTGTAGACCTTGTCCGAACCGAAGATCGTGTGGCGCGAACCGGCACCCGTGAACAGGTGGTAGTTGGACGAGCGCGTGGCGCTTTCCGCTTTGAACGCGCGCATGCACGCGTTCCAAGCACAGGTCGACTCCCAGTAGTTCGGCCAATAGTCGAGTATGTTGCTCGCCGGCGGGCTCGGGTGGCGCATCACCTGGAAGAAGTTGGTCTGGCTTCCGCCGCCGCCGTCGTACGAACTGTCGTAGTTGGCGAAGCGGGCATTCGGGAAACGTTCGGCCAGACCCGAGATCAGGTCGACCAGCGACAGGTTCTCCACCGGCAGCGTGAAGCCGGTCAGGCCGGTCGGGAAGTGTTTCTCCAAACCCCAGTTCTTGATGTAGCTGTTGATCCAGTCGGTGGTGATGACGCCGACGCCGGCGTCGCCGAGCACCGAGAAGTCGGCGTTGGGCCACACGTCGCGCATCAACCAGTACGAGTTCATGAGCGCGCCGTAGGAACCGGCGCTCGAGCCGGTGACGAACACGCGGTCGGGATCGACGAAGTGTTCGCGCGCGAACTTCTCGGCCACCGACGCGTTGACGCGGCCGCGGTGTCGGGCGACCTTGCCGGGCGCGTAGGTCTTGGTGTTGTCGCCCCAGTGGACGTCGCAGCTGCAGTAGCTCACGAACACCACGTTCCAGTCGTAGAACGGGTTCTCCGGGTTGTTGTAATCGCCGAAGCCGGTTCCGATCAGATCGGGATTGTCGCCCGAGGTCGCCGTGCGCTTGCAGGTGCCGGCCGTGAAGCAGCTGTCGGTACTCCAGCAGGCGCCGCCGCCCTGGTAGTACATCAGCACGTTGTTGCTGCTGCCCTTGCGCGCGAAGAACATGTACGGGTCGCCATCGACGCAGTCAGGGTGCAGTTCTTCTTTGCCGTACACGACGACGGCGCCGGGTTCGATTTGCTGGAAGTTCGTCGCGTAGTCTGGTGCCGTCGTGGTCAGTTCGACCAGCGCGTTCTCGAGCCCGGTGGCGGCACTGATTGCCGCCGGGGACGCTCCGGTGAGGTCTTTGGTGACGGCAGCGCCGAGAGCTGCGTTCAAAGCGGCTTTGCCGGGATCCTTGGTCGGATCCTTGATGTACTTGCTCCAAGCCTTCATCGCGTCGGCAGCGTAAGCGCCGACGACGCCGGCATCGGCGTTGATGGCAGCAATCGAATCGGAAACCTCGGTGCCCGCCTCGGCCGCGTCGGAAGTCGCTTCGTCGCAGGTGGCGTTCTTCTTGACCGCCGTCGCTTCGGCTTTGGTCCAAGCCGTGGAGAGTTTGTCGGCCGCTGCAGCGATTGCGGCATTGCGACCGCCGGCATCCGTCGGATATTTCGCCCAGGCTTTGGCCACTGCCTTCGCGTGTTTGCCCAGGGCTTGCTGCTTCTTGGCGATACAGGCGTTGCCTGCGTAGCCGCCGGCCTCGGCGATCGAGGCTAGGGCGACGCACGCTATCAGCGCGCTCGCGATCGCAGAATACTTGATCGACTTTCCAGTCATAGGGATGGACCTCACTTCTCGCGAAATGTCTTGCGCGAGGCGCGCCGCGGCCCCATGCCGCGTCGCCCCCGCCGATATCGGACAACTTGGTGCCGGGAAGCGGGCCAAGTCAAGACGGCATCGAAGCCGGTGCAGCAGGTGCGACGGTTCCGGAGGAGCGGCTCGGCTCACGGTTTCCCGACACGAGCGCATTTGAAACCGGAGACCGGCGTTGCGACGCGGTGCGGCATCTGTGGTCTCGGCCGAACGCGCCGCTGCGGGCGACATCCAGGCTTGCGCGCGGCGGCGGCACTGCTCTCGACATGGCTGTTGCGGGATGTAAGGAAGAGCGCGCCGTCGCTTCCGGATCTGCGTGCGCTGATGTGAGCCGCACACAGGGCGGCAGTGGAGTCGGCAGTTGTCGGCCGCGGCGCCGCTCGTGTGAAAAGTGATCAGGTCCAAGCCCCGTTTCGAGGAAGCTCTGCATGGCTCAGCAACGCGACGATCTCGAGGCCAGAATAGAATCGTTGGCCGTGGAACTCTCGGAGGTTCGCGGCCGACTCGAGGTGCTCGAGGCCAGTGGTAGGGGCCGCTCACGCGCACGCGGCGAGACAGAGCCGGGCGCACTGCCGACGGCCTCGGCGGGTTCGAACGGCGCCGCGCTCGCGTCGGCCGATTCGGTCGCGTTGGTCGGCCGCACGTTGGTGGTTCTTGGTGGTGCCTTTCTGCTGCGTGCGGTCAGCGCGCACTCGTTGCTGCCGGCGCTCAGCGGGCCGGCAGCCGGTCTGATCTACGCAGCTTGGTGGATGCGCAAAGCCGACCGGACTGCTGCCGGCGGCCAGCGCCAGAGCGCGTTCTTCTACGCGCTCAGCAGCGCGCTGATCGCGTATCCGCTCATCTGGGAGACCAGCGCGCGCTTTCACCTGATGCCGGGAGCGGTCGCCGCCCCGGCACTGGTCGTGTTTCTGGCTCTGGGGTTGCTGGCCGCGTGGCGTCGCTCGATGCCGAGCGTGGCCTGGGTCAGCACCGCCGCCGCACTGACGACGACCGTCGGGCTGTTCTTCTCGACCTTCGACTTCTTGTACTACGCGGCCGCGCTGCTGATCTTCGCACTGGCGGTGGAAGCGATCGGTTTCCACGGCCGCTGGCCCAGGATGCGTTGGGCGCCGGCCTTCGCCGTCGATTTGATCGTGCTCTCTCTCGGGCTGCTGGCGTCGCATCCGCACAACGCGCCCGAGTATGCGTCGGCGCTGCCGCCGACTGGCGTGATCGCTGTGTGTCTGCTGGCTCCGGTCATCTACCTGGTCAGTGTGGCCGCGCGCACCCTGGTCTACAGCCATGTGATCGCGGTCTTCGAGATGACTCAGGTCGCGACGTCGCTGTTGCTCGGGATCGGCAGTGCGGTGGCGATCATCGCGTTCAACAACGGCAACCCCGCGGTGTTGGCGGTTGCGATATGGGTCAGCGGTGCGGCTTGCTACGCGGTCGCGTTCGCGTCGATCGATCCGGAGTCGGGGCTCAGGCGCAACTTCTACTCGTACACGAGCTTTGCCGGCTTCCTGGTCCTGGTCGGCAGCTTCATGCTGCTCGGCGCGACCGCCTCTCTCGCTCTGGTGTGGCTGGTGCTGGGCTTGCTCGCGTCGGGGCTCGGCGGTCGCTTCGGCAGGGTGACGCTGCGTTTCCACGGGGCTCTGTACCTCGCGGCTGCGGCGGTGTGTTCGGGTCTACTCGAATTCGCACTGCACGGGCTGGTCGGTCAGCCCGCCGCGCAGTGGCCGGCGCTCGCGTCGGTACCCGTAGCGGTCGGGATGGGTAGCGCTGTGGGGTACGCTGTGCTGGTGCGCAGTCGCGACCGCGGCCTCACGCACTGGTCCGAACACCTTCCGCGCCTGATCGTCGCCGCGCTGCTGGTGTGGAGCGTCGGTGGGGTCGTCTCGCCGTGGCTGGCCGATCGCTTGTTCCGCTTCGCCGACGAACTAACCTACGCGGCTTTCCTGGCCTCGACGCGCACCGCCGTGCTGTCGTGCCTGGCCGTGGCGCTGGCCTGGAGCGGACGCCGCTGGTCGTTGTCGGAACTGGTGTGGCTGGTCTATCCGTTGCTGGCCGCTACCGGCGCGCGGTTGTTGTGGGAAGACGTCGGCTACGGCGAGCCGGTGAATCTTTTCCTCGCGCTTGCGTTCTATGGTGGAGCTCTCATCGTTACTTCCAGGCTGCTGAGGCAGGAATCGTGAGGAACGTACTGCGTAGCGAGGGCGCGAGGCGGCGGACGAGCGAGCAGCCAGGTCTGCCGCACTTTTGGCTGCCTCACTACGAGCACTGATGAGTTTTTCGTGATATTCGGTCGGGTTATTGCAGTTGTCGGTGACGGAGGATCGTCACCGATGGTGCCGGTGAGTCGAGGCGTTCGTGACCTCCGGCGTCTTCTCGGGTCGAATGCTTTCTTAAGGGAGAATCAATACCAATGCTCGATTCCAAACGTACTCTTTTCGTAGTTGCGGCGCTGACGGTCGCGAGCTGGGCTGGAGCCTCGGCCGCGCGGGCCGAGGAAGCGAAAGGAGCCGAATTGTTCGCGAAGAACTGCGCCATGTGTCACGGCAAGCAAGGCAAGGGCGACAGCAAGATGGGCGAGTCGCTGAAGATCAAGAACCTGACCGATCCGGCAGTGAAGGCCAAGCTCGACAAGGCCGCTGTCACCAAGGCGATCAAAGAAGGCGTCAAGAACGAAGCCGCCCCGGGCAAGGACATGAAGCCGCTCGGTTCAAAATTCGACGATGCGCAGATTGCGGCGCTCGCCGAATTCGTGACGAGCCTCAAGTAGGATCTCTCGAATCCTGATTGATCTGTCTCGCCTTCGACGAGACGCAAAGGCGCCGATCCCGGCAACGGGATCGGCGCCTTTCTTGTTCGGGCTTGGAGGCTCGAGACTGCGATGTGGCCGGGCTGTGGCTCAGCCTTCCTTGTGTTGGTCTTTCTCCATGCTCCTGATCTTCAGCCACAGAGTCAGCGACAGCAGCGCCAGGATGCCGGCCGCGACCAGCAGTCCCCTGCGTCGCACTTCGTAATCCTGCTCCGATGTCTCGACCAGCGACTTCATCTTCTCGACGGTCTCGATCCCCGTCTTGGCCACTTCGTCGAAGTCGCTGCGGTCGAAGGAATGGATCTGCGAGCGCGACTGTTTGATCGCGTCGTCGAGGTTGCGCCGTTCGTCGTCGAGCTGTTCGATGTCGAGCCCACGTTCTGCCAGGTCAGCGGCGAGCGTCTGGTAGTCGACGGTCGCTTTGGCCATCGTGGCGATGGTGTCGCGGAAGTGGCTGGCGGTGGCCTTGCACGCCGGATTACCCTTGGCGTACTGGTCGTGGCAGTCGCCGCACAATCCACCCCTTGATGTGTCGAGCATCGCGTCGTTGGTCTTGACGATCGCGTGGTTGCTGTGACAGCGTTCGCACTCGGGCCAACCGTTCTTCTCGAACGCCTGCTTGTGACGGCTGCCGTCGAACAGAGAACCGTTGCGGGCGTGGCAGGTACGGCAGATCTGCGCCACGCTCGAGACTTCTGCCGGTGCCGCGGCGTGGTTGCCGTGACAGTCATTGCAGGCCGGCGCTCCGACGTCACCCTTTTCGAGCAGGGCGCGACCGTGCACGCTGGTCTTGTACTTCTCGTACTGGTCGGTGGGGATCGGCGATCCGTCCTTCCGTTTGACGCCGGCCATCACCTTGGGATCGCCGTGACACTTTCCGCAAGTTTCGGGGATTCGTTTCGCGTACACGCTCGAGGCCGGGCTGCTCGCCCCCTGTATGCCGTGCACGCCGTGGCAGCTCACGCACTGCGCTGCACGCGGGTTGCGTCCTTCGAGCAAGGCACGTCCGTGGTGGCTGCCCTTGTACTTGTCGAGTTGGTCGGTGGGCAGCGACGGGTTGAACTGGCCCATGAACTTGGCGTCGCCGTGGCAACGGCCGCAGAATTGCGGAATCCACTTCGGATCCGCCATGCGCTCGTCGTGGCTGGCGGGCCACTCGGCGGGGTGATCGTGGGCCATGTTGCCGGTGGGATCGCCGCCGTGACAGCCCGCGCACTCGAGGTTGTGCTTCATGTGCACGTCGTTAAGCAGCAGCTTCAAGTCCATGTAGCGCGGCGAGCCCGCGGCGACCGGATCGAGCGAGAACAACGTCGTTGCGTCGTGGACGGTGGGGTTGGAGTGGCACAGCAGGCAGTTGTTGGTCAGTACCAACTCGAGCTTGGCGGTGTTCAGTTTGAGCGACAGCAGGTCGCGCAGCTGGGTCGGGGCACCGATGTATTCGTTGGTCACCGCCTCGCCGAACAGCCGTTTGGCGTGCGAGGGCAGGCCTTCGAAATAGGTCTTTTCATCTGCACCGACGACCGGCTTTCCCTTGTCATCGACCGAAGAGAGAAGTTTCTGCAACGCCTCCGGCATCGCGAACGCCGGTTCGGCGTCCTTCGCGGTCGGCTCGGCCCAGGCAGTCGAGGCAAGCAGGTAAGTGGCGATGATCGCCGTCAGCAGCCTACGCGTATTCACGACTCGCCCCCCGCCTCGGCCCCGAAGCGTAACTGTCCGGAGGCTACGAGGACTACTGCTGTCAACACGGCGATCACGGTTCCGGCCGTCAGGTAGGAGATGCCGAACAGGCCGTGCAGTACGATGTGCGTCAGAGCGGCCACGCTGAGTAGAAACCACCTGTGCCGGTACACGAAGAACCGCGTCAGTGTGGCCAGCACCGCGATCACCAGTGTGACGTACATGCAGACCGTGGCGACCACTGCCGTCTCGGCGTCGCTGTTGGGTGTTACCGCCACTCCGAGGTCCGAGGCTTTGAGCGTTAGGAAGGTCAGGAAGTAGATGACCGCAAAGCCGAGGTCGGTAAATCCGGGAGAGTGTTTGCCACGTTGCGCCGTGCGATCGAGCCACGGGATGACAGCCCAGAAGCCCATCAGCAGACTGACGACCAGCAGGCAGACCTGCGGTCCCTCCATCCCGAGCAGGTTGGGAGGAAATTCCTTGAGCAGCTGGTAGATCCACAGGAAATACCACTCCGGTTTGATGCCCGGATAGGCCGGCGCGAGCGGGTTGGCCTTGGCGCCCAGTTCCCACTCCATGCCGGGGAGTTTGGGGCCGTATGGCATCAACACGGCCAACGTCGCCAAGGTGGTCAGGCACACCAGCCACAGCAACAGGTCGCGCAGCGCGAAGTTCGGAAAGAACGGCATCCCGCGCTTGGCGGAGTCGCCGTGGATCGGCGGCGCCATACCCTGGCGCTGGATCACCAGCAGGTGGACGCTGATCAGCCCGGCGCAGATCAGCGGCAGTATCACCACGTGTCCGGCGAAGAAGCGGTAGAGCGTGTTGATCGTCACGTCTTCGCCGCCGCGCATCACCAGCAGCATCCAGTGTCCGAGGACCGGGACTGATTTCACCGAGTCGGTGCCCACCGACGTGGCGAAATAGCTCAGTTCGTTCCACGGCAGCAGGTATCCAGAGAACCCGAAGCCGAGCGCGATTCCGAAGAGGCCGAAACCCGTCAGCCAGGTGAGTTCGCGCGGCGGACGATAGGCCTTCAGCAGCATGGTGCTGAACATGTGCACCACCAGCGACATGATCATCAGGTGCGCGCTCCAGCAGTGGATCGCGCGAATCAGCCAGCCGAATGGAACTTTGGTCGCAATATAATGAATGCTTTCGTACGAGGTCGCCTCGCCCGGCTGATAGTACATCAGCAGCAGCACCCCGGTGACTATTTGCACGACGAAGAAGAACAGCGTCATGCCGCCGAGGTAGTACCAGACCATCGGGTGGGCGCCGACGGGTACTTCCTTGTGGCGCATGTATTCGACCAGCGGGCTGATCCCGTAGCGCTCGTCGAGCCAGCCGAGCAGGCCGCTGCTGCGCGGGGTTGCGGCGCCGCTCATGCCGACGCCGGCGTCACGACGACGCCGCCCTCCGCGTCCTGACGGGCGGTGTATTGGGGCAGCGGCCGCGGCGGCGGGCCCGACAGCACGCGCCCGTCCAGGTCGTAGCGCCCGTTGTGGCAGGCACACCAGACCACCGATTCACCCGGCACGTACTGGACGGTGCAGCCTTCGTGGGTGCAGCGCGCGTCGAGCGCGCGGATGGCCTGAGCGGGATCCTGGAAGACCAGGATGCGCTTGCCCTGCACCGGTACGATGACGAAGCGTTCCTTGTCGAGGGTTTTGACCTGGTCGGCGGACAGCTTCACCGGCCCCGCAGGACCAGCCGAAGGCAGCGGCGTCAGGTAACGAATCACCGGATACAGGACACTGGCCAGCCAGCCGGTGGCACCGATCCCCAGTAGCAGGTCGAGAAAGCTGCGCCGCGAATGTTTGGCGGCACCTATCGACGAATCCATGGCCCTCCTTTACCTGGGCGTCGATCAGGACGCTTCGGTCGCAATGAGATAGCTTGCGGGTGTCTCGAAACAGTTTTCTTCTTTACGCTGCGGGCTTGCGATAATCCAGATTTACGCGAGTGCCAAGAACGAACGCAATGCCGCTGCCGGCATCGCGCTCGCCACTTCCCGTATACAGCACCTGAAACGTTCCTCGGGAACGCTTCCTTCCGCCTTTGAGAGCTTAGCTCGCGTCGGTTGTAGTGGCCAACGCCGAAGAGCTAGCAGTCCATGATTGAGAAACCAACCATCAGCCTTCAAAATGGTTCAGATGCAAGGCGCGCGCGAAAAACAACGAGCGGAGGCACACTTTCGGTACGCCGTAGCGAGTTTTCATGGGCTGGCGCATTCGTATGGATGAAACTGTAGGCGGCCTGACCGCCATCAGCAGTCCGCTCCGGGGACGTAGTTTCTCGAGAGTGGCTTTTCGCGCAACGCAGCAGGTGGGCCATTTCCAACAGGCCGCTAGGCGCCGAGGTCGTCCGGCCACGGCGCTTGTAGCCGACCGTCCAACACACCACCGTAGCGCCAGCGTGAAAGATCGTCGAATAGCCCCTGTGCCTTCGCTTCAGCGCCGGATCGCGCCCGGCAGGATGAAGTCGTAGCGGTCGTGCAGCAAGTGGGTGCGTACGAAGCGGTCGAAGCGTCTCACCTTCAGGAACAGTTCCAGTTGCGCGGCATCGGCGGCGTAGAAGCGGGCCACATCGCCGGAATCGATGGCGGCGGGGTGGCCGAACTCGTCGGCGTGCGCCGTCAGCCAAGCGTTGACCCTGGCGGCGGCGGCCGGCACTCGGTCGGGACGTCCCTCTTTGTGGAAGTTGCCGAGCAGGTCGAGCGCCACGCTGCGCGGGTCGAAGTAGTGGTCGAGGTAATTTTCCACGGCGCGTGCGCGCCGATAGTGGCCGCGGATCAGCGGTGGCACCGCTGCCAGGAAGATTTCGAGGTCGATCTGGTAGGTCGTGCCGCGGCGCACGTACGGGGTTCCGACGTCGAACAGGGTAGGGGGTCCTACCGCTCCGTCACAGATCTGGAAGTGCCAGTTCGACAGCTGCGCATCGACGGCAAGTTCGAGGCCGCCATCACGCTCGCGGTTGGCTTTCCAGACCTCGAACAGCGCAGCCAGGACCCGATCTACGCAGGCGAGCAGCGTGGCATCGTCAGCCTCGCGCAGCAGAGTGTTGCCGAGGCCGCCGGCAGGCAGATGCTGCTGCAACAGGTAGGCGACCGGCCGGCGGCCGCGGATTTCCACCGTGACCACCCGTGTATCGACGACCTCGAGGCCGCTGCGGCGGAGTAATGCTACGTACTCGTCGACCAGCCGTTGGTAGCGTTCGACGGCGTCGCGGTCGCGCAGCCCCGCCATGCGCTTGCAGACCTGTCCCGGCAGCGCCTCCAGCAGCAGTGCCGCCGAGACTTCACCGTAGCCGATCACGCGCACGCCACCCCGCGCGGTGGGCGCGCCGGGGTCGAGGTCGCGCTCGAAATCTTCGAGGACCGCCCTGCACATTTCGGCGCCGTTCGGAGTGCTCATGGTGCGGCGTCTTACCGGCCTGTTGAAAAACTGTCCATCAGCCTGTTCAAAATCGCCCAGATGCAAGGCGCGCGCGAAAAGCCGCGAGCGCAGGCGTACTTCTGGACGCTGTAGCGAGCGGTTTCGCGCGCACGAGCCCCGAGCTGGCGGGGCGAGCTCGAGTAGACAGGCGTGATCCTCGCGCGTCGCCGGCTCCGCGCTCGTGGGCCATTTTCAGCAGGCTGCTACCACTTGCCGGAGTCGGGCATCGACTTCCACGGCTCCTGCGCGGGTAGGGCAGTGCCGCTCTGCAGCAACTCGATCGACACGCCGTCGGGAGAGCGGACGAAGGCCATACGGCCGTCGCGCGGGGGCCGCGCGATCACGACGCCCTTGCTCTGCAGGTGGGCGCAGGCCGCGTAGATGTCGTCGACCGCGTACGCGACGTGGCCGAAGTTGCGCCCGCCCGTGTAGGCTTCGGGGTCCCAGTTGTAGGTGAGTTCTATTTGCGCCGCTTCGTCGCCGGCGGCCGCCAGGAACACCAGCGTGAAGCGTCCTGCCTCGAATTCGCGGCGCGCCACCTCGCGAAGGCCGAGCTTGTCGCAGTAGAACTCGAGCGACTCTTCGAGGTTGCTGACGCGCAGCATGGTGTGCAGGTATTTCATCGATGTCGTCCTCGTTGTCCTTGGGCTTCCTCGCTCGAGCGCGTGCCGTGGCGCTTTCGGCGAATCCGTAGCGCGGTCGCGGATTGGGGAAACGATCGCCGTCGGCCGCGCAACGCTCGCATTGGATCGGCGCCGGTGCAAAAAAGCGCGATGCGAGTCGATGAATATGCTGATTACGACGCTCTCGGTCTGGCCGCGCTGGTGCGCAGTGGACAGGTTTCGGCGGACGAGGTGCGCGGCTGCGCCGCGGCGGCCGCACGTGGCCTGAACCCGCAGCTCAACGCCATCGTCGAACTGTTCGAAGATCGTTGCGGCGGCGGCGACCCGCAGGCCGATCCGGCAGGCGTTTTCGGCGGCGTGCCGTTCTTCTTGAAAGATCTCGGCGCGACCGAAGAGGGGCGCCTCTGCGAGATGGGAAGCCGCATGCTGCGCGGCTACGTCGCCGACAAGACCTCGTCGCTGGTCAAACGCTTCAAGAAGGCCGGTCTGGTAAATCTCGGACGCACCGCAACTCCCGAAGCCGGTTTCGCGGGCACCACCGAGTCGGTCGCGACCGGCAAGACCCGCAACCCGTGGAACCTCGGCCGCAGTCCGGGAGGTTCCAGCGGCGGCGCAGCGGCACTGGTCGCGGCCGGTGTGGTTCCGCTCGCCCACGGCAGTGACGGTGCGGGGTCGATCAGGATACCGGCGGCGTTGTCGGGCCTGGTCGGGCTCAAACCTTCGAGGGGCAGGGTAAGCTTCGGTCCCGACTTCGACGAACCGATGCTCGGCTGCGCCGTCGAGTTCGCGCTGACCCGTACGGTACGCGACACCGCGGCTCTGCTCGACGCCGTTGCCGGTCCTTACGCGGGCGACCCGTTCGTGCTGCCCAAGCCCTCGCGTTCCTATCTCGATGAACTCGCGGTGCCCCCGCGTCCGCTGCGCGTCGCGTTCACGACCACCAACTGGTGCAGCGGCGCCAAGGTCGCGCCGACGATTGCCGACGCGGTGCGGACGACCGCAGCCGATCTCGCTGCGATGGGCCACGCGGTCGAAGAAGCGGATCCGGTCTTCGACGCGCGCATGGCCTACGAGGCCAACCGCCTGGCTTTCAACTCGGTGCTGCTGCTGCTCGGCCCAATCGTTTCGGCGCTCGGTGGCCAGGTGGACGGCGAACACGCCGAGCCGGTCATCCTCGACGCGTATCGCAAGATCCAATGCATGGGGCTCGACGAGTTCTTCGTCGGCACGCTCGCGTTCAACTTCGTGCGCCGGCAACTCGGAGAGTTCTTCGAGACCTACGATCTGCTGGTGACGCCGACGATCGGCGTTTCGCACGTCGACTTCGACACCATCGACTGCAGTTCGTTCCAGACCGTGGAGGCGTTCCGCGCCGGGATGGAAGAGACCGTCGCTCCGTTCACATCTCCGTTCAACGTCAGCGGGCAGCCGGCCATCAGTCTGCCGCTGGCCCAGGCCGATGCGACGACGCCGATCGGGGTTCAATGCGTGGGACGCATGGCCGAAGAGCACATCTTGCTGAAGGTGGCCGCGGCGCTCGAACAGGTGCGACCGTGGCGAGAGCGGCGCCCGGCGCTTCACGCCGGATCATCTGCCGATCTCTGAGTGTGCAGCGGCCGAGCGGGCGCCCGCAAGGATCGGACGTTCCGTTCGCCGCCACGCTCGGGTATAAATGCCGCACTGTCTGTTTTTCCAGGAGCGCGAGCGTGACGCGATCAGGTCGAGAGTGGGCCGCGGCGGCTGCCATTGGTGCGGCGGCATTGTGCCTGTTGTTTCCGTCTTCGGCGGCTGCGGCCCGCGTGCAGGTGATCGAGCAGGCGACCTCCCTGACCCAGGGAAGCATCGAGCAACCGAACATCCGTCAGGGGCGCGGCGATTACGTCACTTTCGTCTCGGACGGGGACGTGACGGGGCCGGGCACCGCTCACATCGGACGGCGCGAGGTCTACCTGTGGTCTCGCGACAGCGGCGCTGCCGAGCGGATCACCGATAGCGCCGGCGGCGAGTCCTACGGCGCATCGCGCTTGACCGACGACTTCCGCACGCAGAATCCGACGATCATGACCTTCGTTTCGACCGCCGACCTCGATCCATCGGTCGGCAATTCCGACGGCAACCCCGAGATCTTTCTGTGGCTGCTGGGCAGCGGCGAGTTTCGTCAACTCACCGATACGTTGGCGCCGGTGGTGAACGCCGCGCCATTTCCCTCCGATACGGCCGAGTGCATCCTGTTCCAGTCCACCGGCGATCTCGACAACAACGACGGTTCGGTGACGGCCAGCGCACCGAGCGGATTCTCGAACGCCGACGGCAGCGCCGAGATCTTCTACATCGACTTCCACGACCACGAACTTCGCGAGTTCCACATCACCCAGATCAGCGACGGACCCGCCGGGACGACCAGCAGCTTTGGCACGGTCGGCGGCTATTTCTTCCCCAATCAGTGCGCGAACATGGTCTTCCAATCCGACCACGATCAGTTCGGCAACGGGTCGGACGGAATCAACGTCTACGATTTTCGCCGTGGCAGCGCACTGCGCGACCAACTTTCGCTGCCGGGTGACCTCGGCGCTCAGAATATCGAACCGCGTATGTCGGGAACCGGCGTGAGCGCGGGCGGGCCTTCGGTAGTGTTCGCCAGCGACGGCGACCTGCTCGGCAACGGCTCGAGCGGATTCAACATCTTCAAGTTTCCGGTGATCGCGGGTTCGCTACGCCAGGTGACCGGCGGACCAACCGGCGGGCACCGGCGCCCCGCGGTCAGCGACGGCAGCGCGGTGGTGATTTTCGAGTCGACCGGAGAAGTAGCCGATCCGTCGATCCGCGCTCGGCGTGGCCCGGCCGGTCCTTACAACCCCGACGGTAACTCGGAGATCGTGCGTCTGGTCGGCAAACGCACGGTTCGTCCGATCACCCGCACCGAGGGCTGCACCAACGACCAGGCTTCGATCATGGGCAACGGCGCGGGGCTCGCGTTCCGTTCCGATTGCGACCTGATCGCCGGGTTCAATCCGGTCGGCCAGCCCCAACTCTTCGTATACTACGAAGTTCACCTGGGCGACCCGCTCTACGATGCGGCTGGTTGCTCGATCGCCGACGCGTGCTGCAGCAGCGCCAACGGCTGCTACGAAGAAGTGGTCGCGCGCGCATACAGAGTCCCGCGCGCTCGATAGCGCCGTGTTTAGAGGCCCAATGCCAGTAACTCGAGGCGATCGTGGTGCCGACGGCCACTGCGCCGGTGGCGGAATCGTTGAAGAATCTTGGTTCGGCGCAAGACTCGTGCCCGTGCCGAGCCTCTCGAGTTACTGGCGCCGTTTTTACGCCAGGGCCTGCGATATCTTTTCGAGCGTGTCCTTGGCGTCGCCGAATACGAGTACCGTATTGGGCATTCCGAACAGGTCGTTCTCGATTCCCGCGAAACCCGGGTTCATCGTTCGCTTGAGCACTATGCAGGTCTTGGCCAGATCGGCGTTGAGTACCGGCATGCCGTAGATCGGACTGGACGGGTTGGTCTTGGCCGCGGGGTTGACCACGTCATTGGCACCGACCACCAATGCAACATCGACGTCGGCAAACTCGTCGTTGATCTCTTCAGCTTCTTTGAGCTGATCGTACGGCACGTTGGCCTCGGCCAGCAGCACGTTCATGTGGCCGGGCATGCGTCCTGCTACCGGGTGGATCGCGTACTTGACCTCGGTCCCTTCTGCTTCCAACTGCTCGGCGAGTTTTTGCATGGCGTGTTGGGCCTGGGCCACCGCCATACCGTATCCCGGGCAGACGATGACCTTCTGTGCGCTGCTGAGCAGCAGCGCGGCGTCGCCGATCGTGGCCTCGCGGATCTCCTGAGCGCCGACGAGCGCGGCCGCGGCGTTCGGATCGGCCTTGCCGAAGGCCCCGAACAGGACGTTGCCGAAGGAACGGTTCATCGCGCGGCTCATCACTACCGATAAAATGAATCCCGAGGCGCCGTCGAGGGCACCCGCGATGATCAACACGTTGTTGTCGATCGCGAATCCGGTGGCCGAGGCGGCCAGCCCTGCGTACGAGTTGAGCAGCGAGATCACCACTGGCATGTCGGCGCCGCCGATCGGAATCACCATCAGCACGCCGAGCACCATCGCGATGAAGAACATCAGGTAGAACAGGAACTGCACGTTCGGCCAGATGGTGAGCAGCACCAGCAGCAACGCGGCGCCGGCGAACATCGCGATGTTGGACTGGTTCTGGAACGGGTAGGTGATGTTGCGCCCGGGGATGAAGCCCTGCAGCTTGCCGAAGGCGATCAGGCTGCCGGTGAAAGTCAGACCGCCGAACAACACCTCGAAACCCAGCGCACCCATCGTGGAGTGGGCCACGCTCTGGTGGTGGAGCGAGTACTCCGAGACCCCGACCAGTGCGGCCGCCAGTCCGCCGAAACAGTGCGACAGCGCGATGCGTTCGGGCATCTTGGTCATCGGAATCAGCGCTGCCATCGCGATGCCGATCGCCGAACCGATGCCGGCCGACACCAGGATCCACTTGTAGGTGACGATGTCGGGGTGCAGCAGCGTGCCGGTGACGGCGGCCACCATGCCGATTTCGGTGATCAACAGGCCACGCCGCGCGGTTTCGGCGCTACCGAGGCCGCGCAGGCCGATGACGAACAACACCGATGCGAGGAAGTACAGAAGCTCGGCGGTCATGCTCACGGGTTCTTCCCTCCGCGCTTGCGGAACATCTTGAGCATGCGGTCGGTGATCAGGAAGCCGCCGACGACGTTGATCGACGCGCACAGCACCGCGACGAAACCCAGTGCGGTGCTGAAGGTGGTGTGCTCGGCGCCGGCTGCTACCAGCGACCCGACCAGTGAAATGCCCGAGATCGCGTTGGTGAAGGCCATCAGCGGAGTGTGCAGCAGCGGCGGGACGCCGCCGATCACGCCGTAACCGACGAACGCGGCCAAGACGAAAACGTACAGTCCTAGGAACATCTCGTGGGACATCGCGAACTCCTGTCCTCTTCTCAGGCGCCGATACTCTCGGCGACCTGCTGGTCGACGATCCTGCCTTGGTGGGTGACGACGCAGCCGCGTACGATCTCTTTGTCGAAGTCGAGGTCGAGACGGCCTTCCTCGAGCAGGTAGAGGATTAGTTTCTCGACGTTACGCGAGAACATCCGGCTGGCGTCTTTGGCCGCGTCGCTCGGCAGGTTGGTCGGTCCGAGCACGGTGATGCCGTTGTCGACGACTTGCCGGTCGGCGCGCGTGAGCTCGCAGTTGCCGCCCTGCTCGGCCGCGAGGTCGATGATCACGGATCCAGGCTTCATGCGCCGGGCCATCTCCGCGGTTACCAGCAGTGGCGCCGGACGACCCGGAATCAGCGCAGTGGTGATGCAGACATCGGCATCGGCCAGGTGCGCGGCGATGACTTCGTTGGCGCGACGCTGAAAGTCTTCACTGACCTCTTTGGCGTAGCCTCCCGCGCTCTGCGCGTCGGCCTGTGTGCCGACGTCGATGAACACGGCGCCGAGGCTCTCGACCTGTTGCTTGACGACGGCGCGCACATCGTAGGCTTCGACGACGGCGCCCAGGCGCCGCGCGATACCGATCGCGACCAGGCCGGCCACGCCCGCCCCGAGGATCACCACCCTGGCCGGATCGACGCGGCCCGCAGCCGTCATCAGCAGCGGGAACAGCTTGGGAAGGTGATGCGCGGCGGTCAACACCGCGCGGTAGCCCGCCACCGTGGCCTGCGAGCTGAGCACGTCCATCGATTGCGCGAGAGTCGTGCGCGGAATGCGGTCGAGCGAAATCGCGGTCAGCCCGCGGTCGCGAAACGCACGCACCAGATCCTGGTGCACGAGCGGAAACAGCAGACTGATCGACACTGCATCGGCTTTCATCGCGGACACTGTTTCGGCCAGCGGAACGTTGACTTGAACGAGCGTGTCGGCCTCGCCCAGCAAGGCCGCGCGCGAATCGACGACGGCGGCGCCGGCGGCACGGTAGGCATCATCCGCGAAACCTGCATCGACGCCGGCGCCGCTTTGGATCTGGATCTCGACTCCCTTCCTGGCCAGCCGCACGACGCTTTCGGGAACCAGCGCCACACGTCGCTCTCCTTCACGGATCTCTTTGGGTACGGCGATCTTCATCGTGCGGGAAACTAACTTCGACGTGGGTGCGCGGCAACCGTTGTGGTTTGCCGACGCCGCCGGTTCGAGCGCGTCGGTGGCGGTGCGGCAGACAAAAAAACCGAAGCGATGCCGATTCTGTCGACATCGCTTCGGCCTCGCCGCAAGAAGGTCCGCGCCTAGTGTGGTGGTGGCGCGGGCGGCCGTCACGGAGCGGCGGCCGTCTATTCGGCGATGAAAATCTTCAGCTCGCGTTGCTGAAGGGAAGGGGTTCTCTTTCGTGGAGTCCCGTGGCGGCTCCGTTGCGCTCGCGCAGCGTGATGATACGCGGCGCCTTGCGGACCTTTCGCGTCGCCGACTGCTTCATCGGGAGCAGCCCCGTGCGTACATACCCGCAGCTCACGCCGAGGACATCACAGATGTTTTCGAACGAAAATGGCCACTCGCGATCGGTCGAGAAGATCCACTCGGCTGCTTCTCGGTGAAGCTCCTGGCCGCGCGGATCTCGGGCCAATGCGTACTTCTGATAGCACTCGACGGCGTCGCGCAGGATCGCCAGCATCAGGCCGCGCTCGTTGCCGCCGCCGGCGTCACGGCTCAGAGTGGCGAAAAACTGCTCCGGCATCAGGGCATCGGGCTCGAAGATCTTGGTTACGGTATCTGCCATCGGTCTGCTTCCTCTGTGGCCTCAGACGCCCCGGGTTGCCGATTATTCTCGACAATCTTCTATAGATTGAAAAAACCCGACGGACCGAGTCCCGTGCCGAGCTTCGCGTCGTGAATTCACGGGGTTGAGTCTCTCGCAAAGTCCGCGGCCGGAAGCATTTGTTGCCCTCGTAGCTGAGGCCGTCTAGGCTTCGCGCCATGAGTGTAAGACGCGTTGAACCGGACGAGGCTGCGCGCCTCGTCGAAGAGGGCTGGACCTACCTTGATGTGCGTTCTGTCAACGAGTTCGATCAAGGCCACGCTGCAGGTGCCTACAACGTTCCTCTTCTGGACATGGTCGCCGGGCAAGGTCTGCGGCCAAACGAGAACTTCCTCGATGTTTGCAAGTCTTCGTTTGCCGTCGACGCCAGGCTGGTGGTCGGGTGCAAGAGCGGCGGGCGTTCGGCCAAGGCTGCGCAGGTGCTCGAGGCTGCCGGGTTTGATTGCCTGGTCGACATGAGAGGCGGTTTTCTCGGTGAGGTCGATGCGGCGGGCCGTGTCACCTGCAGCGGTTGGCGGGCCAGAGGGCTGCCGGTCTCGGCGACGGCCGAGCCCGGCCGTGCCTATGCGGATCTCAAGAAGGGCAAGGCCTGAGTGTCATTGGTACTCCGCTGACCAAGCAGCGGAAACCGCCCGGCATTCTCGAGCTGCCTGTGGCCGCGCTGCGCGGCCACAGGCAGCTCAAGCGCGCCGCGGCTCAGAACCCGGTGAAACGCTGGTGGGTCAGCTTCACGCCGGTGCCGACGTCGATTGCCGTCGCGGTGTCGCCGCCCCCTAGCAGCGAGCCTGACCAGATCGAATTGAGTCTCACCTCGATGCGCGCACTGGGGCAGAAGATCGTTCCGCCGCCGGTGTTGGACTCGCCGAGTTGGCACTTGCCGGTGGTGGTCCCTTTCCCGTAGATCATCAGGTGGTCGCCCGTTAGGCCGCCGTTGAGGTTCCAGGTCCAGCCGATTGCCGTGTTCAGTTGGTTCGAAATCCGCAGGATGAACACCGTGGCCGCGCTGCCGCCGCCGTCGAGATTGAGCGTGACGTAGTTGCCGCCGGTGATGTCGGTGAGGTCAAAGACGTTGAGTCCGCCGACGTTGACGGCGCTGACGGTGGCCGATCCGGACGCGGGGAGGCCGGTAAGCGCGCCGGCCAAGTTGGCGGTGACCGGCAGGCCGTCGATGAGCCCTGCCGTGCTTGTCGAAATAGATGCCTGCGCCGCCTGACAATCGGCGACACGCGGGTCGTTTCCTGTGGTGTCGTACTTGGTCGGAGCCGGCGTCTTGCTCATCACCTGGCCGGCTGCGATCGACGAAATCCCGACGCCGGGCAGGATGGCTCCGGAGATGCCGTCCACGCGTGCGTTGTTGGTGACGACGTCGCCGCCATCGACGTTGGCCGACGAGTTGAACTCGGTGCCCGGCGTGGTGTTGTCGCCGCGCGCGCTGACGATGTCGGCATTGGTCACCGAGTTGATCCCGAAGCGTGTGAAGTTGCCGCACCACGGACCGTCGGACGTCGCTTCGTTGCTGACGTCGACGCGCTTGACGTTGTCGGTTCCCGGGTTGCCGACTCCTAGCCAACGGCAGGCCGAGCCTGTCGCGTACCAGGCAGTGCCCGTGCAGACGCCGCTCTGGCACTGCGAGCCTTTGCTGCAGTCGTCCCCGTCGTCACAGGTGCCGTTCTCGTTGGCCGGCAACTCGGCGCAGGTGCCGCTGCCGTTGCATCCCGGTGCGGTGCACTGACTGCTGGGCGGGCCGCTGCAGGTGCTTGCATAGGCTTCGTACGTGCAGTCGGCAGCGCAGCAATCGCCCGCCGAGGTGTTGCCGTCGTCGCACTCTTCCAACCCCCCGGGTATGCCGTTACCACACGACGTGCACTGGCTGGTGCAGCCGTCGGCTTCGTTCGTGTTGGCGTCGTCGCACTCTTCGCCGAGGTCGGTGACGCCGTCGCCGCACGACGGGTTGGTGCAGTTGGTGCGGCAAGCATTGGGAGTCGTGTTGCTGTTGCCGTCGCCGTTGTCGCACTGCTCGGCGCCGCTGTCGTTGACGACGCCGTCGCCGCAGAACTCGTCGAGGCACGCGGCGGTGCATCCGTCGCCGCTGATGTTGTTGCCGTCGTCGCACTGTTCGCCGCTGTCGAGCACTGTGTTGCCGCAATCGGGGCAACTGCCGTTGGCTGCGTCGTCGTCGAAGAGGTCGCAGTCGCGATCGAGTGCGTAGCCGAAGTCGAAGATCCGACAGATGCGGCACCTGAGCCGGTCGTTGCTGCAACCGGCCAACCCGACTGCGTCGGTGCCCTGCGCGTAGACCCCGCAGATGCCGGTCAGGCCCGGGAACATGGTGTCGAGGTTGCCGGCCGGGCACTTGATGGCGAGCAGGGTCTGCACCGTGTCGGTGGCTTTGGCGACGCGGCCGCGCGCGTCGGTAGAGATCGAATCGAGGCAGGCCTGCATGCCGATGGTGTCGGTGATGTTGTGGTTTTTCAGGCCGGTCTTGATGCAGCCTTCGAGCTCCTTGTGCATCGCGTCCTCGAGCTTGCGGTGCCCCAGCGAAATCGTCGCCGAGCACTTGCCAACCGGATCGACGCCGTGGCTGGCCGCCAGCGTGGCGTCGAGGTTGCTGCCGAACGCGTCGGCGGAAAGGCCGAGGTTGTCGGTGACGTAGGCGTCGCTTGTGGTGCCCGGATCGGAGAAGCCGAAGTCGGGCAAGGCCGCGCACACCGCGCCGGCGGCCGTTGCCAACTTGTCTTTGGCCTTCTGTACCTTGCCCTTGATGTCCCCGCTCAGGCACTGTTGCGCTGTCACGCCCGCCGGCAGTCCGCCCTTGGCGCCGCGGCGCACACACAGTGAAGCGTCCTTCAATACCGCGTCCGCTACCTTGCGCGCGGTCTTGATGATTTTGTTGAGACAGGCCTGCTGGTCCTTGGTCTGGACCTGGGCCGAGGCCGGTGCGGCCACGATCGCGACCAATGCGGCGCAAACGAAGAGTCGTGCAAGAGGTGCCATGGAAAACCCCGCGAACTTTCAGACTTGGCGGCGAAGCGGCCGCCCAAAGAGCTCCGTCGAGAGATTACCCCGGCCAACCGACCGGGAGCAAGACCCCAACGCCCCGGACTATTGGGTCGCAACGGCGGCCGGGCGATCGGCGGGGTCACGCTCTGGAGCACCTGATCGGGAGCTTCTTCCGGCATCGGATCGAACTCGGCCCAGGTCTCGGACTCGACCACGGTTCTGCTTGCACGGCGACATTGGCCGGCGGTCTACGCCGAGTCGACGCTTCAACCAAACCCGTGTAGGTAGCGGCACAGGTCGCCGGGAACGCACGGGTAATCGTCGTCCATTGAGCAGTCTGCAACACCCTCGCCGCAACTTCCCGGCAACGCATGCCTGAGCGCGGTCGCATCCGGTTACTGCCTTCGCTGGAGGCGGTCGATGCCGAGGCCTGGAACGCGATGGTCGGCGAGGACGACCCTTTCGTCGAGTACGAGTTCCTGCGCGCGCTCGAACAGAGCGCTGTGGTCGGTCCCGCCGCCGGCTGGCAGCCGAGCTACCTTACGCTGTGGGACCAGAGCGGGGGCAGGCCCCGTCTGCAAGGGGCGTTGCCGCTCTACGTCCGTCACGACTCCGACGGCGAGTACATCTTCGACCACGGTTGGGCGCAGGCCTACGCCAGCGCCGGTATCGCTTACTATCCAAAGGGCGTGGTTGCGGTGCCGTTTACACCGGTCAGCGGGGCCCGCATCCTGGTGGCGCCCGGGCAGGGCTTTGCCGAGGCCGCCGGCGAAATGATCGACGCGCTGCCGCGTGCGGCAGCGACACTGGGACTCTCGGGCGTGCACGTTCTGTTCGCGCGCAAGTTTGAGCACGACTTGCTGGTCGCGCGCGGCTTTCTGTCGCGCATCACCTACCAGTATCACTGGATCAACCGCGGATACCGCTGCTTCGACGATTATCTTGCCGACCTGCGATCGAAGAAACGCAAGCAGGTGCAGCGCGAACGCGCCGAGGTCGCCGCCCAGGGGCTTCGTATCGAACTGCTCGGCGGCGAACAGATCGGTCCCGAGCACGTCGAGGCGGTGTGGCGTTTCTACTCCGACACCATCGAACGCAAGTGGTCGCGACCGTATCTCAACCGGTCGACATTCGTGCGGCTTGCCGCGACGTTTCGACATCGTCTGTTGCTGGTGCTGGCCAGCGACGGTGATGGCTACGTCGGCGGTACCTTCAACGTGCGCGCGAAGAACTCGATCTTCGGCCGCTACTGGGGCGCGGTGCGGCACTACCCGTCACTGCACTTCGAGTGCTGCTACTGGCGTCTGGTCGAGTACGCGATCGAGCAGGGCATCGCGCTGGTGGAAGCCGGAGCCCAGGGAGAGCACAAATTCCTGCGCGGCTTCGCGGCCCGCCCGACCTACAGCGCCCACTGGATCGCGCACCCCGGAGGGGCCCGCGCGATCGCGGATTTCCTGAGCAGCGAGCGCGAGCAGACCACGAAGCTGATCGAGGCCTACAATCGGGTATCACCCGTAAAGAGCGAGCGGTCAGGATCATGAGGCGGGGTATTGACACTGCCGGCGTTGACCGAGGGTCGTCCCTGACTAGAATCGAGGCCATGTCGCAACCTGAGACTCCCGCCAAGAAGGACTCGGGTCAGCTCCTGGTGCAGGAGAAGACCCGCGTCAAGCGCCCGCCGATGTACTCCGTCGTGTTGCTCAACGACGACTACACGCCGATGGATTTCGTGGTCTGGGTGCTCCAGGGGGTCTTCTACAAGACCGCGGAGGAAGCCGCGCGGCTGATGCTGCAAGTCCACAACGAGGGCCGCGGCGTGGCCGGTGTCTTCACCCACGACGTGGCGCGTACCAAGGCTTTGCAGGTCGAGCAGCTGGCACGCAAGCACGAACATCCGCTCGAGTGCCAGATCGAGGCCGCCGAAGGGTAGCCGATGCTGATTTCCGAAGAACTCGAAAAGACCCTTCAGCGTGCCGTGGACCGGGCCAAGTCCGGCCGCCACGAATTCGTCGCTCCCGAGCACCTGCTCTTCGCACTGACTTCCGATCAGGTGGCGGCCGACATCCTGTTCCACTGCGGCGCCGACGTCGAAGGACTGCGCCGCGAAGTCGACGGCTTTCTGACCACCAACATGCCGGCCTATCCGCCGCACGTCAGCGGTCCCGACGGCGGCACCCCCGATCCGAGCTACACCGTCGGTTGCCAGTTCGTGCTGCAACTGGCCGCTTCGCACGTGCAGTCGTCGGGCAAGACTCAGATCGACGGCGGCAACGTGCTGGCCGCGTTGTTTCGCGATCAGGACTCACACGCCGCGTACTTCCTCGGCAAGCAGGGAGTTTCACGGCTGGACGTCGTGCGTTTCATCTCGCACAAGGTTTCCAAGGTGGGACCGCGCGGTCTTTCCCTCGAGGGTCCGGCGGGTCGCGCCGCTGCCGAAAGCGATACCGAAGACGAAGCTGCGGCAGCCCACGCCGACGATCCCCTGGAAGCGTTCTGCACCGACCTCAACAAGAAAGCCGCCGAGGGGCGCCTCGATCCGCTGATCGGCCGTCAGCGCGAACTCGAACGCACGGTCCACATCCTGGCGCGGCGTCGCAAGAACAACCCGGTCTTTGTCGGCGACGCAGGTGTCGGCAAGACCGCCATTGTCGAGGGGCTGGCGCTGAAGATCCGCCAGGGCGACGTGCCGGAGTATCTGAAAGGCGTGACGATCTACGCGCTCGACATTGGAGGTCTGCTGGCCGGCACGCGTTATCGCGGCGACTTCGAAGAAAGGCTCAAGGCGGTCATCGACGCGATCCAAACCGATCGTGACCACCGCATCCTGTTCATCGACGAGATTCACAACATCATCGGTGCCGGCGCGGTGTCGGGCGGCGCGATGGACGCTTCCAATATGCTCAAGCCCGCCTTGGCCAACGGCGATATCAAGTGCATCGGTACCACCACCTACAAAGAGTACCGCCAGGTCTTCGAAAAGGATCACGCGCTGTCGCGGCGTTTCCAGAAAGTCGACGTCGCCGAGCCTTCGATCGACGAGTCGGTCGAGATCTTGAAGGGGTTGCAGCCGCGCTACGAGGACTTCCACGCGGTCACCTACACGGCCGGTGCCGTCAAGGCCTCGGTCGAGCTTTCTGCCAAGTACGTCAACGATCGTTTTCTTCCCGACAAGGCCATCGACGTGCTGGATGAGGCCGGCGCCGAGGTGAAGTTGCGTGCGGCCAAGAACGCCGAAGCCGCCAAGCGTGCGAGCGAAGCAAAGGCGGGTGGTGGTGCGCTCCAAGCCGTGCCGGGCGGGGGTGCGCTGCCCGTAGTGGTAATGCCGCCCGAAGCGGAGAGTGCGCGCGACGGTGCCGCGGACGCCTCGGGCGGCGAGACCGCCGATGGCGACAAGCGCCGCCCGCGCGTCACTACCAGGGACGTCGAGAGCGTGGTGTCGCGAATCGCAAAGGTTCCCACCCGCATCGTCAAGGTCGACGACAAGAAGAGGCTCGAGACGCTTGCACGCGACTTGAAGCTGCTGATCTACGGTCAGGACAAGGCCGTCGAGCAGGTGGTTTCGGCCATCCAGCTCGCGCGCGCCGGGCTCGGCGAACCCGAGAAACCGATCGGTAGTTTCCTGTTCGCAGGGCCCACCGGAGTGGGAAAGACCGAACTGGCCAAGCAACTGGCCGCCGCGCTCGACATCGGCTTCGTGCGTTTCGACATGAGCGAGTACATGGAAAAACACTCGGTGTCGCGGCTGATCGGCTCGCCTCCCGGCTACGTCGGTTTCGACCAGGGCGGCCAGTTGACCGAGACCATACACCGCACTCCGCACGCGGTCCTGCTGCTCGACGAGATCGAGAAGGCGCATCCCGACATCGACAACATTTTGTTGCAGATCATGGACTATGCCACGCTGACCGACAACAACGGACGCAAGACCGATTTCCGCAACGTCATCCTGATCATGACGACCAACACCGGCGCGCGCGAGGGCATGGCCAACGCGATCGGCTTCGAGCAGAAGGCCGACTTCACCGGCAAGAGTGACAAGGCGATCGAGAAGGCTTTCAATCCCGAATTCCGCAACCGTCTGACCGCGGTGGTCCAGTTCCGGTCGCTGGGAACTTCGATTGCCGAACAGATCGTCGAGAAGATGGTCGCGGAACTCGAGGCGCGCCTCAAACCGCGCGGCGTCGAACTGGCACTGGACCCGACCGCCCGGGTGTGGCTGGCACGCAAAGGTTACGACGAGAGATTCGGTGCGCGGCCGATCCGGCGTCTGATCGAGACCGAGATCTCGCATCGGCTCAGCCACGAAATCCTGTTCGGGCGTCTGGCCAGGGGCGGTACCGTGACCGTGAAGGCCGGCGACGACGGTCTGGTTTTCGAATTCTGATCGTAGGCCGCGGGCGGCTCTTGGGCGCGCGGCAATCGGGCGGTTCGATGAAGACCTCCGGTGGACGAACGCGATGAGCGCGCGCTGTCACGAATACGAGATCGCCGGAGGCTGGACGGTTCTTGCCGGGCGCACCGACGCCGACAACGACTACCTGTCACTCAAACTCGCGCGGCCGCGTGATTGGTGGTTCCACGTGCGCGGGATGCCCGGCTCGCACGTCGTTCTTCAGGTCGGTGACGTCGCTGAGCCCGACCGCGCTGTGCTCGATGCCGCGGCCGCGGTGGCCGCCTGGCACAGCAAGGCGCGCAGCGGCGGCGTGGTGGCGGTGTCGGGAACTCGCGCGATCAACGTCAGCAAGCCGCGCGGCGCCGATCCCGGGACCGTCTCCATCCGAAAGGAAAGAGTGTTCAAGGTGAGACCGGCGATCCCAGTGGCCGCGAGCGAGGTGAAAACGTGACGGAGGCGGACGCGGGCCGTGAGGGCGTGGTTGGTGAAGCCGCCGCCGGCGAGACTTCGAGGGAGTGCGATTCGATCGAGAAGATCGCTGAGCAAGCGGTGGTGGGAGCCGTTGCCGCCGACGAAACTTCCGATCGCAGGCCGACGCGCGTCGTAACCTCTTCGATGATCGGCATCGGGATGCCCGACAAGGCTCGCTGGTCCGAACGTGTAGCGGTGGTCCTCGGGCTCAATCCGGGGGTGTTCACCGGTCCGGGCACCAACACGTTCGTCGTCGGCAGCGGGCGTCGCAGATTGCTGATCGACAGCGGCCAGGGAAGCGGTGGTTACGACGATCTTCTCGAGCGTGCACTGATCGAGGACTGCGCCGGAGCCGAACTCGAGCGCATCGTAGTGACCCACGCGCACCCCGATCACATCGGCGGGGTCGGCCAGGTGCGCGCACGTTTCGGCGCGCTTCCGGTCGAGAAGATGCCGCTGCGCGAACGTGACCTCGGCATCGAAGTCAGGCCACTGCAGCACGGCTCAGTCGTCGAGATCGAAGGTGCCACGCTCGAAGCGATCTGGACTCCAGGCCACGCCGCCGACCACCTGTGCTTCTATCTGCGCGAAGACCGTACGTTGTTCTCGGGCGACATGGTGCTCGGTGCCGGCACTACGGTGATTCCTCTCGACGGCGACCTCGACGACTACCTCGCTTCGCTGCGCGTGCTGCTCGACCTCGATGCCCGGCGTATCTTCCCGGCTCACGGCCCGGCGATCGAAGATCCGCAAAGCAAGATCCGCGAGTACCTGGCCCACCGCGCGCTGCGCGACCAACAGATTCTCGAAGGTCTGCGTGCGGGACCGACGACTACCGAAGATCTGGTGCGTCGCATCTACACCGACGTTCCCGAATTCCTCTACCGCGCAGCCGGCGTTTCGGTGGATGCCCACCTGAGGCGCTTCGTGAAACAGGGCAGGGTGAGCCGCGAAGAAGAACGCCGAGAAGAAGGGATTGAGCGGTGGGTGTTGCTCTGATGCCGTGATACGATCGCCATAGTTCAAACTTGCGCTCTCGAGGAGGCTATCGGCGATGAAGACATCGGCAAAGTCCGTTCGCTGCGCGGTGGCTGCTGCCGCGGCTGTGGTGCTTGCTCTCAGTTCGACTGCCGAAGCGGCCGCTCCGGTTTGCGGGGACGTGACCGACGACGGTGAAGTCCTGGCCGGGGACGCGCTTGCGGTGCTGCGAAAAGCGGTAGGTCAGCAGGTCGAACTGATTTGTACCGACCAGTGCGCGGTACTCGAACAGCGGATTGCCGCGCTCGAAGCGCTGCTGGCCAACGTATCGAAGGTCGGCAACAACCTGGTCGTGACCGGGGTGAACGTGCAGATCGTAGACGGCACGGGAGACACGGCCGGCCCGCCCAACGGTCGTGGCAACCTGATCGTCGGTTATAACGAGGACGTGCTGGGCGATACGGCACCGCGCACCGGCTCGCACAACATCGTGGTCGGCATGGAAAACGGCTATTCGAGCTACGGCGGGCTGGTCGCCGGCTTTTCCAATACCGTCTCCGGTGCGATGGCGAGCGTCACCGGCGGCAACGAGAACCAGGCGAGCGGACCGTACGCGTCCGTCAACGCCGGTTACCGCAACGAGGCCCGCGGCGAGGCCGCCGGGGTCAGCGGTGGAGATTTCAACTTCGCTGACGGAATCGACTCTTCGATCAGTGGCGGTAACTACAACGATGCGCTCGACACGGCGGCGTCGGTCAGCGGTGGTACCCACAACCAGGCAACCGGACCTTACGCGTCGGTCAGTGGGGGCGGAACAAACCTGGCCGACGGCGAGAAAGCTTCGGTGACCGGCGGTTACTACAACACCGCCAGCGGGGAGTACTCGGCAGTCAGCGGCGGCGACTACAATCTGGCGGACGGCTTCAGAGGTTCCGTCACCGGTGGTTCCTACAATACCGCCAGCGGGGACTATTCGGCTGTCAGCGGCGGCTACGCGCGCGACGTCTTCGGCGCGTATGATTGGCAAGGCGGTGGGCTTTTCGAGACGGACTGATCGCGAGCCGCCCGCTGCGGCCGTTGGGCGCGCCGTCGAAATCGAACAGGTCGAGCTGAAGCGGCTGTCGCGGTGTCGTCTCTGCGACCGCGTCGGGCCGCGGCGGTAGCAGTGGAATCGCCGCGACCGGGTGGGGCGGCCCCGGCCAGTCGCGGAACTCGCGCAACCACACGAAGCCGTGACAATTGGCCTTGGTCTCGTGGTCGCGTTTGCGCTGCTCGCTGTGGCAAAGGTAGTGCCACAGTTCGTGACCGGCGACGAAGACCAACAGGTCGTCGGGTGACGTGAAACGTTCTTCGAACCAAACCACGCGAAAAGGCGCCGATCCGAGCCGTCTGCGCGGCGCCGGCATGGTCGCGATCCCGTAGGCTGCAACGCGCGGATAGCGAAGCCGGCGCTTGACGGCCAGCACCATGCGGCGGTCGCGCAGACGGAAGTAGCCGTTGATGTCGCGGCCGCGGGCGCTGGTGTGCTTGATGTGGATGCTGAGGCCATCGGTGTTCACCAGCGCGCACTTGGCGCGCAGGAATGCCTCTCCGCGTCCGAGCGCGCCGGTGAAGTTCCTGACCTCGAGCGACATCGTCGAGGCGATTGTACGTGGGGTAGCGCTCGCCGCTCAACACCTGCGTCGGTGGAGTCGGGGGCTTTCGCACGCTAGCGTCCGGCGCTTCATGTCGGCCGATCGGCGCAAAGGAGAGGAGGAGCGGCAGAGCGGGGACCGAGGAGTGGTGATTCCGTCGGTCTCGTCGTCGTGCCCGCCGCAGAGCCGGTTGCCGGCATCGATCGGCTCCGACGATTCGGCTTCGGATGATTTCGACCTCGTCGATTCACTGGTCGAGGCCGCCGACGCAGAAGTGGCCCCGGCTCTTCCGAGCGCCGGCTTGGCGGCGGCCGCCACGATTCGGTTTCTTCGCCGCGTCAGCGGTGTCGCTCACGCCAGCGGCCGCGAGATCTGGCGGCTGGCTCTTCCGATCATGCTCTCTCAGGTGCTGGTCAGCCTGGTGGGACTGGTCGACATCGCGATGGTAGGGCGCCTCGGCGCCATCGACGTCGCCGCAGTCGGCTACGCCACTCAGCTCTACTTCATGTCGCAGTCGGCGCTGTTCGCGGTCGGGTTCGCGTGCGTTGCGCTGATGGCACGGGCGATCGGAGGCGGCGACCATGCCCGTGCCAGGGCTGCGCTGGCGGCATCGCTCGGCGTCGCGCTGCTGACCGCCGGTGTGGTAGCCGCCGTGGTGCTGGTGGCACCGGGCGCCGTGCTGGCTTGGCTCAACGCGTCGCCCGAAGTTGCCGAGCTGACGATCCCGTATATGCGGCTGTTGTTCGTCTCGTCGCTGTTGCTGTCGGTGTCGCTGACGATCGAACACGGTCTGCGCGCCGACCGTGACACGTCGACACCGATGCGCATCGCGCTGGTAGTGACCGCGGTCAAGGTCGGTCTGAACGTACTGTTGATTTTCGGTGTTCTCGGTGCCCCGCGCCTCGGTATCGTCGGCGCCGGCGTGGCGACGGTGGTGTCGCAGGTGGTGGCCGTCGCGCTTTTCGTGTGGGTGATACGCAACCGCGATCGAGACACTGCCGTGGCGCTGAGGCGCGCGGATTTTACCGCGGCACGCGGACTGTTGTGGGACGTGGTCAAGGTGGCGATGCCGGGCGTGGGCGAGCGCGTGGTGCTCAACATGGCGCTGCTCGGCTACTTCGCGCTGCTCGGCGGTTACGGCACGGTGGCGATTGCAGCGTACACGGTCGGGGTGCGCATCCTGGCCTTTTCGTGGATTCCGGGTACCGGCTTCGGAGCGGCTGCGGCCACTCTGATAGGCCAGTCGCTCGGCGCCGGCGACGGCGACGGCGCCGAGCGCACCGGCTGGATGGCAGCGCGCATCGCGCTGGTGGCGGCCGCGGTACTCGGCTTCGTCGGCGGAGTGGCGCGCGAGCCGTTGGCGCGCTTGTTCACCAACGACGCGGCTACCATCGAAGCGCTGGGTCCGTTCATGCTGATCCTGGCGCTGGCGCAGCCGATGATGCAGGTCCACTTCACGCTCGGTGGTGCCCACCGCGGCGCCGGCGACACCTGGACGCCGCTGCTGGCAGCGGCGGTAGGCAACTGGGGTTTCCGCGTGCCGGTGGCTGGTTTTTTTGCCGCTCACCACATGTCGCTGATCTGGGTGTGGTCGGCGCTGCTGTTCGACCACGGTGCCCGCGTCGTGTTGCTGGCCATAACTTTTCGCGGCGGCCGCTGGAAGCGTAAAGGG
>Ga0172375_10001097_pt1 | contig 43642 bp, 59 predicted proteins | sample LakKiv1m_FD_114537 | JGI IMG/M metagenome (GOLD analysis project Ga0172375, IMG submission 114537) | Freshwater microbial communities from Kabuno Bay, South-Kivu, Congo - kab_092012_11.1m | ecosystem: Environmental > Aquatic > Freshwater > Lake | place: Democratic Republic of the Congo... | reverse complement strand
GAATGCAGACGGTGATATTACCGGCTTTGATTTCTACGATGATAGAGGAGTGCCTACCGCTCCATTTGAGTATTTCGCGGCCAAAGGTAACGGTGTGATTGATATTAACGACATGAAAAAAGTCTTTCAATCTTCATCTAATCAGGGCGATAAAGATATTGCTACGGCTATCTCACTCATGCAAAGACAAGGACTTTCCAATGCCTCTATCGGAAATGCGATTGCTAGCAAATATCCTCATTTGAAAGGATAAGAATATGGGATATTTTAATACCGGAAACTATAATTTCGGCGAATCCACTCCCGAGGAGAATGATTCGGCTGTAAACTTTCTCAATGAGTATGATCGAAAGAAAAAAGAAGAGGAAGATGCGGCCATAGCCGAGCAGGCAAGGATTGACGCCGAAAATAATAAATCAATTTGGCAAAAGGCCGGCGAGTATGTTTCCGGTCAAGCTAAATTTGTTAAAGATAATCCGATTCAAGCCGCTAAGAATGTCGGCTCTACTTTTGTTTCCGGTATCAAGGCGGCCGGTGAGGATATTTCCGGTGTCTTTGCGGCCAATATCTACAATGACACTAATGAGAAAATCTTTGCGCAAAAACAAGAGCAAATGAATCTGATGCTCGACCGCATTCGCAAGGAAGCGGATCCTGAAAAAAGAAAAAATCTAATTAAAATAATGCAGGATTACGATAATAGTGTTCAAGGTATTGATGTTTTCAAAGAAGTACCGGTCTTGAACAAAAAACCGTCTCAAGTGTACGCCGACTTCGCGATGATGGGCTTGGACATGCTCGGCTTCACGGCTTTGGGCGCCGGACTTGCAAAAGACGCTTCCGGCCAGTTGGTCAAATCGGGGATCAAGGGCGTAGGCGCAAATCTCGGAGTAGCCGCTACCAAAGAGACAGGGTATAAAATTGCTACTGAAACTTTGGTCAAAAAAACCTTCTTCAAATCAGTTCTCGAAGGAGCCGGTTGGGGTGCGGCCTATGGTGGAGGCGGAGGCGCTCAACAGGGCGATGATTGGCAAGGGATCAAGAACAAAGCGATCACCGGTGCAGTCTTCGGCGGAGGTTTAGCGGCCGCCGGATATGGCGCAAGCAAGGTCTTCGAAAAGATGAAGGAAGCTCCGATGAAGAAGATCAGAGACGGCCTCACCGATGAATACGATCAACATTTGATAAGCGGTATCAATGACGCCAAGATGGCGAAAGAGTTGCTCGATAATGGCTCAAAATCTCTCAAGGTTTCCGCGAGTTTGCCGGAATCTCTAGCGCATGTCGGCGAGGATCTCACAAAGAGAACTACGGAAATGGCGACCGAAGAAGGTCAAAGAGCTTTGGCCGGTGGTGTCGTTACTTCCAAGATGTCCCAAAATGCGCGCCGAGCAGTTTATAAAGAAATCGTTGATTCCGGCTTATTCAAAATTGAAAAAGGCGATTCAGTCGATTCAGTCATTCAAAGAGGTATTGAATCCGTTTTGGCGAATGGCAAAAATGTGAGAGGCAACCTTTCCCTAACTTCCAAATATACAGATTCGGTCTTGGGCGTTGTCAATCCAGCACTTAGCGAAATGGATCAGACTATTGCCGAAGTTTCCGCCAAAGGCGCTACAAGGCCCGAACATCAAAAAGCTTTAGAAGATGCTTTGAACTCCGGCGACAAAGTTGCAATCAAACAGGCCTTTGATTCTATCCCTGAAGGCGATCCATATAAGGAAAGCATGCGCTCTCTGCTCCCCGAAGATATGCAAAAACCGGCTCCAACGGCGATGGGTACTACGCCGGAGGCAAAACCGACCGAAAAGACGCCTTCCGCGAGCGTAAAAACCCCTACGAGCGAATCTCCCGAAGTTTCTACGGCAAAAGCAGGCGAGACTATCCCAAGCGCAAAACCTGAAGCAAAGTTTCAAGAAAAAACTGGCGTTTCCCGAAAAATACATGATGATTTAATGGATTCAGAAAAAGGCGCGCAAATCTTTGACGAAATGGCAACGGCGGAAGCCGGTTTCAGAAAAAGAGGTGCGGAGTTAGCCGATGGACAGGGCGCCGGATTCGAAACTATTTCTCAAAAATCTAGTTTTCCGAAATGGGTACCGGAAACTTATACCAAAGAAAATGGCAAGGTTGTCAGCTTGAGATCTCGAAAATTATTTGATGAAGTTCAATCTCACATGCTAAACGGCACAGTCCCGACCGATGAAACTCAATTAGCTCTCTACGATATTGTCCATAATGAGCTACGCCTCCGATCCGATATGCCTCAAGTTACTTTCCCGACCGAGGGCAGAGTTTTCAAAGCAGAAAGATTAACTCCCGATAAGCCGATCAATGCTATCGGTGAAAAAGATATTAGCCGGTTATCGAAGAGATACGAAGAGATGTTCCCGACCGGCCAAGAAATTACTACTCACACGGTTGCTTCAAATAGAGAGCAGATTGCCAAAGCGGTTACTTTGGTTAATGATGATTATCAGAAAGCGATCAGAATTGCGACCGGTGCCGAAAAGAGCGATGATGTCCTATCGAATATAGTTGCTACGGCCGTTCTTGATAAGGCGCGCAAAGAGGGCGATGTCGCCACGGAGCGCTTGGTTTTGACAAGGACGATTGATCGAGCTACTCGCGGTGGACAAGAAACTCAAGCTTTGAGAAATCTTACTAATGATGATTCGGCTTTTGGAGCTACCAAAAATGTTATAAATACTCGCCGAGCTGAATGGGAAAAGAGAAATGTCGGCAAAAAAGTTTCCGGCGAAGTCGATAAAACTATTACCGAAATCGAATCAAAAATTCCAAAGCCAACAACAAATGATTGGAGCGACTTCATTAATAAAATAAGGTGTTAATATGGCTAAATTTTGCTTAACAAAAGATGTGGCCGATAGCTTCGTCAATAAATTGAAGGACGGTACAATCAATCCTGAAAAAATGATGACGATGGCTAGCGAAGAGAGAAATAAGTTTCTCTCCGGTATTGTTGGTGAAGAAAACGGTAAAAATGCCAACGCCCTCTTCGAAAGCAAAATGCTTCTGAAAAATCAGAAAAAAGGCATGATAACTTGGGCCGAAACTATTATGGGTACTCGGCCGGAGGTGAAAAGAGATATTGTCGCAACGATTCAACGAATGGATAAAGTTTTGAATCCCGATGAGGCCAAGATGTTTATGGCCGATCTTGCCGAGCAAAAACTTGGGGTATCAGTTTCTCAAACGGAGGCCAAGCAAATTTCCACTCTATCAAGTAAAGCTGAAGCATTGCGCGAAGGTATCACGGAGGCCTTGCCAGACGGTGCGCCGAAGAGATTGGAATACGGCGCCGCCAAAGTTGATCTGATGGAGTATGTGAGTGGTCTTAAAACTGAAGCCAAAAGAGTTAAATTGAGCGAATACTTCTCTAAAAAAGGTGTTCTGCGCGGAGTTAGCGATCTTGCCGGACTTGCCAAAGCGATGAAAGCTTCTCTTGATGATTCGGCCGTTTTCAGACAAGGTTGGAAAACTATGTTTACTAATCCGACTGATTGGGGACGAAATGCAGTCCAATCCTTCCGAGATATTGCTCGAAGCTTAAAAGGCGATGATGTGATGAAGGCGATCAAGACCGAAGTTTATTCTCGCGATAATGCCATGAATGGTATGTACGATATGATGAAACTTGAGGTTGGTTTGAATGAAGAGGCCTTCCCGACTTCCTTGCCTGAAAGAGTGCCGGGGCTAGGCAAATTGTTCACGGCTTCCGAGACGGCCTACAAAGGATTCTTATTGAGAATGAGGGCTGATATTGCCGACAAAACTTTGATTATAGCTAAAAACGCCGGGGTGAATACGGCTGATAAATTCGAAGCTGAAAGCATCGGGAATCTTATTAATTCGATCACTGGTCGAGGTAATTTAGGATCATTTGAGAAAGTCGGCAAAGAGGTCAACAATGTTCTCTTCTCGCCGAAATTGCTCAAAAGCCACATTGATACTTTGACGGCTCACTCCATAAGATTGCCCGGCGAAAAAGAAATGAGTTCTTTCGCTAGAAAGCGTGCGGCCATTAATCTTACAAAGATAGTGGTCGGTACTTCATTTATTCTCGGAGTTGCCAAAGCGCTTAATCCCAATAGTGTCGATCTCGATCCTCGAAGTTCAGACTTCGGCAAAATCAAGGTCGGCAATACGCGCTTCGATGTTTCCGGCGGTATGTCCTCGGTGGTAACTCTCGCCTCAAGAATTCTTCCAACCAAAGACGAAAAAGGCCGTTGGGGGCAATTCACTAAAAGTTCGATTAGCGGTAGATTAAGCAAATTAAATTCCGGTGAATTCGGATCAATGACGGCTCTCGATGTCATGGTCAACTTTGCCTCAAATAAACTCTCGCCTATGGCTAGAGTAGTTCTCGAATTGGCTCAACAAAGAGACTTCAACAACAAGCAAATTACTCTCGGAGGTGAAATTTCCAACCTGCTCTTGCCTCTTCCGGTTAATACCTACCAGACCTTAAAAGACGAACCTAATTCGGCCAACATTCTGTTATCTCTGATCGCCGATGGTATGGGTATCTCTACCAATACTTACGGATCGTCCGAGACGCGACTTGAAACTTTCCTCGGCAATAAAAATCCTAATCCTAAAATTACGGCCGAAATTGACCGGCTTGCAAAAACCGGAAATGCTCCGGCCATTGGTAATATCGAATCAAGCGAATACTCGAAGAGATTAAAAGATCAGATTTCACCTGCTAAATATAAACAATTCGTTCAAGAATTCGGTGCCGCTTATGAAGTTCGAATGCTCGAGCGAATCGAATCTCCTCTCTATAAAAGCAAGACTGTTGAGAATAAGAAGAAGGCGCTCGAAGACGACAAGTCCAAAGTTTTGGAGAGCTTGCTTAAGAAGTACGGTTACAAAAAACCGAAGAAAACTTCTTCTACGCAGTATTAATTGCTATAATTAAGAAAACAAAAATTAATAATGAGAGGGATTAATATGTTTTCAGGAATTTCACACCCATTTGATGATATTTTGGATCTTATAGCAGTTTTATCGGCGTTTGGATTTGTAATCTCATACGCTTGGGGGCAATGGAAGGGCGGAGCTAATAAAGCCAATGCTGATGCGGTAACGGCCTACCGGTGTGAACTCGATGCGGTCAAACTCACCATCGAACGATTGCAGAAAGAAGGTGCGGCCAAAGATCAACGAATCGCGCAACTTCAAGGGCAATTAGACATTCTCAAAAGCATACCGTTGGTGAATATAGATGTAACACTCAAGGAAATTTCCACTTTTAATCAAAAACTCTTCGAAATAAATACGAAAATTTTGGAACGGCTCGATAAAGATGCGAGTATGTTGGAAAAAAATAATAAACAGAAAGGCAAAAGATGAGACTTATCATTGATAGCGGTCATCGTGATAATCCGGCTGATCCGGGGGCAGTCGGCCTTGTGGTCGAAGCGGATAGGAATATCGCGATCAAAAATGCACTACGAAAATGGATCGACTTCGAAGAAGATCCTGACGGTACTGGCTCTTTGGCCAATACAATTAAATGGATCAACGCTCGTTTTACGACCGATGATCTTTTGATCTCTATTCATACCAACGCCGGAGGTGGGGACGGTATTGAAATTTGGTACTACAAAGATAGCGAGCCATCACGCAAAAAAGCGGCCGATGGTTGTGCAATTATTGCTCGAGAAACCGGCGATCCGAATCGTGGGGCTAAAGATGAGAAGAATTGCCGATACGGCCAATTCGGAATTATTCACGATACAAAACCGTGGGCTTTCCTTGTCGAATGCGATTTCGTTGACGATCCTACCGGCGATGTTACCGGTAATGTCGAAGCATACGCTCGAGGTATCGCTCTATGGCTTCGTGATTCTTTCGGCTTTACCTTGAAGGATCAAACACCTCCGCCTGCTCCGCAACCGGAAGTTGTGCCAACACCGACACTAACACCTCAACCAGAAGTTGTCCCAACTCCCCCGGCCGAACCGGCTCCTGTTGATCCAACGCCGATTATTGTCGTCCCTGAAGATTTACCGGCCGATCCTACACCGGAAGTACAACCGGAACCTGAATTGCCGCCAATACCTGAAGCTCCGGCTTCTCCTCAAGATAATGATATTGAGTATCTCCGAGCGCTTGGAGTTGTCTTCAAAGATGAGGCCAACAAAGCCGAGCTTGGTAGTTCTATCCAAAAGTTAGGTCAATTTATTATGGACGCTGATTTTCATGGCGGCGGAATTTGGCTCGGTATCAAGAAATGGCTCAAAGTCTTTGCATGGGTTTCCGGCTCCGCTATCTTTTCCTTCGGCTTGCAACGGCTGACCGGCTACCATTTCCACGATCTTCGAGTGCTTGATACTACAATCACTTCAACCGAATTAAATCTAGCGTCTGTGGCCTTTGTGAACGGTTTTGGCACCGGCTTCCTCAAGTGGATCGGTACAAAGACCGAAAAAGCCAAGAACGATTGCTTGACTGTGTGAACAAAATTATATTAAAATAGTCTCTCGTCTCGGTTGCCTTGTAGCAAGTTCGGGACACCCCAAAATTAAAGAAGCGCCGGCATTTTACTGCTGACGCTCTCTTTTTTTATATTTTTCCGGCTAGAAGATCTCGATAGACCTGATCCCATTGATACCGGACGACATCAATGTACCGGTTTTCAATTACATATTTGATTTGCGATTTCAGAATACTATTTCTCAACGGTATGTCGGTGATAAGGCATTCTAATTTATTTTTCCAATCGGAGTATGATCGAGCTGTGAAATTACAATCTTCGTAGGCAACGCATTTCTGCGCCAAAGTAACTGTGCCGATGGCCGCCCAATCGTAGTATTTGATAGCCGATTTGCATCGCGTGAATTTATCATCGTGGAGAGGGCAAACGCCGATTGTGGCATCAATACTTCGAAGCATATCGACATATTCAAAACAATGAACATTCTTGACGAATTGATAATGCTTAACCTTTTTGATCTTTTCCATGCACTCGTTGTACGGCTTCATTACCATAGGCAAATGAGCGTAATTTTGCTCAAAATACTTATTCTTGCCGATTGATTGAGTAACTAACTCAATATCGTATTTCTTTTGAAGATCCAAGAAAACATCAAGGAAAATGTTGAGATCGGGAAAGTGGGTATCACTACCGGAGTAGAGAACGCGGACGCGCGGCTCTCTTCGATCTCTGATTTTGATCTCTCGAACGGCATTCGGCACTACGGCAATAGCTCCGCTACGCCTCTTCGCAATTTCTTGCTTCAAATAATCGGTCGTTACAGTAACGAGATCAGCATTGTCGAGAAAATAGAGGTATGATCCGACCAACTCCTTTTTGTTGATCTCGGACTGAAAAGGATTGTCCGGCGCAATATGGTCAATCAGATCATCGGTATCGTACACAATTTTCGCCTTACTCTTCTTTCTAAGCATTTCAACAATCGGCTTAATGCCGGAGAGCTGATAGATCCGGCTAAAAACGACAATATCGTAGTCGAAGGGATCATTCTCGGGGATCGGCAAGAAGTGTGGATCCCAACCGAGACTTTGCAATCCTTCGGCCGGAATGATATTGCGGTACATCGCACAACCGTCCGGCTCCGGTCGATTGTTGATGTAGAGGATCTTTAATTTATTTTCCATTTGGTTTAACTCCTTTCCAACCGATTTGCCAAGCAACCGGCGCTACATAATAAGGGTGATTTTGCGGCATCTTTTTAATTTTGACGAATCCGCTCTCCTGCAATGCTTGCTTCAAAAGATTGTCATCGTAACAATACTTATGGCGAGAGATTAGCTCTCCGGCGACATGCTCTTTCTGCTCGTAAGAATAAATAAACATATCATTGAGCTTTTTAAGCTTCGTCCGGTTGTCCGTGTACTCTCTCGCTACCCATTCGAAGTCGGGTACGACAATCATTATCTCGCCGCCCGGAATGAGAAGGGCATAACATTTTTTGAAAAATAATTGCCCTTCTTCCCAAGATAAATGCTCGAGGAAGTGTCCGGCGTAAATTGTCTGAATCGACTTATCGGGATAAGGCATATTCAGGCCGTCAACGACCTCATCGGGATTTACGGCCGGATCAATATCAATGTTGTGAAATCCTTTGAGCTTCCATTGATTGCAACCGATATTTAATTTCATAAGTTGCATAATATCGCTTCCTCTCTCGTGTTGTATGTTTTTAAGATCGCCATACTCGCTTCCATGTGGCGAGGACTTTCGTGCCATTGATGGGCGCAAAGCGCGCTATCTTCCATCGGCGTAATTGTCGGGATCTCAAGAATGGCTCGGCGGTGCATAAAATCGACATCAACCGTTCCCCACAATTCGTATTCTTGCAATCCGCCAATCTCGAAGAGTGTCTTTCTTGTCATTGCTCCGATCGTCCAAGATTGCCAAATTGAATGATTTTCCATACTCCGGTGAGCATATTCCTCGGTAACATTGACGGAGGGCAAATCATAAAATCCGGGGTGTTGTCGGAAAGCAATCGGGCCAAATTCTCGCCACGGATAGAGATCAATTTTGTCTTGAATTTCTTGCTGAAGCCAGTATGGTTTGAATCCGATCCATTGCCAATCTTCGGTTTGCGCCGCAATCTTGACGACATCTAAGCCGGGTATTACCTCCGGCTGTGTCAAAATACAAACTCGGCCACGAGACATCGAGATACCAAGATTGATGATCGAAGAGCAATCACGCCATTTGCCCGGCTCTTTTGAAAGAGTGATGATCTTAATATCAAGCTTCTTCTGCCAAGCACGGAGCATCTCGTAGGTGCCGTCCGTGCAATCATCAGAAATCGCAATAATCTCAAAATCCTTCTCGGTCTGTTTTTCGTATGATATCAACGACCGCTCGAGCATTTCCTTGCGATTCCAAGTGGCAAATATGACGGAAACGGCATATTTTACTTTATACTTTGCCATTCCTCGTTCTCCCTAGCCATGTGCCATTTAATTGTTTGTTTAAGAGAATCTTCGAATGAAACCGGAAAATTGTAGCCGAGATCAGCAAGCTTTTTGCCGTCCAAGCCGTACCGCAGATCATGGCCGGGGCGCGTTGAATGAACATCGACAAGCTCGTAATTTAATGGCTTACCCATAATCTCGGCGATCATTTGAGCGAGCGTCAAATTATCCAATTCGGTTTTACCAACGATATTGAATCTCTCCGGCCGGTCGGCTTCAGGGTACATTGCCGGCTTAACATTATTCAAAATAAAGAGGATTGCATCGGCGAAGTTGCGAGCATGAAGATAAAATCGAGTGCCGATCTTCTCGCCCTGCGCGTGAATAGTGAGACTCTCGCCGGTTGTGATGCACTTGATGCACTTCGGCACATATTTCTCGGGATCTTGGCGCTCTCCGATCACATTCATTGTATTAGTAATCATCACCGGCAAGCCGTATGTTCGCCAATACGAGACTGCGATTGCCTCTTGAGCCGCTTTGGAAGCCGAATAAGGATTCGAAGGTAGAATCGGCGCCCACTCGGGGTGGCCTTCTTCCTTAATCGGCCCATAGACCTCATCGGTAGAAATCTGAATTAATTTCTCCGGCTTATATTCTCGAGCGTACTCCAAGATATTTAATGCTAAATCAACATTGTTTTTGATAAAAGGAACCGGATCGGTGATTGAGCGGTCAACATGACTTTGAGAGGCCATATTAATAATGTAGTCCACTTTGCCGATTCTGTTTTTCAAGATCTCGGATAGTGGCGCGGTAAGGTCATGCGTGTAAATAGTTACGCGCTCTTTGTTCGCTTTGTAGTATTCTGAATCAAGAATACGCTCGGCGATGCCTTTGTGTCTGAACGAATCAATCCCGATCACTTCCCAATCGGTTTTAGCTAAAAAATGATCCACGAAATGCGCCCCGATGAAACCGGAAATACCGGTGATAAGCACTCTCTTTGGCATAATGCCCTCCATTCTACTTATAATTTAATTTCTAAAGCTTGCTCAATTACTTCGTCCATGTCGAGATAGTGGTATGTCCCAAGCCGTCCGGCTAAGGTTACTCCTTTTCTCTCGGCTAATTGCTTGTACTTATTATAGATTTTTTCGCTCTCCTTGTCCCGAATCGGGTAATGCTTCTCATTGCAAGCGACCTCGAGGCCGATCCAATTCCCCTCATATCCGAGCCGGTGATAATCGACCAATCGCTGAAACGGAATAAGCTCGTCCGAAAAAGTAACAAAGTCGCCCTCAAGTGGTACTTCTGATTCAAAATGTACCGCTTTCATGCCTCGGTAGGGTAACTTGCCATAACAGTTGTCAAAATACTCATCAATAGCGCCAGTTAATACAATTTTTCCGGTCAAGTCGAAATCTTTAACATTTTTCCCCTTATCGGCTAGCCGTCTTGCGATCACGCAACCGGCCAACCCTCCGCCAATAATGTTAATTTGATTCATAAGTCCTTAATCTCGAATTCGAAACAATCGACTTCGCTTCTAAATTTTTCTATTACCATGCGCCAACAATATCTATCGTCCTTAACAATGCCGGCTTTTACAATGCAATCCTCGGTTGTCTTGATAAAGTTGCTTAAATCGGAAGCGGCGGCATTCTTGAGATGGAACTTGAAATGTATCTCGTAATTGCCGTTCGTCCGTTTGCGCCAACCCTTCAAAGTCCAAAGCATTTGTTCTTCAAAATCTTTATATTCCTTTGTCTTAAATCGGCGTCCTTGCCATGCGCGATTGACGCTCACCGGTTTTAGCATTATTTTCACGGATCCCCTCCGGTGTGAATTAATTGTAAATTAATTTTCCTCGACTTTTTCTGCCATCGCTCGGTAATTCAGCAAGTCGATCATCTCGCTTTCTGATTCCGCCGGATAATTTATCTGATCGAAACTTTCGTGATGTTCTGCTCGACCTTTATCAAATTTCTCGAGCGCCTTCATCTTCAGCCGATCGTAATAATCGCAGATATGATCTCTCATTTCTTGATCGCTTATTTGTTTTTTCATCTCTGCTCTGCAATCCAAGCTTCAGCGTCTTCAAGGCACTCAAAGCTTCTTAACTTTACCCACGGCTCTTTGATATAAACTGTCCAAAGGCCTGTCTTCTTGGCGTTTCTGACTAGATATTTGCCGATAGTCTTTTGAAGGATTACCGGCTTCGGGTGATTTTTATAATACTTGTCGTTCCAATCGGCCTTGCAGATCTTGCACAACCGATCATAGCTTTTTCCGGCTTTAGCAAAAAATTCCTTAGTCAAAGGTTTTACGAAGCCACAGCCGTAGCATTTTCTTTCTGTTTTTTTGTTTTTCATAATTTAACCTTTGTTAATCCCTATGTTGGTGAGGATAGATGCTTTTTTGCCTGTTGAACTAGTATTCAGGTAGGGTAACGCCGGAATCCCAGATCTATCTCCGGTAATTTCTCACCAAGCAGGGATTAACCTGCTTTTTGCCCTATTTCTTGGTAACGACTTTCACCGCCCACATTTGAGCAGTTACGATCTCATGCAAGGCCGCATCGCGGAGCTTGCGCTTTCTTGCCGTTGGAATTGTGCCGTCATCAGCCGGTACACTTTGCTCTACAATATCGAATGCCTTTGCAAAGAGTGCCTTCAATTCATTCACAACTTCACTTCCGCCCGGATTGAAATTCAAACCTACTGCGTCTTCGCCGGGTGTCAATTCTCTCTCTGGTGTCATTTTTCTCCTAAATATCTAATGGTAATTTTACACTCTTGGAAGCATCGACTGCCGCCAAGATATTATCGACTTTCGATTCCCATCGCACCGCTTCGGATAAAAAGCCGGAGCTTTTGAAATCCATTCGCTTTTTAGCATTGAAGTAGGCGCGTTGCGCCTTACGCATCTCTTGAACACAAAAGACGAATTCCTTGAACAGTTTTTTTCTGTCAGTCATGTCGATTAATTCAGTCATGCTTTTACGACCTCATCGGTGATTAATACTTCAGTCGTGAGGATCATCATCGCCACGCTAGCGGCGTTTTCCAAAGCGCACCTTGTTACCTTGACCGGATCAATAATACCCATGTTAATCATGGAGCCGTATTCGTTGGTTTTACAATTCCAACCGAAGACTTCTCCACCAACCGGCCCGAGCATTCCAACTCTATGTTTGATCTCTTTGATGATTGCATCGCCATTTTCTCCGGCATTTGAAGCAATCTGCTTGATCGGATAGAGAATCGCACGATTGATAATCTCCATACCGGTACCGACTTCTTGATTCTCGGTGTAGTCAACCGCGTAAAGACAGTTCAAAAGAGCGATACCCCCCCCGGGTATTATTCCCTCTTCAATGGCCGCTTTGGCCGCTTCAACGGCATCTTCTAACTTGAACTTCTTTTCCTTAAGCTCGATCTCCGAGATAGCGCCAACTCCGATAACGGCAAATCCGCCGGTGATCTTGGCAAGACGATCAGTCAAAAGCATCTTCTGATTGCCATCGGTGGCCTTTTTAAGCAATGTTCGGATCTGATTTTCTCTCTCCTTGATTGCCTTCTTATCTCCTTTGCCGTCAACAATCGTGGTCGAATACTGATCGGCAATAATTCTGCGAGCTTTCCCGAGCATTCCAATCTCAAAGTTTTCCAATTCGATACCTGCCTCGGAAGTTATGAGGGTAGCGCCGGTAATGGCCGCAATGTCGCCAAGCAATTCTTTTTTGTTTTCGCCAAATCCGGGAGCCGGAACTGCGCAAACATCAATTACACCGCGCAATTTGTTGGTGATGATAGCATTCAAGGCCTCGGCGTGAATATCGTCAGCTATGATTGCAATCTCTTTGATACCGCTTTGAGCGATTTTGCTAAGGATCGGGACGATCTCATCGGTCATTGTGATTTTCTTATCAGTAATCAGAATAACCGGATCCTCGATCTCGCAAACCATCTTCTCTTTATTATTCACAAGGTAAGGGTGGAAAAGTCCTTTCGGAAATTTGATACCCTCGACAATATCCTTTGAAAGTCCGATATGGCCGGATTCCTCAACGGAGATAATGCCGTCCTTGCCGATAATAGAGAAGACTTCGCCGATGATTTTACCAATCTCGGGATCGCCGGACGAAACGGTTGCTACCTTTTCAATGTCTTTTTGATCGACAATCGGAGTAGCCATCTTTTTAAGCTTCCCGACAACCTTTGCAACGCCAAGCTCAATTCCTCTCTTAATCTCGATAGAATTTGCACCGGCCGCTACATTCTTCAATCCTTCGGCGATAATCGCTTGAGCGAGGATCGTGGCGGTCGTTGTGCCATCTCCTGAAGTCTCATTGGTCTTCTGCGCTACCTCGATAATGAGTTGTGCGCCCATGTCCTCAAAAGGATCTTTGAGCTTGATCTCTTTGGCGATGGTAACACCGTCATTAGTAACTCGAGGAGCAATCCCGAAGGCGTGATTCGAAAACATTACATTCCGGCCTTTGGCCCCGAGAGTAATGCGAACCGCATTCGCGACTTGATTGACGCCGGAAAGCAATTTTTCCTGCGCCTCTCTATCAAATAATAATTCTTTATTAGCCATTCTTTTTATCCCCTTTCAGCTCATTTAAGAATAGTAAAGCTTCATCGACCGATTTGAAACGATGCAAATTGTGAAGGTCTTTCGATCTCATCATCATTTCTAAAAACCAAATTGTCAGGATAAACAGGGTGATAAGCCATTGATTGCCTAAATACGCGAAGTTTATCCATAGCATTGCGGCCAAAACACCAAAGCTCACAAAATCGGTGATAATACTACCGATTATGCCCTCTTTGATGATGACTATATTTTCTTCTTGTTTCATGTCTCAATTCTCCGTAAATGATTTTTTCTTTTGAACGCGCTTTAACGACCTTCTTTTTCTCGGCGCTCTCGGTTTTTCTGTCTGCAACCGGTACAACGCTTCGGCAAAGTCAAACCTTTGTCCTCATACCATTGTTGCTCTTTTTCCTCGATCTCAAATTTTTTTCCGCAATCTTTGCACTCAATAAACATGACGCTCATGGCTTCCCACTCCTTTCTTTCCTTTTTTTTGTTTAATTTTCTAATAAGAATTCAGTAATTTCCTGATCGGAAATGTTGTCGATTTCTTTGTTGAAATGCTCTTCAAGAGCAGTTTTGCAATCATCGGTCAAATTACCGGTATCAATTTTGTATGTTTCTTCTTCCATTATTCCTCGATTTCGAATACTTCTCTAACCTCGGCTTCTAAATTCGGATTTGGTGGAATCTCATCAAGACGATCTCCGTCCTTGTTGTAGAATTGATCCCACCGTCCGTGGTGTCCTCGAAAGATCAACCAGTAAGCATAGGAATCGGTACGAGTTTGCTTGTCGATCTTGTTTTCCTTAAATGCCTTTTCAAGCACTTGCGACAATTCGTAGCCGGATATGAGGCCTTCGATCTTTTTTTTAGTTTTTTTATTCAGCATCTAATTTGCCTCCGAGTTGATCCGCGTACCTTCTACGCAACTGTCTTATTAAAAAGGGCATTCGTCTTCTTCGATCTCGGCCTCACTTGGCTTAACCGGAGAAGCTTTTTCCATCGCATCATTAACATCGGCGGAGGTAACATCTTTGTCTTCGGCCGGGGCCGAAGCGGTGTCCGAAGCTTCAACGGCTTTGGCTTTGCCCTGCAAGACAAGAGTTTTGTATTCCGGCGTGCCGGCCATCTTATCTTTTAAGAACTGTGGCAAAGCTTCAAAGGCATTCTGATCCCAATTCTCGTAACTCAAGAAGAATGGCGCGTTGACTTCGCCGGGTACTTCTAACCCTTTTGGAACCGGAGAGACACTTGAGATATTGGCATAAACTTTATCATCGCTCGTCTCATTGACGACTGCGACCATGCAAGTTTTGCCGATCAACTTCTCAAGATCGAAATCATAGGCGGCGTCATCGGAAGGAAAACTACGCCCAAACCAACCCTCGATCATGGGGCGCAATTTTCCGCGCTTACCCATTGTAAAGCCATATTCGCGCGTTACTGTATGAGGGACTTCGCCGTCTGCGCTTTCTCTCATCTCTGTTGGCAATTCCCAACCGATTCTAATTTTGCTCGAAGGACTGTAAGCCGGATTATTCGGCTGAACTGTCCCAACTACTACGATCGAGTAGCAACGAGCGGCGTAACTGCCGGCCTTGACCGGCTCAAACGAACCTTCTTGTTTTGGTGCTTTAAGCATCGCAAACCTTTCTTTTTTAACTTTTTTTTAAGATTTTCTTAATCCTTACTTTATTAAATCGTTAGCTCGTCAACCTTTTTGTACATTACAAACACGGTGTTATCTTGGAAGCTCTGAATGATAAACTCTTCCTTGTTGTAATTATTTTTGGCGAGCCAATCCTTATAAACTTTTCTCTTTCCCAAAAGTTCTTTCTGTCTTTCGGCTTCCTCTTTCTCTTTGGCGATATTGATGTCTTCAAGCCGTTTGCGCTCTTTCTCGTCCTCTTCTTCTTTTTTCTTGATTGCCTCGGCATCGGCTTCGCGTTCAGCTTCTTCCTCGGCGATCTTTTTCTTGGCATCTTCGAGCGCTTCCTTTTCCTTCTCGAGTTTTTCTTGCTGTTCTTGAACGGCCTTTTTTTCTTCCTCGATTTTCGCTTTTTCCTCGGCTAGTTTGGCCGCTTCGTCTTCGGCTTTCTTTTTCTCGGCCGCGATAAACTCGTCCTTTTTATCGTAGAAGAAAATTTGAAATTGCTGATCGTCCATCTCGAGTAGCTCTTCGTCCGTAGCGGTGGCCTGAACAGTCTCAAGCTTTTCTCTCCGCTCCGGCAAACGCTCCTTGCGAGCAATCATCTCTTTTTCATGGTCGATCTTTGCCAACTTCTCTTCCAATTCTTGTTCGACTGGCTCAACAAGAGCAACGAGTTCCTTCTCCATGTCGATCACTTTCTTTTGAAACGCTAGAGCTTCGCTCCGAAGTGATTTGCCGGCCTTTTGAATCTCGACACGCGCGGCCTTAAGATCTTTTCGGGCCTTATCAACGGCATTATAACCGGCCGTATCGTCAATGCCCTTGATCTTTAAATTCTTGCAATTAGTAGCAAGCGTGACTAACTCTGCCCTCTTCGGGCTAAATTTTTCGATATTCAATTCTTCCATGCTCCTAGTAACCTTTCTTAATTGCCCTTAATAATTTTGTTAAACACTCGTACACGAATGAAGCGATATCCGCTTCCAACTGCCCTAATTTTGCTTCTCCTTCCTCTTCCTCAATGTCCCTTTCAAACCAATGATTGCCGTCCACAAGATCAAAACTACACCCGAATCTTTTGTGGCCGGTATCAGCCCACGCCTCGACCATGACGCCCTGAATTTTTCTATGCCATTTAAGCTTCATCTTTTTTCAATCCTATTTATCATGTCCACAACTTTCAAATCGGTAACTATTTCTTTAGAGTATTCACCGGTTGTAGTTTTCGCCCAAGAATCTATAATCACAAAATATCTAAGTTTATTCGGAATAATTTTCGCAACGAAGCGATAAAAATTTTCAATTAAATTCCGTAAATTTCTTTTCATTTTGCCTTCTCCTCTCCGATAAATTTCTTAATTAGCCATTGTAGATACGCCGATTTGTTTCGCGGTGTCATCTCTCTTAATTCGATCAATGCCCGATTCACCGCCCACTCGTGTTGTTTTACTACTCGGAGCCACCGCACCGCCGGCATTCCGGTAATCTTCGCTACCTCACACGCCTTCAAATAAATTGGATTGGTGGGACGCTTGCGTTTGGCCGGAGGCGCGAAGCGTTCAGGATCAAAGTTTATTTTGTCCATCGCTCTGCTTTCTCAACTTTTCGTTGATTGCTTCAGCCACAAACTCGCCTATAACATCTTGCTTGGCTTCAGCGTCTTCGAGGTATTGCAACCGTCCCCACCCTCGAATCATCAAAACCATGTGATTGTCGGCGTCCCAAATATATTGACCTTGATCGTCATAGCGAACCGGATATTTAACCAACTCCGATACCAATTCTTCTTTATGAATTATAGATTTATGAATCTCTAATTGTTTTTTATTTTTCGCACCGCCTTTACAATATGGACATTGAATCATTGTGCAAACCCCATGTCTTTCTTAACTTGGAAAGTGAATAGTGGGATCTCTGTCATGATCCCCCTCTCGGATTCTACCCGATCCCTGAAGCCGTCCACTTCCTTCGTTATTTTAATTGTTTCTACTTTACCCATGCGCTCGACTATTCCGGCAAAGTCAAATACTCTCAATACCTTACTCTTAACAGCCGGATCAAGACGAACTCCTCGGCCTACCATCTGATAATACAAAGCCAAGCTCATTGTCGGCCGGGCCAAGATTATCGAATCAAGCTCCGGTACATCAAAGCCGGTTGTGAAGACGCCAACATTTACAATATGGCGAAGACTACCGGCCCGGAATCGAGCGATAATACTCTCTCGTTCTTTCTTCGGCGTTTTGCCTGTTACCATTTCGCATTCAAGGCCGGAGGTGTTTAAGAACTCTTTGAGTTGCGATGCCTGAAAGATTGAAGAGCAAAAGATCAGATTGCGCTTGCAATTCTTGTCGATCAATTTGATGTTGGCGGCGATCCGAGCCAACTTGATGTTATTCCAAAACTTATGGACGCTCTCTTCCGTGAAGTCCCGACCAGTGGAGTTGACGCGCAACTCTGACAAATCGACTTCCTCACAGTAGTATTTGATCGGCGATAAATAGCCCTGTTCAATCAGCTCTTGAGTTTCGATCTTATAAACCATCTTCTTAAAAAAGAAGGGATAGATTCGATTTATCATCTTGAGCGTTGCGGTGTAATTGAGCTGTCCGGCCGCGTCCTTGAAGAACTTATTTTCTAGCCGGTAAGGTGTGGCTGTAAGTCCGCAAACATTCCGGCACTCGATCTCTCGGAAGAATTGCGTGTACATGCCCGAGATATTCTTCGGCGATAGGAAATGGCACTCGTCCATTATCACATACTTGAAATGCTTGAACTTCTCCGAGCATTTATAGATTGATCCGATTGTCGCATAAGTATATTTCGCGATCTCTTTTTGCCCCATCGAAGCCGAATAGATTGCGATGTCTTCAATGCCGTAGGATTTCAACTTCAAGAAGTTCTGCTCCAAAATCTCCTTTGAAGGTTGCAAGATCAGCACCGGCTCATCTAATTTATGGCAAATATCAGCGATCACAAGCGATTTTCCGGCGCCGGTAGCCATGACGACTACAAACGGCTGTCCGTACTCTTGTAAATGTTTGACTGCTAAATCTGATGCCTCTTGTTGATATGGTCTTAATTGATACATTCTGCCCTATTTCTTTTCGGTTTTTTGTTTCACCGGTTTAAGTTTTGATAATTTTTGACGGCCGATAACATAGACTTCCATAATGCCGGATCGTCTCATGTATTCGTTGGCCTCTTGGAGATCTTTAATCGTCCGGCGGACGCATTGCTCGGCGCGTTCCGTCCAGTAATTTGCCTTTTGTAGCTCTTCCGGTGTCATTTTTTTGGTTGCCATTTGTTGCCCTGTTTAGAGAACACCTGCATAGTTTGATAGAGTTGAAGATTTGACTTCAGCACTACTCAACAAGTTTTTTCCGCCGCTAGTGATAGTCTCTTCATTTTCTCTGCAATACAGAGAAGCCGAATCAACATCTAGCTTCTTCTTTCCTTATAGAGCTTGCGGCTCTATGCCTTGCAAGGACTGGAAATTATAGCTGTTTTGTAGCAAGCTTTGACGCTCTTTAACCGGGAGACTAGATTCAAAGAATCTGCTTTACCCCTGCCGGTCTTATCGCTCTAATTTTCGATTAGCGCTGATTCAATCAGCGACCACTCTACCAAACAATGCAGATGCCCTATTTGATTATTTATTTAATTATACTTGCTCTTCCTCTTCGGTGCAATACTCTAAGCTATTCTTGGACTTTCGGTTATCCACAAGCTGTTTTATCCAGTCTGGCGCATCATTATAACAGAATTTGCACAATCTACCGCCGATTAAATGCTCTTTGAATTGCTTACACATTTCGCACTCTTTGAGCTTAAGCATGTTATGCCGCCTTCTTATCCATTGTCCGCGCTAGTGTGCCTCTTAAGGCGCGCATTTTGCGCTCTAACTGATACTTTTCGCTCCGTACCTTGCTCAATTCATTGGCGGTCAAGATATTATTGCGGACGACCTTTGAAAATTCTTTGCCGGAAGCGAATCGTTCGATCTTAATATCCCGAACTCTGACGCGCTCATGCAAGCATTTGATTCTTCTTTTAAGCTCGGCCTCATTAACAATAGCCACTTCGATAATTTTATCTCTGAATGAGATCTGACTTTTTAGCTCCTCGACATCTTGCTCGTAGCAAGCTCTCAAGAATTCTTTGTCGTGCTTTAATTTGCCGATGAGTGAATTCTTGGAATTGATAGTCCTGACCTTTTGCTGTACTAGCAAAGCTTGTTTCTCGGCCTCTCTGCGATATGCGTGCTTCCGCTCATTCTGCTCGCGGATCACTTGCTTCAAACTATTGATGATCTTATCCTTCGCTCGGCCTAATGCCCCGATCTTTGCCACTTGCCCCATGTAACTCGTACCCCATGCCCTTTTAGATAACCAATTTGCGAACCGGCGAAGATTAATACTCCACCACGAATTTAGCTTGTTGTTTTTTGCCATTGTCCCCTCACTTCCTTTTTTTAAGTTTCTAATTAATTACGATTTCCCAATTTTTCATAAAGTTTCGCACCGATGAATATAGGCAGTAGAGTTCCTCATTCCCACTTGCCTCAATTTTAATTTGCCCTGCTGTTGTAGTAAGCCGGAGATTATAAACTCGACCTGTCTCAAATCCCATCGACATATTTTCACCCACAAACTTGAATTGACCATACTCAATCATGTTGTTCCTTGATTTTACGAAGCGTTTTATTCAAAGTTGACCTGTCCATCACTCCGATTTTCCTGATATATTTTAGATCTTCCTTTTCTGATTTTGTTAAAGCTTCCTCTTCCGGTTCGTCCTTCCCTTCCATCTTAACTACATAGATCACCCCTCGAAATTTTTTGAAATAAACGGCCGAACTATGACCATGTCCCATATCGACAGAAACATAGGTCTTCAAAAATGGAAAAACTAATTTGTGCCACCAACAATAAACTTGGATCGGTACACCGAAAAACTCTAATTTCTTTTTTGCCTTAAATAAATCTCTCAAGTTGTAGCCCATTTCTTTGCCTTTCTATTATTATTTACAAGTCCATTGCCCTTGTTGCCCGATTGATTGCATATAGGCGGCCACATTGGTCTGATCGTCCGCACTCCAAATATCAGGATTTTCTAGCCCTGCTCTCTTGGCATTCGCATAAAAGGTACTAGGCATAAATTGGAATAGTCCCTTACAAACCGGATTGCGGTCGTTCAAGTGATTATTGCCACTCTCACATGATCTAACTCGAGTAAGCCAATTAAGATCAGCGTTGTACTTTCGAGAGTATTTGTTTGCTAGCTTCATGTAATAGTCGAGTGCTACCGGCTCCGGCGTTTGCCGTGCCTCTTCTCTGTCCCTTTCCGCTACCATATCGCGGTCGTTGGCCTCTTGATGTTGTTGTTGACTAAGTTCAGCAAATTGATCTTCGGGCGGATCAACCAATCCCGAACCCATATCAAGATACGAAGCGATGCTTTCGCTTGCCTGCGTACTAGGTGGCTCATTATCTTCGCTAGCACTTGGCGCTTTGCCTATCCCGAACCCAAGTACACTCACGATTACGGTTAATGCAACCGTTGCCCCGATCTTCGCTCCCGAGCGCTTTATTGACGGCGCAAATTTGAGCCGTGTGTTTAATGTCGCGCGCGTTCTTCGATACAAAGAAAGCTTGTCCATATTTTGCCCCCTCCGAGGGCTTAGCAAGTAGCCGTTTATGGCTATTTGCGATTTATTTGTTGCACTCCTTTGAAATAACAAAAAATTGCTAGCGCTAGTATTATTATAGCACCGATCCCGAACCCAATCATAAATCGGATTAACTCCCTGCCTGCTTCTTGTTGTTCCATTTTTTACCCTCTTCCTCGCTTAAATTTTGTATAAAATCCCTGCATTTTTTTGCCTCTTCGCGTTCCTCAAAAATAGCAAAATTGTAGTTGTCTAATTTTAGTTGAAACCCTCCGGCTGTTTTTACAATCCGGATTTTGTCCATTGTTGCGTTGACGCGCTAGCGTTTAGAATGGAAGCGAGGCGTATTTTATTCGTAGAAACTTGCGTTTCCGGCTTTCTAAGCTAGCGACCGACCGAATACATTACGGCGACCTAATTAATCCGCCACCTCGCACCCCGACACTTGCGCGCCGGTTGTTGAAAGCTGATATTTTAATTTGTTTATAGTAGCGCCAACTGTTTGACGCCCTCCCTAATCTCTCGATGAAGTTCCCAAAACTTGAAAATATAGCAACACTCGCGCCCCTCAAATTTTGAGACGCCGATCTCTTCTCTTTTTAGCTTAATACTTCGCCAATTTTTCATATTATTCGAGCCGTGCGTCAAAACTAGGTAATTGCCCAAATTAACAGAGTATTCAGTCGATGACATTCCACCCATGCCGTCAAGTATGCTTTCCGGCGTGTCTCCTCGCAATACATACGGCGCAATTAAATGCTTGGCAAGCTCTCGCGGTGTTTTAATTTCCATTATTCCGCCTCGACTTCTTCGATCTGCCAAGTGCCATAATCTAGCAAAAATTCGAGAGTTTTTTGATTGATGTCGCCGTCCTCTGCTTCCCAATCAATAGAGTGGTAAGCAATTAAATGTTGCCTGATTTCTTCTTTTGTCTCGTAGTATTCGGCTTCGTGTATGCCTGCGCCTTGTAGATCTATGATCTGAAAATAGCTTTTTTTGTTTAGCTTTCGATCTAACCGCGCACCGCATAGCGAGCAGTTTCCCTCTTCGTCCGGTAATACTTTTTGATTGTACTTTGAGCAAATAAAATCGCCGTGCGCCTTGCCTTGCTCTTTATCAATCCAGTCCCGAACTTTCACAAAATCCAAGCCGTTAATGCCTTGCACCGGTGTTTTGTGAAGCGTAAAAATAACCCTTTTTAATGCTTCAAAAGTTTCGTTGTCCATTGTGTTTTTTTCCATTCTTCAGCTTTCAACAATCAGCACACAAGACGGAGAGGGCAGATTTTAGGTTATTTTTTAGAGTTGGCTACTTTTTAATTTGTACGCTTGATCGTGATCGTATTTTTTCGGGCAATATAGCGCGACTGATAGTTGGCAGATGGTATGAAAAATCATATCCATACCGCAACCGCCGACCGTTAAGCCGTCATAGCTTTTATGCCTTTTATAGTCCAAGACTTCGCCCATTCGATAACTTAGCCAAATCGGCTCGTTGTCGATGATAGTGCAAAAGTCAATTACTCGGCTCATACCTGAAGCGCTCACATGCCTCACAATGCCATAAACTTGGTAATTACCTTGCTCGAGCAAGTCTCGCAATTCGTTTTTGTAGTTTTCGATCTCTTCCGCTCTTTTGTTGTTCATTTGATTATTTTCCATTCTCAAGGCATGCGCCTTGTGCCTGCCCTCTTTGTTCTGTGTGTTGTTGTTGAGTTATAAAATATGATTGAGTATCTGAAGCCGGAGATTTTAACTATTTAATTATTTGCCTTTGCTCTATGCAAGTATGCGCGCCCCGATAGTCATTGAAGCATTTTGTTTCGATCTTTGTTTGTGGCTCACTGATCGCCCATAATACTATTATTATGCCGGCGATGATAAGCGCGTAAGCGATTATTTTTTTCACCTTTTTGCCCTCCTGTTTTTTGTTATGCTAGCTCTGCACTATCAAAGCAATAATTTTCGCTATTGTCTTGATCGTCTTCTGTCTCGCCCTCTTCCCATTTCTGCCGTGCTTCCTCGGGGCTGTTAGCTTCAACAATTGCGCTAGCTCTGCCGTCAAAGTAGTAGTTAACTCGATATTTTGCCATTGTGTTTTTTCCATTCTCAAGCATTGCGATTTATCGCATTTTTTCGTTGCTTGTCCGTTTATCCGGCTTCAAGTATTCAATCATATTTATTTATTAAAGTCCTGCTTTGCAGTCCTCACCGTCCGCGTTGCGTCCGTTCTGCTTTGCCCTACTATATAATAATGCAGTATTGCTCTGCTGTCAATAGCTTTAGTAGGTTAGAAAGCGATTGCAGTATTGCTTTGCTTGATTATTGGCTTCTGTATTGAGTATTTTATGCTTTTTTAGAGGTGCGAACTTGTGAGCTTTCCTTGATCGCTTACGATCTGAAAAGCCGGAAAGCTTAAAGCGTCCGGCGTTAGCCGTTATTTGTCCGGCGGTTACTTTCAGAATACCCCCCTCCGGTATCTCGTTATCACTAGCGAGCTTTTAAGCTCTTAAAGACTGGAAGCAATAAAACAATTAGCGCGTAGCGTAGCGATTTTGCAGTATCGCCGAAGGCGTGTCAAGTCAAGACACCCAACGATCTTGGAATTGCTTGATTTTTGCCGTTCTCTATCGGCTCGAGCTTAAAAAGCTTTGAAATAGCTCAAAATGTGTTGTAATATGTTATTTTTGTCAAGTGTTAAACCCCCCTCACGCTCAAGTTATGTCGTATAATGATTGTTATGCGACATTAGATTGACAAATAATGCACTTTATTGCCAAATAACCGATGGGGAAATTCCGAACTACAATATGGCCTAGAGTGTAAAACCAACAAAGGTAAAAACGACCGGCAATACTGCTATTTCTCGATAAGAAATTTACCTAAACAGGTAAGCGAAATTACCAATTCGGGTAAAAATCTTACACTCCGGTAAGGACAAGAATCCCGAGGAAATGGTGTTGATCCGAAGGATCTTAAGATCCGTATGTTCGGTCTGTTACGGCTGTAAGCCGCCACACACCCCCCTTACCCCCCTCTCTCCAAGTGGTATTCGGTAATGCTCTTCGGTTACGGAAGCTTAAGAGCTTTTTGTAACGACCGGTTTTTCCCTCCGGGTACGAATAGTCGCTCGTTATCACTCTTTCCGGCGAGCTTTTGGTAGCGTAGTGCTTACGGCCATGTCTCATTGGTTGGAAAGTAGTGTACGGATCCTTTTCAGCATAGGATCTTCCGTTTTTTTATTCCCTCCGTGCAAGGACGCTGGATTTCAGTCCGGCGGGCTTCACCCAGAAGGTATCCTCTCATTAAGCCATTCTTCCCTGAAGCGAGAGGCGGTATTCTAACCGTAGGCACTTCAGCATATTATGTTCTAGTTTTAGCCCCCTACATACACCCGGCCGGGGTCGCAATTAGCAGTAGGGGCGCTCAAACAAAAACACAACCAAAAAACCCACTAACATAAAGTTAGCAGGCCGTTTGGACAAGATTTACCTATCAATAAGAAAGGATTTATAACCACATTCAATTTACAGTATTGCGTTGTGTCTGTCAAATGTCGCATATAAACCCTCTCTTAAATTATTGATAAGCTTTCGCTTTTTTCTTGTGTCCTTATTCTAGCGCTGTCCGGCCAAATCGGTCAATTACTACCTTGTGGATAACTTTTCAACCGAGCATTTTGTTTGTGATAGGACTATAATAATTATTAAGGAGGTGTCCGCCATGACCGGTAAATATCGCAAGTGGCTGATGAAGATCCGCGCACGGCGCCAACGGCAAGTCCGTTAGCACTACTTTCCGGCGGAGGGGCGTAAAAACGAGAGCATAGCGTCTCGGCAACTACTCCCCTCCCTCCATTCAAGCAAATATGGGATAATTATATCGAGCGCACTTTTTAAGGAGGTATTTGCCGCCTCCGATGCTCCCAAGAGAGGTCTTGCCCGGCCTCTTTTGCGTTAGCAAGGGTACTTTTGCGTTTTGAAGGCAAATTTGCAGTATTTCACTCTTCCTTGAATTGTTTTATAATATAGTCAAATGATTTAAGGCAAAAAAGAAAAGCGAGGGCAAATATGGAGGCAGTTCAAGTTCTACCAAAAAAGAGGGGGCGTAAACCAAAGAAGCCAAAAGGCGTTGGTAAAGCCATAGTGGCTACTAAAACAGCGATTGAAGAGGCAAAAGAAATCTTTAGCAAGATGGGGGATCGCAATCGCGCTCTTTTTGTGTCTCTATCTTCAGGGGAAGATGAACTCGTTGCACTCTTGAAGGCCGGACACCGCCACGGCATTACTACAATCGCCAAAGTGGTCTATTTGAAGGAAGATGATCCCGAAACCGGCAAGCCGAAAGCTCTGCTTACAAAACACCTTTCTCTTGAGAATGTTTGCAACCTTGACGCGTTCTCTTATGAACGGCTCCTGCGTATCGCCAAGACTGAAGTTAAGCATATTGTTGGAAAAACCGATTACCACGACTTTGTTTGTGATATTACCGGTCTTTTTAAGCTTCTAGCGCCTGAACAGTTGGCCGTCTTGGCATCTATTTCCGGCAAACCTACGGCTAAGGATTCGGATCGAATCAAAGCCGCGACCGCCATTCTTGATCGGGCGAATTACAAAGGCCCGGGCGGTGATGGGGGTAAGGAATCTCCAATGCCGGTACAGGTAAATGTTGTCATCGGGGGGATTCCGAAGGCCGAGTTTAATCCTATTATTGATGTAACACCTTAAGGCGAAAATAATGATTAAACAGGAAGTCATCGAATTTGTACCATTTCCCGGACAGGATAAAATTTTCACGAGTAAAGCTCGGTTTATCTTTGCTTCCGCAGGTCAAAGAGGCGGCAAAACGAAGGCCGGTTGCTATTGGGCGAATATCAACATGAATATCAAAGGCACGACCGGTATGATCTGTGCCAATACTATCGACCAGTTAAATCAGTCAGTCCTAGACAAGTTTTTTAGCGAATTTCCTCAATTAAAAAGGTTTTGGATCAAACGCGACAAGATGTTGCAGTTGCCAAACGGCAACCGTGTCTATTTTCGCTCTCTTGATAATCCCGAGCTTATTCGAGGTCTTAATCTCCATTGGATTTGGGTAGATGAAATTGACGGCCAAAATATGAATACTTGGAAGATCCTCGAAGGCCGTACCTCCAACACCAAAGGCAGAATCCTCGGTACTTCCTCGATTTATCGCAGGTCGTTTGTGCATGAGATGTACAAAAAATTCAAAAAAGATCCTGATTACGAGTTCATTACTTGGCAGTCGGTGGCGAATCCTAGCTTCCCACCCGAAGAGTATGAGCGTTTGAAAAGGACTTGGGATCCGATTGATTTTGCTCGAGAATTTGGCGGCGAATTCTCGTTCGCTACCGGTCAGGTCTATCCTCTCCAAGAAGATCACTTCATTAATGAATTGCCGAAAACTTGGGAAGACAAAGACAAGAATATCCACGAATTTAAGATCGTTGAGTATGTTTATGGTTTGGACTACGGTTTGAATGATCCGAATGTTATCACGGTCAACGCTCTTGGCAATGACGGCTGTTGGTATATCGTTGATGAATACTACGAACCGGATATGTCGCCGGATCAGGTCAACCATTGGCTCAATCACTTCATTGATACTTACAAGAGGCGCCCTTATGCTACTTGCTACGATACGGCTTCCGGTATCGCGCGCAATGCGCTCACCAACGCTTGTAGGCCTACCGAGGGTATCAAGAATATCTTTGAGCGTGTTACCTTGATCCGAAACTTGATTTATCAGGGCCGGATCTATGTTCTTAAGAAATGTACCAACACCGTCCGGGAATTTGAAAATTACATGTATGATGAAAAGAATCCGAATGTTCCGGCTGATAAAAATAATCACTGTATGGATTCCTTCGGCTATGCTATCCGCACCACTTGGGATCAGATTAATCATAAAGCCAAACCACCGGAAAAAGAAGAAGAGCCAAACCAATTTTGGGAGCGCAAGAAAGAACTTTACAAACATTTGGAATCAGGTGATAATGATAATATAGGATTTAGTAGAGATATGGAGGCGGATTCATGGTCGGAATACTAATAGCTTTTATCCTCAATAATGTAGTTTGGGCTATTTTCGTTGTTTATTTGATCTCTCTTTTTCAAAACAAATCTCTGCCGAGATTACTTCCGAAGAAAAAACAGGCAGAAGACGATTCTGAATTTGAAGAAGCAAGCGATGACCAAATCTCTAGTCATTTATCGAACTTACAAGAAAAAATTGGCAAAAATATCAAGGAAAATATCATTAAAGACGAGTCTGCATTCGATGGCGAGGGCAATCGAGTGAATGTCGGCGAAGAAAAGGCGGTAGATTAATATGGCCGAAAAAGACATAAAGACAACCGATGAGACTATTGTTTCACCTCCTCAAGTCGAAGAAGCCAAACCGGCGGTCGAGACTATCCCCACTTCTTTGTCCACTACGGAACTTTTGACTTATGTAGAAACTCTCCAAAAAATTAGAAGTAAATTCGAGCCGAATTGGTATCGCGCTTATCACGCTTACGAGAATAATTGTTTTGTAGCGTGGTCTAGGGTAACTCAATCTCTTGTCAAAATTCCTTACCGGAAGCGCTTTTTTATCAATCTTCCCGAGGTCAAGAAGCAATGCGATTCTTTTGAGAATAATTTGCTTCAATTTATGCCGATGTTTGTGGTCTATCCCGATGAGATTGATAATGAGCAAGCAAGAGACGCTTCTCGCTATCTTTCAAAGTTACTTCGCAAACACTATATTGATTGGGATTCGAAAAACTTGGTACATAAGTTTTTGCACAATGCGATCAAATATCCTATCTCTTTTTGGGAGATCGGCGTTGAAAAGCGAATCAATCCGCTTACCAATAAAATGCAAAATGTCATTGTCCCGAGTGTCGGCGATGCTTTCGATTATTTATTTGATCCCCATATTCCTTTTACCGAGAATCCAATTATCGCTAAAAAGATAAAAAGAAGCTTAAAGGAAATTAAAGCTTACAAGGATTACAAAGCTCCGACAATTTCCGGCGGATTTCCTGATGATATGAAAGAAGCTATCTTCAATGATAAGTACGGCCTTCGCGGCGGTGTCGGCGATATGCAAACTCAATTCCTTTATCAGATCATGGAGAAATTACCTGAAGGGATCAAGGAAACAATTATGTCCACCGGCGGCGAAGTTCTCCGCACGAAGTTTTATCGAGGAGCGACCGAATATCCGGTTATCCCACTTTCTCTCTTTTCCAACGATGAGTACGCTCCTTCTTTCGCTGAAAATATGATTCCAATCAACCGATCAATCAATTTTATCGTCAATAGAATTGAGGAGTTTATTCAGAAGTTCGCAAAAGGCGCTTTCTTGGTCAGAGACGGCTCCGACATTATGTTTTCCGATGAAAACGGTGTCATTGTTAAGTATGAAGGCGAGAAGCCGGACGCTATGACGATGCCTCAACTTCCACCGGCGATTATTCAATGGCTCAATATGCTTTTCTCGATCGCCGAGAGATACGGTCAAAACGCTACTGCGCTTGGTCTTACTCCTAGAGGATCGCAGAATAGAACGGCCGAGCAGGGTAAAGACGCTATGGCCGGCGCCAAAATTAATCAAAAAACTCCGCTTGATAATATGATCCAAGCTTTCAAGAGAATCGCTGATATTACCATTTACTATCTTTCAGAATTCACTGATGAGCCAACTTCGTTTAGCTTCCGCGCTCAAGGAGAAGAATACACCGAACGCAAATTCATCGGTGAGAAATACAAAGCTAAAGATCCTAATGCCGTTGTTATCCCACATACGATCAAATCTATGGAGATTGAGATTGAAGATGTCAGCGCAAATTCCATCTACGCCAAACGACAAGAACTTCTCTCCATCGCCAAAGAGTGGGCGAACATTCCCCCGATCTTTCAAGAAGTTTTACTTGATCTTTATAAGGTTGGCAATACCGCCGATCTTATGGCCGCTCTTGAGAAAAACAAGACATTACTCGACAATCCTGAATTCCAAGCCATTATTTCTCAAATGCGCGCAGGTAATGTCAGCCCTGAAATTAAACAGGCATTCTCAATCTTCCTTAACTGGTTATCTCAACAGTCGCCTACGCCGAAAGCTGAAGACATGGGAGTTCAGACAAATCTACCGGCTGTTCAACAGGCAGATCAGGCCGCCGCAACTCCGGCACCTGCTCCTTCAGGCGAGATGACACCGGATCAAGTTCGGGCCAAAATGCGATCAATGATGGGCGGATCGAAAACTGCGAAACCTACAAAACCAAAGGCAATGGCAAAAAAATAAATTATAAATAATTTAACAAAGGGCAAAAATGTTGCTACACAAAACGGTTATCATTGAGAAAGAGGAATCGAAAAAAGAGGGGATCATTGATCCTACCAAGAAAAGTCAGGTCGGGATAGTCAAAGAAGTTGGTCTTGAAACCCAACAAGAGTGCGGTCATATTCACGAGGGCGATCGGGTCGTCTATTACGAAAATTCGTTGGTCGAGATAGAATTTGACGGCAAAAAAGAGTTCGTACTTGAATTCGATGATGTTATCAAGACTATCGAATAGCGTGCGCTTGACAAGCAATATAGCACATTAGATAATAAAATAAACATTGGGATAATCGTTTGGCAGAACCCGGGCAACCGGATAATCGCAAAGCAGAACCCCAGAAAGGGCTACAATGCCAGAAGAAAACAAACCCGAAGTCCCTGCTTCACCTACAACCTTAAAAGTTGGAGACAAGGAGTACACGGCGGAACAGATCGAACAATTAGAGAAGGCGAATGCCGAGAAGGACGAACAATACAAAAACCTTCAGAGCGACTACTCTAAAAAATCAGCTCGCTTATCCGAGCTTGAGAAGTCCGATCTTACAGAGAAAGCTGATAAGATCATTTCAGGAGAAATTTCTGCCTCCGAAATGACCGAGCAAGAAAAAGAGGATTTTGAGTACATGACGAAAAAGCTCAATCTAGTTCCTGAAAGTAAATTGGAACAGTTGCTAGCCAAAGTCAAAGAGGACGCTACCAAAGAGGTCGAAGAAAAGTTGACCAAAAAGGAAAAGCTCGCTCAAACCGAAAAGGAAATTGATACTCTTGCAAGTCAGCACACATTCATTGATAAAGAGAAGTTGAAAGAATACTTGTCCGAAAGAGCAAAAGGTGGAACTGTGCTTACGGTAGATGAGGCGGCAACGCTTCTGTACAAAGATCAGTTCATAGCCAACAATATCAAACCGGCTGATTTGCCGGGTGCCGAAAAAGGAAACAAAGGCACTATTGAAGAGCCGAAACCAAAAATTTTGCCTCTAGGATCTTCAGCAATGAGTGAGAGAATCGCAGAAAGATTAAATAAAGTAAATTAATTAATCTTCACAAAGAAAGTGAGTTACAATGAGCGATACACCTATTGATTTCACCCTGCTTGATGACATTTTGAACAAAGACATTATGCCATCAGTCAAAATGCAACTTCCGCAAAAGGCCCCAATGTGGCAGGTTTTTGGTGGTTTCAAAGCTGAACAAGATGGCGGCATGACCGAAAGTCGTGTCAATCCACCTCAAGTTCAGATGGAAACTTTTGCGAACAACAAAATTAACATCACTATCGAAAATGGCCGACCGGCTACTGACGGTATTGATGTCGGCGAGAAGTTTGGTTACGGGTCTGTTGATACAGATCAGGGGTATCTAACCTTCGTTACAGCCGTTGGTGCCTTCATAATCCCTAAAGCTGTTTTGAAAATGAAAAACAGTGGTGCTATTATCAACGCTCTTAACTTCAAGAACAAAAGCACGACCAACGCTTTGGCAATGTCCTTAAACAGACAGTGCTACGGTGATGCTACGGCTACTTTGGCTTATGTTGCCGCTTCCGGTAGCACGACCAAAACTGTTACTTTGAAGCCAAAAGCAACTGCCGCTTCTCTCTACAACGGAGATATTCCTTTGGCAGTCCGTTACTTCCGTGTTGGTCAAAAGATTAAGATTGGTGCTAATGCTATTACTACCGTTGCAACGATTGCCGGTGATAATTCCATTACTGTTGCCGATAATCAGGATCTCGTAGCTGACACAGCAGTTATCAAATACAATGCTTCCGATGCCGTAGCCGCCGAGCTTGATGGTCTTGGCAAAATTGTTGATGATACACTTGCTTACTTGAACATTGATCCTGCGACCGATGTTACTTGGAAGGCATACAAAAACACTAATAGCGATACGGCCAAAACCTACGCTAAAGGTGATTGGAATATCCCTTACCAAAAAGCTAATGTTACCGGTAAAGTTGATCTTATTGTCTGTAATATGTCAGAGTTCAACGCCTACGGTAATACTTTGACCGATATGGTCAGAGCGGCCGTTAAAGATGTTCTTTCCGGTGGTTGGAATGGTCTATCCTTCATGGGTGGTCAAGCCAATATCTTGATGGACGGTGATTGTCCTGATGATGAGGTTTTATTCCTATCCTCCGATGAACTCTTCAAAGCTGAACTTTATCCTTTAGAGTTCGAGCCGGGTACACTTGGTGGCGGTCAGAGAATTAAGCAACAGCTTGATTACGAAGTAGTTATGGATACCGCTTGCAATGTCGGTACATCTCTACGAAGCGCCTTCTCCAAGCTCACAAACAGAGTAGGTTAAAAATATGCACTCCATTAACGAATTAAGATTTCATAATCTCAATGCTGTTAGGGAGGTCGCCGAATCCAATCAAACGGAACGGCGAGGGGACAAACTGCCTCGGGGGTTTCAAACCCTCGGGGCGGTAGTCTCCGCGATCAACCGCAAGAAGATCACTGATCCAAAAAGGCAAAGACGCGAATTTGAAAAGATATCAAAAAATATTAAATAGAGAGGCAAGATGAAAGACACATTCAAAATAAAAGGAGATTTGCATATCAAGATTTTTAATTCTGAAGGTGAATTAAAAGATGAACGCAAAATTCATAATACGGTAAAGAATGCCGGATTATATGGTATTTTGGATCAGCTTCTTGCGTCCCCCTCTTTATCTAAAGTCAGTCACATGGCACTTGGTACCGGAACTCCGGGAGCGACTGTCCTTGGCGCCGAGATCGACCGTAACGCTTTAACCTCCAAAACGAGAAATAACGCTGTTGTCACATTGATTGGAGATTGGGCGGCCGGAGATGGTACAAATGCCGCTATCACCGAAGCTGGTCTATTTGACGCTTCTAGTGATGGTAACATGTGGTGTTCTACTTCTTTTGGTGCTATTGCTAAAGGAGCCGCAGATTCAATGGAGATTACTTGGACTCTTACTATCAGCTAATTGGGAGGGTTTCTAAATGGCCCAAGTTAGCGAAAATTTCTCGACTACTACTAAAAAAGATGGCGCTCATACAACCGCTTATTGGGACGATTTTCTAGGTCGTCTTACTTTAGTTGGAGGAGTTTCTAATACAGGTGGTTTTCATGGTGGATCAGTAATAAGTACAAACGAGACTGGTGGATCACATGTTCCGTGGACTAATCCCGGGTATTCTATCACGGAAGATGGAAATTTTGCGACAGTAACTTTGGCAACTAATCTTAATGGTGGAGTTTGGACTTCTGAATGGTTAAAAGCTACTAATTTTGGATTTAATATTCCTTATGGAGCGTCAATTACTGGAATAAAGGTAGAAATTAAAGCTAAAAGTGACCATTCAAGCGATTATTGGGCTGGTGTTCGCTTGGTTAAAAATGGTAGTATTTCGGCTTCTGGCAGAACCGGAGTTGACGGTGAATTGAATACAACTAATAGGTGGAATTCCCTTGGTGGTAATGGTGATTTATGGGGAGATACTTGGACTAGAGATGATATTAATAATGCTAATTTTGGTGTTGCATTTAGAAATTCAAATCAATCAATGACTGCTTATACGACTTACTCTGATGATGTAAAAATTACCGTTTATTATACTTATTATTATGCCGATAATAATGTCGCTCAATCTATTAATGTTGGTAGTACTTTCCAAAATATCCCAAGAGCTACTCTTTCAAAAGTTGATTATGTCCCGGGTGGTTTAAATATTGAATATTGTTTATCGAACGATGGCGGAGCGAATTTTTATACTGTTGTCCCTGATGTACAATATACTTTCCCGACCACCGGTAATGATCTAAGGTGGAAGATTATCATTCATGGAACATATGTCGATTCTCCGCCGTATGTCGATTCAATAATCATAGATTATGATGTTACTCCAATATCTTTATCAGTCTCAGACGAAATTTCATTGACTGAATATTGTGGAAAAAAACCCAATATCAATATTTCTGATTCTTTTTCAATCTCTGATGCGTTCTCTTATATTAAGGGTATCCTATTATTTGTTAACGAAACATTAACGATCACTGAAAATATATCAAAATCGTTATTATTATCTTTCGGTGATGTTGTCACCGTAATTGAAGGTATAGGTAAAAAAACTTCACAAATTTTTCAAGAATCTTTTTCGGTTGCAGATTCATCTTTTAGGTCAATCTGTAAAAATATTTTCGAGAATTTAACTATTGTTGAGACTATTTCGAAGAGAATATCAAAGAGTTTTGTTGATGCGATAACCACTATTGATTTATTCGTTTTCAAGTTGAGAGAAACGGGAAAAAACATGTTCATCGGTTTTTTTTCTGACAATCCCTCCGTCGATTCAGAGGAAAATAACAAGACAATATCATTCGAAGAGGAGGCGAATATTGCCGGATCGGGTGCAGACAGAGATTTAAATATTGGAAATGAAGAAGAAAAATTAGACATTTATGACCAATAGTTTTGTAAAAAAATAAATAATGGTAGAATATAGATAATTATTAATAAACATAGGGTCACAAAACCCTTTCCTATGGAGGTAAATAAAAATGAGCGTTATTTTAAGGCAAGACAATCAGGTACTAATTCCTTTGGTTAGCAAGTCGGCCGGGGCAAGTGTTATTTCTGCGGCGATTCAAGTTAATCTTTCTAGTGCTATCGTTCCAGTTATTAATATTAAATCAGTTTCCGGTTCGCCAACAAGTTACTCTCTAAAAGTTAAATTACAGGGATCGGTTAATAATGAGGATTGGGTTGACATAACCGGAGGTTCTTTCCCGGCCCAAACTGCTCTTGGGATTACTTCTCTTTCGATTAATATTCAAGGTTTTCAGTATATCCGATCGGTTTATACTCTTACCTTTGTCGGTGGTACCAACCCGGCGATGGTTTTTGATCTTAATATTGGTCTGTATCAATTTGGAAGTGCAAGTGAAAGTCATATCGGCGAAACCGGAGGTCGTACCGTTGTTTCTTCTGTTGAGATAACTCGTGCCACCCCTGACGCTACTGCTTATGCTGCAAATGATGCTGTTACTCCTGCTGCTGGCGGTTTAAGTGAAATTACTAATGTCGCTCGCATTGCTGGTGGTAGCGGTTATATTACACAAATAAGAGTTTCTACTAATAAAAAATCAATAACTCCAAGACTAAGGTTGCATTTTTTCAATGCTTCTAATCCGACAATTTCAGCCGACAATCTCCCTTGGCAAGATAAATACGCTGATGCTGCCAAAAGAGTTACCTATGTTGACCTGCCTGCAATGGTTACTGCTGCCGATACTACAAATTCAGATATGAGCCGAACAATGGACGCTACTGTTCGAGTACCTTTCAAATGTGCAGACGCAACGACTTCAATTTTTATTGCTATTGAAACCTTGGACGCTTTCACTCCTGACGCTGGTCAAAAATTCACAATCAAATTGAACACAGAATTAAACTAAGGAGCCTAAAATGCCAAATAGGTTAAGGTTCCGCAGAATTATTGACGGAATTTCTCAAACTAAAATTTACGGTGTTAGTTGGGACAAAAACTCTGGCACAGTTTTGACAAGGACTGGTGACGCTATCGGAATGGTCGCCAACGCAGGTGTTGGAAATACACCAGTTAGAAATGACTTTGATAATGCCGAGATTTATAAGGAAATAAAACAAGTTACCGATAGTTTTGGAAATGTGTTTATTCGCATTCCAAAGTTCTATATTAAAAAAACCGATGTAGTCGGAATTAAAAAGATAGAGATTTCTAAAAAACAATACTTTGGATTTTATTTGCCAATGTGTTTTTGGGATTTTGCAAATAGTCGTGAATTGCCCTACTTTGACATAGGTAAATATGTTGGGTCTTTGAGTGGGGATAATAAGCTTGAAAGCAAGGAGGATAAATATCCTTTAATCAGCAAAACTATTGTTGATTTTCGCACTTACGCCAGAGCATATGGAAACGCAGGCAACCTCTACAATGGTTATCAACAAATGGATATCCATACAACCGATTTATTACAATGCTTGTTTTTAGTTGAGTTTGCAAACTTAAATTCACAAGCAATAATGAATGGTTGGACAAGCGGACAATACACGGCAACGCACCTTGCCACTGTTGCAGAGAGCAACACCAACAGAATTATACTCGCCAACGCTAACGCCAATTTATATGCGGTTGGTCAACCTATAAGCATTGGAACTTCGCAGGGTGGAAATCAAATTTGTTATGGACGAACTATTACCTCTATTGATGTTTATGATGCAAGCAACAAGGCAATTACTTTTGACGGAACGACAGTCAATATTGCTGTTGGTAATTTTCTTTATAACACTGGTTGGAAGAGTGGATTTAGTTCAAATATCGTTGCTTCAAGCGGAAGTTTAACCAGCAATTCAGACGGTAAAAGTCCATTTATTTACAGGGGAATTGAAAACATTTACGGTAGCGTTTACCAATGGATTGACGGCTTAAATATCAATGAATATCAAGGTTGGGTTTGCAAGGACGCAAGCAATTATACATCCAATGTCTTTGCTAGTCCTTATGAACAACTTGGGTATGTTAATGCAAATTCAGACGGATATACCAAGCAAATGGGCTTTGGTTCAAATTTACAGTTTGCGGAATTGCCAGTAGTTTCAACAGGTGGAGCGTCAAATACCTATTATTCTGATTATTATTACAGAAACACAGGACAAAGGGTCGCTGGCTTCGGCGGTTGCTGGCGCAGCGGTGCGTCTGCGGGGCTGTTCTTCTGGGACTTGTATAGCACCTCGTCTAACGCGAATGTGGTCGTTGGCGGTCGGCTTCTTAAAAAAGCTCTTTAGAGAGGGTTTGGGAGATACCTCTCCCATATATAAAATTAACAATTAAATAACATAGGGATATGGAGTGCGTGGTCGCTCAATTCGGCGGTAACTGGAACAACGGTACGAATACGGGGCTGTTCTACTGGAACTTGAATAACACCTCGTCTAACACGAATGTGAACATTGGCGGTCAGACTCTTATTAGATTTATTATTAAAAACTTGCATTCCATATTCCTCACCCCTTGGTGAAAATTAAGCCGTTAAGAGCAGGGTTTAGTAGGTTTATTCTCGAAATACCTTGAGGCTAATAAGAAAGTAATTAATGAAACGAGTAGGCTTTATTTACGATAAAATTTGCGACATTGAAAATATCCGCAAGGCAATACACAAATCTTCAGCGGGAAAACGCAATAAGAAGTTCGTTAAAAAAGTTTTAGACAACATTGATTATTATTCCAAGGAAGTGCAAAAAATGCTTGTAAATAAGAGTTACAAGGCTTCGCCCTACACCATCAAAACAATACTTGACGGGGCGAACAAAAAAGAGCGGGTGATATTTAAGCCGAGATATTTCCCAGATCAGATAATACATTGGGCTTTAATGCTTCAACTTCACGATATTATTATGAGCGGAATGTATGAGTATAATTGTGGAAGTGTTCCAAATCGAGGCACAAGCCACGGACAGAAGATTTTAAGGCATTGGTTGGACACAGACCACCGAGGAACGAAATATTGCCTTAAAATGGACATTTCAAAGTTTTATAACTCTGTTGATAACGATATATTAAAGCAAATGTTCCGCAACAAAATAAAAGACCAAGATTGCATATATTTAATTGAGGAAATTATTAACAGTAACAAAGGGCTGCCGATTGGAAATTATACAAGTCAGTGGTTTTCGAACTTTTTTATGCAGGGACTTGACCACTTTATTAAGGAAGAATTAGGCATAAATTATTATATCCGTTATGTTGACGACTTGGTTATATTGGGAGGTAATAAGCGAAAACTCCACAAAGCAAGAAAAGAAATTGAAAAATATCTTGCGAGAATAAAATTAAAAATGAAAGACAACTGGCAAATTTCACCAGTTAAAGACAGAGCGATTGATTTTTTAGGATTACGGTTTTTCAAAAATAAGACGATACTGCGAAAAAGAAATTGTTTGAGAGTCAAACGCCGTATGGTAAAAATCAATAGAAAAAACGAAGCCAGTCGCAAAGACGCTTGTGCGGTAATATCATATTGGGGTTGGATAAAACGGAGTAATAGTTACAAATTTTACAATAAATATATTAAAGAAATATTAAATATTAATTTAGCAAAAAAGATTGTGAGTAATTATGCAAAAGGAACTTTACGGACTCATATTTAACGGAATTTTAGAAACAAGCGAATACCAGCTTTATAATTATAAGCCGGTTGTTTATGCTGAAATACCAGTATTCGACCAATCAACCGAATTTGTGGTGCAGTCAGAGCCGATTGACAGGGGTGATGATATTTTTGTCGGAATTGAAATAAGGACGATGCAGGTTGATAGTTCTACAGATTTTGAAGTGATATAATAAATTTAATAATGAAGGACTAACATGATAAAGCCAATTACAATGTCCCACCCCGATCTATCGAATAATATCGAGACTTTCTTAAAGTCCGATTATTCTTCCGGTGTTAATTTGGTAGTGGCTAACTCTGCCGGATTCAACGCCAATGACTTTGTAATTCTTGGCCGTCCCGGACTTGAGCAAGCGGAAATAGTCAAAATTAATGCTATCCCGAATGCTACCGGATTGACGCTCAATGCGAGTGGAAGTTTCACTCACGCTTCCGATACGAGCGTAGTTCACATTCCTTACGATAAATTCAGAATTTACCGATCCGTTCTTGGAGTTGGCGGTACTTACACCCTCTTAGTAGAGGCCTCTTTGCAGATAGATCAGATCAAAAATGTTTATCGCGATGCCGCTTCAGCCAGTCCTTATTCTTATAAATACTGTTTCTACAATTCCGTTACTGGCCTTGAAAGCTCTTTCTCTGATGAGTTGGCCTTCGATGGTTATCCCGAATGGTCGCTCAAGGCCATGCAGGACGCTATCTTGGGGGATTTCGGCGATACTAATGAGAAGTTTATCAAACGAGCCGATATTACTCGTTGGCTCAATTATTTCAATCTTGAAGTTCAAACTCTTTTAATGGGCGGTGAATCACCTTATTTCGTTGATTATCACGATATTACCTCCACAGGAGCCGATAATTACGACCTCGATACTTATGAGATCCTCGGGGTATTTATGGTTGAATTATCTCGCGATGGCGGCGTTACCTTCGGTGAGCCAATCACTCCAAAAGATTTTCGTTTCCGAGACGAATCGGGCGATATTACTGAATACGATTACCGCATGGCCGGAAACAAAATCTACTTTACTTCGAATATCATTCCGGCCGGTTATATTATGAGAATTTGGTACACGACCAACCCTATTGCTTTGGTCAATCCAACCGACACACTTTTGAATCCTTTAATTCCTATGCTTGGATATTTCCACGATTACGGCATGTCTCGGGCTAATGAGAAAGATCGAAAACCTGAATTAAATTATGCTATTGACGCTCGAATCAGACGAGCAAAAGAAGACGGCGGATTACTCTATAAATTGCGTAAGCGAATTAAACAGGGGAATATGCCGATTGCCTCGAGCGCTAGTCGCGGATTTGAGGGGTATTAATGCAATCAGCCGGACAAAACTTTTATAATCATGGAGGGATTAATCGCGATGTTAATCCTTTTATGGCGCAAGCTTCCGATTTGCTTGAAAGCACTAATTTTTATTCTCGATTATTTGGCTCAAAGAAAGTCCGTTTCGGCTATGCCAAACTTCTCGATACGATTGATAGTCAACCGATCAGAAATTTGATTTATTACGATCTCGGAACCGGCAAGAAGGGAATTCTCCGTGTTTCCAATAAAAATGTTTATAAATACGATTTCACCGGTAATACTTGGGGATCTCCGATTAAAACATTTACGGTCGATGTCAAGATTCCTTCGGCTGTTTTGTTGGGTACTGCGATGGAGTTTCACCTTGGTAATGCAACCGATGGTTACTTTACTTGGGACGGCACGACCTTCAAAAGACAGTACGGCCTCTCTACCCCTAGTCCTTCAGCGATGACGGCTTGGAATTCTCGCATTTTTACCGATGTGAATAAGCTACTGCTCGCAGAATCGGCGATCAGTTTTGATCTTAATGGTTACAGCATCACCGGTACGGTTACTTTGACCAATAATGACGCGACTGTTACCGGTAGCGGCACTCTATTCACCACAGAATTGACTACCGCGATGTCTCTCTTGGTTGAAGGCATTGTTTATCGTATTTCCTCGATTACTAGCGATACCGCGTTAGAATTGACTGCGGTTTACACCGGATCAACTATTACCGGAAAAACAGCCAAAACTTCTTATTCGGCCGATCCTTTTTATCTCAATTCCAACGATCCGGCCGGCGGCGGTACTACTCCAATGACAGCCGGAAAAGACGGTCAGATTAATTTTATGACAAGTTCAGTCGATCGTGTGAATGTTTATAAACAATTCGGCGCATATAAATTTAACGGTCAATCATTTTTCCGAATGCCTTATCGCGGCAATATCCTCTCGGTTTGTACGACCAAAGACGATGTTGATTATGTCTTGGCTACAAACGGAATTTTCCGCAATACCGGTACTCAAATGGTGCCGGCCGATATGGGTGTTTCTACAATTATTGAAGACACTATCAAGGCGCACGGTATCGCAAATCCTTGTTCTTTTTCTCTCGGCAATTATACGATCTTTTTCATCGGTACAATCCGATTAGGTCGAGGCAACCGCGCGAAGGATATTGTAAATGGTTGCTTGGTTCATCACGAGAAATTCGATCAATGGGATATTTGGAGCTTGGCTAATGCGATGACCACTTTCGGTAGTTATATCGATCCTTCTACCAATGAAGAGATATTGGTTTCGGGCGATAGCGCCGGAAATGTTTATCGTTGGGGCGAAGAGTATTCAAGCGACAACGGAGTAGCAATCGCTTTCCATTTGAGAACTCACTACAATAATTTCGGTGATCCATATAAAGAGAAAAGCCCTGATCGCTACGCTTTGGCTCTCGATGACGGTGATGGCGCAATCGTTCAAGTCGCTCTCGACTATCAAGATGATTACGCCGGAAAAGAGCAAACGAATGCCCCCGGCTTTTTGACCAAAGAAAACTTTAACGAACAGATAAGAGATTTTCAGGCGATGTCAGTTCAGATTATGGGATCTACTTCGACAAACCGGCCTGAATTCCACGGTTACTCGATTGGCTTCAAGGATATGGACGATCGGCCGATTGATAGTAAAGATCAACGGAGGCAATAATGCTCCAAGATTGGACTAATTTTTTACCTCGAAGCGGCTCCAAACTAGATCTACCTTCTTTGCCGGAAGGTAGTTTAGCATTGGACGCGAGCATCGAGCAGAATGGCCTCGGCGCAACTGCGCTCTATGGCAATTTTAATTCCATGTTGGGAATCGGGCAATCAAACGGCGGTGGTTTTATCCGCATAGATAGCCCGAACAAGAGAATTATTATTAACGATGGGGTGAATGATAGGATTATCATTGGCTATTTAGGATAGGAGTAAAAAAAAGATGGGCGAATTTGGCATTATTGCTTCGCAACCGGGATATGATGCAAAGAGTTGTCCCGACAATAAATTACTCTTCTCCACCAAACACAGAACCTTAAAAATTTTAAGAGAGGGGTGGGGATCTTTCGATATAGTCGTTGATTTCATTGATGCTTTCGAGATTGGCGGTAAATTTGAGATCGAAATTACCCATAATCTTGGTTTCTTCCCGATGTTCTTCCTTTATGTCGAAGTCAGGCCCGGAGTTTTCGAACACGCTTATTATTCGCATATTAGCAAGACAAAACTTACGGCTACCCTGTTTTCGGATCTGGCCGATCATGTCGGAACTTTTCCTACGCGCTACCATTACTTTATCTTCGATGTGGATCTTGAAAAGACCTTTGAAGATGTTACCGGTGATCCGTATGTGCCGAAATACTCTCTCGAGAAGCAGTACGGAATTATGGTTTCGGAGCAAGGAAAAGATGTAAAAACGGTTTTGCCGAATTTCACTTCTTTGTCTTCCAACGGCCAATCGCTTGCCATTCATAAGCAAGGGAATGTCCTTACTTCAGATGATGATGGAATCACGCCGAATACCTACACGGTGGCTCACCATTTGCCCTATGCGCCGGAAACTTACCTTTATACTAAAAACTGGGCTTGGGGAACTGATGAATACCACTTTGTAGATCCAAGCAGTCAGCATTACTCGCACGATGGCGCGGAACCGAGCGTAAATTATTTGGAATATCGAGTGAATGGCACGAATTTAGTATTTAATGGCTCTGCCGCCGGAATTGCGGCTTATATCATGCTTAAGGACGCTATCAACGAAGTTTAATATGACAGATAAATATAAATTAAAAATTAGTAAGGACGCCGAAGATACTTCCAGTACCGATGTTTTTGATAGTGTGATCGACACGGATTTCAAAACTTTTATGAATAAATTGTCGGGGACAGTTGATTACACTTTTTCCACTTCACCGTCTGATGTTTGCGAGATCCTTCTTGCAACTATCCATCATGGGCTTGGCTATATTCCCCAAGCAACCGTAAAATTCTCGATAGATAATGTCGCGTGGTCAATTCTGCCCTACCTCTTCTACTACACTCAAGATCAGATGTGTCCGGGTTGTGTCGATGCTTGTGTGGCCGCTTGGAATACTTGCACCGCCAACGCCGATAACGCTTACAACGCTTGTGTCGATAACGCTTTTGCTCTCTATTCTAGTTGCCTTGACGCTTATCCTTATGTTTATCCTGACCGTTGGGACGAATGGGTAGCCGGTTGTGATGCCGCCTTATGGCCGAGACTTGATGCGTGTGATGCTAACTGGAACGCCGCTTATCAAACTTGTGTTGATAATGATGGCACTTGCCACTATCTTTGCGGAGATTACCCGATGAGCATGGAGCGAAGAGCGATTGTCCAGTATGGCGTTAAGGCAATCACCGATGACCAAGATCTCAAGATTTATTTTCAGATTACCGGCCACCCTGCCCCTTCTTGTGGTTATCCGGCCGGAACTTTCCTCAATATGGTCGGCCGAGCGTTTCATTTCAAATATGATATTGGTTTTTCAGAATTAAAAATGGAAGGAGAGCAAAATGCCGGAGTTGGCACAGGGCGCTAGATTTTCAAAAGATGAACAAGAGATAGTCGATTCTCTCGATGAATTAAAGATTTTGCGCAATCAAGATGAGCGAAGAGCAAAGATAAAATTGGTCGAAGAAAAAGTCAAAAAAATGAAGATGCAAGGTAAGCCGTTGCACAATATGGCTTCATTTTTCCGAGATAGAGCCGACAAGGCGCGAGCATCTTTGAAGTCGGCCGGAAAAGAAATTACCAAGTGTTGTGGAGAATAAGCGAAGCTTATTAGCATAAAAAACAAATAATGATATAATTTAATCAAATAGAAGTGAGGGATTTATGCCTGAATATATTGTACAAAAAGGCGACACGCTGTCAGGGATTGCTCAAAAGGTCGGTTTGGGATCAAACTGGCAAGCTTTGGGTTATGGCGGCGATCCGAGAACTCTACAAATCGGCACTAAATTAGCTTGGGGTGCGCCTGCTCCTGAAAATAATGCTCCGGCCCCCACTCCTGTCGCTCCTACCGGCAATGTTCTCGAGCCGTACATTGACGCGGCTACCAAACAAGTTTCTCCCGGCTATGATGCCGCCGAAACTGCTACTCAAGCAGCCGCCGATAAAACCAAAGATACTTATGGCAAGTTGGCCGATCAGCAATTAGCTAGAGAGCCACTTGTCCGTCAAACTTATGCGAATCTTTCAAAGGAATTCGGAGCTAGCCAAATTCGGGAAACTAATGTAGCTTCTCGGATCGGTGAGCAAAATATCGGAGGCGCGCGCGCGAATGTAGCGGCTTCCGGTGTTGAGGCCGGTCAAGGCGCTTTTGCCGCTCCGATTACCGCACAGCAAGATAAATTGATAAATGATGTTGCTTCGATCGCCGATAAATATAATCTAAAGCAAGAGACTTTGACTTCCGAGATGAACAGTTCTATTCAGGATCTCTACGACAAGGCCGATCAATATCGGATTACCGGCGATACCGAGTACTCCAAAGCTATGGTTGATATTGCCAAGCTTAAAATTGATGAGAAGAAGGATATTCTGTCTCTCGCTCAACAGATGTTTGGTGATGATGAAGAGGTTAAAAAATTCAAATATCAGGTTGAACAGGATCAAAAACAATATGATCTCGAGGTTAGGAAATTCAACGAATCTATCCGTCAATTTAATGTTTCTCAAGCTAATTCTAAGTCAGATGCCGGTGCCAAAGAGGCCGCTTCTGCCGCCAAGAATTATAAGTATGAACCTCAAAAGAATGCAGACGGTGATATTACCGGCTTTGATTTCTACGATGATAGAGGAGTGCCTACCGCTCCATTTGAGTATTTCGCGGCCAAAGGTAACGGTGTGATTGATATTAACGACATGAAAAAAGT
>Ga0172375_10001095_pt1 | contig 43678 bp, 35 predicted proteins | sample LakKiv1m_FD_114537 | JGI IMG/M metagenome (GOLD analysis project Ga0172375, IMG submission 114537) | Freshwater microbial communities from Kabuno Bay, South-Kivu, Congo - kab_092012_11.1m | ecosystem: Environmental > Aquatic > Freshwater > Lake | place: Democratic Republic of the Congo... | reverse complement strand
GGTTCTGGAGACGCCAGAACAGGCTTTTGTGAGAAAACTCAAAGCGGAGGTTTAATATAATGAAACGATTTTTTCTATCGAAGGGAAATTCTTTCAGGATAAGACATATAGTAAAGGATACTATGAAAGTTTAGGAATTTAGAAACAGTTCTTTTATATTATAAATTAAAGATTCTTCTCCCCTTTTAGTGGAAGTAACTCCAAAATAATACTCTGACCCCGAAACCAATTTTTGGTCAGTGAAGAAGTATTTTACCCTATTTCCACAGAGATAAACTGTTCCTGCTTCTTTCTCTTCCGGACATTCTTCATGAGAAGGATTAATTAAAGAAACTTTTTGGTAAAAATAGTCCCCTTGTGACGCAAAGAAGATCTGGTTAGCAGAAGCAGGAAGATCTTCAGTAGGGAGCAGATTAGTATAATAAAGATCATAACTTTCTGCCTCAGGAACATTCTCAAACTGTACTTCTATCAGGTTATCCACTTGGTTTACTGTTACTTGTTTCGGAGAGAATACTTTCTGTGAAGATAAATCTAACCCAAAATTTACTTTCTGACCCCTGACTTCAACACAGAAAGGCACCTTTCTTTCTACGGGACTGAACTGTTCTTGAGAGCAAGAAGAATATTTCCATTCTTTAGGCTTATTTTTATCCAAACAGGACTTTAGTTCTAACTCATTCTGACATTGATACACTACCAATTTAGCTTGTTGTTCTAACTGAGAATATAACGGTAAAGAGAGATCCACTTTAACCCGAAAGCTAGGTCCATAACTATACTTTAAGTAAAACGGTCTGGTTAAATAAGCATCATAGCGCGTGAACAACCCCGCACTCTTCTGTTCGGTGAGAAGCACCGCCGGATTTTCTATTCCGATCATTTTAACCTCGTTACTTTTTCCTCTTAATTCTCCCTCTTTAACTGAAAGATCATAGGTTAAGAATCCTGCCTGGCTCATCTTAGAATTAAACTCTCGAGCAAACTTCTCTTCCACTTTCAGTGAGCAGAACTGATCTTTTTTATTCCAGAGGGAAACTAGACCTAGCTGACCACAACCTAAATCTTCGGAGAACATTTTTGCGATCAATTCGGTATCCACTTCTTGAGCAGTTTTTATCGCTTGGCTGTCGATAAAAAGAAGGTCCGTCTCTGCTTCTTGGGCTGCTCGAACATAACTTAACGCCCATACTCCTTTGATCTCTCCCACTTCTAAATTAGAATTAACCATAAAGGCAATTCCTACGCCTACTAGGATGGCTAACAAAATCCAATAAAAGATCATTCCTTTTTTGTTCATATTATCCTTTTCGTATCACTTGAACTTCTTTAATTATCGTTTCCGGTTCTATGGTCTTTCCTTGCTCGATAACATACCTTTGATGGGCCAGATAATCGTCAACATTTATGGTTTTATCTACTTGCGCAACAGAAACCTTACTCTTATCTTCGATTGCCTTCATCACCGTCATCTGGAAAAATATCATCAAAAGAATGATTCCTATCACTAAGATCAACCAATCGGCAAAATCTTCAATCTGTCCTTTTTTGTTGATTTTCATGTGACGGTTACCGTGTTATGAGTAAATATGTCCGCTTGAACATAAATGAGCAAAGTGTCTGGAATGATCATTTCCCCTTTCTTAATTAGAACATCTCTAAAAAGAGTAAACTGATCTCCGTGAAAGTAACGATTAGTCATAACTTCTTGCTGAGTGTCTTGTAAAGATAATCTAAAGTTATACTCTTCATACCCCTTCTCTTCTCCAGTATGATAACACTGATCCATGGTTTGAGAATTAAATTTACTCAAATCGATAATTCCGGGATAAACTCTTCCCGTCTCCGAGTCTTGATATGCAAAACATTCGGGAATATTAGTGAAGCGCAGAGAGATGGTCTCAGCTTTAAGTTTTTCAGGAGTGTAATTTAGTCGAGCGTCCATCCCGGAAAGGAAATATGCATAAATTAATATCGCTATAACTAACATCACTCCTGCGACCATCCAATATACACTCTTACGAGCCACGTCATACGCTCCCCCTTCCGCTTCTCCTTTCTTATTCATCAGCGTGACACTCCCTTAACAATATCTTCTTGTTCTTTTTTTCTAAACAAACTTTCTCTTTACTTTGAACCACACCTTCTCCCCCATATCCTTGAGGAAGATTGAATTTTCGTACTTCCCATAACGATTTATCTTCCCCCGGAGAGATTACGCTAATACTGTCTTGATTCAATATCATATTGTAACGAGAAATATTATGGGGGTAAGCCACTACTGCTTCTCCTGGCGTTCCCACCAAGGTATTAATCATAAGCATAAAGTTATCTGCAGTACTCACTTTAGCCACTCTTTCAGAATTTGCTAACCTTTCAGCATAGGCGATGACCATCCACATTACTGTAACCAAAACGATCACTTCTCCTATAGCCAGAACGATACTGGAAGCTTTCTTGTTCATCTTCACTGCTCGATTATTTTAATATTGTCTGTCGTCTTTTCTAACACTAAAAATCTTCTTCGATAATCTTGATTACCCCAACGTAAAGCAAAAGGATTATTTTCTGAATGTCTTTCCAAGATGTATCCTCCATCGATGAAAAATTTATCGGGTTCGCTACTAAAAAGGGTAAAACTGCTAAAATCAAAATTGCTTTCGAAACTAGAAGGTATTTCTGGACTAAATTCATAAGGTACTTCTCCTAACACCGAAGCGGTTGCACTCATTGGAAGAATATCAAAGTTTAATTCTTTACATAACTTAGTCTTGCAATCTAATTCTACATTCAATATCTTCCTCAAGGTCCCAATGTCATCTACTTTGGCATAATATTCCTGACAAAGACAAGCACAGGCCTTCCCTGTTTCACACTCTGTTGGTCGCTTAAAAAACAATTTATTGATATATCCAGATAGGGTGGGTGATTCCGTAATCCTTCGTTCAATCTCATTAGAATTCTTTGACAAGAGATATATTCCCGTATCCTGATCTATGATCAAAGTAAAACTGCGATGTTCTCCTTCTCGACCATTATTACCTAAGTCATTCAGTGTACTTACAAATTCAGAAAAATTATCTTGCGCTTGATCACTTAATCGGAAGAAAGCTCCGATAAATTTCATCCCCGTAAATACTATCATGGATGCAATAATAACTCCAATAATGGCACTAACGATTAAAGCTTTTTTGTTCATGTGGTCTTACAAGCATTATTTTCAATTCTCTTTTTAGTTAAAGGATCAGTCGTATCTCTTACTCTAATTGGACAGCCTTCCAGTTTAGCTCCCGACTCTCCCGGATCACAAGGACATTTATCAAACATATCCACCACTTTATCTCCATCATAGTCACCCACACCGGCGATATTTTTATTTATAGCTCCGAAAGCACCTTCTCCTGCTCCCTTAAACCATATCAATAAAAATATAACAACTAATAAAGCAATAATGGCCGCGGCGATTATCCACCACATGTGTGTATCCCCTTTTTTATGTAGTCTCCTCATATTTCAACCTCACTTTCCAGCCAAATCTCCTGAACCGCAAAACTTCGTACCAAAAGAAGCATCACTAACATAAATCGAACTGTGTTCACGTTCTTTAAACATACTCTCTACAGAAATGGTATTCCCTTGAGAAGACCCAGAATAAGCAGGCGCTTCTTTTTCTCCCGCACTTCCTTGAGTTGCTCCGACAGCGATCCCCGTAGCAGCTACTTTTCCTCCCATAGCAGAAATAGTAGTAAATGCGGCCATGGCTAGGGGGGAACAACCGCCCATCGTTACTGCTGAACAAATTATTGCTCCTACAAAGGCGACACCCATCGTCGTAAATCCGACTACTTCAGCCCAATTAGTTTTACTTTCCTCTCGGTTCATGGGAAGAATCGAAATAGCATAAGAACCTCTCGGCTTTATTCCTTGATCGATAATATTTACTAACATTCCCGGCCCACCGTATTGTTGAATATACTCAATGTAAGTAAGGTTCAAATTAGGAAGGTTGTGGGTATTAAGGTAATTGAAAAACTCGATGTTAGAAATAACTCCCCCTTCTAAAGAATCCTGGTCAATCAGAAGATTATAACAATTAAAACATTGGTTCTGCTGTCGATTAGTTCCAAAAACGGAAGGCAAGATTTTAAAACTACTTCTCCCCAGAATATTATCGTAACGTCCTTCTCCGAACATCCACCAACAGCGAGCGATCTTCTGAGCCATCTGTTCCATAATCTGTTCGTTGTTTCCTTTAATGGTCTTATCTACGGTTTTACACAAAGCAGGGATAGCCTTTACTTGAGCACTAATCGCCGCTTCGTCACTATTCTCGTTCATGTTTAAGGCAGTTTGAGCCCGCAGAGCAATAGTGCTATGACAAAGATTTTCTGCTTCTTTCTCGTCCATGCTTGAAGAGAATTTCATCACGGTTATTCCGATAAGCACGCCAGAAACAATAGTAATAATAAGCGCTACTAAAAATCCAGCTTCCATTCCTTTTTTGTTAAGTTTCATCTTATTCCACACACCGCGATATTTCGTTATGATCAATCTTATAGCGTAATGATTGGGTATAATCAGTTTCGAAAAAATCATTATTAATTCCATCATTATCAGAGTTCACAATTTTATTAGTGGGAAAGAAACACATCTCTCCGTCCCTTCCTTTGAACAATACTCCGTTGCTTTGTAAATTGTTCTTAGCGGAGTTAACCATATCGCCCCCTAAATCTGGAGCCCGAATGACATTACCATTCTTTCCCTGTTCGTTATAGTAAATCTCTACTTTGGAAACGGGAGTAGTGTAGTAAACTTCTCGCTTATATCCCCCATCATTGATGAAAAGCTTCCCATCTTCCATAATGTAAGTGTTGTCTCTGCGGATATAAAAATTAAAGAAGTTTTTCGCTACATTATCCGGTCCGGCAATTACACACGGCTTAATATTCGGAACATTAAAAGAAGTATAAACCACGTTCTTCTCAGAATAAATTATAACTTGGGTACCGCCAGCACTCTCCTCAAAAGAAAAGATGGCACTTTTAGCTTCTTCAGGACCAAGATCTGCAGCAAAACCTCCGGGAAGGTAATCAAAACAATTCTTATTCTTCGGTAAGGCCATTCTTTTCAGCACTTGCTGAAGCACTTTTGCTTCTTGTTGTGCTCCTTCGTATAGAAGAGGAGTGGAAGCTTGCATTTCTTTTATTCCCACGCTCATATTGGGAGTATAATTCCACAATTTCTCCGCAGCATCTTTTGCTCCATAAAATAATCCTTCCGGTCCGTAGAACTTTCCACCTAAAATAATCAGTACCAGCAGGGCTAAGACCATCAAAGAAATGATCCACCACACGTGCGTCGTCCCTTTTTTATTCATAGCCAACCACTTATTTTTTCTAAGAGAACGTTCATCTTACTGTTTAGGCCCCCATACCAGAACAAAACAAAGATAAGAAGGAGGATAGCTAAAATTATCATCACTAACATCCACGTCTCCATTCCTTTCTTATTGTTTAAACCCTTCAATGTAAGATTACACCTATTTTCTTCCACACCACAAAATAAAAAAAAGCGCTGATAAGGAGTATGGACAGGACAATCAATACAATCGTTTCCGGACTGCTCCAGTCTACTCCTTTGCGGTTCATCTTATTATTGCAACCCTAAGAAGCAAATGTATTGTGAATATCCTTCCGGCTGGAGACAAGCACTGCCTGTTCCACACTCATTACTTCCTGGACCAGCACATTTCTTAGGTGAACCTAAACAACATTTCTGTTCCCCCTTTTCACAACTAAAAGCGGAGGAAGCTAGAGTATATTGAGGACAAGCGGAAGTAGACAACACGCACACGCCCCCCTTCCCTAAACAATCAGACAAGCCCACTTCTAATTTGTTAGTCTTCCCGGTAAAGATAATCATCAAGATGATTAAAACCACCAAAGCAATCACTGCCCCGATGATGATCCACCACATGCTAGCGTCTGCTTTTGTATTCATGCTTCTCAGCCCCATCTGCACCCGTTAGCTTCACAAGCGCCCTTATCAGAACTGAAATCTTTACATGTGCTGATTACTTGAGCAAAATTATTTCTGGCTAATTCTTTAGCTTCATCCGTGGTAGCTTTACCGAATTCAGACTTAAAAGTATTCTCTGCGACAAGCACCGGTCGACATTGGCCATAAGTTATACGCATGCTAGTCAATTCTGTATCTCCAGTAACTGTTACGCCTTGCTGAAAGATAGTAATCCTTCCCGTAAAGATAGCTACTAATACCACCAAAACGATTAAGGCAATGGCTGCTACGATAATCACAGTTATAGAAATGTCTCCTTTCTGATTCACCATTTCTGGTTCCACCTCTTTTTGATTTTTCTTGACGACTATTACTTAACTGAAACAAAAGAAAATGCCTATATAAACCTTACTATATTTTCAGGTCAAAACGTCCTTAATCACAAATATATAACACATTTTCCACTAATCCGATTTCCGTATTCAAGAAAAAAGGTTTAGAAGTGTCTCGTTCTGCCCCGATCGGGCACCCTTGAGAAGAACTCTTAACATCTAAGATGGTCTTTCCTACTGTATCCCCTGCCAGGTACAATTTAGATTGAAGTTGGTACGTCTTTCCCCATTTTCCTACCGTTTGATCTAACAGCTGTTTAGTCAAAGTAGTTAAGAAAGCACAACTGTGCTGCCCTCCACAACGGTATAAGGAATATCCTCCCAACTTAGCACTATCATAGTTAAGTGCACAATCTTCTAAAAGATCCTTCTCTAACTGGGGTGAAGTTTCTGTGCCATACTCTTGAGCACATCCGGGATCAGTGATAGTAGTTTTCATCAATGCACTCATGGTACTATATGCTAACAATTCCCGGGTAAAGATTTTCTTCTGCTTATTTTCTTTAAATGAGAAAGTGGCCATAAATAACATCCCTAAAGTTATAAGGATAACAATAATTACTAAACCAATTATTTCCATTTGTCCTAATTTAGAGCGAGCAGAGCGGTTCATGGATACACCCCCACTTGAATATATCCAAAGGAGTAATGGATATTCTCTCCACCCAAAGATTCATCTTTAAGAGTAAGAGTAAAATAAGTTGATTCTAAAGGAATGATGGTTTCGTTAGCGTAAATAGGTTTAGGATGATCGTAAATAACCCATTCTTTCTGTTCGGGATAAATCTGATTGATCACGATTTTAGAGTATCCAAAAATAGGATAATAATAGTCTGTAAGGTGCCGATCAAACACTTCGGCTACATGACGTACTTTCATCAGGTCAATACAATTATCTTCCGGTTCAGCCGCGCCCTTACTACACTGGAGTTCAGGAAGGAACAACACTTTAGAAGTAGTACGAATAGCATTAGAAATAACTAACTGTTCTTGCTCCTCTTTCAGAGAATACTGTTGATATTTGAAATAGAAAATCAACCCAAAAACTATTAAAACAAAGAAGATAAATAATACGGCGATGGTTTCGGTAAGGTGCAACTGTCCTTTTTTATTTCTCAGTCTCATTTTGTGTTGTTAATTTTTATTGGAATATGACTTTTAATGTGATCTGATTATTACTAAATTTATTTTAGTATAGAGTGATACAATCTCCTCTTTCCGCCAGATTATCGTTAGCTGTTTTAACTTTCAATGCTGAATCTACCAAGCCGATACATTCCGGAGGCAATTCCTTAGCGGTGAAACGAGTTAAACATTCCGCCACTTTATTCTGATGACTTTGTAATGAAGTTTGCAGGTTATCTTGCGGATTAAGAGTAATATAATTTAAACATTCGCTAGTTAAGGTCAGTTCGGGACGGTTCTTATAGTAAGCAATCATCTCCCTTAATTTTCCTCCCTCTTTTCCTGCTGTAAGTTCTTCTCCCCCATAAACTTCGTTAAGATATCCTAACCGAGTAAAAGATTTTTTCATATTACATATGTAAATCTGATCGTCACCAGAAAAGATTGCTCCATAGAGAGCAGCGTCATTATCTCCTCCTAAAGAAACTATTCTGATCGGTTCTTTGTTTAATTTTTTCCATACCTCCTTTTCCTTGACAAAGAAATTTGCTATTCGGCTTGATCCACCCCCCTGAAAAGAAACGGCAGTAAGACTCTTATCGGGAATATTTTTCATGCGTTCCATCAGGAGAGGAAGAATTGGATCTCCCTCCTTGATTCTGCCTTCTCCATCAATAATTCTTATTTGGACATTTTGTGCAGGTTGAATCTCCGCTAAGTCCTGTACTTGAACTACATTAAAGTTTATCTTGCTTTTATCATTCGCAGCACTAACATTGGAAACGGAATGAATAAATCCTGCAGAAATCTCGTTATTTCCCCACAAAACATATTTGTTCGTAGTGGAAGTAACAAACAAGAAGTCGATCACTTTAAAGGGAAGTTTATACGGAACACTCCAGGTAAGCAACTGAGTAGCCTTTATTTCGTTAGGTGCAAAAATTGGATTGATGGAATCTTCTACAGGGAGACTCTTTCCAGAGAGGCCATACTTGCTCACCCCTTCTTCACAACTAAAGTAAAGAGTATAATCTCTCAATCCACTAATATCGATAGTAGTCTTAGTGTTTTCTGATACTTGAGCTGCGGTGAAGATATTTTCCATAATCCGAATAACTTCTTGGTCAAGAGACTCTTCAGAAGCCACTTTTTGTTTTACAATGATTCCGGCAAAGAAAAGAAGAATTACTGCTCCGGCAATAAGTATGTAAACCCAATTAAAAGTAACTTCCACTTGAGCTTTTTTACTTCTGATCATTACCTGCTGCCCCTATTTAAGTTTAGGATAGATCTTAGTGTGGTCCCCTTTACCTTCCAGGATTAAGGAGAACGATCCTTCTTTGATGGTTAAACAAATGTAAGGAACAGCAGTTTCTGGATCATTTTCGTAAGCCAGACTCAAGCGATAAACCTTAATTTTAGCTAATCCTTCTTGCAGGGGGGCCAAGAACACATTTTCATCAACACTATCATAACCACTTTTGCGTGTGGGGTCCAGTTGTGCCTTTCGCGCATCTTCTAACGCCAGTCCTGCAGCCAAATTTATTTTTTTAAGATCTTCAATCTGCTTATCCGTAGCCGGATAGTCCAAATCTACCAAACAAACCTGTTGAAAGTCACTAGAAGGGCGATAGGTGTTAATCCTTACCGAACCATATTCAGTATAAATGCTTTTGATAGAACTTTCCAAATCCGTTTTAAACTGAACCAATTGTACGCCTTCCCCGCTAGAAATGAAACTACTAATAGCTTTATACCCGAAAATCAGGATAAGGGCAAAGGCTATCCCGGCCATGATAAAGATAAACACTTGTCCTATCCCCACCCCTTTTGTGTTAGCCATGATTTGGATTATAATTATTTTAACGATATTGTTTATTTTTATTTTCCTTTTCTTTTCTGACTAAGATTTTTTAGTTTATTGAAAAGATCTTTAGCTTCTTCTTTGCCCAATTGCTCCGAGATCGGTTTATCTTTCTGCACTAGACTTTCCAACTTAGCAAAAAGAGTTTTCTCTTGAGGCTTAAGGCCAGGATGAATCTCTTCTTTATGTTCAACATACTTTTCTGCCACTTGTTGCAACTTCAATTCGGGAGCTCCCTTGACGCTAAGAAGCGGATCCACATGAGGTATTTGCACAGATTTAGATGTAAATTCACTAAAAATGTTCTCTCTAGTCCGTTGCTTAGTCTTCTCCTCACTTGATTTTTTGAACCGTAATAGTTTACTTCCCCATCCCGCTTCTACTGGAGCACCGGTACTTTCGGAAGGATAGTAAGTTGCCTCACTAGAAGGACGAGCGCCAAGAACTCTACCTGGAGAATATTTATAATAATAAACAAGGTACCCACTTCCACCTAACACTAAGAGCAGTCCTACGATTAAAATAATCCAGGATAATAAGGATCCTCCTGATGTTGAGGGAACTTCCCCGAGCAAATTTGAGGGAGCAGTGGTCTTATTCAGAGTGAGATTAGTTATTCCTTTTGAGGGAACTTCCAATCCGGATAAAGGAATGGGAGGAACATCAGCTGCAGAACAAGGATCAGTGTTGTAAACATACTCCTGATGATTAGTATATCCATCGTCATCATAATCTTCTTTAGAATCGCTTACTCCATTACCGTCGGAATCAAAGAGGAGATAATCGAAGAGGCACGATTCCTGATTGTGCTTCTTTTCCCAATTATCGGGTAACCCGTCTTTATCACTATCAGTTGTAGAAGCGTTAGCGTTAGCTTTATCTAACAAATCTTGGCTAGAACACCCTTTAAGATCAACTACTTTATTTGCACCAGTCCCGCTACAATTATCACAACGATCGATCACCCCATCTCCATCACCATCTTTAATATCAATTAACTCTTTTCCAGAATTATTATTCTGCGTATTATCGAAGACGGAATAACAAAGCCAGCTTTTTTGTTTTAGGGATATTTTATTTCCATTATAAGTTTGGTTAACGGAACAGCTGTTAGCTTCTAAACTTATTCCATACTTAAAGTTCTTGCATCCAGTATCATCTTCGCAACGAAGTTCAACCAAAGGCAGGGCCAAGGAGCAAGAGTCGTTCATCACTATGCTCACTTTAGGAGAAGTAGTATCCACCTGACAAATAGAGAAATTAGTATCAACAATGGACACGCCGTTACTCTCTTTAAATTCTCCCCAATTACCGGCAACATCTTCCGCTTTTACTTTGACACTATATCGATGGGTAAGATTCAGAGAAGAGGTATTTATCATTAAAGGTAAAGTTGGAGGAACGGAATTATTGTAAATTAAAATCTTGGTGGTGGAACCGACACTAGCGTTATACTTCTTAATCTGAGCAGAAATTTGATCATTTAAAGATTGGGTGCTACTGCGATTCAGAAGAGAAAGATTAACACTAGCAATGTTGTTCAAAACGTCTTTATCTTCACCCAGGTCATAAACTTCATAGTAATACCTGCTAAGGTTGGCTTCTGAGGAGTACACCATTACTTGAATAAGGTCACTACCACAACTATAATTGCCGTCTTCCACTCCCGTAATAACCGGAGAGGTGGTATCTACCATAAAATCTATAGCCGCTTCCGCTTGATGATCCCCCATTACGCACTGGACCGGATATTTATAGTAACCATCATTTAAGTCATCTAAATGGAAGTAGTGGTCCTTATTATTTGAGGTAGAAAAGGAAGTATACTCCAAGCTTTGAGCATTTCCGTCTCGGAAAACACAGCTAGCTGTTTTACTGGTGCTCAAACTTAAATCCACACTTCTATTGGAAAGATATCCACGAGGAGAAAGGGAACTTGCATAGATAAATCCGACTGAAGTGTAATCCACTAATAAATTCAACTCGGAAAGATCGGACATTGACCCGGGACCGTTCATGCACTGCACTAACAGTTGATAATCTCTCTTTCCTGTATCTCCCACGTCAATAATACTAAAGTTAGCATAATGGTTAGTCTCTAACTCCTGGGTTTCTTCTCCCGGAAAAGAATAACGCATAGTTAAATATTCACGACTGCCCTCGCCATTAGAATTGTCGCTGAAATGACAGAAAGTTTTATCATCCGTGGTGGTAGAAAGAGTAGTGAAGAGTTCTTCATAAATGGGATTAGGATTAGCAGTATTTTCTAAAATTTGAGGTGCACTAGGATCATACTCTAAATTCATCTTCTGTTCAGGACCAAGCTCTCCTTCGGAATTATTGCACACCACGTACGCTGTTTTAACTCCCCCTTCATTAGGATAAGTAGAGAAAACGCTTTCTGGGAAATTAGAGAACAAGTATTTATGGTCCTCGTTTATCAAACGTAATTTATGTTCGGGGAGAAGGTCGTAACGGAATCCTGAATTAAAATCGAACCCGCACTGAGTGGTAGGCACTTTTGTATAGATCTGCCAATCAAAAGTTGGTTTAACACTAAAGCCCCATATTTCTCCGTGGTAATAATAGGGTTTAGGTAACTCTAAAGTTATTCCATATCCATTAATAATAACTTGGCCGCACAAAGATTGGAAATCTTCGTTCCCGGCAGAATCGATAGAATAGTAGCAAACTTTACTGCTCTGATTAAGAGAGAATGGTGTTTGATAATCAACATAATCTGGACTGCCAACTAACTCGCATCCCTCTCCTAAACAATACCGAGTCTGAGCACAACTAAACCCTTGCGAAGTACATTCTAAAGTTATTTCTGCTCCATGAACAAAATAAAGTTCCCACCCATATCCGGAAGGAGTTTCTATCCTTTGCCCCTCTCTTAAAGAAATAGAAGTTGAAGGAGCAGTGAAATCTACACTGAAGTGGAAATAGTCTTCCACCGATTTGTCGGTAAGCAATTCTTTACATACCACTTTATATTCATTAAAATATTCTTTCTCGATGAAATTAGGAATAGCTTCGGTTTGATGTTCCTTGCCCACCTCATCTGTCTTGAAATCAGCTACTTTCTCATTATTATGATAAAGAGAACAAGTTGCTCCGACTAAGGTTCTTACTTGGAAGGGAATAGAAGACTTAGCTATAGTTTGCCCCAACGTTGGATAAACCAGATCTATCTCTTGTTGCTTATCGAAAGTAAGATTCATTCCTTTAGTTTGAGCATTCCCTAAGGCATCTGTACAAGAAACGCTCAGGGAGTACATGATTCCGGGTAAAGAATCAAAAGTTACTTTCTTATCTTGACTTTCGAGAGGAACAAACTTATTTTGAATAGTTCCCATTGGAAAAATGGGAGTTAATGTAAAATTACAAGCCATGGGCTCGTTTGGCCCTTCTAAGTATATTGTTAAGGAAGTTAAGTCACCAGTAGTGGTGTTTTCGTAATTTATGGAATATTCAGGGGGGACATTATCGATGTAGACGAAAGTTTCTTGAAGTTGTTCTCTATTAAAATACTTATCCGTGGAATAATATTTTAGTTTGTAAGTTTTACCATTAATCAAAGCGTGAATAAGAGAAGTAGCTTTAAGTAAATCTAAAGTTATGGTTTCAGAAGATAATTTTCCAGGATAACTCGCTTGATCAAAATTGTTAACTTCAACATTCTGCAAACAAGTGTCGGGGGTGTTAGGATCAGCAGGAGTTAAACAGTAGTACAGCTTGCTTAAAGCATTATTTTGTTGAGGATTAGCATTCTTGCCGACATGAAGATCTTGAGCAGTAAAAGTTACATTAGAGTAAGGGATAGAGATACGATTTATTCCGGGGTTAAGTAATTTTGTCTGGGGCGGCAGATTATCAATCTTACAGGCAGAACTCTGTCCGGCATCGGCAAAACTCAAACAGTCCTCTTCTCCATCAACGTCGCTATCTTTAACGCAAGTTCCTATTCCCCCCGATTCTCCTTTCCACACGCAGCGACCCCATCCGCAACGATCTTCTGAAAGGGTTAATCTCCCTTGCTCGTCGCTAATGATAGCTTGGCCACCCGTGCATTCTGCTTCAGTGTTATAAGTGTAACAGTTGGCTTCTTTAGTCGGGGCATCACCACAAGACTGACAGCGACTAAGTTTGTCTGCGGAGAAACAGTTCCCTAAACCAGAACATACTTGGGCAGTACAGTAGTAGTTCTCAAATAAAGTAGAAGAAGAACTGCACAAGTAGCAACGATCATCTTTTTGATAATTAGGATCAACACAATAACCTGCCCCCGTTTCTGATGTAACTAATTGAGGCAGAATTAAACCATAATCTACCATTAAATCGTTCGCTGCTCCGGAAATCCACGAGCAATTATGACTTAAACAATTGTTGTACAAGCACGCCTCTTGACTAGAAAAATCAAAACAACTAGACACTTTAGCACAGCTTTTACAGCTGTCTACGATCGAATTAGTTTTCTCATAATAACAATAATTTCGTGGTTTTTCTTGGGTGATATCACCCGATTCTCCTTGACCGAAATAACAAGATAGCTTTGAAGAATAGAGTCCGAAGGGATCAGAGAACAAGTCGCAAGATCCAGAATCCTTACAAGAAGCTTCCGTTTCAGAAACTTTGGCACAATAATAATCTTGAGTTATTCCTGAAACAGTCTGTCCATCTAGTTCAGCACAATCAGAAGCAGGAACAAGTTTATTTTGATCATCACAGGTCCAGATTACTTTTCGAGTATCAGCTCCTTCCCCGAAACAGAAAGTTTCCCATCCTACTGGCAGCGGATGATATTTACCTTCACAAGGTTCATCACCTAAAATTATCTCTTGTTCTGCAGGAGATTCTGACTGCAATCCATCGTAATTTGCAATGATGCGGTAAGTGTACGTTTCTTGCCATTCAACTTCGGTGTCTAAATAAGTTATCTCAGCGGGTGAAACTTTGATTGTGTCGATTACTTCTGTCCCTTGTAGTTTCTCAATTGTGTATCCAATCACTTCGGAGCAAGGTTTTTCCCAACCGAGTAACACTTGCTTCTTACCCAGAACGGGCTGGGCTGTAAAAGAACTCACCTCTTTCTGAGGGTTAGTTCCGTAAAGTGTGCATTCTCCCACTGGTTTGATAAGAAGGAGAGAAAAAGAAATAACTTCTCCTTTTCGAATTTTAAACTCGTACCGATTAAAAGTATAATCTTGATAAGTCGCAGAAACGGTGTGAGTTTCAGAAGTGTCCGTGCTGTTCACATTAACATCAAACTGGAAAGAGCCATCGGGATATTTAGAATATCCTACAAATTTACCATCAACATAAATTTTAGCTCCGTAAATTATTTCTTCCGGATCGTCAGATTGGTTGTTAGAATTTTTATCTAAATATGTCTTTCCCTGTAAACTAGATTGGGCAGCAGGTTCGAGAATAAAGGGATAAGCATTTTCCCCCTTGTTGATTTTTATTTGCACAGTTTGAGATGCATACCCCACTGCACTAGCCATAAAATTATATGTTTGATCAGCAGATAAGCCAGGAATATTATAATTACCTTGCTCATCGGTTACTGCTTTCTCACCAGTCCCTTCTCCCCAGGAGATGGTCGCATGAGAAATTGGTTGATCCTCTTTATCATGAACATATCCCTTAAGATTAGCTCCTGCTTCAGCAGAAGCGAGGTTAAAGTTCAACTGTAAGGAAAGGTTAGAAGTTAAAGGAACCACTTTAGATTGTGAAGCATAGCCTTCTTTGCTTGCAGTTACCGTATACGTCTTAGGAGTAAGTTTGAACTGGACTTCTCCCAAAGCAGAAGTGGTCTGAGTTTGTCCTTCTACATTTATTTGAGCTTCGGGAATCGGTTGATTCTCAGTATCTTTTACGGTCACGGTCAATGTAGCTAAGATGACTTCTACCTTACAATATTGCTGATTACATTTATCGGCATTCATGCCAAAAGAATTATCAAACACGATTTTTTGAGGATCAGTTACACCTTTTTGTTTAGCGCTTAATTCGCATTGGTAACGATTAAGGTTGGCTTGACAGAAAGGTTCCTTACCGGAAGGATAAGTATATTTACAACAGCCCAGATTACACCAAGGATCTGGTTCTCCCGAAGCGACTGCTGGGACAGCTATTCCCCCCATTTCGGTACATTTGCCTAAGGCATGAGTTTGACAATCAACATTACATATTACGTTCTGACAGTTAGGCAATAAAGTGGAATCGCTGCAGTCCGAACCGGGAATAAAGTATTGTTCAAAATTACAGCCGGGATGCTTAGCACAGTCCGCTTGTGCTTCTGAGTTAAGTATTCCAGGCATACAATACACATCTTCACTAGCTTGTGGATAATAATAACACCCTTCTTGGTCTACGGCCAAAACCAGGGAAGACAAAATAGCCAGAAATAAAGCTAAAACTACACAAATTATCCCTCTTTTTTTAACTTCCATCTATAGCACAGAATTAAACCGTTTGCATTTATAAATGTTCCGAGGGTAACGGCTTAGTAAAAAAAGATAAAAATATACCTTCTTCTCAAGACTTCACTTTTTCCGAGAAATTTGGCTTAACCGAGAAAATAGAGAGGAACGCTCTTCTTTTGCTGAAGAAGGGGGTGGTGGCGAAGAAAGAGTGGATGAGAAAGAGGGGTTTCTGGGAATACTCTCTTCACCTTTCGCTTCTTTTACCTTATGAGAAGTTATTTCTGTTAATCGATCTAAAGAGCTTTTCTCGGGCATGGTTTTCTTCGTAGAAAGAATTTTCGGAGGAGAACGTTTAACCAACCTCTTAATTCTAGTAAAAAGGCTTATTTTTGTGGTTACTTTTTCCGGCTCCATCCCCGTAGATAAAAAGAATTTGGTTCTCTGACGAACCTTTTGCTGGTGCAATTTAGACTTTCCAGACTTTACTTTTTCTTCATTAATTGGAGAAGAAGAAACTAAAGGAACTTCTTCCCACCTCTGCACCAAATCTTCTAAAAAGGAGGGCTTACTATGCAATAACTTAATTCCTATAATGATGATTAACAAGAGAGGAAGCAGTAAAATCCACCACACGGAAAATGAAGTTTCAGTCTTTTCAGAGATAGATGAGTCTAAACTCGTTGAAGAGGGATAAACTAAAATGGGAGAAGCATTCGGAAGAAAAGAAGGAACTTTCTCTAATGACCCTTGATCATAATTCAATGTGGTTAGAGTGGTACAGAAAGTTTTACACCGATCTGATTCAGCTTGTGCATCATAACCAAAATCAGGAGCGCCTTTGTTATAAGCTTGCACTTGACAACGCCATTTGGTTAATTGCTCTCCACAATATATTTCTTCAGAATGTTTGAACCAGCAGCATCCGCTAGCACACCAGGATTCTGCTTCTTTCTCGGGAATTTCTCCGGCAGAACATCTTCCTGAATATTGAAAAGTACAAGAGCTCTTACATAATACTTTCTGACAAGCGGGAAATTGCGAAAGATTAGTACAACTTTTTCCTTGGAAAAAATCTCGTTCCATGTTGCAATCAGAAAAAGAGGAACATTCTTGCTGAGCCTCCCCTAAAGAAATAGTTTCACAAAAAAGAGGACTGTCAGGAAAAGTAAAACATCCTTCTTGAGCAGAAGCTAATGTGAAAAACGCGAATAGGATAAATAAAAAAACAATTGTCTTTTTCATTCTAAACATCACCAATACATTTTACGGTGTCAGAACTTTGGTCTGCTACACAACGACCCAAGAAATGTCCATCTGCGTTAGCATCACAAACACTATTCTTTGAAATATCGTTGAGATTGTTAAAATTTACGTCTAAGGGAACACACCCATAATGAAACCCAAAATTAGACTTTCCCGTAAGGTCTTGAACATTTCCGCTAGATAAAAATTGATTAATAATAAATTCAGGAGAGAAGAAAGTAGTTTTACCGCGATAAACTATGGGATTGTTTACGGTAACCAAATCGAACTTGCTACATCCCAAATTCCCATGACACCACCCTCTTACTCCATTCTCGTTGATGAAACTAAATGCGGGTTTGCCTCGACAATGAGAATCTACCTGGCCACAGTTAGAATAACTGGTATTTCCGCAGGTTAAGGTGTGGTTAAACAAACCATACCCAAATTCTCCTTCACAAGTATTACCGCTGTTTCCGTCGCAATAACGAACTTGTGTTTCCAAAACCAAATTGGGCGCTTTTTTGCCCAAATCCGTACCGCTGTAACAGTTCAGTTGCGGATTATTGAAGCAGGTCACGTTTTCTTCTTTTTCCGCCACGCGCCATCCCCCATGTTTATTCTCGTCGGGTTCACCTAAGCAGCAGCTATGGGTAGCTTCTAATGGATTAATAGGGGTATTATAATTGACAAATATTCCCCTCTGTAAAGAGAAATCATAATTCTGATAAGTGTATTTTTCGTAAGGGAAAGAGAAAGGATGAACAGGATTACGATGAGGTAAGCACTCTTTTACTATAATTCTAGCAGAATTGGAACTGCTCTTGTTCAAGTTGCCTCCGCAATATTCTATAGAGAAAGTAAGATTAAGATTACCATTATCACTTGCAGAATTTAAGTGAGCATAATCCCCCAAGAAAAAAGAACTCTTCTTGGTAAGATAATCGGAAGAGCCATAATCTGACAAATTACATTTGTTGTTCTCGCTATTCCAGGGTAAGCTAATACATTTCTTAGTAGTGTCTACGTTAGTAGCAAAACTGAAAAAGAATCCTTCACTATTTTCGGTGTTAGTGTAATTTAAGTTAACCTTGGCCGAGAACTTAGCTATAGATTCAGCAGGATAAGAAATGTTGATGAACAAAGGATCTTCAACAGATGCAAAATAAGTGTCCCCTAATTTTGCAGGAACATCTGAATATATTGGAACTATCGAAAGATTGGTCGAGATCGGCCGATCAACTAAAATACGTACATCTTGCCAGTCAGATAAGCCATGTTCATCGGTAACTTTTACTGGAACAGTTCTGGTAACATAAGAGAAATATTTAACGCCACACCCCGACACAGAATAATAAAGTACTCCTAGCTTTGGGGGGGGAACATCCATTACCCAAAGAGAATAATTAATTTTTCCGATAGCACAAGAGCTTCCACCCCAAACAGAATTGCCGTTATTTAGTACACTAAACCAGTAACCATCACTTAAGTCAATACTATAGTTGAACTTATCTTCGTCGGGGTCGTTAGCATAAAGAGAAATGTTGATATTTCCTAATTCAGGATCGCTGGGAATGACCAAATAATCATACCCCGCAGAAGGACAGCTGTACCGTTGCACATAATCCAATGCAGGGGGCCTGTTCTGTCTGGCCAGACGGAAATAATAATCAATCGGACTATTTAATATAGTATAGGGGTTGGGGGTAAATGTAAATACATCATCTCCGTTAGATAATTTTATTCGAGACATATTAATACCTAAAGTTTTATACGCATCATAAGCGGTAAAAGAGGGATTCTCGAGATATTCTTGAGTATAATTAAAGTCTAAATAACGATAATCTCGTTCTAAGGGGTAAGCCACGGCAGCATCTAACAATAGTTTGAATTTAGAAGGGTAAAAGAAATCGAAAGTGGTCAGCTCGAAATATTCATCCTGGCCGATACGGAATTTTAAAGGATATTCTGCAGTCACAGAAATTCCCTCATTCTCTACACTTAAACCTAACTGCAAGTCTTGAGATTCAATCTTAGCACTTTTAGAAATATTGTTCCGAGTGAAATTTTCTACACAAAGAAGAGTGCGATTGATCAAATACGCTTTAAGATCTTGCTCTAAAGTACTTTTACGCAAATTTAATTCTCCAAAACCAACTTGAATGTTCGGATGAGTATATTGACAGAAATGTGGTGTTTGGTTGGTGTTACTTGCACAAGGATAAGCATTAGGATAATTAAAGTATTCTTTATTACTTATCCCATAATAAACTCTTTCTCCATCAAAAACCACTCCTGTTTTTTCGTTGAAAGATTTACTTCCTCCCGGCTGGTCGTTCCAGATACGACCCTGTTTCCCTAATAAGATTAACCCTTCTTCCAGTCCGTCTTGTAAACAATCCTCAACATAGATACGCATTCCTTCTTTCTTAAAAGCGTTCAGGAGAAAAGTTTCTTGGGCCTGGTTAAGTTGACCTTTTTGCATGTTCCCGAAAGCCCACATCACAAAAAGAAACCCAAAAAGAAGTAATATACCTAAAATTATGAACACGGTTACTTGTGCTTTTCTATTCTTACTTCTAACTTGTTCACTCAACCTCTTTTTTTTCATTACAGAGAATAAATACAGATATGCTTATAAAAGTTATTCTTGCGCTGGACGTAACTGGGCAGTTAATTGCGGCCATAAGAAATCTATTCCCGCAATGGCTTCTACTCTTTGAACCGTGCCTTCTTTAGTACAAACTAGTTTCCCTTGCCCCGACACTTGATTAAACAGCTCTACTTCTAACTCCGCAGGAGCTTTGCGATTGAACAGATAAGAGCAGATGGGAGTATCATAATTCTCATATTCGGCAATTAAAGTCTGTTTATCTTGAGAGAAGAATTCAATCATAGCTCGCACTTTCTTCTCACCCTGAGCAGAAAGGTAAACTTCTCTAAAATTTTGAGCTTCTTGTACAAAATGTTGATCTGAAGAAAGCGGGCTTTCTATCCCAAAAAGATTCTTAAACCAATCGAGTGCCTTTTGGAACAGGCCGGGAGAAAGTTGGATCCCTCCTTTTCCGTAAACAAGAGCGTTAAGTTCAGGTGAATACCATAAGTCCCCTTCCAAATCTGGAAGAGTACAATGCACAAATCCATTTTGAACTTCTCCGTTGCATGCTGTTTCCACCTGACTAAGTGGTACACCCAAGGCTTGCAAGAAAGAGTCGCTGCCGTTAATAGGCTGGTTTAAAGTGGTGGCGAAAGCGGTTTTAACCACTCCACTTTCTGTATACTTTAATATACAAACGTTGTTCACACAAGTGTTCTCATGATGATAATCATCATCTTTAACTAACCTTTTTCCCTCTCCATCCATTATTTTATCAAAACAGGTGCTCACCGCTTGTGTTTCTATCACTCCCATGCTTAAAGGAATTTCTTCTTGTGGAACCACTTGTTGCGATACTCTTCCTCCCAAGTAAGGTTCAGTAATAGTATAATCTGGCAAAGTATTTTTGTAGTTGCTACAATATAAAGTATAATCGTTATTCTCTCCCACTTCTGCCATCTTTTGAGCTAAGAACTTGGTGCGAGAAGTCCAAACTCCATTTTCACAATAATGGTCAAAGAGGTATTCTCCAGAATTAATACAGGTGGGATAGTCCCCATTATAAAAATCTTTAGCGGTATTACTTTCTATTCCCCCTAACGCAGAAGCGAGCACAAAGCACTGATCTTCTTTTTGGCAATATCCCCAATGGTTCGGATCTTGAGTCCAATCCATCTTTGGGGGCAAGAATTCCCACTTGCCGTGAATACAACGATAATTCCTAGCTAGGTTTACTGGCTCGAATAAAGAAGTGGACTCGCTCATATCTTTTACACAGAGATAACCATTCCAGCACGAACCAGCGGGGCAACAAGCGGCTCCTCCTCTTTCAGAATACTTATTATTATAATTATAAGTGTTGGGTCCCTGCGAATCTACATATTGCAGCAAAGGATGATAAACTTCTCCATTTCCAAATTCTATGTAAAAATAAGAAGAATTGTCTTCCACTTGGAAGGAAGGTTCTACTTCTGACTTGACTCCATTACGGTTAACCACATAAAGTGTAGACGTCGCAGAGCCATTATAAGAGAAAGACAAACTTATCCCCCCTGGCAAGGGAATTTTTTCTGATTGTAATATTTCGTTATCTTTGAGAACGGCTTTATAATCCCCTTCGGAAAATTGTTCTAAATGCTCTTGAGCAGGAGTGAGACTATTGAGAAGAGTCCAATGAGGAATTTCTTTGCCGGAAGGATATAAACCCGCATTAGAAATAATGTTACGACCCGGTAAAAGCGGAGCGCTATGATTCCTCTGTTCTGGGTAAATGATAATAGGTTGAGGTACCAGTTCTAACCCTTGAGCGAAATCACTTAAATTTTGTACTCCTAGCTGCGGTTCTTCATACCCGATCTGATTGAGCTCTTCAGAACTCCAGCTATTAATAGTTGTATAACGGTCTGCTCCTTGTTTGTGCACCACGCTAGGTGAACAGAACAAGTTAGCCTTGATACTACAATAGGGCAAATTGTTCTCAGGAGAGATTTGGGTCAAGAAATCGGCCGCTTCACATCCGTAGAATCCTTGCTCAGTTTCTGTCGAGGAGGAAGTAAAATTAGTGGCCGCTTCTGTATTGATATAAACTACTTGTTGAGCTACTTTCTTAGCCATTAACATTCCGACAGAATCAAACGGTTGTTGTGTTTGAGTTATGAGTTTTGGTTCCTTACCTTCCTGTAAGAAGTATAACTCATATAACTCTGGATTAGGATTGGTTATCTTATATAAGGGCTGGCCTCGTAAAGGGAAATAACACGTTTCTTGATTACAGGGATAACTAAACAATTCTTCTTCGTGTGAAGAGGTGGAAGAAGTAGAAGTTAATTCTCTTAATTCTCCTAAGACCACATAATTCTCTGCCCCGTCATAGTCAAAAGAAGTTATCGGCCCTTCATCTAATTCTCCGGTAAGCGTATTGAAGAAATAGAATTTAGCTTGAGCAGGAGAAGTTTCAATGAACTCTACTCGAGAAAGTTTGTTTCCTCCCACATCGTAAAGGGGGAAAGATAAAGGATTCCCTAAAACCCACGTACCATAACTTTTTCCATTAAGGTTGAAAGGAACAGTGGAAGAAATAGAATCTTTGTAAGTTACTTGCACTTTTGCACTTAAGTCAGCCGAACTGTAACTCACATCTATGTTTGGAAGATTATAACTTAATTTAAATTCTACATTCATAGTAGTGTTACCTGAACCGATCGGTAAAGAGTTCCAACATCCATACCCTGTCTTAGAACTGCCAGCATAATATTCGTTCTCATCGTTACCACAACAGGGTGCCGAGGGATTATTTGTACCCACTTCTTCTTGATTTCCTAACCAGGCATTATCTCCGTAATGAAGTTTACACATCTGTTCTCCGTTAACTTGAGAGTTAGCACTTCCATCATCAAAAGAAGTGAGCCAAGAACTTTTTAAGGGATCATCAGAGCCGGAGCAAATTACTGCTTGCTCTCCTTTCTTACTCAAATATACATTTTTTATCTGGATCTCTTTATTAGTAGGAATGCTAGTAAAGATTAAATGGGATACACCTTGAAGATTATTGGGAATGGGCACCTTAACGTGCATCCAGTTGTCGGGTCCCAGGAAAGGACTATTGGTGGTATATCCTAACACGTTTTGGTCAAACAGTTTAGTTGGCTTGATGGCGTTAGGCGTAGCAGGAATGCCAGAAATACCATAAATCTCTAAACGCACATCTGCTGGAAGCTGAGAAGGCGTGAAAACTGTTCCTAATTCTCCCACCCGTGCAAAGAATTCTAAGTAGTCATATCCACTAAAGTCATACTTCGCGGTAACCGCACTTTCTTTACCGGGAGCCAAACTATAAAAATCAGCATATTGGCCCTTTTCTGAGCTAACCTTGGTTTGAGTTCCTTTCAGAACAAATTCCTGACCGGGCGAGGATTCTCCCAAAAATAAAGAATAAGCACCATCTCCAGGATTTCTCCCTTTAACATTTTGGTTGAACGATTGTAGTCCTGCCCCGTAACATTCAGCCCAACTCCAATGTTGACCTTCTTGGTAACAATAGAAATGGTTAGCGTAATTGCTAATCACGTTGGGGTTATCTGAGATTAGGTTCCCGGCGTTAGTGGAGTTACATGTTCTCCAATTCTGAGAGTCTGAAACTAAATCGTAAGGTTGAGTTCCGGGATTCTTTACAGTAAGCACTTTAAACTGAACATCATTAGAGTTTGCCGATACCCACCACCAGTCAGCATAACCGTGAACTCCGCTCCAGGCAGTGAAATCTCCTCCCGAACCGACCAAATTCTTGTTAAGACAAATGTATTCTCCTTGAGCATTGGTAAGAGTTTTGCCCAAATCACTTACTTTATTATAACCACAGCAGTAACTTTGTCCTTGTTCTCCTTTCATCCAAGAGAACTCTTGATTGTAAAAGTTCATTTCGTTGGGGTTACTTAACCCCAATTCTACTGGAGCAGGTTGCTGTTCACAAGCATATTGGTTATAATTACAATCGTCAGGAGTAGGAGAAGCAATATCTTCTTCGTGAGTAAATCCCGTGACTGCTGTTCCTTTACAATCGTTGTTTATTCCGTCTCCACATACTTCAGGGGCTTGAGGATGAATACAAATGGCACAAGTAGAGTATTTTAGCACATCACCGTTGCAGTCCTGGGGAAGTTTAAGGTCAGCGCATTGTAGTGGATCATCAGAAGGATTATTATCACAATCTCCTCCGCCTGCAGTATATCCATCGTGGTCAGCATCATAGTCTACTTCTCTCCAGATAGGAATATTATTGTCCAAATCCATAGTACAATTGAAAAGGATGTTGTTGTATGCTTTTGAGTAATATCCAAACTCTTCAGAGTAAGACCCTTGTGGGTAAGAAGAACATACATCATAGAAACTACCCCAAGTAGCACTAGGATCAATCGAACAAGTTTCTTTTTCCGGATTATCCATCCAGAATACTTCTCCTTGGTTAGTAAGAGCACACTGGTACCAATAAGAATCAGAACCACACATGTATGCATTCCCATCAGAAGATGCGGGTTCAGAGTCTGTTAAAAGAGCCAAAAAATCGTTCTCAGCGTCATTCCACTCCCAGCTATAAACTAGGGGCCAGTCAAATAAATCGTTTTGATATAAACCAGTAAGCTGACGTCCGGGGGGATACAGAGCCGTACCACAATCGTTAGCATCTAACTTATCGTATTCACAAACGTGAACGCGACATCCCTCTCCGAGGGGAAGACCATCGTTGGTAACTGCAGCAGCGATGTTAATATGAGAGGACTCGTCACCCCAACCACCACCCCAACTGATTATGATGACCTCATCATAATCATCTCCCTCATGAGTTCCCAAGTCTACCAATTTAAATTTGGCCGCAGCGGGAATTAGTTCGTATCCAAAAACAAAATTACTATAAATAAGCAAGATAAATAACCCTAAACCTACTAACATTAAACCTCTTTTTCCGTTCATTTTACCTAATGAGAAAACAAATCATTTATATTTATAAACTTGCCGACTTTAATAGGAACTAAATCTTGATCTTCTCTACTAAAATGCCTTCTTCGAAGGCAGGAGTTTGACTTAAGACTCTGCCCTTAGAATCAATAATTTGAGATATTCCGGTGTTGGCAGCGCGAATAATTGGGACATTTTCTATTGCTGCTCGTTGTTTAGCAAATTGGCTAGCTAACCAAATGCCCCTTCCAACTTCCTTTTGGTTAGCTAAGATGACAATTAAATCAACTTTCTTTTGGGACAAAGAATTAAATAAGTTATCAAAAAAATACTCCTCATAGCAAATTTCTGTGCCTATTCTGATTTCTCTTCCGCCGACATTAAAAGAATAAATCATTTTTCGTTTGCGGGCATTGCTCCCGTGTTAAAGAAACCGGGAAAAGTTGAAGCAGACGCTCCCTGATAATCTCCATCGGAATTAATAAAAAGAGCCACGTTCTGGTGTTCTCCTTCGGCGGGTAAACGAGAATAGCTTCCCACAATAAGATTTACTTGATGTTCTCTGGTAAACTTCTTTATTTTTTCCAATAATTGGGGTTTATCTTTGACAATATCTGCTACCAAAGAATATTCTGGCCAGACAATTATTTTTGCTCCTTGTCTAGCTGCTTGCTCTGAAAGATTTAAATTTCGGTCGATTATTGTTGTATCTACTTGGTTGGTGCGCCAGACCCAAGATTCATAAAAATTGGGTTGGATAGCTGCGACCAAAATTGTGTCGGTGGATTCTTCATTTGAGAAAAAGGTGGGCAATACAACGATAATTAGAAAAATAAACAATAAAACTTCTAGGAGAATGTTTCTTTCTTTGTTGTAGGAAATCTCCTTTTGTTTATGAGTATAAATATAAATTAAATAAGCTAAAACAAAATTGAAAAGAAGTAATAAGAAAGTTAATCCCATTAAATTTAACATTTGAGAAACAATTCCGGTTCTACTCAAGAAAAATCCCCACTCAAAAAAGAAAGAACCAAATTTTATCAAAGAGAGCAAAAGGGAGAATAAACACCAGATAAAGGGGATTAAAACCAAGTAAGAACCAAAAAAGATAATCCTTTTGAAAAGAGAATTGGTTTGATTGAACCATTTCTTTAACGGAACAGACAGTTTGTAGAAAGATGAAACAATAATCGTGAAATTTAAATAAAATAATGCTGCAGTTAGGAGGAAAATTACCCAAGAGTATTCAAAAGTCCACCAAAAACCACATACTAAATTTAAAGAGGGGGTTAGGAATCCAATTAAGAATATTTTTCTCTTCTGACTTTTATTAGTATAAATTATTAAACTAAGAAAGAAAGGAACAAGAGCAATCCAAACTATCTGTGCAACTCCGTTAAAAAGTAACAAAAATAGAATTGTTGAAACAAACAACAAGAAAACATCTTGTTTGTTGAGAATCATACCCAAAACATTAACTCTTTTTATTTATAAATCTGCCGACTTAGAGTTGTTCTAAAACTCTTCTTACTGCTTCTATATCTTTAGAAGAACGCATCTCCCACTTTTCTCGAGAGAAATTACCAAACACCACTTTAACTTTATACTTTTGACATAAACGAAGATTAAACGCCATCCGATGCATTAATTTAGCTCTATTCTTAGCATTTAATATCTTTGAAATAGAGAATCCTAACCCCTTCCCTTGGGAAGCAGCAATCTTAGCCAAAATCTGATCGATCCCTGATTTGGGATAATGGGGTGAGTCTTTGTTAAAAATATTTTCTGCACCTAAAATAATATCAACTGGAGATTTTTCTAAGACAAAACGAAGTTTATCTTCCGTGTCTGCTTCGAACAGAACGAGCTTCTTTTGAAGATGTGCTTCCCGTGCTTGAAGCACAATTTCTTTTAATGTACCTTTTACTACCACCAAATCCTTCTCTAAAAAATAAGTTTGAGTAAATCCCAGTAAGGTGCTAAGCTCTTCTATTTCCTTCTCGCGGGTTAGAAGCAAGTAATTGTCCATGTTTAAATAAATCCCCAAACCTTTATAAAATGTCTCCTTAAGTTAAGATATAAATTCAGCTCATTAGGAGATGAACAAAATGGAGATAACGGTAAAACTAGAAAAAGATAATAGTAAGAAGAAGGTTAGCTTTAAGGGAAAAACGGTAAAAGAACTTCTTTCCCAGCTGAGCTTAAATTCTGAAGTGGTTCTGGTCACTAGAAATAATGAGATTCTTACTGAAGAAGAAATACTTAAACCCAAGGACAAGATTGAAATCCTTAGCGTGGTCTCGGGAGGATAAAGATGCGCTGTTCTCAATGCCAAAATAAATCCATAATCGAGCTTCAGCACGGCTCTGTCTGTCAACATCATTTCCTTTCTTACTATGAAGAGAAAGTGTTTAAAACTCTCAAGAAATATCAAATGATCGCTCCCGAAGACAAGATCTGTGTCGCTTGTTCTGGGGGAAAAGACTCTCAAACCGTTTTACATCTTACCAAAAAATATCTCCAAGAACAGCGATTAAACAACGAGATATTCGCTTTAGCTATTGACGAAGGGATCAAGAGTTATCGCTCCAAAACACTTAAAGATTTAAAGTTGTTTTGCAAGCAGGAAAAAGTAAAATTAATTGTTGTATCTTCTAAAGAAGAGTTTGGTTATACTTTGGACCAAGCGATTAAAAGAATTAAAAAGAAGGGACTAACTAACAAACCGTGTCATCTTTGTGGGGTGTGGCGAAGATATTTAATCAACAAATATGCTAGAAAGAATAAAGCGACAAAATTAATCACGGGCCATAATCTTGACGATGAAGCTCAGGCGGTAGTAATGAATATTTTTAAGGATAATGCTTCTTTCTCTGCTCATCTCGGCCCGATTTCGGGAATTAAAGAACATGCGCAGTTCGTACAGAGGGTCAAGCCATTATATTTCTGTACGGAGAAAGAAGACAAGTTGTATAGTCTAATCAAAAATTTTCCAGTGTCTTTTATCGAGTGTCCTTATGCCGAAGAAGGTTATCGAGCTAAGGTAAGAGATATGCTTAACCAGTTCGAAAGTCAGTATCATGGAACAAAGCAAGGAGTGATAAATTCTTTTTTACATGTCCTTCCTTTGATCAAAGAAAAAGAATTAAATGATAATGATAAACCTTTAAGAAGTTGTTCTAAGTGTGGAGAACCGGCCAACCAAGAGGTTTGTCAAGCGTGTAAAATAATGGAGATGTTAAGATGAACGGACGTTATTCTCGTCAGATAAAATTAAAAGAGATGGGAGAGAAAAAACAAGAACTGCTGAGAAAGAAAAAAGTAGTAATAATTGGGTGTGGAGGTTTGGGAAGTGCAGCGGCAGAACTTCTACTTCGCGCAGGGGTGGAACATCTTACTCTGATAGACAAAGATAAGATCGAACTGACTAACTTAGGAAGACAATTGTTATATGAAGAGAAAGATGTCGGAAAGTATAAAGCAAAAGTAGCTAAAGAAAAATTATTGAAAATTAATTCACGAGCTAAAACTGATGCTCATGTTCTTTACTTAGATAATAAAAACTTGTCTTTGCTGGATAACGCCGATTTAGTTCTCGACTGCACTGATAATTTAGAAACCCGATTTTGGATTAATTATCATTGTCACAAAAATAAAATTCCTTGGATTTATGCTTCGGCCATCCGCTGGGAAGGTTATGTGATGTTTATCTCTCCAAAAGGCCCTTGTTTAAGTTGCTTTCTGAAAAAAGGAAATTCTGAAACCTGTAATCAACAAGGAATTGTTGGTCCTTTACCGACGAGTATTGCTAGTTTGCAAACGACTTTGGCTTTGCGCTATTTAGTGGGAGAAAAGATTGAGCCGTTATTGTATCGTTTAGATTTAAAGAAGATGAAATTAAGTGAGATTATAGTTAAGAAAAGAATTAATTGTCCAACTTGTGGTAAGCGGGATTAATTTTAAACAGGATTAAATCCCTTTAATTCATTCTTAATCTCTTCCTTAGAATAAGCAATTAAAGGACGAAGAACTGTAACTTTACAATCAACTTTTTTATAATTCTCCAAACTTTGACCACAAACCAAAACAGATAATTTGTTCTTCTCCATAAATTTCTCTATCTCTAAAAAATCTCTAAAGAGATTCAATCTTAAACCAACTGGACTAAACTTTTGTAGCAGAGAAATATCTTTCTCGATAAAACTCAAAGGATAAATGTCACATCCCCTTTTCATAAACAATAATCCCGCTAACAATGACGCTTCTTCTTCAATCAAAACTCCTACTCTTCCTTCCACTCCTGTCGGTAAACCCCCAAAACAATTAACGATTGAAGTAAAAAGATAAGCCCCTTCTTGGTTAATTTCTACGCCAAGTAAATAATCATATCCTTCTCCGCAAAACTTAAGTGAAGTGTTCTCTTCGATATAACGGCCAAGTTGAATATTTATTTCGGGAGAAGTTAAAGGAAACCTTTTATCTGAACGCTTAGGTTCAATCTTAAAAGTGCCTTTCAAACCACTAAGCAAATCAACAGCTTTTAATTTAATCTTCTCAAAATCAGCTTCAACTTTAACCGCCGGAGAATAAGAAACCAGCCCAAAAACTCTTCTTAAACTCTCGTGCCCAGAAAAATAATCCACAATTAAACGGCCACGCACATTCTGAATCTTAGAAATGTCGGTAATTTTCTTAATATTGTCAAATAGTTTCTTCTCAAAAAAAGACTTATTTTTTCCTTTCAGAAAAATTTCGCCATAGCGTAGTAAAATACAGTCGCAATCCATTTTTAAACCAAACTGAAGTGGATTTATATAAATTTCCCTTGATTTAAGACGAGATAATCTCTCCCAGAAAATAAAGAGTTATTACTAAGCAAGGGTATGTAAGGTATATGCTCTTTGACAAAAAGTATATTTATAAAGGAAGTATTTAAATACTTTAAGTTGGATTTATAAAGAAAATAATTAAAGTTGTAGGGAATAGGTGATTTTTAATATGGCTAAAAAACAAGCAAAAAAAGAAATTCGAATTGTCAACATCGTTGTTTCTACAGGATTAGAAAAAGACATTCCTTTAGAAAAGATGGCAGCAACTTTGCCTAACACTGAGTATAACCCCGAACAGTTTCCTGGTTTAGTTTTAAGAATTAAAGAACCTAAAACTTCTGCTTTGATCTTCTCTAGCGGAAAAGTAGTCTGTACTGGAGCAAGAACCATGGAAGATGTAGACCGAAGTATCCAAAGTATCATCAAGAGCTTAAAGAAATTGGACATTCACGTTACGGTTAAACCCATAATTACTGTGCAGAACATCGTCGCCTCAGGCAGTATTGGAATGGACTTAAACTTGAACGTATTGGGAGTTAAACTACCGAACACGGAATACGAGCCGGAACAGTTCCCGGGTTTAGTACATAAACTTAAAGGAACTAACGCCACTTTCTTATTGTTTAGCAACGGAAAGATTGTTTGTACTGGAACTAAGACTGAACAGGCGGTCCATGATGCTACCGACAAGCTTATCGATAACCTCAAAAAACTGTTAGAAAAATAATCCCCTCTTTAACCAAAGGGAAAGAAAGGAGATAACCGAGAATATAGTTTAAGGTCATTTATACTTTTTTTGATATAAATCTTTATATATCCAGAAAGGGGGGGAAGAGTATGGATGTTGATGAGCAAATAAAAGTATTTCGGGAATTCATTGAACATAATTATTATCCCCAATTACTAGAAGCTGTGCGTAAAGGACAAAATTTCTTGGTTTTAGATTTCTCGGAGTTAATCAAATTTAATACTGAACTTATTGAGGAAATCTCAGAAAATCCGGAAGAGCTGCTTAAAGCAGCAGAGCTAGCCATTAAAGAGTTTGATTTACCCAAGAAAGTTACTAAATTTATTGTCCGTCTCACTAATTTGCCTGAATCCCTAAAAATGAGGATAAGTGAACTGCGCAGTAAACATCTAAATAAGCTCGTTTGGGTAGAAGGGGTAGTTCGTCAAAAATCTGATGTTCGTCCTCATGTTGCTGCCTCTAAGTTCGAATGTCCTTCTTGTGGTAACATTATCAACATGATCCAGCTCGACAATAAGTATAAAGAACCCACAAAATGTAGTTGCGGAAGAAAAGGAAAATTTAAAGAAATATCTCGAGAATTGGTGGATGGACAGGGAGTGGTATTAGAAGAAGCTGCTGATGATTTAGATGGAAGTCAGCCGAAAAGGATTAATGTTTTTTTAAAAGAAGACTTGGTTGCCCCTATTTCTGAACGCAAAACCGGGCCGGGATCAAGAGTATTGGTTTGTGGATGGGCCACCGAGGTTCCTATCATACTTAGAACGGGAGGACAATCTACAAAATACGATTTAATCATTGAAGCAAATAATATCGAACCGATGCAGGATGATTATGTAGACATGCAAATCACCGAAGAGGAGGAAGAAGAAATCAAAAAAATCGCTCGTTCTCCTAACGTTCTTTCAACCCTTTCCAATAGCATTGCTTCTTCAATTTATGGTCATGATCGAATTAAAGAAGCTTTAGTATTACAACTTGCAGGGGGATGTCGTAAAGTACGTCCAGATGGGGTAACCACCAGGGGAGATATCCATATGCTATTGATAGGTGACCCCGGAAGCGGAAAATCTCAATTGCTCAAAAGGATTACTTCTGTTGCTCCTAAATCTCGATTTACTAGTGGTAAAGGGGCAACAGCAGCCGGACTTACCGCTTCGGTGGTAAAGGATGAATTTCTAGGAGGATGGAGTTTAGAAGCAGGAACCTTGGTCTTGGCTAATAGGGGATTTGCGGTGATTGATGAAATGGATAAGATGGGAAAGGAGGACCGTTCTGCTCTCCATGAAGCTTTAGAACAGCAAACGGTTTCTATTTCTAAAGCAAACATTCAAGCCACGTTAAGATGTGAAACAACTGTATTGGCTGCTGCCAACCCCAAACTAGGACGTTTCGATCCTTACGATCTAATCGCTAAACAAATTGATCTTCCTCCCACACTTATTAATCGTTTTGATTTGATATTTCCCATTAAAGATCTTCCTAATAGAGATAAGGATGAACAGACTGCTTCTTTCATATTGAGTTTACATCGCGACCCGAACAGTCATCTTTCGGAAATACCTACTCTATTACTCAAGAAATATTTCGCTTATATCCGACAACGAATTAATCCAAAGATAACCGATCAGGCCATTGACGAACTTAAAGAATATTACATTCGGATGCGTAATTCTGGTTCTGGTGACGAACAAGGGATTAAAACCATCCCCATTACTGCTCGTCAGTTGGAAGCGTTAGTTAGAATATCGGAAGCATCGGCTAAAATTCGTCTGGCTAAGACTGTAAACAAAAAAGATGCACAAAAGGCGATTGAATTACTTGACTATTGTTTAAATGAAGTAGCTCGAGACAAAGAAACGGGAACCATTGATATAGATAGAATAGGAAGCCGAATTACTGCCACTCAAAGAAGCACAATTAGTGTTATTAAGGAAGTAATTGCTGCGTTAGAAGAACAGTTAGGAACAAAAATTATTCCTGTCGATAATGTAGTAGAAGCAGCACAAGAAAAAAATATCAACCGAGAACAAGTAGAAGAAGTATTAGAAAAGTTGCGTCGTTCAGGGGATATTTTTGAACCTAAACGAAATTTCATTCAAAAATTATAATTAAATACTCTTGTTTTAAAATAGGGGGAAGGTATGGAGAATAAAAATATTACTGTTCGTCAAACAGCATTTAAGTTAACTGTTGGAGAGATCCTTAATTCTGAGTACGTTCAAGACACCGAACAGGGATTAAATTATTTACATCATTTAAATCTAGACATCTTTCGATTTAATGTTATTGGTATAATTATAAACATCGAAAAACAAGGAAATATTACAAATTTGTGGTTAGAAGACGGAACTGGAAAAATTGTCGCCAGGTTGTTTGAGGAAAGTAAGTTAACTTCCTCTTTAGGAGTAGGAACTGTTCTTTCTATTGTGGGAAAAGCACGAACGTATAACCAAGAGAGGTATATTTCTCCCGAAATTCTAAAAAAAGTAGACCCTTGTTGGTTAAAATTAAGAAAGGTAGAATTGGGAGAAAGGTTTGTTTCTGTCTCTCCCACTATAAAGGTAGAAGAAGAAATTTCTTCGTTGAAAGTTTACTCAGAAAATCCTAAAAATAAACCTTTAACTGTTACTAAAGAAGAATATGATGTAGCGAAAGAAAAAACAGAAGAATTAGAAATTATGGAAGAAGAAATCGTAGAAGAAAAGAAAGAACTCCTTCCAACCCAAAAATTATTGCTTCTTATTAAAGAAAAGGATCAGGGAGAAGGAGTTAGAATTGAGGAGATTATTTCTTGTTCCCCTTTAAATGATACTGAAAAAATTATTGAAAAGATGTTAGAAAAAGGAGATATTTTCCAGAATTTACCTGGTCGAGTGAGAGTATTATAAAAGAATTATTTTTCCAAACCCTAAAACAAAACAGGAGTAATATATACTTCTACTAACCCCGCTACCACTAAAATAGCTAAGCTTAGCAATATTAAATCAAGAGCGTCCACTAACACTTTATCTTCTTTTAAGTTATGTTTAATTAAAGCGATAGAAATTATTCCGCCGGCTAATCCTGCCACAAAGTAAGCGGCCATTTCTAAAAGACCGTGGGTCATATAACGAAAGAAACTGAAAGAAGCAGCACTAAAATAAGCTGCTATCCCCGGTAAACCCACTAAACTAGCTGCTTTAGAAAGTTCCATCTTAAAGAGATTTCCCATGGCCGTGGCTACCACTGAAGCGTTCCAAGTTAAAATAAACATTGCGCCTGTTCCGTACAAGAAAGAAAAAATGATGCAAAAAAACATCACTTTAAGATTATTAGCAAAAATTCGAGTAAATAAGTCAAAATGAGTAATTTTACCTTGCACGTTCATGTTAACATTAACGATAGATTGTTGTTGCAAACCAAAAGAAATATCAACCACTCCTTTAGGCAAAAAAACATAGGAAACGGCCAGAGCGACCACTATCCCCAAGAACAAACACATTAAAAAGACCAACACTTTAGTGTGTTCTTTTAACAGACTTATTTCTTTATCCATTTGTAGGTCTAAGTCTTCTTCATTCTTAATTGTAGTATATAACAAAGGCATAGTGGCTATAACTATCAAAAAAACAGTAAGAAGACCGGCATTTTCTTTAAATACAAAATAAGAGAGCCCTAAACCCACTAGGGAATAAATAAAGCCCGCGATGAACATCTCCCATGGCCTTTTTTTAACCACAAAAGGATTGAATAAGGACTCTAAAACCATATTTAAAAGATATATTAAATCCTATTTAAACATTTCTTTATCTTTGATATACCAAGAATGATAAAATAAACCACCTTGTTCGTTATCTTTGCCTCTTTTTATAATTTAATATTTTAAGATTTAAACTTATTCCTACAATTTTAAAGAAGATATTAATTTGTTAAACGACCCTCTCCCCTTGATTTCGTGTGGAGAGGGCTATTATTAATTTTTCCCCTTCATTTTCATAAAAAGTAAGCTAAAATATATCCCAAAATAAATTATTTTCAAAGAATAAAGACTAAATTAACGAAATAATGGCTAACTCAAGATAACTATTTGACTTAATTCCGATGGAAGTCTTACTTACTTTTTTTATAATAGAATTCCCTAAATTTAACTATTTTTTAATCATTTAAATGAAATAATTAGTTAAATAATATATTAATTAATATATTAATTATAACATATTATTTATATGTTTTCATTATAGAAATAAATATAATAAATAATAATTAAATAATAAATAGATTTTAATAAATATTAATTAAATAAGCTCAAAATAAACTAAGTTAAACCTAAAGAAGCAGGATTATTTTTCTTTTAATATTTCTTAAAACCCAAACAATAAAGAAAAGTTAAACATAATAAGTGATTACATTCAACAAATGATTAAACCATTTTATTTATATTAACATTTTTTAGATATATTTTCACCACTTAAGAAGGTTAGGATAAATATTTATAGATGGTTCCATCTGCAAACAAGGTGCTTGAAAGCTATAGTTGTGGATTTATATTTCCAAGCTTGGCAGTGTTTATATACAAGGATTAACAATTCCTTTTAATAAATATAAAAATTAAATAGGAAATTCAAAAATATTTGAGTTCCATAGGAAATCAAGGGGTGGGGGAAAGGTGGGTATAGATATTTTTTTTGAGAACTTTCTAAAGAAAGATTCATTATTTTTAGACAAAAATGTGTTATTATCACATTATACTCCAGAGGAAGTCCTGTTTAGGGAAGAACAACTTCAAGAAGTAGCTAATATCCTTGCTCCTGCTTTGAGGGTTGAGAAGCCCTCTAATCTTTTTGTGTATGGGAAAACCGGAACGGGAAAGACCCTTTCTGTTCGACACGTCTTAAATTCTATGTCTCAGATTGCATCTAACAACAACATTCCGCTTAAAAATATTTATATTAATTGTAAACTTAAGAAGATTGCTGATACAGAGTATCGATTAATTGCCCAAATAATTAAAGAATTTGGCCAGGAAATACCCGCCACCGGGCTTCCTACTGATGAAGTTTATAATATTTTTTATAAGTTGTTGGATGAGAAAAAACAGATTATTTTGTTAGTGTTAGATGAAATAGACCAACTGACTAAAAAGATTGGAGATGACATTTTATATAACTTAACTAGAGTTAATTCTGAATTAAAGAATTCCCAAATATGTTTAATTGGTATATCTAACAATTTAATTTTTGTTGAAAATCTTGATCCTAGAGTTAAAAGTAGCTTATCTGAAGAGGAATTAATCTTCCCCCCTTATAATGCTATTCAAATTCAAGACATCTTAAAGAAACGAGCCCAAAAGGCCTTCAAAGAAGGCATTGTTAATCTAGGAGTGATTGAAAAATGTTCTGCTTATGCTGCTCGTGACCACGGTGATGCTCGTCGAGCCATAGATTTATTAAGAATAGCAGGGGAACTAGCTGAACGTTCTGGAGCGAACAATCTAGACATAATCCATTTGGATGAAGCGGAGAAAAAAGTAGAAACAGATACCATAATTAATTCTGTCATCAGTCAGCCCAAACAGTTCCAATCAGTCCTTTATTCTTTGTTTTTAGTTGCTCCCCAGAAAAAAAACTTTTTTACCGGAGAAATTTATGATGTATACAAAGAACTTTGCAAAAAAACCAAATTAAATATTTTAACCCAGCGTAGGGTATCAGATATTTTAGCGGAATTAGATATGTTGGGGGTTATCAATGCTAAGATTATCTCTAAAGGGAGATATGGGCGAACCAGGGAGATATCCCTTTCTTTAGAAGAAAACATGATTATTCGTATTAAGGAAATTTTAGAGAAATCCCTTCAATTTAGTTAAACCACTAACTCTAATTAATATAAACATGAATAAAGAAAAAATAATAGAAGAAATGTTCGAAAAGGGAATTTTAGTTAGTGAGGATTTGTTAGAAAAAGAAGTGGATCATGATTTTGTAGGTCACCTAAAAGAAGAAAAAGATCTTTTGGTTTTAAATCAAGACTATGCTGAAATATTGAACAAACAAACCTCTTTAGTCGATTGGTACGAAATAGATAAAATGAAGGTAGATGCGGAGAAAGACCGAGATGATGATCTATACCAGAACCAGTTACAACATTTTAAGAAGATTAACATAACTTTACAGGATTCTTCTCTCGTTCAAGAACATTCTAGTTTAGAAGTGGAATTAAAGGGGAATACTAATTCCAGCGAAATTAATATCTTCCCCTCTTCGTTTAGTTCCGATCAAACAATTTCTTCTTCGTTGCAAGGTTCTATCTTTGAAGCACCCCCCTCAATTATTTCCAATATAGATTTTCCTTTAACGATTATTGTTTCTTACGAGAACAAACCACATAAGTACGAAATAAAAGATTTTACCAATATTTTTTTTACTCGTTATCGTTTCCTGGAAAAGATATTAAGAAACCGCCAAGAATTATTAGAGACCCTAACTACTATTAGTAGGATTTTAACAAAAAAGGAAAAAGAGACCGTTTCTTTTATTGGTATTGTTGAAAGTATCAGCGAAACAAAAAACCACAATATTATTTTTACTCTGGAAGATCCTACCGGCAAAATTAGCGTGCTTGTTTCTAAGAATAACCCTGATCTTTTCACCGAAGCAAAAGAGATAGTTGAAGATGAAGTGATCGGTATTTCAGGCATATGTGGTGATAAAATAGTCTTTGCCGATAAAATTATTTGGCCCGATGTACCCCCAAATAATGAATTAAAGAAAGGTCCCGAAGAAATCTACGCTATTTTTCTTTCTGATGTCCATGTTGGTTCTAAAATGTTCTTGAGAGAAGAGTTTGAACGTTTTATTCACTGGATAAGGGGAGAATCCGGTAACAATGCTCAGAAAGAAGCAGCTTCTAAAGTAAAATATATCTTTATTGCCGGGGATTTAGTTGATGGGGTGGGAATATATCCCTCTCAAGAGGAAGAATTAGAAATAAAAGATATCCATGACCAATATAAGGAGTTTTGTCGTTTAATTAAAAACATACCTTCTGATAAAAAAATAATAATTTCTCCGGGAAATCATGACGTGGTCCATTTAGCTGAACCTCAACCCCCATTCTATAAAGAATATTCTCCTGATTTATTTCAAATGTCTAACGTTACCTTAGTTACAAATCCTGCCATTGTAAATATCGCTAACACTAACAATTTTAGTGGATTTGACGTGTTGATGTATCACGGATATAGTTTTGATTATTACATTAATAATGTCGAACCTATTAGGAATGCGGGAGGATATCATCGTGCGGACCTAGTTATGAAATTTCTTCTTAAAAGGAGACACTTAGCTCCTTCTTTTGCTTCTACCCCTTACTTTCCTGCTCATAGTGAAGATCCCTTATTGATCAAAAGAATCCCGGATTTTTTTATATCTGGCCACATACATTATTCTAAAGTAGCAAATTATCGCGGAATAACCATGATTAGTGGAAGTTGTTGGCAAGGTAAGACTTCTTTTCAAGAAAAGATGGGACATGAACCGGAACCAGCCCGAGTACCACTTGTGAATTTAAAAACCAGGGAGGTTAAAGTGTTAAAATTCATCTAACCCCTCTATTTAACATGATCGACAAACCATCTACTCCTCAAATGCAAGATTATTTTCAACAAATAACCGATGGTGTTAACATCTGCCATGGTATAGCTGGAGTAGCAAGAAAAAAAGGATTAGATCCAGAAGAAGATGTACCTGTCCATCTGGCCAAGAATATGGCGGAAAGAGTAGTTGGTTTGATTTCGGTAGTAGCACCACAATTAATGGGTCCAAGAATCCCAGAAAGAATTTTGGAACTAGAAAAACAATACGGGATACTTGATTGGAGGGTTGGTTTTAAGATAGCGGAAGAAGTAGCTAAAGAAACTTTTTGTAAATTTGAGACCAAACAGGAAGCGATGGAAGTCGGTATTCGTGTAGGTTTTGCCTACCTTACCCTCGGTATTGTTTCTTGTCCATTAGAGGGTTTTATTGGATTGAAAATTAAAAAAAGAATGGACGGTAAAGAATATTTCTCTTTACAATACGCTGGTCCAATTCGTGCTGCTGGAGGAACTGCAGCAGCAGCTTCAGTTATCCTTTCTGATTATGTCCGAATTAAAATGGGGTACGCTGAGTATGATCCACAAGAATCGGAGATTAACCGTTATTGTATCGAAATTCAAGATTATCATGAAAGGGTTACCAACCTACAGTATTTTCCTTCTGAAGAAGAATTAAGATTTATGGTTAGCCATCTTCCGGTAGAAGTAGACGGCGACCCCACCGAGATTTTTGAAGTTTCTAACTATAAAGACCTTCCCAGAATAGAAACCAACATGATCCGTGGTGGGGTTTGTTTAGTGACAGCAGAAGGACTAACCCAGAAAGCACCTAAACTTTGGAAAAAGTTGTCTAAATGGGGAAAAGAGTTCGATTTAAATTGGGAATTTCTTGCCGATTTCATAAAATTAAAAGAAAAGATTCATGCGGGTCATGGAGCTAAAGAAGAAGAAAAGAACACAACCCCAAAAGTTAAACCTAACGACACCTTTATTATGGATTTGGTGGCAGGAAGGCCCATTTTAACCCACCCTATGGCCGAGGGAGGGTTTCGTTTACGTTACGGCCGGGGTAGAACGTGCGGAATGTACGCTATGGGATTTCATCCCGCAACTTTAATTATGTTAGATAAATATATCGCGGTAGGAACGCAACTAAAAGTGGAACGCCCACGTAAAGGGGCATCTGTAACAGTATGCGATACTATTGATGGACCCATCGTTAGATTAAAAGATGGCTCGGTTTTGCAGGTTAAAACAGAGGAAGAAGCTAAGAGGATAGTTTCTGAAGTGGAAGAGATAATTTTCTTAGGAGATATGCTCTTTAATTACGGAGATTTTTCGGAAAGTGGCCATACTCTCGTTCCTGCCGGATATTGTCCGGAGTGGTGGATCCAAGAAGTAGAAAAATCGTTAAATTTACTTTACGAACCAAACCAAGAAGAAAAAACATTGATCGTTGCTAAAAATTTGGGTTGGGATCCAGGTAGGTTAAAAGAAATATTAGACAATTATTTAACTTCTTTTCCCACCCTAGAAGAAGCTCGCTTTTTAAGCAAAACTTTCAACCTTCCTCTTCATCCGGAATATACCTATTATTGGAAATTAATCTCCGGCAAGGAAGTTCTTGAATTATTAACCTACCTGAAAGAAGGTAAGATTAAATTCGAGGAAAAGGGAATTTTAAAAATGATTCTTCCTTATTTTAAGAAGGATAACCCCCGTCATCAAAAGGGGAAAGAGGTCTTGGACAAGTTAGGGGTTCCCCATTTAATAATTAATAAGGAAAATTTAGTTTTAGAAAAAGAAGAAATCCAAACACTTTGTTTATTATTTGATTTTAAAAACCCTGAAGAACTAGAGAAACATCTTTTTAACCTTAACTTCGAAAATAAGAATGGTCTAGAAATAGTTAATAGTATTAGTCCCGTTTCTTTACGCGATAAGGCCGGAACCTTTATTGGAGCACGCATGGGCCGACCAGAAAAAGCGAAGATGAGATTGATGACCGGTTCGCCACAAGTGATGTTCCCGGTAGGAGAAGAAGGAGATAGATTAAGAAGTTTTCAATCCGCAATTGAGAATGGTAAGGTTACCGGAGATTTTCCATTATTCTTTTGTACCAACTGTCATCTTAAAATGATCTATCCCGCTTGCGAAGAATGCGGCCATAAATGTGTCAAAAAATATTTTTGTAAGGTTTGCGGAGACTTGGATAAAGACACCTGCCGACACGGAAAGCTTCACAGTTATAAGAAACAAGAAATCGATATTAAATATTATTTTGAAAAAGCTAAACAACGGGTAGGAGATGCAGTTTTCCCCGAGATGATTAAAGGGGTAAGGGGAACGTCAAACAAAGAGCACTATGTAGAACATTTGATCAAAGGAATCCTTCGAGCTAAGCATGACATTTATGTTAATAAAGATGGAACCACCCGTTACGATTGTACTGAACTCCCCCTAACTCATTTTAAACCAAAAGAAGTAAAAGCATCAGTTTCTAAACTTATCTCCTTAGGGTATAAGACAGATATTTATGGGTGCCCTTTAGAAAACGAAGATCAAATCTTAGAACTCAAACCGCAAGATGTAGTTCTTCCCGGATACGATTCTTTAGACGAATCCGGGGCGAGGGTTTTATCTAGAGTAGCTAATTTTGTTGATGAGTTGTTAATTAAATTTTATGGATTAGAATCTTTTTATAACATCAAGAAAGAAGAAGACCTGATCGGTCATCTAATTGTTGGTCTAGCACCACATATTTCTGCTGGAATCGTAGGCAGAATAATCGGATTCTCCGAATCTCAAGGGTTCATGGCTCATCCTATGTATCATGCTGCAATGAGACGCGATTGTGATGGGGACGAAGCTTGTTTATTATTGTTAATGGACGCTTTATTGAATTTCTCTCGCCAATACCTCCCAGAAAGAAGAGGTGCGAAGACCATGGACGCGCCATTAGTTTTGACTTCAATTATCGATCCTAAAGAAGTTGATGAACAAGTATTAGACTTAGATGTGGCCTGGCGTTATCCCTTAGAGATGTATGAGCTAGCTCTTCTATTGAAAAAACCAGGAGAAGTACGTTGGGGTCCGGAACTGAAGAAAGTACCTCAGTTGATGGATCGTTTGGGCACTCCTCAACAATATGAGGGTTTTGGTTTTACTCATAACACCGAAAATTTCAATAAAGGAGTATTATGTTCTGCGTACAAGACCTTACCCACTATGCAAGAGAAATTATTTGGACAAATGGAAATTGCTCGTAAAGTTCGCGCGGTTAAGCTTGACGATGTAGCCCGATTAGTAATCCAGAAACATTTCTTGAAAGATATAAAAGGAAATTTAAAGAAGTTTTCGATGCAGGAATTCAGATGCGTTAAATGTAACGAGAAATTCAGACGGCCACCTCTTTGTGGTAAATGTACTGCCTGTGGAGGTAAATTAGTATTTACTATTTCCGAAGGATCAGTGATAAAATATTTGGGGCCTTCTTTAGAACTGTGTAATAATTATGATTTCTCTCCTTATTTAAAACAGACTATCGAAATGCTTAAAACTAACGTAGATAATGTTTTTGGTAAAGAGAAAGATAAACAAGTAGGATTAGGCGACTTTTTTACTTGAATGGGGTGTTTAAGATGGAAGAGATGTTAAGATTAAAATGCAATTTTTGTGGTAAGGAGATAGATTGTCCCCTGGAAGATAAAGATGCTAAACAACATGCCTGTTACGAATGCTTTCAGAAGTTAGAAGGCACTATGCCTGCGTCAGAGTTAGATCAGATTCAGGTGGATGTTCCTTCAGACGCGCTTAATGAAATGATCACTCAAGATCTTCTAGAAGAGGTTTTCCCCTCGTTATGGGAAGATAAGAAGGAAGAGCTCAAAGAGAAATCTAAAAAGGAGCTAGCTCAATTTATGTTTGCTTCCGGGGCGCTAGCCATGGGACAACGGTTAGCCGAGCTGGGTGAAGAGGAAGAAGAAGCAGAAGAAGATGATGAGAAGGAATAGGTTTAAATAAAAGAAGTGATTGGTTGTTGGTATGAAAAAGTTGATGGTGGTTGTTTGTCTTTTAATGTTGTTAGTTTTATTAGTTGGTTGTTCTCATGGAGAAGCCACCAAAATTCTTCCTGCATACAACGAGAAGCAATGTTATGATTCTGATAACGGGATAAATCTAACGGTTCAAGGAACGGCTCGTGGACCTTCTGCATCAAAAGCTTTTATATCTAAAACCGATTCTTGTGCGAGCAATACAAGTTTGTTTGAATATTACTGCAATCGGAATAAGGTGACGAGTGTCACTAAATCTTGTGATTCTTTAGGAAGCAATTATTTTTGTTCAAATTCAAGATGTTGTAAAATAATTCGTGATCCCGGAATTTATGTTTTAGAAGATTGCGATCTGGTTGAAGGATATTATGGTAAATACTTCTTGAAATACGACTTTAAAGATGGAAATGTTTTGAGATTTAAGACATTTTCTCACCCCGATGAAAGGGGTTATTTAGATATGGGTGGTGCGGCATGGTTAGTGACGGTTCCACCCGGGTCCGATTATGGCAAAGCTCTTAGGTCTTATTCCTTTAATATTCAATTTGTTAACTTCACGAGTGATGGTAAACCAATCATCAGAAAGTATGCCTCTTGCAATGATACCTTTTCAATCCAACAGAAATACCCGGGTGTCGGAGATTGTGTTTATGACCCCAATCCAAATTTTAACTTTACTAAATATTTCTTTGACAATCTTTCTGTGGGTGTTGTTTCAAACGAATACAATTCTCCGTTAGCTTTGGCAGAATGTGCTGCTAAGGGAGTTTTTAACGACGTTTGGTGGGTGTATAACGTTACTGGAATCAAATCACCTTTTGAACGCGTTGTGGCTGCCCGTGACACCTTAGAAAGTGGTTGGGCTGGAGCATATCATCCCGGTACAAACCTGATTTTAATTTATTTATCAAATCACACCACCATGCAAGGATTTACTAATGATTGTCTACAAAACCTGGCTAATAATTCTTTTTCTAACCTAACCCTTGGTTTCTTTCCACATGAAACAACACATTTAGTTACTAATGGATTTTTTACCGATTACGACGACAAATATTGCGCCTTCTTTACGGAGGGATTAGCCTTATTTACTGAGAATAAGATTAGGTTAGATTCTAATGATTATAATCCTCTTATTTTTGATGCCCAACACCCACCAAATCTTAATAAGTTCTTAGGTTGCGGTCCCAAAGGATACGATTTTGGTTATATTATCAACGGAACTCAAACCTATAATTACAATTACACCAATTATTCACTTGGTTGCAAACCAGCCAGCTGGGATAATTACGCTAACGGTGCTTGCTTTTGGTATTTCTTATATCAAGATTATGGCGACGCCAAATTCAAACAGGTTCTTCAAGAATTGGATAAGAGAAGGTTTGTAAAGAACCCCAACGATGTTCGAGTAAAATATGATTTATTCCAAGACGTTCTAGTGCCCATTCTTGGACCAGGAATTGTTAGTTCAACTAAAGAAAAATGGGGTTTTCCCGGTTAATTCTACCCCAAAACAACTTCAGCATGAGGAATGCCTTTAATAATAATAAATCTGCCTTTGTCAATCAGTCCCTTCTTCAGACCCATACCCACCGATTTTAAACCGGTCAAATGAAGGATGTAAGCATTTTCCATCAAAAGGTCGACTTCAATTTCATTTTTCTCTTCGCCGAGATAGAACTTATTAGTTAAGTCTAATTGTTTATTTCCTTCTTCGTGTTTCTGGCCGACGAGCTCGGCATCAGTAATAACGATGATAGAACCATTAGGACTAGTTTTTTCTGCAACGATAAATTTCATCTTAAATTAAGCTTTTAACCGGCTTTTTAGCGCCACAAGCTAAACATTT
>Ga0172375_10001091_pt1 | contig 43785 bp, 44 predicted proteins | sample LakKiv1m_FD_114537 | JGI IMG/M metagenome (GOLD analysis project Ga0172375, IMG submission 114537) | Freshwater microbial communities from Kabuno Bay, South-Kivu, Congo - kab_092012_11.1m | ecosystem: Environmental > Aquatic > Freshwater > Lake | place: Democratic Republic of the Congo... | reverse complement strand
TTGAGATAATGGTTATACAGAGTAATGAAACCCCGAATACCAGTATATTTGCAATGTATTTTATGAAAAAACGGCACGTGGCTATTTTCTCAAAGAGTGCAATATGTTAATGAACTTATGCAACGACGGTTATCCACAGGAATTTTCCGATAAAAAAGCCGGTCTTTGCCAAAACCGGCCCAGGGAAAACAAAATGGTGAAAAATTGATCAAGCGCCGGAATAAGCCTGACCGCGATATTGAGCGATAAGATCCTGAACCTTTTTTTCGATCACCTCACCCGGAATATCAGCGTTGTGCTGCCTGATTTCTCTCACTATATCACTTTCTTCGGCTGTGAGCCAGCAGGAATCTTCGCATATCTCACAGATCGCCTGCACATTCAGCTCCAGGATATTCAAGCTAGTGTTATAGGTTTGAAATTCCCTTTTACAAACCCAGCAAATGTACTTCTTGGGCGCGGGGCTTGACTGTTTTTTTCCTTGGAAAAATTGCGTTCCGTTCACGTTTTTCCCTCCTTCAAAATAGTCGTTGCTACCCGATTACTTTAGATGAAAACCCAGTATCGTGTCAATCAATCGGATTATTTCAAGACTTCATATCTCAAAAGAATTGCGCTCTCATTGATCGCTTCCATTTTGGTCAGCTTGAGATCTATGTCAAAATCGCTGCCAAAAACCCCAAGACCTTCCCCGAATATTTTCGGCTCAATGGTCAGGCATATTTCACTGATCAGTCCTTTTTTCAAAAATTGGGTATTTAGGTTCGTTCCGCCGCCCAGGATAGCGGATTTATAGCCCATCGCTTCCAATTCTTCCAAAACCTTTTCTGGCTCACCGGATACCCATTTTACGTTTTCTTGTTTTTCGGGATTCTTCTCGAGCGTGAATACCACATTGAGCCGATCCGGTAAGGGTTTCGGAAAAGTTCGAAATGTTTTTTCCCCCATAATGACTACTCCATGCTCCTTCGTCACCTTCATGAACATTTTCTTATCTTCCTTTGAAGTCCAATCCGGAAAATGATCGCTCGATTTGGCGATTTTTCCGTCGGCTGTCATAGCCATCATTAATATGATTTTCATTTTCGGTAAAAATATGAAATTATTGGAGCTAAGCCCAGAAAGATTCTGTCTGTCTTTATTATTTTTTCTTTTCGTTCCAGTCGATTCTTTTTCCTTTTCTTTTGGCTTTTTTTGTATCAAACCCCCCGGGATATCTATTTTCGAGCTTAGAAACGTTTTCCTCGATCACCTCCATCAAATCCCAGCCAAAGAAATTGCAAATAGTCGCCGCATACCAAAGCGTATCGCCAATATTCTCCCGAATGCCGGCTTTCTGGTCGTTGTCGTGAGAATAGGTTTTCTTGATGCATCCTGCCACGTCTCCGGCTTCTCCGGAAATTCCCAGCCCCCAGGTCATGATCTCTTTTTCCGGATCAGAAAATTTCTTGGCAATCGTCTTGCAAAATTTTTGATAGTCCTTGAGGTTTTTGATTTTCTTTGTCATTTTTACCGAATGACGGGAGCTCAGCTCCCGTCAAGAAATTATAAGCCCAGGATTTTGACCAGCTGCTTGATAAGAGACAAGGCTACCGGCGGAGCAAGCAGGCTATATACTTCCACCCCTTCGTCGTCCGTTACTATAAAGGGCTTTTCGATGGTTTTTACTTTTTTGTTTTCAGGATCAAGCTCATATACATATTCCGGCGTGATCTCATATTCATCGACAAAGTCAGCCGATTTTTCAACCGGCACCGCGTTTCGAATGAGTCCCTTGGAAATTCCGTGAAGTGAAAATATTTTCGCTATCAGCTGGTCGTCAAGCTCCAATCTTTCCCTGATGGATTCGATTCCCATCGTATCGCCCTCTTTCCCTTCCATCCGGGCTTCATCGCAGTCCGGATTGTCGCATTTCAGGAAGAATTCCTTGCTTTCTTCGTCATAGCCGACGCCCTGCGTGGTGAAAAGTTTCAAATTTCGCGGAGTATGGCAGATCGGACAGACTCGCCTGTATTTCATTCGCTCGTCAATGACTTCTTCCGGAATGTCGATGGCAATGAAAATATCGGGATCGGTCCGATAGTCGACCAGTTCCTTGAAAAACAGGGAATAGGAAACCTGGTCAAGATTGCGCGGAAAACCGTCGATGAAAATCGTTTTCTTGCCAATTTGGTCGATTTCCCTTTTTACCAGAGCCATAATGAATTCGTTCGGCAGGAGAGTTTTTTGGTCCCGCCCTAAAAGCGCTTCGAGAGCCTGTTCGGGAGTGATATAGCCGCGGTAGTTCTTGTGCAGATAATCCAAAAGGTCTTTTTTATAATTTTCGTCTTCAACGGCTTTATGGAGGTCGCGCACAATGTCCCCGACGGAAAGATGGGCAATTTTATCGCGTCCGAAAATTTCCATCAAAAGCTTGGTATAGGTCCCTTTTCCGGCATTTTTCTTTCCAAGAAGATAGACAATGAAAGTTTTTTCTTCGTCAAAATATTTTTTGAGTTTCTCGATTTCCAGTCCGGCTTTGGCTTCAAAATACTCTTTTCTCCCTTCTAAGCTTGAGAGGTCAAATTTTTTGTCGAGACCAGCAACTTTGGTGCTGAACAGCGGAAATTCTTTTTCGTACTTCATGGTTTTTTGGTTTATTAACTTTAAAAAATTAGCTGCCCCAGCTAACAATATAATTTTAGCAGAAAAAGATTTTTTGGGCAAATAAAAAACCGGCAATTCCAGGTGTTGCCAGAAAGGCCGGTTCTCGTTCGTAAATTCAGTTGGGCGCGCTATTTACGCGTGACCCTTATTTTTGTTCTACTCCCTCCTGATCCACGTTCTCCAGATGATACCACCACCGGTTTTCAAGATCGAGTTTTTTAATGATGGCTGATACCGAAGCGGCGTGATTGGTCAAAAGCAGATATCCACCGGAGTTATAGTAATAAACAAAATCCTCCGAGTTGCCTGTCTTCAATCCTTCCACGCCAAAATCGATATTGTTTAACGTAACCTTGAAAATGAATGGCTTGTCCGGCAACACATTCATCTTCCGGGCAATACCGCTGCTCAGAACGGAGCGTACAGTGAACGGCCCCTCCTCTGTCAAAATCTTCGGCATAAAGATATGATAACCCGCTACCGAAAATATAACAGCGTTCAATAAATAAAGAACAACAACCGCAATTCTTTTTTGTCCATTATAGCATTCTCCCTGTTTTTCTGCCGTTGAATTTATCCCTTTGGGTTAATTTAAGCCTAACGCCTCTTCGAAGCTGCATGCCCCTTCCGCCTGCAGTTGAATGGCGGCAAGAATGTCGTTCAGCGGAATTTCGATTCTTTCCTTCACGTTTTCCGGCTTCATTCCGAGCGCCAGCATTGTTGCCACTTTGAGACGGGTATGCCCTACCAGCATGGGGCCAGCCATTTGAGCTATGAGCGGAATGCGATCCTTGTCTGGAAACTGCATAAACTTCTTCGTGACCGCGCTCATGACCGCCTCGTTTTCGCTGGCTCCCAAGAGATAATAATGGGCCATCTCAAGAAGCGGTTTCATTTCTTCATAGCTGCCCGAGAACTTGGTTGTGTCGACCATATTCATGATATTGGTTTCGACAACCAGGAGGTTTTCACTGACTTCAGTGATTTCCGCTCCCCACGCAAGTTCGCACTTGACGAGAAGAAAGAGGGCATCGAGAGAGCTCATTTCCCTCGTATTCATGAAAAACTGTCCGTCCTTTTTTCTGCCTAACTCAACCGATAGCATATTCTTTCTCCCGGGATATTTTCCTTAATTACAGCCGCGATAATACGACTATCAAAACCAAGACGAGAAAAGCCGCAAAGGCGCACCAAGCGGATTCAATGGATTCCTCTGGCCGTCTGCGGTATTCGTTTAATTCGGGATCTTGCCTGAAGTATTTTCCCTTTCTCATTGGAGCCTCCCTTTATTCGTGGGTTACATGCATTTTTTAAGAGCTGGTTATTTTTTGCGACTTGCTGCCTGCCCGCATTGTTATGCGAAGCATTACCGGCGGGCCACGACATTATATTTTATCACAAAAAAAACCGTGGTGTCAACCCCCGCACCAAAAATTTTGGTGTGGGGGTAAATCATCCGTGAAACAATTCTGATCTAAGGTTTATATAAAGTATTTTTTCTATATTAAATCTAGTTTTTTATTTCATCTCTGTTTGCCCTCTCTTGTTCATTACGAATTTCAATTCGTCATATTCCATCGAACGATCGGGATTTATTGTGACTTCCACTCCCATCCCTTCCATGGTTTCTTTCTGGAAATACTGGTCAAAGATAAAATTGCCAAGGGAATAATATATTTTCTTTCCCTTATACTCTTCAGAATTTTGCACGACATGCGGATGGGTGCCGATAATGAGATCGGCGCCGGCTTCAATGAACCGATGCGCCATTCCTCTTATTGCCTGTCCCGGATCGCCAACTTTGTATTCCGTTCCCCAATGCGGACAGACAATCACAATATCCGCATTTTCTTTGGCCACTTTTATTTTTTCAATCACCGCCTCAACCGAATCCGGAACGGAATAATTATAGCTGACAAAAACAATATTATCCTTGACGAAGGATGAACCTTCGTCAAAGCGTTCCACTCCTACCTCCTTCAGATATTTTTTCGTCTGTTCGACGCCGGACTGCCCCTGGTTGAGAATATGATTATTTCCTAGGCTAACGAGCCGGACATTGTTGTCCGCCAAGGTTTTCGCCACGGCCGGATCGAAAGTGAAAACAAAATTTTTCCCTTCGCCAATTTCCGTGTTCACGCTCACTGATTCATTTTCCGTAATCGGCCCTTCGAGATTCCCGACAACGAGATCGTATTCGGCCAGCCTTTCTTTCAGCGGTTCAAAAATATAGTTATATTCGCCACCGCCATATTTCGACACCGCATTGCGGATATGGCGGTCAAACATCATATCGCCCACAAAAAGAATTTTCACCGGCCCGTTCAATTCTCCCGATATCTCACCGGCCGACTCCTTGGAAAAATTCTCATCTTCATCATCTTTCAAATCGGTTGCACTCTGCATAGAGGAATTACTAGGCTTTTCCTCTCCTGCTTGTCTACGTAAATCAAAATTCCATGAGCATCCGGAAAGAAACAGTGCGCTTAGCACGAAGATAAAGATTGTTTTTAGTTTTACTTCATGGCTTGGCATTTTTCGCTTTTCACTTTGCATTTATAAACTATATCTCCCTTTTCGTCTGTCCTCAAAATCCTTATATTTCTTTTTTCCAGTGCCTCAAGAATCTCTTTCGCCGGATGCTCGTAGGAATTCGTCGCGCTGACGGAAATGACCGCGTCAACGGGACTCGCCGCATCAAGAAATGATTCGCTTGAAGAATATTTCGATCCGTGATGGGCAACCTTCAGGATATCGATGTCGATATTTTCCCCGCTTTCCAAAATTTCTTTTTCGGCAGGGGACTCTATGTCGCCTGTGAACAAAAACGAACTGCTTCCGTAATCGAGGCGTCCGACAATCGAAGAATTGTTGCTGTCGCCGATATCGGCGGAAACTTTTCCGGCGGGATTCAATATCCTTATTTTTACATCGTCAAATTTCACTTCCGCACTGCGCCAGACTTCAATTGTTTCCACTTTATTGTAGAAAAGCACATCCTGCCACTCCTTGTAAACTTGCGTATCTTTCCCCGCGCCAGTCGTCAAAACCTTTCCGATTCGATAATTCCTCGCGGCTTCCACAAGACCGGCAATATGATCCTTGTCCGGATGGGTCGCAATCACGATTTCGATCTCATTGTCAAAATAAGGCAGATATCTGCCCAGCTTCGCCAGTTCCGTTTTCCCGCTAGGACCGCCGTCGATAAGAATCTGCCGCGTTCCTTTTTGGATCAAAAAAGAATCTCCCTGTCCGACATCGAAAAATACTATTTCGAGAGGCTTTTTTTCTATATAAATCTGATAGGAAAAATAGGCAAGAATTGCCAGAAGCAAGGCGGCAGCAAAATAATAAATTCTTGAAATTTTCATTGACTTTATGCCGGATAAGTGCTTATTTATATTCAGTTTCACAGTCCACTTCTAGGAGGTATCGATGACAAGAAAGTCCAGGGGAAGCAATTGGAGCGCCATATGGTCCTCCAGAAACAAGTGCGGCCATCATGCCAAAGGCTGGTGTGTTGAGCACAAGGAGTGCTGCAAGAAGTACCTCAAAGTGACAAATGGCGCCTGCTGGACACCCGAGGAGTCCCTGCCGCCCGAAACCCAAATCATGGTCGCCCATCTAAGGGAGCTTCAGCCATCGAGGGTAAAAGATATTCTGACCGCCGGATCATTTTAGGCAAAGCCTCAAATGCTATCCGAGCCCGTGACCGGCTTCGCAAGGAGCCGGTTTTTTCTTTGATAAAAAGACAGAATCATTGCTAATAGGATATAGTATATCGAGATTTGAATCCATCCAAAATTCTTGATTTCAATGGAAGCCCATGGCAGGCTCGCCATCAATTGCACCGCGTATAATTCCGCTTTCAGCAAAACGTAGGGAAGAAAGCCGATTAGCTTGCTGAGCGGCACCAAGATGAGCCCCGCTATTCCCGCCAGAAATCCCGCCCCCATTATAACCGGGATCACCGGCAAAATAATCAAATTGGCAAGAGGGGAGACTATCGAAAGTTTTTCGAATGAGTTGAGAAGAATCGGCAAAACGAATATCTGGGCCGCCATTGTCATAAGAAGTGTTTCTTTGAAAATATTGGCGCTCCCCCGTTGAAAATATTTTTCAAATAGGGGATAAAGCCAGACGATTCCGAGCGTCGCCAGAAATGAAAGCTGGAAGCCGGCATCATATCTGAGCAGAAGCGGATTTATCGCGAGCATCGAGGCCGCCGCGAACAAAATGGCGTTCGTCGAATGCGCCAGCCTCCCCTCCTTCATCGCCCAGATCACAAGACTGCCCATTATCCCCGCTCTCACAGCTGAGGAAGGCGCTCCGGTCATTAGGACAAAAAATATAATCCCGATTAGCGCGAAAGAAAAAACCTGCTGGCGCCAAAGGCCAAGCCAGATTCCGATCCACATCAAAAATGCCGCCACAATTGTCACGTTATACCCTGAAACTGCCACGGCATGCGTGGTTCCTGTTTTTTGAAAAGCCTCGGACAAATCTCTCGTCATCCGCTTGCTTCCGCCAAGCAATAGCCCCTTCAGATACGCTCCCTCCGGATCGGGAAAAACAGCAGAAATTTTTTCTTCGAACTTGTTTTTCAAGAAAAGAACAAATGAGTAAAACGCATTCCCTCCATTACTACGTAGTAATGAAATCTCTGCCCGGTTGCAGATGCGATAGATACCGTCTTTGGCGAGATACATTGGATAATTGAAATTGGATTCTGTATAATTCTTTGGCTTTTCCAAAACGCAGCTTATTTTCAGCTGATCGCCGTATTTATATTTCGGATAAACATCCGAATTTATCAGTATTTCATTTTTTTCTTCGTCCTCGACAATGATTTTTTGATATTTCTCATCTATTTCCGGTTCCTTTGAAACCGTTCCGGTGAATTCAGCTGGGCCGATCTTCGCGCCCGAAAGGCTTTTTTTCACATTTTCCAGCGAATTATTGGTCCGCCATACGCCAAGCGCGAGAAATAAAATAGCCCCGCCGGCAACCACCATTTTTTTATTTTTATAGTTTACGATAAATAAGAGGATCCCCGAAGCAATAAGAATCAAAATCATGTATTTCTCGATCTGAAAAAAAGACGCTAAAAATGCTCCCAGCAGAAAACAAAGAGTGAGAGTGAAAAATATCTGAAATTTTGCCATAAGCTTATTATACCAAAAAAGGCGATTTGGGACTCGCCCTTTTCCTCAGATTCGGTATTGAAGTCGGATGAAGACAATATTCAATCTTTTCCTTCGATATCGACAATTTTTGTCCTTGCGGTTTTTCCCCCGGCAATATTGATTGAACTTTTCGGCACGCCGAAATAATCGGCGAGTAATTTGATTACTGCTTCGTTTGCTTTTCCTTTTTCCGGGACGGCAGTCACTTTGATTTTATACTCTCCTTCGGAAATTTTCAGGACTTCGTTTTTCCCCGCTCGCGGGGTCACTTTGACGTAGATTCTCATTATTATTTGGCACTTCACAATTTATCGGCATATTCTTGGACCTCATCCAAATCCGGTGGATCATATTGAAAAAAAGCAGGATGATCAATAGGCCATTCACCCAGACAAAGACTTCGCGCAGAAGTCCGCTTTTGAGGTCGGTTCCGAGATAAAGCGCATGAACTATCGCAGAAATATAAAGGCCGATGTTGAGAAAATGGATCGACCGCCAAAGCCCGGCGGAAATATATTTCCGGGCGTAGGAAATGGCAATCAGAATAATCATCAGATACAGGCAAATTGTCCCGAGCGCGACAAGCAACGGTTCATAATTGGAATGAAACGGAATGAAAATATCCGCAAGGCTAAAAGGGATGAATTTGTGGAAAAGAAGGGAGATTCCGTGGATCAAGGCGAAAATTAGCGCCTGAACAGAAATCCAGCAATGGAAATTGAGGCTGCGGAGGCGTAAAAAATATTTTTTGATTCCCGGAAGGCAGGAAGCCGTTCCGACGAAGATTGAAATATACAGCAGAAGAAAACCAATAAGTGCGCTCGCCCTTACTATATACCAATCCCAAGGAATTTGAGTATCCGGCGACATAAGTTTATGAAATATATTTTTTTGCTTCCGGAGCTACGAATACATTCCCTTTATAATCGAGAAAAATCGCGGCAATTTTGTTTTTTCGGGCGAATTTCATCCCTTTTTCTTTTCCGAGGAGAACCAGCACCTTTGCCCGGCCGTCGGCATTCTCGGTGTTTTTTTCGATCACGGAAACAGTCCGAAGCCCATAGGAAAATTCATTCGGTCTTTTCGGATTCACCAGGTGATGGAATTTTTTGCCTCTTATCCGCCATTTTTTGCGGCTGATTCCCGAAGTGGCGATCCCCTTTTCGGATAATTCAAGCATCAATTTCTCTTTCGGAACGCCTTCGATCTCAATCCGCCATTTTTCCCCGCGGATGTTTTTTCCGGAGATGAACATATCCCCTCCCGAATCAATCAAAAAATTTTTCCAGCCTTCCTTTTTCAAAAATACCGCGACACAATCAGTGATATATCCCTTAGCGATCCCGGAAAAATCCATCCTTCTCCCGAAAAAAACTTTTCCGTTTTTTATTTTGAGATCTTTGTCCAAATCCGTTTTGGCTGGGGAAAACACCGGGGGCAAATCGACATTCGAGAAATCTTTTGATCTGAAATCCTTGTCATAGCCGATGCGCTCCAGCACCTCAATTACGCGCGGATCGTAGATGCCGCCGCTCGCCTCATTATAGCGCAGGGCTTTCCCCGCCAAATAAACCACGTCCGGCGATGCCTTTTGGAAAGAAGCCGGGTTTTTATTGAGTTTTGAGAGTTCGCTATCGGAATCAAAACGGGAAAATATTTTTTCTTTGGAAAAATATATTTTTTTTGCCGCATTCAGATCTTTTTGAGCTTTTCTTTTTTCCGCGTATCCGTCGGCGACAATGCAAATACCAATATCGGTGCCCAGCGCCCTGAAACCTAATCTTGCTTCATCCTTCATGGTCAAAATTTATCCGCTAGAAATTATATCTCGGCACCAGGCCGAATCAGGAAGTTTTTGTCTTGGCATTGGATGGTTTTGTTTTTTTGGAAGGCGACGGCGCGGTTGTTGCGGAAATGGAGGGCGCCGGTGTTATTTTTACGTCCGTCACTGGCACAGTCTGGACTTGCGGATCCGCTTGTCCGGAATTATTTTCAGGAGAAGTCGTGCTTATATCCTCCTGATCTTCATCATCCACACTGCCCTTGAAACTTGGCAGCGCTTCGTCACTCGCGGCCTCGCTTTCGAGAGATTCCTTGTCCTTTTGATCTTTTTCAAGAAGCCTTGCCTGATCCTTTTCCCGTATAACCAAAACGGCTATTGCCATCAGGGATAGGTTTAGGGCAAAAACGAGAATTTTATTTATATGCTTCTTCACATTTTCAGGTTTAATTAATCCTTTCCTTGACCTCCTGCTTTATCCTGTCGTCTATTTGGTCGGGCAAAACGTCTCCGGGCGGGTTGTGTTCAGTCGCTTCCCGATAGATAATGCTTTTGGCTTTCCGCACTGCTTTTTTCAGGATATCTTTTTCGGGTTTTTGGATGGAAATTGAGAATGGGGAAAAAGTCACAGAAAAAGATCCGCCCAGAAAAGCAATCATAATTGCGGCAACAACTGCGAATAAAAATAATTTTTTGATCATATTTTTATGTTTTCTTATCTCACTTCCACCTTCCCGAAATATTTTCTTATTTTCTTTGCAATTTTTTCGAGATCCAGACTCTTCCCCTTTGTTTTTTTCTTGAGTTTTTCGTCCAAAATATTCTTTTCCCGATAGCTTTGCAATGCATACTTTTTGGCGCCCTTTAGCCATTTTCCGATTTCGATAAAGTCTTTTTCCGCATGAATTCCCGGAACTGCCGTTGTCCTGAACTCGTAATCAATGCCGGAATGCCTGATTAAATCCACGCTTAACCTAATACGCCCGATGTCGAGTTGTGAATTCACGGTGTTTTTATAATTTTCGGGGGTGTTTTTTATATCCATCGCCACAAAGTCGAGCAGTTTTTCCTGAAAAAGCTTCCGCAAAACATCCGGACGGGTTCCGTTTGTATCCAGTTTTACTTTGTAGTCCAAACTCCTAATTTTTCCGATGAATTCAATGATATCCGGTTGAATCGTCGGCTCTCCCCCCGTGATACAAATTCCTTCCAGTTTTCCTTTGCGCTCTCCAAGGAAACCAAATAAATCTTTTTCCAAGACGCCGGATAGCTGGTAATTGGCGTTTGATACCAATTCCGGATTATGGCAAAAAGGGCATCTGAAATTGCAACTCACGGTAAAAACTGTCGCGGCAATATGTCCCGGATAATCAATAAGCGTCAGTTTTTGCAAACCGCCAAGAATCATGGAACATGAAACACTCAGCACGGGGCAGAGTTGCTGCTCCATGCCCTGTTTTTTGAATTTAGGCGACGACAAACTCTCTTCTGTCTCCATACTCCGTCGCTTTGCCTTTGTTCCACTGCGCAATCGGACGGATGTAGCCTACGATCCGCGAATAGACTTCGCATCTCTGCTCCACGACGCATTTGGGGCATAATTCATGTTCTCCAGTGAGATAGCCGTGCGACGGACAGATGCTGAAAGTGGGAGATAAAGTGAAGTAAGGAAGGGCATAATTTTCGGAAACCGTTTTTACCAGCTTTTTCGTGGTTTCGATATCCTGGATCCGTTCTCCCAGAAATCCATGAAGGACCGTTCCTCCGGTATATTTTGTCTGGAGCTTTTCCTGGAGATTCAAAGCCTCAAAAAAATCTTCGGTATGCCCAACCGGAAGCTGCGTGGAGTTGGTATAGTAAGGTTCGGATTTTTCCGTTTTTCCGACCTGGCCGTTGGCGAAAATCATGTCGGGATATTTTTCCTTGTCTATCCGGGCCAAACGATAGCCTGTTCCCTCTCCGGGTGTTGCTTCAAGATTATAAAGGTTTCCGGTCTCCTCTTGAAATTCGAGCATTCTTTTCCTCATATGGACCAGTACTTCCTCGGCGAATTTTATCCCTTTTTCGCTCGCTGTTGTTTCATTCATGAAGTTTCGAAGAGCCTCATTCATGCCGATAATCCCGATTGTTGAAAAGTGATTCGACCAGTAGCTTCCCCGGCGCTTATAGATGCTGTCGAGATAAAACCTCGCATAGGGATACAGGCCTTTTTTCATGAAATTCTCAACGATCTTCCTTTTGGTCTCCAGACTCTCCTTGGCCAGGAGCATCAGGCGGTCAAGCCGTTCAAAAAAATCCTTTTTCCCCGACTTTCCTTTGGCTTCTTTTTTTGAAAGATATCCGATGCGGGACATATTGATGGTCACTACTCCGATCGATCCGGTCAGCGGATTGGCTCCGAACAGTCCTCCCCCGCGCTTGTGGAGCTCGCGGTTGTCGATACGCAACCGGCAGCACATAGAGCGGGCATCGTCCGGATCCATATCGGAATTGATGAAATTGGCAAAGTAGGGAATGCCGTATTTTGCCGTCATTTCCCAGACCGGTTTCAGATTTTCATTGTTCCAGTCAAAATCGCGGGTAATATTATAGGTGGGAATAGGAAAAGTGAAAACCCGGCCATTGGCATCCCCTTCCGCCATAACTTCGGCAAAAGCCCGGTTGATCACATTCATCTCTTCCTGAAAATCCCCGTATTTTTCTTTTTGGGGCGCGCCTCCGATTATCACGGACTCTCCTGCCATACTCTTCGGAGAAACAAGATCCATTGTTATGTTGGTAAAGGGCGTTTGAAATCCGACGCGGGTCGGCACATTCACATTGAAGACAAACTCCTGCATGCATTGCTTGACTTCCTTGAAGGAAAGGCCGTCATACCTGACAAACGGCGCCAAAAGGGTATCGAAATTGGAAAAAGCTTCCGCTCCCGCCACTTCTCCTTGGAGGGTATAGAAAAAATTGACCATTTGTCCGAGCGCCGTCCGGAGGTGCTTTGGAGGCTTGCAGGCAATCTTTCCCGCCACTCCGGTGAATCCCCGCCGCAAAAGATCCTGAAGATCCCATCCGCAGCAGTAGGCCGCAATCTTATCGAGATCGTGGATATGAAAATCCCCTTCGGAATGCGCGTCTCGAATAGCCTTGGAATAAACGCGGTTCAGCCAATATTTGGAACTCACAATGGAAGAGATATAGTTATTGAGCCCCTGCAAAGAATAAGCCATATTGGCATTTTCCTTCACCTGCCAGTCGATTTCCTGGATATATTTGTCCACCAAATCAACCGCTTCTTTGAGAGCCTCTTCTGATTCGCGGATCTTCCGGTGTTGCTCGCGGTAAAGGATATAAGCCTTAGCTGTTTCTTCGAAATCCAAAATCATCAGAACTCTTTCTACAAGATCCTGAATTTCTTCGATCTCCGGAACATAGCCTTTTTTGTAGTTTTTATTGAGCAGCTGGACGACTTTTGCAGAAACCTTTTTTGCCTCCATCGGTCCGCCCTCATCAGTTTCCGAAAACGCTTTTATTACGGCTTTCGTGATTTTTTCCTGATCGAATGAAACTACGCGTCCGTCGCGCTTCACTACCCGCGTGACGTGCAAGTTTTTTTCTCTCTCCTTTTTTGTGACCATTTTCTGGCCTTTTTTTACGGCAATCATTTTGTTTTCGCCCCCGAAATTAATTAATTTTAAATTTCAATTTTATGCTTGCGTGAGTTTCTCCGCTTCTTTTTTGAAAATATCCGCGCTGCCAAAGCCCTTATATACCGAAGCGAATCGCAGATATGCCACATCATCCCTTTCTTTCAATTTTTCGAGAACCAGATTCCCGATTTCTTTCGAAGATATCTCGCAATTTCCCTTGAGATGCAATTTGTATTCGATTTCGTCCATCATGTCTTCGATATCCTTATCTTTCACGGGCCTTTTTTCAAGCGCCTTTTTGAGGCCCATTTCAAGCTTGTCTCTTTTGTATTCTTCCTTTCGGCCGTCTTTTTTCACAACCGAAAAATTAAGAAGCTCTAATTGTTCATACGTGCTGAAACGCCTGCTGCATTTCAAGCACTCCCGGCGTCGGCGGATAACTTTCCCGTCGGTCGATTCGCGCGAATCAATCACTTTTGTTTCCTGATTGGAACAAAATGGGCAAACCATAAATAGAAATTAAAAATGAAAAGGTAAAAAGTAAAAATTATGGTGCCCGACATTTTGTCGGGAAAAATATCTTACAATTTTTTGCGCTGAAGCTAAAATTCGAGAATTAATAAGGGATATCCGCAAGGACCCCTTTTCATACTATATCTTGTGTTACTACACGGTATTTTACCACAATTGGAAAAACCCCGTCAAGGGGTTTTTCTTAAGCCAAAATAGGAAGTTATCCACAATTATTTCTTCATTTTCCTCCTGATAAATGCCGGAATTTCCAATTCATCATCTTCATCTTCAGAAATAGAACTGACTTTCGATTCAAATTCAACGCTGCGCTTGGGCTTTGGCGCTACTTTTTCCTCGATGATAAACTTGGGCTTTTCTTCTCCGATGGAAAGCGTACCCTTTTCCGAGAGAGACTCCTTCAGTTCATCTTCGAAAAGGCTTTTCGCCTGTGCACTCATCGGCTGAGGAGCATGCTTCACGCCGCCTGATTCACTAACGGCCTCCGAGTCAAAACCAGCCGCCACAACCGTTAGAGTGATTTCGCCTTTCTTGGCCGAATCGTCGATAGTGGCTCCGAATATAACTTTGGCGTTGGGATCGATGCTTTCCGTAATTATGTTAGCCGCCTCATTGATTTCAAGCATGGTGATATCCGGACCGCCGCTGACATTGAAAAGAATTCCCTTGGCTCCATCGATTGAGAATTCAAGAAGCGGGCTGTTGATGGCCAGCTTCGCCGCCTGCGACGCCCGGTTCTCTCCAACTGCCAGTCCAATTCCCATAAGAGCCGAACCAGAATCCTGTAGAATCGCCCGGACATCAGCAAAGTCAACGTTAACAATTCCCGGTTTTGTTATGAGATCGGAAATACCCTGAACACCTTGCCGAAGAATGTCATCCACAACCCGGAAGGCATTCACGAGAGTTGTCTTGCGATCAATAATTTGGAGTAAACGGTCATTAGGTACGACAATCAGGGCATCTACTCTGTCCTTCAAATTTTCCAGCCCCTCCAAGGCAATTGCTTTTCTTTGGGCGCCTTCAAAACTGAAAGGCTTAGTCACCACAGCAATCGTGAGCGCTCCGGCCTCCTTGGCGGCTTCAGCCACGACCGGCGATGCCCCTGTTCCGGTTCCGCCTCCAAGCCCGCAGGTTACAAACACCATATCGGCACCCTTCAAGACTTCGTGAATTTCATCCCGATTCTCTTCGGCTGCCTGGCGGCCGATTTCCGGATTCATTCCAGCCCCAAGTCCTTTTGTCAGATTTTTTCCGATGTGAATTTTTTCCGATGCTTTTGAATGATGGAGGGCTTGGGCGTCGGTGTTTATCGCCACAAATTCAACTCCTTTTAGCTTGCACTCAATCATCCGGCTAATAGCGTTTACTCCTGATCCGCCTACTCCGACTACTTTGATTCTGGCAAATGTTTCGATATCTGGTTTTATTTCTGCCATAGAAGTTTGCAAATATGCTTTAATAATCAGTAGAACACTCTAGCATAAGGCTGTTTTACGTGTCAAGAATCGTAAAAATCCTAAATTCAAAATCTCAAATCCCAAATAAATCCTAAATTCAAATAACTAAATAGATTAGCATTTTTTTATTTTGAATTTTGGTTTTTGATATTGTTTGGAATTTTAAATTTTGTATTTAGGATTTGAAAGTTTTTGCCTTATGGCAAGAACTTTCTCAGCCAGCCCTTCATTTTATCCACTGTTTGCCCCATTTTCGGCAAGCTGTCCATTCCCAGCATCTTTTGCTTTTGCATTCCGCCCGAAATATCTTCCAGACCCCAAAGAGCCAATCCTACGGAGGTCACAAAGCCGGGCTCGTCAACTTTGTCGACGATTCCGCCAAGATCAGTCGGAAAACCAGTTTGGACTGGAAGGCGCAGAACCTTTTTGGCAAGATCGACTACCCCGGGAAGCTTGGCGCCGCCGCCGACAATAATGGCACCCGCCGGAAGCATTCCTGAACGGCCGGTTTTTCGAAGCTCTTTGTCTATCATATTGAAAATTTCCTCGAGCCGGGCTTCAATGATTTCAGCAACATGATGGCGGGAAACTTCCCCTTCTTCGTTTTGATCGATTTCGGAAAGATTTATCTGGTCTTTCTTGCTGATTTCATCCGGAAGAGCCGATCCGTAATTTATTTTGACTTTTTCCGCCACATCAATCGAGGTGCGAAGGCCGATAGCCACATCATTGGTAATGTGTCCACCTCCAATAGGCACCACTCCGACTTGGACCAGTTCCCCTTCCTCATAAACAACAAAGTTGGTCGTGCCTCCTCCCATATCGACGAGAACAACACCCAGTTCTTTTTGCCTCTTGTTCAGCGCCGCTTTAGCCGCTCCAAGAGCTGAAAACACCATATCTTCAATCTCAACCCCAGCCTGATACACGCATTTGGAAAGATTTTTGATTACCGGAGAAGATCCGAGAATCAGCATCGCATTCACTTCCAGCCTGATACCATTCATACCAACCGGATCTTTTATGTTTTTTTGATCATCGACCGTAAAGCTACGCGGAATAACATGAATAATTTCCGTGTTGGAAGGCAATGAAATCGTTTCGGCGGCTGTGAGTGACCTCATGACGTCATCCGAGGTGATCTCCCCGTCAGCTTTGCCGATCGCGACCACTCCTTGGCTTTCCTGATAGCTGATATGGGATCCTCCCACACTCACAACGGCTCTTGAAACAGGAATTCCCGAGGTTCTTTCGGCGTTCTTGATGGCTTCCCCGATCGTCCTTACCGTTTCTTCGACATCCGCCACCACTCCCCGGCGCACGCCGAAGGATGGAGCCGATCCCACGCCCATGACGCGCGGCTTTTCTTCTTCTTCGAATTTTTGCAAAATCACGGTGCGAATATTGGAGGAACCAACATCAAGACCGATCACGGTATCACTTTTTCCCATTTTATTTTGATCAATACATTACTATTCCTATCTATTATATTCGATAATCAAATCCCCTGCAAAAGCATTATGCGGAAGTAGGGATAAAATATAATAAATCCTATGACAACTGCTCCGATGGAAGCAATGAGCACTGCCGCTGCCATTATATCCTTGATAAGCTGGGCATACGGATGGACGCGGGGCTTCAGGATGTCCACAACGCGTTCGAATATGGTATTGATAATCTCCATGGCAAGCACGGAAAATATCACCAAAAACAAGGCTACCTTTTCCACTCCGCGGATGTCGAAGACAAACATGAGCATCATCACAAAAAAACCGATCAAGACCTCCAGCTGGAAGTTCTGTTCGTTCCGAAGCATATACTTCAGCCCTCGGAAAGCATGGCCGAAACTTCTGAATAGTTTTTTTATGTTATTCATGCAATCGTAATTCGAAATTGGAAACTTGTAATCCGAATTATTGTTTTCGTCCTATTTTCCAGCTATAAATCACCAATTACCTTATCCTGCAATTCGTACATTCTTTTCCCGTGCCTCATCCCCAAAAGATGGAAAATTCCATGCGAGAGGACAAATCCCAGCTCCTTTTCAAAACTGACCGTATTCTCTCTGGCTGATTCCGCTATGAAAGCAGGGCATAAAAACAATTCCCCTTCGATTTCTTTTTTTCTATTATAACCCAAGCTGTAATTAAACGAAAGAACATCAGTTGGCCGGTCTTTTTTCCGATAGGCGCGATTCAGTTCTCTGATATTTTTTTTATTTGTCAAAACAATTGAAATGTCGACTTTCGAGAAGCGTTTTTCCGAAAACTGAACGGCTTTTCTGGCTATCCGGCCTATATAGACATGGCTTATCTTTCGCTTGGTCAGATTAGTCGTTTGGATGTTAATTTGCATTTAATTCCTCCTCGACAATTTTTTTCACCACATCTCCCTCTGCCTGGCCTTTGGTTTCTTTCATGACCGCTCCCATAATCTTTCCAAAGCTTGATTTATCCACGGCGCCGAGTTCCCGCGCCTTCGCTTTCACAATTTCGCGGATCTTTTCTTCATCCATTTGAGCTGGGGCATAAGCTTCGAGGATTGCCAGTTCTTCTTTTTCCTTTTCGGCCAGTTCCGGACGGTTTCCCTTTTCATATTCCGCAATCGATTCCTTCCTTTGTTTGATCTGGCGGCGAACCACAAATAGAGCGGCATCATCTTCAATGAAATCCTTGTCTTTGGCTTTGATCTCTATCTGATGGTTTCTGAGAGCGGAAATAAGAAAACGCAAAACACCGGCCTTTTCTTTTTCGCCGCTTTTCAGGGCTTCTTTCAGGTCGCTTTCGATTTGTTGATGCAATTTCATGGGACATAGGGACCGGAACATGGGGCAAAGAGCTATGCGTCCATCTTCCAGGTCATGCGAAAATTATTCGTCACCAAGTTTTTTCTTTATCCTTTGCAGCGCTTCTTCGTCAAATTTGCCGATCTTTTTCAATTTATCAACTTCTTTTTTGACTTTCGCCCGATAAAGAGCCGACTGCCTGACCTGGCGCCTGCTTTTGGGCTTTTCGAAGAAACGGCCGTGTCTGGCTGCCAGCAAAACACCGCTTTGCTGAACCCGACGGCTAAAACGTCTTATTAAGCTTTCCGATGTCTCCTTTTCTTTTTTCTTTACTTCTATCATAACCAACCTCCCTTCTAAAAATAATGTTCAATTATCAATTTTCAATTTACAATAAATTTAAATTAAAAACCTTGAAAATTGGCCACTGATTGAAAATTGTGAATTGGAAATTGAAAATTTAGATAATACTATAAAGGCCCGATGCCTTCTCTCAGCTTAGCTCCGCCAATCAAATGCAGATGTATATGCTCCACTTCCTGTCCTCCATGCTCTCCGACTCGAATGAGAAGCTTATATCCTTTTTCTGAAATGTGCAAATTTTCAGCCACTTTTTTGGCAGCCAAAACCAGCCTTCCTAAAAGCTGCTCGTCGCCATCCCCGATTTCGGTAATACTGGCTATGTGTTTTTTTGGAATCACGAGAACGTGCACGGGCGCGAGAGGATGAATATCCCGGAAAGCCACAACAAGATCGTCCTCGTACAAAAATTCGGTCGGAATTTCCTTATTTATGATTTTGCAAAAAATACAGGACATAATTTCGTGGATTATGGAAAAGCGCGAAATTTGTTTATTTTTCCAAAAAATATTGAGCCTTGATTACCGCGCCTCCCGCCTTCAGTCTTTTTTTGACCTCATCGACCACTTTGCTGCCGTCGATAATCTCCTGCGTCCCGCTGGTCATATCTTTTATGATTATCGTTCCGTCTATAGCCTCTTTTTGACCCAAGATCAAAGTCAGCTCGACCCTCATGCGGTCGGCCACCTTCAGTTGGGATTTGAGACTTCCTCTTCCGAAACTTTCCGCGACCATTATTCCCGCCCGCTCCAGCGATTCAAACATTCGAAGGCTTTTTTTCTTGGCGAAAACTCCGAGTTGCGCCAAAAACACCCTTGGCTTTGGCTCCTTGTGGATCTTGACGCTCATTTTTTTCATTTCTCCGACCAATCTGTCGAGACCAAGACTAAAGCCAACTGCCGGAGTGTCTTCTCCGCCCAGGGATTTGACCAGTCCGTCATATCTCCCTCCGCCTCCCAAGGCATTCTTCTTTGTTTCTTCGCCTTCGGTCTGCGCATAAAATTCAAAGACGGTTTTGGTATAGTAATCCAGACCCCGCACCAAAGCTGGATCTATTTCAAACGGTATCTCTAGTTCCTCAAGATACTCTAGGAGTTCCTTGAAATGAACTCGACACTCTTCGCAGAGATGATCTATCGACTGGGGCGCGTTCATTCTCACCTGGACGCATTTATCTTCCTTGCAGTCAAGAATGCGCAGAGGATTGGCATCCAGCCTCCTCTTGCAGTCAAAACAAAGTTTTTGCCTTTTCGATTCAAAATAGCTGACGAGCAAATTTCGATAGCTTTTCCGGCAGGACGGGCAGCCGATGCTGTTTATATTGACTCTGACATTTTTGATGCCGAGCTGATATATAACGCGCCACCCCATCTGGATGATCTGGGCGTCCACGATCGGATCGCCTTCCCCCAATGCCTCGCAGCCAAACTGGAAAAATTCGCGGAATCTTCCCTCTTGGGGACGGTCGTACCTATAGCATGGGCCCGAGTAATAGAGTTTCACCGGCTTAGGCGCCACGTGCATGCCGCGCTGGATATAGGCTCGCGCTATGCCTGCGGTAAATTCCGGACGCAGCGACACCTTCTCTCCCCCTCTGGTGGTAAAAGAATACATTTCCTTTTCCACGATATCCGTTCCCTCCCCCACGCTCCTCACGAACAGATTCGTAAATTCAACCAATGGCACATCAATCCGGCGATATCCGAAATCAGCCGCCGCTTTTTCAGTAACGCGGCGGGCCTGCTGCCAATAAGCCTGATCCTGGGGCAAAACGTCGCGCATCCCGCGCGGAGGCTGGAGAAGAAGCTCTTCCTTTTCCGGCTTGGCCGATTTTGGCTTTTTTGGCACTTTTTTCATAATTTTTTTCTTGCGAGGAGTCATATGATTATTCTTACGGACAAAAATTACAAATCGAATAGATTCCGGTTATTTGCTATGTACTTTTAAAAAAATTTTGCTTTTCCGAACGGCCATGCTCTCAGCAAGACCCTGCCTACAACATCAAATTTCGGAACCGGACCCCAGGCACGGGAATCTGAACTGTATTTCCGGTTATCCCCCATAACAAAATATTCTTCGTCCGTCAGCTGTTTGACCTCCTCACCTGACGTTTCTTCATTCGGGGAAAGATAGCCGCTTTCGTCCAGAATAAAACCATTGGGATTTTCCTGGTTATATATCTTCGTTTTCCCTTTTGAAATTTCGATTTTCTCGCCAGGAAGGCCGATGATTCTCTTAATGTAAAACGTTGAGGGATTTTTAGGATAGCGGAATACCACCACGTCGCCGCGCTCAAATTCCTTGAACGGAGTTACCGTGAAGAATTTTATTTCTTTTTCTCCATAATTGAATCCGACATCCGTTTTTTTGTAGCCCAGCTCGTTTATGATCAGATATTCCTTATCTTCAAAATTGGGTTCCATGGAGGCGCCTTGCACAAAAAAAGGCTGGACCAAAAAGACTCTCAGAGGAACAATTATCAGAACTACCCAGAGAACCACTTTTATTATTTCCCAGAATATCCCGCCCAAACCGTAACTTTCCTCTTGAATATCCTCGTTATTTTTGTTTTCAGTCATAAAAATACACAATCAGCTTAATTTGAATTAAAGCAGATTTTTTATGCTACAAATGGATAATAGCAGAAAAAAAGGGGCTTGGCAAGGGTTATTTTTGCCTATTTTCAAGGTCTTTTTACATAATGATGCATTTTGGAGTATACTAGAAAAGTGCCAATGCATCATTCCTACAGCAATCAACCATACCATAATGAGCCTAGACCTGACTTTCCCAAGAAAAAAAAGGGACGGTTTTTCTTTTGGCTCATAATCGCAATTATTATCCTTGGATTTGCGTTTTTCGCGGCGGTAACTTTCGCCTATAAATTCTATGCCACATCCCAAAAAGTCATAGAAGCCAATCCTCCCAATTCTTTTTTTCAAAGTATCCGCGATGTCGCAAACAAGGAAATCAGGCCTTTGCGGGGAGAAAAGGAGGAAAGGATCAATATCCTGCTTCTTGGTCTTGCCGGAGAAAATTATCCCGGAGAGAATCTCACCGATTCGATCATCGTAGCAAGTGTCAATCCGAAAACCTATCAGACCGCAATGCTTTCCATTCCGCGGGACCTCTATGTTCGAATTCCGAATACTTCCAGTTATACGAAAATAAACGCTCTTTACGCGCGAGGACATGACAGGAACGGAAAAACAACCGAAGGCATCGAGGACCTAAAATCAGCCTTGTCCGAGATAACAGGACTTTCCATCCATTACTACGTCGCACTCGATTTCGACGGTTTCAAAAAAGTTATCGACGAGCTGAAGGGGGTAAAAATCCAGGTTCCCAAAGATCTGCACGATGAACGCTACCCCGGACCTAATTTCAGTTATCAAACTTTTGACATAAAAGAGGGTCTTCAGGACCTCAATGGCGAAACGGCCCTGAAATACGCCCGCACCCGCCACAACGAAGAGGGTGATTTCGGACGCGCCTACCGCCAGCAGCAAATTTTGGAGGCAACTCGCCAAAAGGCATTTTCTCTCGAAACACTGGTCAATGTTCCGGCTATGAATAGTATACTGAACATTTTGGGCGATCATTTGCGCACTGACATTCCGCTTAACGAATTGGAATCCTTTCTAGCGCTCGCCGAAAAGATCGACACGCATACGACGACTAACAAGGTGTTGGACGCCGGAAAGGCGGACAGCCTTTTGGCAGTTTCGCATGTCGCGCTCGGAAGGGTGCGCGCTTTCATCCTCATTCCCCGGACCGGGAATTATGACGAAATCCGGGAACTAGCGAAAAATATCTTTGATCTTGAGCTTCTGAAGCGAAAAGAAGAGGAAGTCGCGAAAGAAAGCGCAACCGTCACGGTATTAAACGAAAGCGGATCGGCTAATTTCGATAAAAAAATATCCAAACTTCTTGAAAAAATGGGTTTTGAGATGAAAACCCCGGCAAGCAGCGCTAAAAGCATTAGCAAATCCGAAAAAACGATTATTTTTGACATTTCCAAGACAAAACCATTTTCGCTGGAAAATATTTCCAAAAAACTCGGCGCCGAAATTGCAAATGGAGGTTCGACCTCCACGATGGAGGTCGAACCTCCATTCCTAGCTCAATGCCAAAAAGCTGATCTTTGCCTCGTCGCCGGATCGGATCTCACAGATATGCTGGATTTTGAAGAAGGGACGATCGAAGAGCTGGAAAATGAATACGACAAGCAAGCAGTTGATGAAAAAGAATATATCGAGTTATTGAAAAAGGGGACGAGTCGAAAATTTTGAGGCACAAAAAAGCGGGTTTTAGAATACCCACTTTTCTTTTGCTCTACTAACATTCAATGTTAGTGAAGGGAATTATCTCTGTTCTTCCGGATCAATTCTTTCTCTGCGAATTTGATTAACCTGTTCCCTTGTTAGATTTTTGCTTATTTCTGACTGACCTGACTCAAATACTTGCGAGAGTTTTCCTAAATCGCTATCTGGCCCAGCGGGTCCATTGGGATATCGCAATTTCTCTAGCGATGTTCTTCCTTTAATATCAATACCTTGTTCATCGCAATATTTAACCATTTCAAGATAATTTTCAATGACTGCAACAAGATGTTTCGCATCCTTTAGTGTATTCTCAATTTTTTCCTTCTCATATTTATCAACATTTTCGAATTTAGTAATTTTAGGGAGCTTCATGCCCATTTCTGGTGATTCCATTGACATATTTTTGATTTGAATAATTAGTAAAATTATTTATTTTTGCTATCTTCCCAAAGTTTTGCTGATTCCTCAAATCCTCCAGCATCTTTTATGAGGCTCGCGATATTTGACATAGCTGATCGAGCTTGTTCAACATCTTTATATTCTTTTCCAACTTTTGAAGCATAATATGCTTGACCCGGGGTTGATTCAGGCGGAAAATTCGTTACGCCCATTTCAACAAGTTTAGATGCTATTCTTGCAGCAGCTGATTTAATCTCTTCCAAGCTTCTATTATATCGACCAAAATCGTCAGCCGTTCTGTATAAATCAAACAAAGCAGGGTCTTTTATTTCAATAATTCCCGATCTGTTTTCTAGGTTAGAACCATGTTTTGCAATATCCTCCTGCGTTGGCATCTTTGGTGTTTCCATTCCCATAGTTTTTTGTTTAGTCGATTAGTTATTGATTATTGGCTTCGTATTGTGTTCCTGTGCTTTTCTATCGCCATCAGATCCACTACTTTCTGCCTCAATCCAACCGTTCGGGTTATGGCGGTTGATTTTATTTCTCCATTCCTAACTTTTTGAATTACATCCAAAAGTTGCTTTGCATCAAAAAATTCCTGAGAACCCTGGATTCCACCGGCACTGTTCACCACAGCAAATAATTCGTCAAAGTTCTTTACGCCTGGCATTGCCTTCTCAAAAATCTTTTTTGAATACTCGTTTTTATAAACAACGCTTTTGAATTTTTCGATTGCGCTACCGTCCATTCCGTCATCAACACCCCCTTCCCCGATAAGTTGCTCGAAATTGTCCAGCGTAGGCACCTTTCCCAAAAAATCTTCCAAAAGATGATAATTATATTTGCCGTCGCGCATAGCAGGCCTGCCCTTATGTATTTTTTGCACTAGAAGAGAGTAGAGATTAGCTGTGCCTTCATCTTTGTAAATTTCTTCATTCAGCGTGTTAAATTTTTGATATTTTTGTTCTTCGATTTCTCGAAGATTTACCTCGCGCGTATTTTTGCTTCCCCCGCTTTCGATTTTAATTTCATTATTTTCATTATTTGGGGTTAGCTGTTCCTTGATATCCGGGGTATGTTTTTTATTGAAAAACTCTATCGCTTTTCTATCAATTTCCCTTCTTCTGTCAGCGTCAGGCATCGTTGAAAAGAAATGGTTTCTTCTTTCTTGAAAAGGTTTAGACCACTCTGTCATAACAACCTTCTTTTCTTCATCAGAAAGTTTTGCAAGAATCGGTTCTAGCTTCTTATAAGATTCCATCGTGCTTTGTCCATGTGAATAAAATTCTTTTTCTTGACCTGTTAACGACGAAATAAATACTTCCTCCTCTTTCCTCCAATCCTCTGAAGCCAAATCTGATTCCATTTCTTTCTTAGCCGCGCTAATCTGATCCTCTGTTGCTTCCAGTCTCAAGCCTCCTTCTTTATCAGCCTTATATTCAGCTCCTTTACTCAAAAGTTCTGCGTCCGATATCGCCCTGCTTTTTTGGATTTTCGCCATTTCTTCAGGAGTTGGCACTTTTGGTGTTTCCACGCCTATATTTTTCGATTACTTTTTATTTCTATTCATAGAATACCCCCCCCCGACGCTTTTCGTCAAATCGCCGAATGTGGATAAATATGGTAAAATAAAGATAATGGAATTTTGATGCGAATAAAATGAAGAAATCAAAAGAAATGGCCCTGTTTCAAGGGCATAAAATTCGCCGCGTATGGGATGATGAAAAAGAAATGTGGTATTTTTCAGTTGTGGATATTGTTGGAGTTTTGAGTGAAAGTGTCGATCCGAGAAACTATTGGAAAGTACTGAAAAGTCGTTTAAAAGAAGAAGGGAGTGAGGTGGTTACAAAATGTAACCAACTGAAATTGAAAGCTCCCGATGGGAAGCTTTATCTTTCCGATGTTGCTGACACGGAAACAATGTTTCGCATAATCCAGTCCATACCATCGCCGAATGCAGAGCCATTCAAGCTTTGGCTTGCGCGCGTCGGATATGAAAGAGTTGAGGAAGTCGAGGATCCCGAAAAAACTATCCAGCGAGCAATGGCTACATATCTCAAAAAAGGATATTCCAAAGGATGGATTGATTTGCGACTCAAAAGCATTGAAATCAGAAAAGACCTCACGAATGAATGGAACGAACGCGGAGTGAAAAATTCCAATGAATTTGCAATTCTAACGGATGACATCACCTTCGCTTGGGCGGGAATAAAAACAAAGGATTACAAAAAACACAAATCACTCAAAAGAGAAAATCTTCGCGACAATATGACTAATTTGGAGCTGATTTTAAACATGCTTGCCGAAGCGTCAACAGCAGCAATTTCAAAGAAAGAAGAACCGCAAAATTTTCCGGAAAACCGAGTAGTCGCCAAAGCCGGAGGAAATATCGCTGGAGGAGCGAGAAAAAAACTCGAAAAAAGATTGAAAAGATCCATTGTTTCAAAAGAAAATTATCTCACGAAACCGCAGAATAAAAAGTTGCTGAAAAAATAAATTCGTATATTTATTTTTGATTCGTAATTCGTAAAGACTTCATGAAAACAATTTTACTCATTGGCCTGGGGAACCCCGGGAAAAAATATGAAAAAACCCGTCACAACGCCGGGTTTATATTCGCGGATAATTTCCGCAGCGATAAAAAGGAAAATTTCTCGGAGTGGGAATTCAGCAAAAAACTAAATTCCGAAATCAGTACCGGAAAATCAAACGGGATAAAAATAATCCTTATGAAGCCCCGGACTTTCATGAATCTTTCAGGAGAGGCGGTCGCCTCTGCAAAAAAGTATTATAAAGTGAAACTTGAAGATATTTTTGTCGTCCATGATGAAATTGATTTGCCGCTCGGAAGTTTCCGATTTTCAAAAGATAGCTCCGCTGCCGGACACCAGGGCGTCCAGAACATAATCGACTTGCTGGGAACAAAAAATTTCACACGGCTTCGGATTGGGACTGAGAACCGGAAAGCGCCTGCCTCATCGGCAGACAAAAAGAAAATTCCGACGGATAAATATGTGCTGGGAAAGTTCGCCTGTACGGAAACCAGGGTCCTTCTGAATACTCTGAAAGAGGCTATAGATGAACTAAGAAAAAAAATTTAAAAACAAAAAATCCCGCGAAGCGGGACTCCAAAATTTTTTCTTTTTCATTTTTCCTTTTCAATTTGCTTGCGTCCTCTGTCCCACCTAAAAGTGCTGGAATCGCCTGCATTTGCAGGCTATCCAAACTTATCGACGATGTTTAAGGAGGGGTCACACCGCCAGACTTCCAGGCGGGACAGAAAACACATTTATTGCCTTATATTAGCCTATTTGCAAGGAATATTTTTTAATTTAAAACCCTAAATTTCACCGATTGCTCATTATAGCAGAACCGCAGGATTTGTCAATCCTACCCGATTGCCGGCTGTCAATGCTACCGGAGAATAATTCAACCGGACAAATCCCTCATAACATATAATATGCGAGATAATGAACTTGTATTTTGGAATGCCTTTGTCGCTGTCGGCGGTTTTGGGCCGCAGAGTTTCAAGAAATTGCTGGCCGGATTTCCCAACCTTGAAACATCCTGGCGGGCTTCGCGGGAAGAACTGATCGGATCCGGCATCGGAGAAAAACAAACTGACCGTTTTTTGGACCAGCGGAAAAAAATATCTCCGGAATTGCTTTTCAAAGATCTCCTGAAAGAAAAAATTGAAATCATCACCATCCAAAGCGAGGATTATCCACCCCAGCTCAAAGAAATTGCCTCTGCTCCGCCCGTACTCTATGTCCGCGGAGAAAAGGAGATTCTGTCTAACAAATCAATCGCCGTAGTCGGTTCGCGAAAATTCACTTCCTATGGCGAGCGGGCGGCGCAAAGCCTCTGCCGCGACCTTGTCCGATCCGGACTCGCCATTGTCAGCGGCCTGGCTCTCGGAATTGACGCCATCGCCCACCGCACAGCTTTGGATTCTGACGGGAAAACCGTCGCAGTTCTCGGAACCGGCATTGATGATGCGACAATATATCCCCGAGAAAACTTCAATCTGGCAAGGCAAATTCTGGAAAATGGCGGCGCGCTGATCTGCGAATATCCTCCCCGCACTCCGTCCCTGAAGCAAAATTTTCCGGCCCGCAACCGGATCATGGCCGGTTTGTCTATCGGAACGCTCGTCATCGAAGCAGCTGCGGGAAGCGGATCGCTCATCACCGCCGATTATGCCCTTGAATTCAACCGCGAGATCCTGGCAGTTCCGGGAGATATTTTTTCTCTCCAGTCCATCGGAGCCAATGAACTCATCAAAAAAGGCGCGAAACTCGTCCAATCCTCAGCCGATATTCTGGAAGAAATGAATATGAAAACATCAGGCCGAGAGTCCCGCCCTCTTGAGGCGCAAAAAATATACGAGCCGAAAACAAAAGAAGATAAATCGATTTGGAATATATTGTCGAACGAACCTCTTCACGTTGACAGAATTTCGAAAATGACTAAACTTAATCCAGCAACAGTCAATTCAGTGCTTTCGGTTCTGGAAGTTGAAGGCGCAGTAAGGAACATAGGAGGGCAAAACTACATTAAAACGTAAAACTAAAAATGAAAAGTAAAAAATTAAGGAATCGCTTCGCGATGATTATTTAATGAAAGTCGTGAGCGTAGCGAACACCAAAATTTTTCATTTTTACTTTTTCATTTTTCATTTATATGCAACTAATCATCGTCGAGTCGCCAACCAAGGCCAAAACCATCTCCAAATTTCTGGGACCGAAATACAAGGTCAGGTCTTCGTATGGCCACATGCGGGATCTTCCGGAAAAGAAAATGGGCATTGATATCGAAAAAAATTTCGAGCCCCAGTATGTCATCAATCCCAAATCGGAAGAGAAAGCGGAAGCTCTCAAAAAAGAAGCCAAAAAAGCCGAGAGAGTGATCCTGGCAACTGACGAAGACCGTGAAGGAGAAGCTATTGCCTGGCACCTTTCGGAAATTTTGAATCTCGATCCCAACGCAAAAGGCCGGATTGTTTTTCACGAAATTACCAAAAAGGCCATCGAGAAAGCTCTCGACAGCCCAAGGGAAATAAATTTCGACCTGGTTGACGCGCAGCAGGCCCGCCGGGTACTGGACAGGCTGGTAGGCTTCGAACTCTCCCCATTTCTCTGGGACAAGATCAGGCGCGGACTTTCCGCCGGGCGCGTGCAATCTATCGCCCTTCGCCTCATCGCCGAACGGGAGAGGGAAATCGAAAAATTCAAAAAAGAGGAATTTTGGACGGTTTCCGCCGCACTCCACCCGAAAACCGATCCTTCTTCAAACTTCGAGGCGGCGCTCACCGAGCAGAACGGGAAAAAAATCGAGGAGGTCATCACTCTCAAACTTTTCGCGGGAGATTATAAGACCCGGAAATCGATCATATCCGACGAGAAAACAGCCAAAGCCATCAAATCCGAACTTGAAAAAGCAGTTTTTACCGTTAAAGAAATCGTCAAGAAAGAAATGAAACGCACTCCGCCTCCTCCCTTTACCACCTCAACCCTCCAGCAGGCTGCCATCAATTCTTTGGGTTTTTCCGCAAAGCTAACTATGATGCTGGCACAAAAACTTTATGAACAGGGTTTCATTACCTACATGAGAACGGACAGCACTAATTTGTCCCTTGAATCCATGCTGGCTTCCCGGAAAACTATTGAAAAAGTTTTTGGAAAAGATTATGCGCTTGAGAGTCCCCGGTTTTACAAAACCAAGTCCAAGGGTGCTCAGGAGGCCCACGAAGCCATCCGGCCGACCTATCCGGACAAAACTCCCGATGAGATCAATGGGTCACTGGACGAAAAACAGCATCGCCTTTACCGGCTTATCTGGAGAAGGATGATTGCCTGCCAAATGCAACCGGCAATCCTGAATTCAGTGAAGGTGACAATCGACGCGAAGGGCGACACGAATAAATATCTCTTGCAAGCCAACGGCTCAACGATCAAGTTCGACGGATATTTGAAAGTGTACGGCGCCAAGATGCCAGTCTCAGAAAATATTTTGCCGCCGCTCAAGGAAAAAGAAATTTTGAACCTTGAAGGGGTGAATACCGTCCAAAAATCCACCACTCCCCCGCCCCGTTATTCAGAAGCGGCCCTGGTCAAAGTAATGGAAGAAAACGGGATTGGACGGCCGTCGACATACGCGCCGACTATTTCAACCATCATCGACCGGAAATATGTCGACAAAAACGAAGAGAAAAAACTTTTTCCGCTCGAAATCGGCCTTTTGGTAAACGACCTCCTTGTGGAACATTTCCCGAAAATAGTCGACTCGCAGTTCACCGCCGGAATGGAAAAAGACCTTGACGAAATCGCCGAAGGACACAAAAAATGGGTGCCTGTTATCAAGGAATTCTATGAGCCATTCCACAAAAATCTGAAAAATAAATCCAAAGAGGTGAACAAAGAAGATTTGCTTCAGAAAATCGGGCGCAAGTGCCCGGAGTGCGGAGGGGATCTCATCATGAAATTCGGCCGCTTCGGAAAGTTCATCGCCTGCATAAAATATCCCGAATGCCGTTTCACCGAAAAAACCGCCGAGGAGAAAAAAGAGGAAGCGGAAAACAGCGGCGAGACTTGCGAAAAATGCGGATCTCCGATGGTCGTGAAGCGGGGCCGTTTCGGGGCGTTCCTCGGATGCTCTAAATATCCGGAATGCAAAAACATCAAATCGATCGCCAAAAAAACCGGCGTCAAATGCCCGAAATGCAAAGAGGGCGATATTTTGGAAAGAAAATCAAAAAGAGGCCGGATTTTTTATGGCTGCAGCAAATATCCCGCCTGCGATTTTTCTTTGTGGAACAAACCGACAGGAGAGATGTGCAAAAAATGCGGATCTCCGATGGTTTATCAGATGAAAGGAGCGGAAAAATGTTCGAACAAAGAATGCGATTCTAATGCAAAAATCAAATAAATTGAACTAATCAATCAAATTTTTTTCCTTTAGATAATCAAGAATAATTTTATCAACTGGAGAACTTTTTTTCCTACCTTCGTGAGCTAGCCAAACGATCTCATCAATTTCATTGTCCGCTGCTATTTTCCCTGAGAAATCACCTTTGTAACAAGTCATCCTCACGATTGTACCCTTTGGCTTACCGTGAGCTTGGGCTTCAAAAGTTCCAACATATTCAATAGTTTTCGGAATCAAATCGATGCTTAATTCTTCTTTTATTTCTCGCGTTAACGCTTCCTGATCACTTTCCTCTTTATCTCTTTTTCCTCCAGGGATATAATAAGTGTCCTTATCCTTCGAACGCGTGCTTAGAATTTTTTTATTCCTAATATAAATCCAAGCTAACTTATCGATGTATTCTTTTTCCATAAGTTTTTTCACGAATTATTTGCCCTTTCGACATAGTAATATTACACTGGAAGCATAGCAATTATCAGCATATTTTTCAATTCGATAATTTTGAATTGTATTTTTGACTTTTGCTTTTTGAGTTTTGAATTTTTATCATGACAATCGACGAACTTTTCACCCATTATAAAAATCCTCTCAACCAAAAACAGCGGGCTTTGGTCGCCGAAGCTTTTGAATTTGCCAAGGCGGCCCACAAGGGTCAGAAAAGAAAATCGGGAGAGGATTATTTCGAGCACTCGATCGCCACGGCCGTGATCCTGGCCGAGATCGGAATGAGATGCAAAACGACCGCCGCCGCGCTCCTCCACGACGTTCCGGAAGACACTTCCGTAACTTTGGAGGATATCAGCAAAAAATTCGGCCCGGAAATCACCGGCCTCGTGGACGGGATCACAAAACTGGGAAAATTCAAACTGCGCGGAGACAAGAAAGAAATGCAACTTGAGAATCTGCGCAAGATTTTCCTGGCCATGGCGGAAGATATCCGGGTGGTACTGATCAAGCTTGCCGACCGGCTCCATAATATGCGGACCCTGCATGCCCTTCCTCCGGACAAGCAGCAAAGAATTGCCAGAGAAACGATGGAAATTTTCGCCCCGATTGCCAACCGCCTCGGAATCGGAGAAATCAAGGGCGAACTTGAAGATCTGTCCTTCAAATATCTCGATCCGGAAAGCTATAAACTGGCAAAAAGCCTCATAGACAAGCAGTTTAGGGAAAGAAAACAATACGTTGACATAGCCATAGAGGAACTGCGTGCGGAACTGATAAAAAACAGGATCAGGGTAGTCGACATTCATGGGAGAGCAAAACACATTTACCGTTTCTATCTTAAGCTAAAAAAGCACGATATGAACATCGATCAGGTATATGACGTCATGGCAGTCCGGGTCGTGGTTCCAAGCATCGCCGACTGCTATGAAACTTTGGGGATGGTCCACAGCAAATACCGCCCCCTGGTGGGCCGGATCAAGGATTATATTTCCTTGCCGAAACCCAACGGATACAGGTCGATCCATACGACGGTTTTTGGTCCGTCAGGAAGCATCCTTGAGATTCAGATCCGCACAGCCCGCATGCATGACGAAGCTGAATTCGGAATCGCGGCCCATTGGATATATTCATCGCCGAAAAGCTGGCGGGATTATTTGTTCCGCCGCTATTCACCGGAAGATATTCCGGAAAAAGAACTGGAGTGGGTCAAACAGCTCCGCGAATGGCAGAAAGAGCTCGGCCAGGACAACCTGGAATTCGTTCGGGGACTCAAAATCGATTTTTTCCAAAATCACATTTTTGCTTTCACTCCCCAGGGAGATATTGTCGATCTCCCCGAAGAAGCCACGCCGATTGATTTCGCTTACGCTGTGCACAGTGAAATCGGCAGCCGATGCGCCGGTGCCAAAGTGGACGGAAAATTGGTTTCGCTGGATTATAAGATACGCAACGGTCAAGTTGTTGAAATCGTAACATCGAAAGACACAAAAAATCCTAATCAGGATTGGCTTCGCATCGCCAAGACTTCTTATGCCCGCTCCCGCATCCGCCAGCAGCTTCGCAAAGCGGGAATCATGGTAGGAACGGTCAGGACCGACAGCGCAAAGGGGTAATCATAGCTTAATAAATTAGAAAATTTTTAGATTAAAAAAGTCACGACATACTGCCGTGTCTTTTTGCTAATACATAACATACTTTACTCCTGCGTCGGCTGAGTATTTATTTTTCCCGCAATATTTTCGAGCTCTTCCGGGCTGTAGAATTCTATGATAATTTTTCCGCCGCTTCCGGATTTTTTTATCTGGACCTTTGTGCCGAGCACGGAGGCCAGCTCATCTTCTTTCTCACGAAATTCCGCGACAGGGCTTCCTGTCCCCATCCGCCTTTGATGAGTTGAAATGGTCACTTCCCTGACTTTTTCCTCAACCTCGCGAACCGTCAAATTTTCCTTGAGTATAAGCTCAAAAAGGGCTCTTTGCTTTTCCGGATTATCAACCGCGAGAATGGATCGAGCGTGACCCTCGGTTATTTTTTTCTCAATAATCGCCCTTTGGATCTCGACCGGAAGCGTCAGAAGCCTCACCTTGTTGGCAACAGCGCTCCTGCTTTTTCCGACCTTCTCGGCAATATCTTCTTGCGTGAGATCAAACTCTTCCATCAGCTTCTTATACGCCTTCGCCTCTTCAACCACGTTGAGGTCGTGGCGCTGGATGTTTTCAACAAGCGCCAGTTCCAGCTTTTCCCGCTCGCCCGTCTCTTCACGAACAATCACCGGCACCATATTAAGTCCGGCCAATTTGGAGGCTTTGAGCCTTCTTTCTCCGGCGATGAGCTCGTACTGCTCCGGAGCTATTTTCGCCACGACCAGCGGCTGGATAATGCCGTGCTCTTTTATCGACTGAGCCAGGTCATTGAGCTCCTGCTGATCGAAATTGTGGCGGGGCTGTTGGGGATTGGTGGCGATTTTCTCGATTCCCACTTCCAAAAATTCGTCCGACAGCGCGGAAGAAGGAGTTTTTGCCAGTTCCTGACGGATATTATTTTCCGGCTTCCCCGCCTCATCGGCGGGTTTATTTTTTTGCGGAATAAGTGAAGCAAGACCGCGCCCGAGACCAAAATTATTCATGGGTTTAAAATTATTTTTTACAAGTGGAATTTTTTTTCTCCCTCTTTTTCCAGCCGCAAAACTTCCTGAGCCAGATTTTTGTAGGCCCGGGCGCCCCGGGAAAAGAGGTCGAAATCAAAAATTGATTTTCCAAAGCTCGGCGCTTCAGCCAAACGGACGCTGCGCGGGATGATGCTGTCGAAAACACGTCCGGGAAAATGATCCTTCACTTCGCACACGACTTGATAGGAAAGCCGGTTGCGCCGGTCAAACATCGTGAGAAGCGCCCCCATCACTTTGAGATCGGGCTGGAGATTGTCGCGGACGAGATTGATGGTTTCAAGAAGCTGGCTGAGGCCCTCAAGAGCATAATATTCGCATTGGACCGGAATCAGCACTTCGTCCGAGGCCACGAGGCCATTCACCGTCAATGGTCCAAGACTGGGAGGAGAATCGATGATAATATAATCGTAATCGGTTCGGATCTGGCGAAGAACATTATAGAGCCGGTATTCCCTGTTTTCGAGATTGACCAGCTCGATTGTCGCCCCGGCCAGATCTCGGTTTGAAGGCAAAAGGCTGTGCCCGAATGTCTGGAGCTTCATGATGTGGCCGGAAGGATGCTCGCCGAGAATCATGCTGTGATAGAGGCTCTTTCCGAGTGATCTGGGATCGATTCCTAGTCCGCTCGTCGCATTAGCTTGGGGATCAAGATCGACAAGCAGCACAAATTTTCCCGCTTGGGCCAGCGAAGTGGACAAATTGACAGCAGTCGTGGTCTTTCCGACCCCGCCTTTTTGATTTACGAGAGAAATTATTTTTGCCATTGCGGTTTAATTATAATACATTAATTGACATCTGGCTATCATTTGCCTAGACTTGGAAGAGCGACGCCGCGGTGGCCCCGCCCTTCACGAAGGGAGGGATAAATTCCATCCCGGCACTGTGTCGAGGCGACAAGTGCGGGACAAGCTGGCAGAAAGTTTATTAACATTTTTTCAAATATGCCGATGTGGTGAAACTGGCAAACACGCACGACTCAAAATCGTGTGCCGCAAGGCTTGTGGGTTCGACTCCCACCATCGGCACAATACAAATAATGAGGGTTTTTAACCCGCTGCTCGTGAGCGGCGGGTCAACTCCCTCCCGCGGCACGAAAAAATACAAAGGAGGTTTTACCATGGAAAATTATATGGGGTTCCCCTGCTGTCGAAGGATTGCCGGTCCGGAAAAAATCGTTGAGATCCTCATCGATACGTACGGACTTGAAAATCTCCGGTCCAACATCGAACAGCTGATTGGAGTCGGCATCAATGTGAAATGTCCTTTTTGCAAAACTGTCTGCTGGGTCGAACCTCCCCCGCTGGCAGTTTATCAGGTAATTGACAGCTCAATTCCTGTTTCCCACTGAAAGCGGCAGAGCCAAAAGGCCCTGTCGCTTATTTTTATGACGAAAAAATATACGCTATCAGCCATCATTTATTTTCAGGCAATTCTTTTGAAAAACGGTGCTTAAGGTTACTGAGAAAAATAAGAATCCACCCAAAAAAGAAAGCCAAGCTGACAGATAAAATCACCTGCCTGATGCCGGAATGGAAAAAATATATGCCAAGAATGAGGATGGAAACAGCCGCTCCCAAAAGATACGTTATTTTTTTATCGCGCCTGGCCAGAGCCAAATTGGCTTCCAGGTTCAAAAAAGAGAGAAAAAGCGCCGAAAGCCCGAAGAGCCACAAAAAGCCAGAGACAGCGACATATTTTTGACCGAAAAGCAGGCCGACCAAAAATTCCGGAAAAAAATAATAAGCTATCAAGGCCGGAAAACTGATTAGGAATATCAAGGCATATGATCCGACGACTGATTTCCAGCGGGCCGGCCGGCCGAAATGACCGATGGAACAAGCTTCGGGAAATACCACGCCGACAACCGACAAATTGAGCCAAAGGATCATCTTTCCAAGGACGCTAAGAGCGCCATAATACCCGGCGGTCTCAGAAGATGTCAGATTTTTCACAAGAATGATATCCAGATTTCCGGCCAGGGAAATAGCCAGGGAAAAAAGAAAGATGCCTGCCAGGCTTTTTTTGAAACTTTCTCCGCCGAAATATTTTTCCCGCCAACCATTTTCTTTCAAAGAAAAAGATCCGGTTTCCGGCCATCCTCTTCGAAAAACATATCGAGCGATCAGCCATCCGGAAACGGCTGAAACTAAAAGGGACAGTGAAACAGCAGAGGCGGTCAGCGACAGGGAGGCAAAGACATATCCGCTCGCAAGCTTCACGGCGGCAGCCAAGGCACCGATGGATCCAACCGCCAAAAATTTCTTCCACCCTTGGAGCGTGTTGACATAAAATCCGGACAACAAAAAAAATACAAGCGAAAGTCCGACCGCGAGCAAGCCGAAATAATCTTCGAGATGAAGCAGATTCTTGAGAAGCGGAAGAGATAAGATATATAGGGCGAAAATTCCCGCGAGGGGAATTTTTGATTTCTGGATCAAGAAGTGGAGGAAACGCGACTGGCCTTCGCGATCGCCGTGGCTGGCAAAAACCGATGAATTCTTGATGACAAAATAGGAAAAGGCCGAGGAAAAGACCCCGAAAATCATAGTGAGGGAAATGATAGCCTGAAGTTCTCCGTATTGGCCCACCGATAACATCCGCGAAATGACAAAATGAAAAAGATAGCCCAAAAAGCCGGCCAGCACAGTGCCTGCCATCAGAAAAATATTATTTTTTAGGAATTGACCTGTTTTCATTTGAATTTATTTTGACGGGAGTTGAGCTCCCGTCAGGCTATTCTCCGAAGCGGATAGCCATGTTGTTGTTCATAACCTGTTTCACCTGTTCGGCGGTGAGGGCATAGTTGTATACTTGGACATCGTCCATTTTTCCGTCAAAAAGATTGGGTGACAACCCTTCGGTTTTCCCCAGCCAGGTTTTCACTCCCGTCATTTCCGGCACTCCGCCTTGAGCCTGGGACCTATCCAATTTTCCGTTGAAATAGTGCTTGACATTTGTTCCGTCCCAAGTCACCACTAAATGGGTCCAGGTTCCCGTCGGCACCACGGAATTGCTCAAGTGCCGCCAATAGCTTGTCCCGTTCGAAAGAGTCAGATCGAGCGCGCCTCCCGTGGAATAAAAATTGAGAACGCATCTTTCATCGGTCCAGGATCCGCCTAGGGATCGGCTGAAAAGTCCCCCCAGAGCGTCAGGATAGACCCACATGGAAATAGACCCCGCGCTTTCCATCGTATCAGTCAACGCCGTTCCTGCTGCGACATAATCATCACTCCCGTCAAAATCGAGAGCCTTCTCAAATTTTCCTGTCACCCAATCATTGGGCGGATCCATCGAAGTCATGGTTCCGGTATTGTTGTTTCCGGAAAAGTCGTGAGCTGTGACATCTTCCCCTTCGTCGAATTTCCACCACCCAACCGGTCCGCCGCGGTTGAAATCCCAGGCAACCTGCGCCGGCGTGCGGGCATAATTATAAATGCGCACGTCATCTATTTTCCCGCCGGCGAAAGGCTGGTAAGATCCGTTGTCTCTTTTTCCGATCGCCAAAACATACGAAGTATCGTCCATGTTCCCTGTTTTGCTAGTGCCGGTTCCCTGCACTTTTCCGTCCACATACGAATATATCTTTGATCCGTTATAGGTCAGCGTCAAATGGGTCCAGGTATTGAGAGGAATTGCCGGCTGGTTGCCGTCCATTGCCCAACTGCCTCCCGCACTAATATAGTTAGCCAAATTTCCACTGTTATTCACGGCCAGCAAGAACTCGTTTTCTTTTCCGACAATAGTATTGTGGTTGCCGGAACTTGTCCATGATGTGGGATACACCCAGGCTTCCACAGTAAAACCAGTCGTGAAACCGAGAGACGTTGAATCAGCCGCCGCTACGTGATCCCCCCCGTCAAACTGAAGGGCCGAGCCGATTTTTCCCGTCGTCCATTGCGGCTGCGATCCGCCGGTTCCCAGTGTTCCCGTATTCCCATTCCCGCTAGTGTCATACGCATCCGTTCCCGTTTTTTCATCCAGTTTCCATTCGGCGACCGGGGCGCTGCAGCTGGTCGTGTCTCCCGGCACGCAATACTGGGAGGCCTGCCCTGTCGCTCCCGTGGCGGAAGTCTGCCCGCCTCCAAGCTGGAGGGCTTTCCCCTGGTTCATATCGAGCTTGACCTGTTCGGAAGTGAGCGCCGAGTTATATATCTTCAACTCATCAATCTGTCCCGTAAACCAGTCCGGATTATTGCCTTCGGATTCCCCGGATGCTCCTATGCTGACATAACCATTAGAACCTCTTTCCATATCATTTGCTCCGGTTTCGGTGTCTTCCGCATTTCCGTTAATATACAATTTTCCTGTTTTTGAGCTTTTATCAAAAGTCGCTGAAAAATAAGTCCACGTGTTGAGGGAAACGTCCGCATTTGAAGTCAGCGTATGCCACGTACTGCCGTCGGATTCAAGCCATTGCCAGACCAACTTATTGCTCGTGTTTATTGAAATCTGTCCCCAACGATCCCACCAATCGCCAATAATGGAGTGTTCGTATCCCGATTCAGTTCTTCTGAACCATCCGGAAATCGTTATTGAACTTGGAATAATCGCGGTACTTCCGCTTATATTCACATAGGATTTATTTGTCCTGGAAAAGCCCAAAGCTTTCCCAAATTTTCCGCTATTTGTAAACGTAGGAATCGACCCGCTCGTTCCGTTCGTTAAGGTTCCATTCTGGTTTTTTATATCGTCGTACGCGGTTCCTCCGTATCCTTCGTCCATTTTCCAGTATGCCACCTGCGAGCCAAGCGGGCTTCCTCCGACCGGGTGCCCGGCGTTCATGTCCTCTTCGATTTGCTTGGGCGTGCGGGCATAGTTATAAAGGCGAAAATCGTCAATCGTGAAGCCGGCGGAATTAGATTCGCCTTTCCCGAGATAAAATGTTGGATTCGCGCTGCTGGCCATCGGATCGGTCACGGTCATTGATCCTTTTTCGACGCCATTTATGTAGTATTTGAGCGAAGTTCCGCTTTTGGTTTGGGAATAATAGTACCATTGACCAGCCGTCCAATAGGTGCTTACCCCGTTTGGCCCGGCGCAATCGAAACCTTCGTTACTCGGATTTTCCCTGGCATGAAAGCAATTACTCGTATAATGATGCCAGACAGCTGGCTCACGATCCGTCGTGCCATATATCTCCATGATTTGATACCAATTTCCATCTTGAGTGCTGTCCATCTTGTACCAAAAACCGTACGTATAGTCGTTCAATTTGAAAGCGCTGTTTTGGAGATAAACCGAATCCGTCGTGTTCTTGTCAAATTTCAGAGCTCCGTTATATTTTCCGCCGGTGAAAGTGGGAGAGCCGGCCATGGACAAATTGAGATTGTGCCCGGATCGGTCATACACTGTGCTTCCCGTTTTTTCATCGAAGTTATAATATGCTACCGGTCCCGGCGTCCACTCGGAAAGCTGTTTCACTTCATCGGCCGAAAGGGCGCGGCTGTATATTCGCGCTTCCTGCATTTTTCCGTCAAAGGCTTCGTTGGCCCACGATGCATCTCCAAGCCTGACGGCACCCGAATTATACAATGGTTCTTTTCTGGCGGAGCTTGAGCTTTTCAGTTCGCCGTTTATATAGAGACGATGCTCGTTGCGGTCGTACGTCTGGACGACATGCTGCCAGACTCCGGCTTGCAGACCGGAAGATCCGACAGCCACCCAACCGCTCGGATTGGTCTGGAAATAAGCGGTGAGATTTCCATTCGCCTCGATATCAAAAAATGACCCGGGCGTCTGGACAAAGCATTGCCTTTCCGCAGAAGTGATGACGTCCGGATTGATCCACACGGAAACCGTCTGCCCTTCAGTGCTCAGTCCGGTCATCGAAGCATTGTGGAAATAGTCCGTCGCTGTCCCTCCCGCCGTATTGGCCAAGTTTTTGGACCAGCCGGCTTTTCCGCTGACCTGGGTGGGAGAACCGGTGACTGTGCCCGTGTTTCCGTTCCCGCTCGAGTCAACGGCGTTTCCCGAACTTTCGTCCATTTTCCAGTACCCGGCCAGTCCCTCCGTCATCCATTTCGGCGATTCACCGACGGAAACATTTGATCCAGCGCTGGAGCCCGTTCCGGAAAGGCCGGCATTGTAGTCTTGCTTCACTTGATTGGCCGTCCGGGCATATTGATATATTTTGAGATCGTCAAGCGTCAGATTGGACATTGTTCCAGGCGACCAACCGGTCTGTCCGAGAAAAAAAGGATCGCCCGAAAAATCAATATTATAGGTTATGCCTGCCGTCCATTGCTGCTTGAATTTTCCGTCGATATAAAGACTCAAAGTGGATCCGGATTTTGTCCATGCCACGTGCGCCCATTTCCCGAAATAGTCGGAATAATCAATCCCGTACTGCTCCAATGTCCCGGCATTGTTCCTATGCATAAAGAAATAGGTCGTCCGATTGTCGGAAATGCCGGTCGACCAATTTCCGTTATAATCGGTATTGTGGGGATAGCGTCCGATCAAGCCGCTTCCGGCAGTGGCTGGCTGGAAAACTTTTTGCCAGTGAGAAACCGTGAAATCCGATGTTCCCAGGTTCATCGGACTTGTGCTCGAAACAGTATAGGTCGAGTAGTCCGAATCATCAGTGTCGAAATTCAGGCATTTTCCCGTGACGCACTTGTCGTCCGTCTCCCAAGTCGGGGTTCCCGAAAATGTCTGGTCCTGGTTATAGACCGTGGAATCCTGCGTCGATGTTCCAAACCCTTCATCCATTTTCCAGTGGACGATCGGCGCCGGGCTTTTTTCTTCGGAAGAGGCAGATGAGGTTGGAGAAGCCGAGGCGTATTTTCTTGCCCAAAAATAATCCACAAGCATATCGTTCCCGCTGTATGCCAACAGTGTCGGATATCCAGAGGAATAAGTTGCGTCGGTTCCGGTATCCGTTGGAGACCCTGCGCCGTCTTCATAAAGATCCCAGGTGCTTCCATGAACCGCCATCGTATAGGTATGGTAAGAGCTTATCGTGAGAGACCTGCTTACATTGGTCACACTTGACCATGATCCATATCCGGCGTTGTTCCTGTATAAATTAATATGGGTCGAATAAATGAAAAAACCGTCGCCGGTATCCCCGACAGGGGTTGTCAGACCGGAATGTCTCCCGATGTGATAGTAGGCGTTATAGGTATCCCTCATCCTCGTCTGAAAAACTATGTCCGTCATAGCCGAAGTTCTTCCGACTATCGGGCCTTCATTTGAAGATTGAGGAATAAGGCGCATTGCACTTGTCCCGCTGTCACTGACTATGCTCGGCGATACCCGGTTCGAATCCCAAGCCCACTTGTTCGTATTAACGGATGAACCCGAAAAATCATCAAAAAACTCAAAGACTTGGTTGCCGTCCTGAATGGATCCGGCAGAGGGGTTGCCATAATACATATATATATTCGTCGCATTCGTGCCCGCATATACGCTCGGCGCCTTGATCCAGACCTTGGTTGCCGCATTATTGCATCCCGGATTGTTTTCCTCGATCCAATGGGGCAGGATTTTTCCTGTTGAGTCCGTGAAACGAAGATCCGCGCAAGTGGTTGCCTGCATTTTGTGGGCGGTGATGAGTGAGGCCGTATCGACCGTGACTGCCACCTGAAAATCAGAAAGAGTCGAGCCGGTAGAATTCGACAGTTGAATTTTCTGGCGATACATCCAGTCTTCGTTCCACCAGCCGGCTTTGGCGCGTTTGGCCTGGTACCAAAACGAAAACGGGACGGCGATGAGAATGATGAGAAGGGAGATCAAACCGCGCAGAGCCCAGCGCTTTCCCCTTCTTGAGAGCGCATTATAAAATCGGCGGGGATGGCGGAAAATATAATATCCAATAATGAAATATTTTCTTATTTTTTCAGTAAGCGAACGAAACAACATTTCGATTTATGAATTATGATTTATGATTTAAGAAAGATTTAGTTTTCGTGATGAGGCCTTGCAGCAACTGATGACTTGCATTCGCTTGAAAAGCCAGTTCTTTCAAAATCTCTTTATTTATATATCCAATATCCTTCGCAGCTAGAATTTGATTCTTAAGTTCGGTGAGTGACCCTTGAGCAAGATAGTAGAATTGGATCTTTTCCTTGAGACCCTGTCTTCCGAAACCTTCAGCAATGTTTGATGTGACGGACAACGCCGCTCTTCTCATCTGGCTCGAAAGGCAGAACATTTCTTCTTTGGGAAATTTTTTCGTTTCGCGATAAATCAGGAGGAGCAGATTATGGCTTTCTTTCCAAGCTTTGAGATCCGTGAACGTTTTTATCTTGGCATTATTCATAATTCGTAAATCGTACTTCGTAAATCTTAAATCAACTTTTATTTCTCTCCCAGTATCCACCAGCTGAATTTGATCGCTTCCGTTGTTTCCTTGTCGAGGGTGATGACAAATCCGACTCCGTCTTCGATCGAGGAAATGATCCAGCTCACGGGCACGGCTCCCATCGGCGTCACGAGGATTTTCGCGTCCGTTTTGGCGGCAGTCGTCGAAACTTTGATGGTTTTGCCGTCGCTTTGGATGATTGGTTTTCCCGAAGTATCGTTGATTCCGTCGCCGTCCGCATCAAGAGGCATCGGTTTTCCGGTAATGTCATTGATGCCGTCGCCGTTTTCGTCCACTAGCCTCGGGAAAATGGTCGCCTCTCCCACGCTGGCCGATTCCTTGTCCTCGTTTTTCACCGCGTATGCTCCTGCCACTATTCCTTTCGTTTCGACTTTTTCAGCCTCGACTTTCTTCGCTTTGAAAATTCCCGCCAGCGCTGCGTTCCCATCAGCATCAACCGTGATCGAGTTGGCGGAAGAAACAGCCGGAAGAGATACTTCTCCTCCATCCACTGAAACGGTTGCCGTCGCCAGTTTCGCTTCGAGCGCCGCGATTCTTTCCTCGTGCGACAGAACTTTTTCGGTCAGCATGTTTTCCGTTTCGAGCATGGTGGCAAGAAGGTCGTTTGTCGCCGCCTCGAATGTCGCCAGGTTGTTTTCCTGCTCAAGAAGTTTCGTTTCGGCAGAAGTCAGGCGGGTTTTGAGATCGTCAATTCCTTTTTCCGCCGCGCCAATCCGGTCATAATCGGAAGAAAGCGCGTTCGAAATGAAGCTCAGCTTTTCATTGAGTGAAGCCTGCAGTTCACCGACATCGGACTTGTTTTCCGAAATTTTGAGATCCAGTGTGCTGCTTTCCTCGCCTAAAGCTCGGCTATTGGCTTCGCCCAAAGCCAAGCTTTGGCTGATTTGGCCTTGCTGCTGTTGAATCGCCCGCGCAAGCACGGGAACAAGCCCGATGGTGTTGAGCTGTTTATATCCCGTCGAATCGGTTGTCACCAGCTTCGGGGCAACCTGCTCCACTTCCTGAGCAATGAAGCCAAGACTTTTGGAGACCTTGTCATTTTCATATTTCCAGTTATACTCGACCGGACGCAGAGCCATCAGGGCGTCAAGGCCGTATTCGATGCCATCGATATTTTTCTTGAGACGTTCGTCTGACGAACAGCTAATGGTTCCGCCGGTCGCCAAAGTGCAACCGGTAGTGTTGACATCCGTGAACTTGGCGATGGCTCCGCCGGTGGTGGTCGCCTTCACCTCAAGCCTGGCCGACGGAACCGTCGTCCCGATGCCGACGTTGCCGTTAGTTATTCTCATCACTTCACTATTCCTAACTTGGAATTGGATGGAATCATTACTGCTACGAGGCGAAACAACAATTTTTGACTGATACCCATTGCTAGTCCCTCCCGCCACAGTCAAATCTTGGCTGTCTGAATAATTTCGGACGAGTGCTGAACCATTCCCTGCAGACATTAAATATAATGATTTACCAGTTGGCGCATTTACACTTGCCCCAAGCCACACACTATCCTGACTTCCAGCACTTAACTCAAACAGTCCAGAACCAACCACGTCTAATGGATAACTCGGCCCCGTCGTCCCGATGCCGACGTTGCCGGTTCCTCCTACATACAATACCGGATTGGTATTTGCGGCCGTACCGCCAATTCCCACCGTGCCGGAATCGAAAAGCGTCATTAACTCTCCTGTACTGCCCGTATAACGCATGAAATGAATACCGTCTCCCGCATCATTGTCGGTGTTGCTTATATATGTCCCGCCACTATTGCTCCACAACATTGGTCGACCCGATGCTAATGAATATCCATAAAGTGCATTTGTGCCAATATTCACACTCCCATTAACAGTTAAGGTGTTGAGGGGACTTGTCGTCCCGATGCCGACGTTGCCTGTGGTTTTTTGAATCAATATACCGCGGCCGGAAGTATTATCCGCGTAAAGTTCTATGCCATAACCGCTCAACCCATTGTATTTTATATTATTCGCGGAGTCCAATCCTGCTCCAATTTCTCCTCTGCCGTTACCGACATCAATAGTGCCACTAAAGTTCTCGTTCCCGTAAAAAGTGATGTTGGCGCTATTTGCCGCGGCGAATTGCAAGACTTGCGCTGTCCCATTATAAATATTCCTTGATGAACCTTCAAAACCCAAATCACCGTTTACATCCAAAACCCTTGCCGGACTCGTCGTCCCGATGCCGACGTTGACGCTCTCTTTGATTGCTATTGACTTTGTCCCGTCAACCTGAATGACGTTTGATAACGCAGCCAGCTGCCCGGAAAGACTTGCGATCTGCATCTGC
>Ga0172375_10001086_pt1 | contig 43818 bp, 54 predicted proteins | sample LakKiv1m_FD_114537 | JGI IMG/M metagenome (GOLD analysis project Ga0172375, IMG submission 114537) | Freshwater microbial communities from Kabuno Bay, South-Kivu, Congo - kab_092012_11.1m | ecosystem: Environmental > Aquatic > Freshwater > Lake | place: Democratic Republic of the Congo... | reverse complement strand
TTAATTTTCAAAGAAGCCGAGACGGTTGCTCCGGGTTCGGTTACTAGGTTTATCGGTAGGGGAGAGGTGACGAGATTTAGGCCAGTGTCTACAGCAAGGGCATGTTCAATTGATATTAAAAATAAAAATAAAAATATTAACCACCGCTTCACAAACTCTATTATATACAAAAAACCCGCCCAATAGGCGGGTTTTATTTTTATTCATGTTAGCCTTAAAAGTTTCCCGCACCGACTATCGTCCAGGTATCAGTATAATCAGAACCAGCCGCCTTGGTCGCCAAAATACTTGCTAAAGCTTTAAATAATACCGTATCTCCGGTTGTTTTTCCCGTTCGACTGGCAAATGGTTGATAGATTGTCGAAAAAGTGCCCCCGGTAGTGGTCATGTTTCCCGCATATTCAGTATCAGCTGCCAAAGATCCAGCTCCAGTTCCAGCCGAGACAGAAACGCTCAAGTTATAACAATCAGCACCACCAGTACAAGTGTCTGTTGTTCCATTTACGGTTCCCACAGTTGGGATAGTTTCCCCGGTAGTTGCCGAACTAAGTGCGGCATTCGAAGATTTTATCCACCCCGTCCAACCACGTGCGGCATTCGTTGCCACCGACAAACCGATACCGTAAGTCAAAGACACTGCCGACGCTCCTAAGTCAGTGGTAAAAGCATCAGTATTTCCGGACAAAATAAAAGAAAATGTTGGTGGTACATTAGCAGTAATTACCACCTGATCATCAGAAATGTATCGTGATGTAACTCTGGTCTGGTCTGTCACCGTACTGGATACCAAAGATTGGATCGTATCAGTCGCCGTACCAGCTCCTGGTACAGTCACCCCCACCGCAAAATTAAAGGCGTAAGTTGTCCCAACGGTTAAATCAGTACAGTTCACCACCATACTAGTTCCCGATATGACTGCCGTCGTTCCAATACCGGGCAAAGCAATCGCATTAGCTGGCAAATTTGTTGTTGACACCAAAGTATTACCTGGACCAAACGTCGCCGAACCAAAAATTACTTTTATTTGGGTTTCAGTCGCAACTGTTGTCGGTACAATTGTCACTTGGATAGTCGATCCCGCTCCCGCCTTCATTCTGTCATATCTAACCCTGGCAAAGAGAAAGTTTGCAGCGAGTGTCTCACTTGCAGTTAGAGCAAACAATCCCACAACCATTATCGCCGTCAATATTTTTCTCATTATTTATTTAAATCTATAAATTACTAATATAAATATGCAACATTTCTGACATACTTGTCAAGGGATAGTTTAAAAGTTTGCCGCGGCAATAATAGTTAATGTTTCGGTATAATCAGATGCTGTTGGCACATCATTATCAGATTTTGCTTTAACTAGAAACGATCCTCTGCCCGAAGTTACCGAATTATTTGTTACAAAAAGTTGCCTAATTAACGTATCTGTCACACCGACTATATCCCCACCGGCGTTATACAAAGAGTCAGCAGTCAGTGGACCACCTGACACCTGAGTCACACTGGAGACTCCCACTCCAAAACCATTTGCCGCCACTGCCAAATTTCCACTGATCGCCGGAATTGTATAACCAGCCGAGACACTGTATAAGCCTCCGTTTTGACCATAGACAAAAACACTGCCTCCTGTTGTCGCATTTGTGTCAAGGCTAACCCAAATTTTATCAGTGCTGGTCGTCACCACATTCGGCATTAAGTCCCCAAAACTTACCAAATATGGCGGATCGGTTAACGAATCAGTCGCTGAGACATCAATGTCAAAAGATAAAGTTGGCATAATTGTTGTCGCCGAAGTTCCGGCACCGTAAGCCGATTCTGTGTATTGTTTTTGCATTGATTTTACTTTAACCAGATACGTCGTCCCCACATCCAATCCGACAATATTTACTCCGCTTGGCCCACCCCACAACGTATATGTCTGATAATCAGTCATTGCCAGCGTGCCGCCGACTGTCAAATCACTTTTAATATATTGAGTCGTTGACCAATTATCACGGCTGATCGCCACCGCAAATTTTGTGTCCGGTGGCATTGTCGTCGAATTGTCCAAGGTTAAGTGTAGTTTATTATAATAGCCGCCATCATTTACCAAAGTCGGTGCTTTTGGTACAGCTGATTGTCTAATAAATGCCAATCCTGCGCCCAAATCATAATTAGTACTGCTGATTTTTCCATTACTAAGCTCCCCCATATTTCCCACAATTCCATAGTTAGGTGATGTTCCGCCGCCGCCGCCAGCGTTACCAAATGTAAATCCTTCTAGTTTGTAATTAGTACTCGCAGGTAATACCAAAAAAGAAAATAACACCAACTTTGAAAAAATTTTTCTAATTTTCATTTTGATAGCCACAAATACATTGTTAACCATAATATCAAAAACCAAGGCAACACAGTTGCCGTTCCCATAGTTTGCATATATCCAATTTGCATTATCAATATCAACGTTAACAGTAAAGTAAACGCTAGCTTGCCTATCTTTTCCAAAATGTTTTTTACAATTATTTCTACGGCTTCAATCTGACCAATTGAATTTTCCATCGTAATTTTCAAATCATTAGAACTCAAACCTTCCTCAGTAAAATCTAGCATATCGGTCGATTCATAGCCATTTTTGGTTACAGCTATTTTATATTTACTGGCCTTTTTGAAATCAACTGAAAAATATCCCAAGAGATTAGTCACTGTCTTATTCAGCACTTTATTGTTTTTTCCGTCCATGAGATACACTATTGCCTTATTTATCGGCAGTTTCGTCGTTTCATCAATTACCTTACCCCTTAATTTGTTAGCAATATTATTATCGACTGTTCGGACCATTCGTTGCCATACCAATAACGGTAACATCCACCATTCCAAATTTCTTCCTTTTGCCAGATATGACCAGCCCGCTACCACCATCATTATCAACATAGTCAAATTTAATAGTCTAAAAAACCTTCCCGATTCCAATAAATTTTTAAAATATCCATAAGAAAATGTAGAAACATTATCACCTATAATTCCATAATATTTTATTAGTTCACCTAAAGTAATGGCGGTTTTTTGTAATTTTATTAAGGGGATTTTTTCATCCGCTCCTAAGCCAATTGTAAACTCCACCTTTTCGCTTTGATACCCAATTTCACTAACTTCAAGACTGTATTTACCTTCCGGCAAGCTGACTGCCAGTTGGCCGTTTGGCTGAGTAAAACCCGGGTTACTTATACCCAAAAACTCAGACGGGATTAGTTCATATATTTTCTTTTGGATGTTATAGCGGTAAATTTTAATCTTCGCGTTTTCAATTGGATTAAAAGATTGGTCGACTACCAATATTGGTTCAATAACTCGCAGCTGACCGGTTTTTTCCTCCACTATATTTCCGTTAGTATCTTCAATTCTCAATACGATATCATAATATCCAGGTATAGATGGCGTCGCCAAATGTCCGGTATATCCACCATTTCCGATACCAATCAGGTCGACCGAAGCAGAATTTGGCTCTGCGCCATAAACAGAGTTAATTCCCAATATAGTTGAATTTCGAATCAATATTCTGGCACTTTTTATCAACTCCGGTTTAATCAAATTTACTCTGTATGAATAGTTTTGATTAGGTATCAAAACTATTGAATTAATCGAGCCGCCGTCTTTTGATGGATTTAAAATAATATTATTTGCCATTGAAAAAATTATTGAATTTTTATCAATCTCAGGCTCCATTGATTTAACGGCAGTTCTAAACGTATAAATTTCAGACTTAATATATTCACCACTGCTAGTTTTTACATCGACTCTAAAAAAATAATCTTTACCAGGTGTCAGTCCCTCCAACAACAGCCAATCACTCGCCAATTGGTTTACTGAAGTTATAGAATTAATCAAACTATCAGATTTATCACCATATACAATTTTTATATATTGAGGTGCTACATTATTATCGATTGCCACTTTTATTCCCGAATCTGTTAACGTTACGATATCTATTTTGTTAATCTGCGGTATCAAAACTGTCGTCGGAGCTGCCTGTCCGGTTGACTGTGCCGGTGTCGAGGTGGCAGTTGCCCCTCCGGTTGACTGTGACGATGTCGGTGTCGATGTTGGCGTCAAAGTCGGAGTTGATGTCGGCACTACCGTTGGCTTATATGTTTGATTCAATACCGAGTCCACCGTTACTACATTTGCCCCATGAAGATATCCAGACACATCAAAATTAACGTTACTTGCCCCAGTATAGTTACTATTAACTTTCAATTGAAAACTGACTGACTTGTTGATTGTATTTGCCGGAAATGAACTAATTGTCCAAGTAATTTTTCGATTGACGATATCAACTACCGGCTCAATTCCACCATATGCCGTGCTGCCGCTGCCTATTACAAAATCGACAACATCCACACTCGGCACCACCGATCCGCTAACAGTTCCTCGACTCCACTCGGCCGAAATTATCAATGGCTTGGTTGAATTCAAAAGATAAGAGCCATAATCTACTTGATAAGTTATTACCTCGTTTTCTGCCAACAAACCCGTCTTATCAGCGCTAATTGTCAATTGAAAATCAGTTGCCAAGGCACCCACTTTTCCCGTCACCACCACTTGATCATTTGCAAAAGTGATCACATTTATTTTCATCGAATCAGCATTTGTGGCTACGGTCCATGTATTATCCCTAACATTCGGGTTATTTCCAATACCTGATGTTATATAAAACCCATATTCCACTCCGGCAGTCAGGTCACCAATTGTAAAATTTATATTTTGTCCGCTGCCCATTCCGTTACTTAAAGAAGGCATGGGTGTCACGCCATTTGGTAGCCCAGAGGTAATTACTGTGACATTACTATTTACGCTCCAACCACTATTCAAAATAATTTGTAAATTATTTTCCACTGTCCCAGTATTTGTTTTCACCAACACCAAAACCGGTAGGGGAGACACTCCGCTTTGAGTTCGATCTAATCTCACCGCTGCCCCCAATTCAGCCGCCCGTATCGGCATCGCCAATCCCAGCATCAAAATCAACCACAAAATATACAGTCTCATCAATACTATAATATAGTGTCTATGCCCAAAAGCCAACCTACTGCTATCTCCGAAACTCTTTTCAAACTTCAAGACAAATTAGTCAAACGCAAAAAATATGTCAAAAATGAATTTCAGGCATACGGGCTAGAATTGGCCGAAGAACTGGAAGATTGGCAAAACCGTTCACTTTATATTCGTTTGGCCAAAACAGTCGATAGAAAAATATTAGAAACTGCCCGCTATTTTGTTAAAGATCACAATCCCCATCAGATCAAAACACCATATAAATTATTTATGTGGAAACTCAAAGAACTCAAAAAACTGGAAATATAAGGTATAATATATACGCATGTCCAAACTCAAATATTTACTTATATTTCTGGCATTATTTTTAGGGGTTATTTTACTACTTCCCCAAACTAAGGCCGCTTCTACCACTACTCTAAAATACAATTCCAAAAAAGATACTCTTTATACGCCCAAACTCGACACCATCAAAGACACTCTTACCTTAGCCGGCTCTATTTCTACCGATCAAGTTGCCTCTGTCAAATTTCAAAATTCCGGCAAATTAGTTTGGGTCGGAGTCAAGGTAGGGGATCGGGTCAAAAAAGGTCAAGCTTTGGCTAGTCTTGATAGAGCCGAGTTACGCAAAAATTTAGCCACTCAATTCAATAACTATCGCACCTCGCTTTCAAATTTTAATGATACCCAAGAGACATATAAGAAGACAAAAGAAAATCTATTAGTTACCGATACCATCCAACGAATTCTCGATCGAACTCAATATTCTCTTGATAATTCAGTCATAAACTATGAACTAACCGACATGGCCATCAAAGAAGCCACTATCTATAGTCCAATCGAAGGTGTTGTGGTAAATGTCGACCAGCCTTTTGCCGGTACCAACATCACTCCGGCCACGGCTACTTTTACTATCATCAATCCCAATAATTTATATTTCAAGTCAGAAATCGATCAGGAAGCAGTCATCAAAGTTCATTTAAATCAACCGGTCGCACTCAAACTTGATAGTTTTCCCGACAAAGAAATTGCCTCGAAAACTACTTATATCGCTTTTACCCCAGTTTCCGGCCAATCTTCGACTGTCTATGAAATTAGATTCGAATTGCCTTTAGTCAACAACGACTTAATTTATCGTGTTGGTATGGACGGTGATTCCAGCATAGTCCTCAATTCGGCAGACAATGTTTTGACTATTCCGACTGATGCCGTCAATGACGACAACGGCCAACGCTATGTCTATCTCAAATCAGGTAACGAATTAGTTAGAAAAAATATTAAAACCGGCATCGAGAACGACACTACCACTCAAGTTACAGAAGGACTCACCCAAAATGACCAAGTCGCCGTCATCCAAAAATAAGCCGGGCAAGGTTGTTCTGGAACTACGTAATGTAGTCAAAACTTACACTTCCGGCAACACTACTTTTAATGCCCTTGACGGAGTCTCTCTTCAAATCAGAGAAGGTGAATTTGTCTCGATTACTGGTCCTTCTGGTTCCGGCAAATCAACTTTAATGCACATTATTGGACTTTTGGACAATCCCACATCAGGTGAAGTCTTGCTCCAAGACAGAAACATTTCTCGTCTCAAAGAGACTCAAATGGCTCAAATCAGAAATGTTACTCTCGGTTTCGTTTTTCAACAATTTAACCTATTAGCCAAAACTTCGGCACTCGAAAATGTTCAATTACCCTTAATTTATTCCGATATCGCCCGTGCCAAACACGATTCCCTGGGCATCGAGATGCTCACCAAAGTCGGTCTGGAATCAAAATTAAAAAATACTCCGGCACAATTGTCAGGTGGCCAACAACAAAGAGTTGCCATTGCTCGGGCATTAATCAATGATCCCAAAATTATTTTAGCCGACGAACCGACAGGCAACTTGGATTCCAAATCAGGTAAAGATGTCATGGAATTGTTTCACCATCTCAATGAAGTCGAAGGCCGGACCATTGTTTTAGTCACCCACGATATGGATCTGGCTCGTCAAGCCAACCGCATTATTATTATCAAAGACGGCAAAGTCACTACTCAAAATGTTTAAGTTAAAACCACCTTTATCAGTTTTGATCAAATCCAGCATTCGCTCGATTCTAAAAAATAAAGGTCGAACCATATTAACATCTTTAGGAATAATTATTGGCGTTACCTCAGTCATTTTATTAACCTCTATCGGTAATGGCCTCAAAATATATATTAGCCAACAATTTGAAAGTCTAGGCGCCAACACTATTTTTGTGGCGCCGGGTAAATTATTTAATGACAAAGGCGGTTTTAACAACCAAGGAGGTGCCAATCGATTTATTTCTACCAGTTTTAGTTTAACTGACGTTACTGATTTAAAACGAGGTGCTCGGGGGACGACAGTTGTCCCGGTTTCTGTCGCCACCGTCGAAATAAAATCAAATAAAACTACCAAATCCGATGTTTCCATAGTTGGTTCAAATTATCAGTACGGTGTCAGCGCCAATTATTTACCCAGTGCCGGCAACGGACGTTGGTTTTCCAAAGAAGAAGAGGACAAAAAAGCTGATGTGGTCATTTTAGGCAGTGCTATAGCCACTGATTTATTTCCCAACAGTTCGGCCTTGGGTAAAAGAATAATCGTCAAAAGTAAAAATATGAAAGTAATCGGAGTCTTGGACAAAAAAGGTGCTAGTTTTGGCGGTCCCGATGTCGATCAATACATCTTTACTCCCATTGGCAATGTTTTTGAATTCAACGGCAATCAAAAAATTAATCAAATGCTTATCAAAACTTCCTCCAAAGATCAGGTCGCCGAAACCAAAGCCACCGTTAACAAAATAATGCTCAAAAAATTCGACAAAGACGCCTTTACTGTTTTTGATAGTAGCCAATTGTTATCGAGTATTAATTCAATTATTGGTACACTCACAATTGGTTTAGCCGGAATTGCGGCCATTTCTTTAGTAGTTGGCGGTATTGGCATTATGAATATAATGCTCGTTACCGTTTCAGAACGAACCAAAGAAGTTGGTCTTCGCAAAGCAATCGGCGCCTATCCCCGAGCTATTTTAATTCAGTTTTTAATTGAAGCAATGATTTTGTCATCCATTGGTGGATTTATCGGTATCGCTCTCGGCTGGCTCGGATCGTTGGCCATCAACAAATTTTTTCCGGCTCAAGTTACCTTTAGTTCAGTTCTGGTTGCCTTTGGAGTCTCCGCCATAGTTGGCATCATTTTTGGTGTCGCTCCCGCCTCCAAAGCCAGTAAGCTTTCTCCTATTGAAGCGCTAAGATACGAATAAATATCTGATAGAATTAATTAGTGAAATCAGAATTACAAAAGCACTTAACACCACTTTTGGCCATATTTATCGTTGTCTCTATCTTTTGGTTGTTTCAAAAGGCCGTCTGGTATCACTATATTTTTCTTTTTTTTGGTTTTTTCTGGGGAGCCTTTTTTTTGGATTTAGATCATCTCATTTACTGGCTTTACATGAATCCCAACACCGAAGAAAGCCGCTTAGCCAAAATCGCTATTTTCAAATACGATGTCAATTCGGTAATCAAACTTTTTGAATCCACTCACAAAAATCATACTAATTTAATTTTTCATCATTTTTTCTTTCAGGTAGTTTTAGCCCTTATTTCTTTATTCGTCTTTACCAGCAGCAGCAGTCCTTTTGCTATGGCTTTTTTATTAGCTTTAAATATTCATTTATTAGTTGACGAGATTGATGATTATCGCCACGACAAATCCCATCTTCAGGATTGGTTATTTGCCCGCGAATCAAAACAATTGCCGCTCGATTCTCTCAATAAATACATTGGTATCTTTCTATTTCTTTCTTCTATTTTTACCATCCTTCTTTTACGATCAGCCAAATGAGCCAACTATCCGCCACTACTTTTGCTGAGGCCCGTAAATATCTCAACCCCGCTCAAGACAGTTTGACTACCGATGTTGAAAATATTCTCAATCGTCTCAACAGCTACAACGATATTAGTGATTATTCGTTCATCGTCGCGCCGATTTCCAAAGCCTACGAAGGTTACCTTAAAGATTTTTTTCTAAAACTTCACGTTATCGACCAATTTAGTTACGAAAGCGACAGATTTAGAGTAGGCAAAACTCTCAACCCATCCCTGCGTTACAAACGGTTCTCCATTTTTCAAAAATTGGCTGATTTAGATGAAACAGGCGAAGAACTGGCAGAAACATTGTGGAATGCCTGGAAGCATGGCCGCAATGAAATTTTTCATTATTTTCCCGGCACCATCAAAAACATTAGTCGTGAGGAAGCTGAGCAACGAATAGATTTGGTTCTAAATGCCATCATTAGGTCAGGACAGTTTGCCAAGGCTAATTCCAAAAACATCAATCTGTTATAATGAAAAATATGAAGAAAAAAGTTGTCAAAGTCGATGAAGACAAATGTATTGGTTGTAACACTTGCCCTCTTGTCGATCCCGATACTTTTGAAATGAACAACGACACCTACAAAGCAATTGTTAAACCCACCGCACCTCCGGCCACCGACAAAACCGAAATGGCCATGACTTCATGTCCGGTTGGAGCTATTAGTATTACCGAAGAAGATGTCTAATTCCAAACTAATTTTTCTGGTTCTAATTATTTCCCTAATCGCTTTTTCAGTAGGTAATTCGATTGCCAAAAAACAGCCGGTTTCTACCGGTCCCCAAATTAACACCAGCCAAGCCGTTACTTTCTCTGCCAACAAATCCAACATCCCCGAATTGAAATTTTTTGTCATGAGCTTTTGTCCTTACGGCAACCAGATGGAAGATGTTCTTCGGCCGGTTTTTGATTTACTCGGCGATAAAGTTAACATAACTCCACACTATATCTTTGAAAAAATTTCCGACTTGCCAGCATATTGCAAAAGCCGTTCCGGTGATATTGGCCAATGTGCTGCCTATGTCCAAAACAAATATTTTCCAAATATAACTGAATGTCAGAAAATAATTAGCAAAAGTATGGCTGATTGCACCAACGAAAAATCATATCTCAAGTCCAGTTCCGGTACTCTCTATTCTTCTTTGCACGGTCGACAGGAAGGCAATCAAGATGTTCGTGAGATTTGCGCCTGGAATCAAGTCGGAGACAACAAAAAAGCCTGGTGGGATTTTGTTGGACTTGTCAACAAAAATTGCTCGTCAACTACCGCCGATACCTGTTGGGAAGAACAGGGTAAAACCGCCGGTTTAGATACCAACAAAATTACCGAATGTTTCAATCAACAAGCTTTTGAACTAATCGAAAAAGAAGTCGCCATAGCTAACCAATACAAAGTTTCCGGCTCTCCGACGGTATTTATCAATGATGTTCTTTTTCCTCCTGAGTCATCCTATACTCAAGACGGCAAAGGTGTCCTAATGTTAGGTAAAAAAACAGCTACTCAAGACAAATATCGTACCCCAAATGTCATCAAAGAAGCCCTTTGTATTTCCATGAAAAAATCTAGCAAAGAATGTAATACCCTTCTGCCAGAATTAACCGGCGCTGTTCCCGCCGCCGGCGGCTGTGGAAATTAGTACGTTATGAAACTTAATTCTCGTCAACTTCGTAAAAGTAGAGTAAGTGATTCACATCAAAAACAAAAACAAATTAAACGCAATCCAATAGTTTTAGTTTTGGACAATGTCTTAGATACCTACAATATTGGTTCATTTTTTCGCCTCGCCGACGCCATCGGCGCCCAAAAAATCTATTTATGCGGACCGGTGGTCACTCCACCCAATTTAAAAATTCACCGAGCTTCTATCGGCACTTGGAAATGGATCCCTTGGGAGCAATGTAGTTCAACAGTTGAGTGTCTTACCAAATTAAAACAAGACGGTTATCAAATAGTTGCCTGTGAACAGAAGCCAAACAGTATAATTTACACCAAAGCCAAGTACAAATTTCCACTTTGCATCGTTGCCGGCTCAGAAAATCTCGGGGTAGGGGATGAAGTCCTCAAAATTTGCCATCAGATCATAGAAATTCCCATGTACGGCATCAACATTTCTCTTAACGTTTTAGTGGCAACTTCCATCATAGTTTATAATGCTCTCAGTAAGCTAAAATAGGCTACAAGTAGCCTATTATTTACCCTATCCTTCCATATATTTTGCCTATTGTAAAGCTATTTAATGCTGATACAATTAGTTTATCTCAATAATTAGGGATTATATATGGCTGATACTCAAAAATACACTGGCGAACAAATTGTCGTTCTTGAAGGTCTCGAGCCGGTGCGCAAACGTCCCGCCATGTATATTGGCTCAACTGACATTAGGGGACTGCACCACTGTTTAACCGAAATTGTTGACAACTGTATTGATGAAGCTTTGGCCGGTTTTGCCAAAAATATTTGGATAATAATTCACCCTGATAATTCCGCTACCGTTGCCGACGATGGTCGGGGCATTCCTGTCGACATCATGCCCAAATATAAGAAACCGGCATTAGAAGTCATTATGACCACTCTCCATTCTGGAGGCAAATTTGAAGGTGCCGCCTACAAAGTTTCCGGCGGTCTTCACGGAGTCGGTGCCGCCTGTGTTAACGCCTTATCTCAACTTTACCAAGTTGAAGTCCGTCGAGACGACAAAACTTATTTTATGGAATTCAGCAGGGGAGTCGTCAAAACCAAACTAACTACTATACCAGAGACCAAAATTGCCAAATTAAACCACATCCTTCCCCCCAATATCACTGGCACTACCGTCACTTTCTATCCCGATCCCGAAATTTTTAAAGAAACTATCGAGCTCGATTCCAAAGTTATTATCAAATCAATCAAAGATAGAGCCTATCTTACCTCCAAAATATATTTTCATTATTTCGACGAGAGAACCCATCTCGAACGTCATTATTATTTTGAAGGCGGTATATTGTCTTTACTTCGAGAAATCAATAAAAGCAAAACTGTCATTCATGAACCAATTTATCTCCATCGTGAAGCTGAAGGAGTTGATGTCGAAGTAGCCATTCAATACAATGATACTTTCCAAGAAAATACTCCCTCTTTTGTCAATATCATCAACACCCACGAGGGTGGTACTCACTTAACAGGTTTCAAAATCGCCCTAACTAAGGTCATCAAAGATTACGCCGATCGCAAAGAAATGATTAAAGCCAAAGATGATGCTATTACTTCCGATGACGTGCGCGAAGGGTTAACTGCTATTATTTCCCTAAAAATGGGTAGTAAAGATCTTCAATTTGAAGGTCAGACCAAAGGCAAATTAGGCAATTCCGAAGTTCAGCCAATTGTCACCAAAATAGTTCGAGAAGAGCTGGATATGTATTTTGAAGAACATCCTGATGTTGCCAAGACCATTGTTGGCAAATCGATTTTGGCGATTCAAATTCGCAAAGCCGCTCGTGCCGCCAAAGATGCCATTATGCGCAAGGGTGCCTTCGATTCAATGGGATTACCCGGTAAATTAGCCGACTGTCAAAGTAAAAAACCTGAAGAATGCGAAATATATATTGTCGAAGGCGACTCCGCCGGAGGCAGTGCCAAACAGGGGAGAGATCGCAAATTTCAAGCCATCCTTCCCCTTTGGGGTAAAGCTCTCAACACCGAGGGGATGCGGCTTGACAAAATCGTCGGTTCGGACAAACTAAAAGATTTGATAATTGCCTTAGGTTCGGGTATTGGTGAGACTTTTGATTTAGCCAAACTCCGCTATCACCGGATAATTCTAATGGCCGATGCTGACGTCGATGGTGCTCATATTTCTACTCTGCTATTAACATTTATCTTTCGACATTTACCGGGAATTATCGAGCAAGGTTATGTTTATTTAGCCATGCCTCCACTTTTTAGAATCAAGCAGGGCAAAGATATCAAATACGTTTATACCGAGGAAGATAAAGAGAATTATCTTAAAAAAATAGATACCAGCAAAGCTTTTGATATTCAACGCTACAAGGGTTTGGGAGAAATGAACCCCCAACAGTTGTGGGATACCACTATGAATCCCGAGTCTCGTCTTCTCAAAAAAATCAATATTGCCGATGCCATCAAGGCCGACGAAATTTTCCGAATTTTAATGAGTGAAGATGTTCCTCCCCGCAAAAAATTTATTACCACCCACGCCCATTTAGCAACGTTAGACATCTAAACTATGCCCAAAGACACAACCAATAACACCCTAGTCAAAAACGATACCCCCCTTGTCAACAATGTCGGCCAAATTCTAAACGTCGACATCGTCCCCGAGATGGAGAAGTCATATTTGGACTATGCCATGTCTGTCATTGTCTCTCGGGCTTTACCGGATGTCAGAGACGGTCTTAAACCGGTCCACCGCCGGATTATTTACGCCATGAACCAAATGGGGCTCACCGTTACTGGCAAAAATGTCAAATCAGCCGCTGTCGTTGGTGACGTCATGAAGTCGTATCATCCCCACGGTGATAGTTCAATCTACGGCGCCCTTGTCCGCATGGCTCAGGATTTTTCTATGCGTTATCTTTTAGTCCAAGGACAGGGAAATTTTGGAAGTATCGATGGTGATCCACCAGCTGCCATGCGTTATACCGAAGTCCGTATGGCCAAGATGACTCCGGAAATGATTGCCGATATCAACAAAGACACAGTCGAGATGGTCGATAACTACGATGCTTCCACCAAAGAACCATCTGTTCTTCCTGTTCGGATTCCCAATTTACTTTTAAACGGCACTGACGGCATCGCCGTTGGTATGGCTACCCGCATTCCGCCGCACAATTTAAAAGAATTGTGTCAGGCTATTGATCATATACTCGCCAATTGTCATCTTGAAAAAACTGAAGCTCCTCTCGACATCAAACCCCTAAATTTAAAACCAGTTACTACCATCGACAAAGTCTTAGAGCCTGTTTACGAGTTAGGCAAAATATCCTTTAATTTTGAGACCGCCGCCACTATTGAAGAGCTGGCCAAATTTGTCCAAGGTCCGGATTTTCCTACGGCTGGCGAAATTTTTGGCAAAACCGGCATTAACGAAATGTATGCCACAGGCCGAGGCAAATTTAGCGTTCGCGGCAAGACCAGTATTGAAGAAACAAAATCTGGCAAAATCCGCATTATTATTACTGAGTTACCCTATCAAGTCAACAAATCAGATTTTGTTGTCAAAATTGCCGACTTAGTCCGCGACAAAAAAATTATTGGTATATCCGATCTTCGCGACGAATCAGACCGCCATGGTATCCGGGTGGTTGTCGAAATTAGGAAAACTGGCAAGCCCAAATCCATTCTAAACAAATTGTTTAAATACACCCAGCTCCAATCATCATATTCCGCCAACATGTTGGCATTAGTCAACGGTGTACCTCAAACCCTCAATTTACGCCAAATGTTATTACTCTTTTTACGTCACCGTGAACAAATTATTCGCCGTCGCAGTTTGTTCGATCTTAAGACTGCGTATATGCGTTCTCACATTCTCGAAGGTCTCAAGATAGCGCTCGACATGATTGATGAAATCATCAAAACTATTCGAGCCAGTAAAAACAGCGATGATGCTCGAGAAAATCTCATCACAAAGTTTAAATTTACCGATCTTCAGGCCAACGCTATTCTGGAAATGCAATTACGCCGTTTAGCCGCCCTTGAACGTCAAAAAATCGAAGACGAGTACGACGACGTTCAAAAAACCATCCATGAATTAACCAATATTATTACTGTTCCTGATTCGATGATCAAAGTGTTGCAATCGGAAAACAGCGAAATATCCGAAAAATATACTGATCCTCGTCGGACCAAAATATATGTTCGCGGTTTAGAAGAATTTAGTGAAGAAGATTTAATCCCGAACGAACCCACCCTTGTTACCATTACTAAGACCGGCTACATCAAACGAGTTGCCAAAGAAACATATCGTCTCCAAAAACGCGGTGGTGTCGGTGTCTCCGGCATGAACACCAAAACTGAAGACGAAGTTGAAAATATGTTATTCGTCAACACCCATGACGACCTTCTATATTTCACCAATAAAGGTCGTGTTTTCAAGACAAAAGTTTGGGATGTTCCCGAAAGTTCCCGTCAATCAAAAGGTCAAGCAGTAATAAACCTTATTAACATTATTCAAGGCGAATCTATCCAGGCAGTTTTACCCCTCAGCAAAGATTCTTCTGCCAAGTATATTCTTTTAGCCACCAAAAACGGCGTAGTCAAAAAATCATCACTCGATAAATTCCAAAATATCCGCCAAACCGGACTTACTGCCATAAAATTAGACGTCAAAGATGAGCTAATTTGGGCTCGACACACGACTGGCAACGATCAAGTATTTTTAGTAACTCACAACGGCAAATGTATTCGCTTCAACGAAGCAGACACCAGGCCTATGGGTCGACACACCCGCGGAGTTCGTGGTATTACCCTTAAAGAGGCTGATTATTTGGTCAGCCTTGATATTGTTCCTCAAACTTTAGTCGCCACTACCAAAGAAAAAAACAGCGACTTCTTCCGCCATTTATTAGTTGTCACCGAAAACGGTGTTGGCAAACGTAGCAATGTTTACCTTTATCCTCTTCAAAAACGAGGCGGCATTGGTGTCAAAGTTGCCGCTCTTACAGCCAAAACCGGCAAAATCGCCGCCGCTCAAGTCGTCTCCGAAGAAGCCGAACAGGTAATATTTGTCTCCAAAAAAGCTATCACTATCAACTTACCCATCAAAAATATTCCCACTTTAAGTCGCAACACCAAAGGCGTGATTCTAATGCGATTTAAAACAGGGGAGGACAAGGTCAACGCTATGACAGTTATCGATAAAGCACCGACGATAGGTACTCAGGAAACCGCTAAATAATTATAGGATAAGATAGGGGAGTGGATATAAGTGATATTATAGGATAATACTTATAAGATAAGTAGATTTGGCAAACAAAATGTTATTCTGCTAGCCAGGTTCAAATTTTTACTTTAGTCCTAATATACGGCAAAAGTGATAACAAATGAAATAGGGGATTGGCCAAAATCTAATTTTACCCAATATACCTTAAAATACGCCAACTATAGGACGTAGCCGATACACACACTATCGATTACCTTTATGAAATTTATCATGAACTTCACGCAAACGAGCATCAGTCACATGAGTGTATATTTGAGTCGTCGCAATATTTTTATGACCCAACATTTCTTGAACCGATCTAAGATCAGCACCGCTTCGTAGCATATCAGTTGCCATCGAATGACGTAAAGTATGGGGTGTAGCCAACACCGGCAATTTGGCTAATTTTACGTAATGTTTTACTAGTCGCTGGATTGATCTAGCTGACAATCTCATTTGTTCATCAGTGCTGCTTATTTCATTTTTGCCACCAGTACGGATAAACAATGGCTTGTGATTGTCGGTTCTGCTCCTAAAATATCTCGCCAAAAACTCAGTCGCTTGCTTGGAGACAAATACCACTCTGGCTTTCCCGCCTTTGCCCACCACTCCAAATTCTCGAGTTTTTAGATTTACTTGGTCTTTATTTAAACTTACCAGTTCTGATACCCGCAATCCGGTTGAAAATAAAAGTTCCAATATTGCCTTGTCTCTTAATCCATTTTTTTGCGACAATGTTGGTTGATTTAACAATCTATTTATTTGATCCTCATCCAAAAATTTCAAAGAATGTTCCTTATTTTTGGGAACATCTAATTTTTCGGGTGCCAGACAAGCGATATCGTTTTTAACACACCATTTCAAAAACGACCGGACTGCAATCACATAATATCCCTGTGTTACCACCTTCATTTCACCATTAGTCCCAAGGCGTCTTGCCAAAAATAATCTAAAGCTACGAATATTATCAGCCGTCAAATCGCTCACCATTGGCACTTCAATTTTCTTATCATCAATCAGGTAGTCGAGCAAAACATCAAGATAGTGCGAATAGTTGCGGATCGTCAACCTTGAACAATTTCTCTCCACCTCAAGATGCTCTAGAAATTTTCTGATATAGACCGTTAAAGTATCAGCCATTTACTATATTATCATTTCTAGAGGCTCTGGCGACGTCTGTATCTATTTTAACCGTATTTTAGGCATATTTCAAACACTACTCTAAATATTTTTGTAAAGGGGAGTCAAGTAACCATATTTGTACCTAGTCAACAAACCGACAGGCAATCCATCAACTAGAGGATTATTGGTATTTTTATTTAAGTATTATTAAGTAATTTTAGTTTTAATTTATTAATTAGAAGTTTGTAATTTGAAGTTTGTAATTTGTAATTATCCTGTCTCCCCTTCACTCTCTGTCATTATATGTCGCAAAAGATACATTGTGCGACATATCATAATCCTACCCCACCTGGCAGAGGAGTAGATCGAATAAACAAGTAGTTCACCGCCACATTAAGGTTCAATTAAAATAATAATATTAATAAATTGATATTAGTTTGCTCTCCACTCTTCTCTTTACCACCACTCTCGCCGTATTCGTTTTGATACATTCCCTAATTTATGACTTATCCACACAGACTATATCATTGTGTATCACCTACCCTATAATATTATAGGATTTAATTCGTGAAAATTATAGGATATACTGTGAAAATCTGCCCTCTCCTCCCCTGTCCCCGACCTATCACAAAATTTTTTTTCTGCCAAATATATTTACTATCTCCATTTCGTCATTACCGCCATTGCCAAGATAACCGCCACAGCCACATAAACAAACATCAACCAAACTGATTTGAACAATCGATCTCTTATCTCAGCCTGAATCAGATTGCATACTATATATATAAACGACACCAGGTACAAAGAACCTTTAAATATCCCCGTTGGCCAAAAGGAAAGTATTGCCGCCATTTCCCCCATCATCAAAGCCGGCACGACTGTATAAGCCCAAATATTTTTATCTGCTCCATCGTCAGGCAATTCTATGGCCACTGACCAAAATTGATAAAGGAACAATAAAAGTGATATCAAAAATGCTCCCAACCCATTTTCCAAAAATCCCAAACTATATGAAAACAGAGTGTCAAACATAAAGAAAGCCGACAGCAACAAGATAATTAATGACACCGTATATGCCGCTCGATATAATGGTACAGTTTTGTACCCAATAGCCACCAAAAACACGTTTTCCACCAAGAAAAGAGTATACAAAGTTATTCCAAAAAATAAGCTCATTGATATCGCCCACCACAAATCATATGGCAAAAAAGCGGCAAACATTCCAAACCCGATAAAAAAACATACCGGCAACAATACCGACATCAATCTGACATACAAACTTTTTTCAAAAATTATCGACAATCCAAACCAAAAACAAAATACCGTCAGTACTACCCCCACCATCAAACCAAAATACCTTGATTCATACGGCAAAGAGATGAATAAAAGAAATCCCAAAGCCGAAAATAACGAAGCCACAAAATATTTGAATCGTTTATTCATAATAATCAAAACCTGCAAAAACAGCTACCACATCATCATTTTCTTCTAATTCCTCAATCATTTCTAGTAGGGTGGTCAATTCAGTTTCATTTTTTAATACAATCGGATTCTTTGGCTTCATGATAATTTTTGACTCCATCACCTCTATCCCCAGCTCTTCCCCTTTTTTAGTTAGATTACTTAAATTAGCAACCTCGGTATAAATAAATTTGTCATCAAAATCAGTTGCCCCGGCGTCAATCAAGGTTAATTCATGTTCTTCCGATAAATTGGCCGTTTCAATTTCACCCACTCGGTCAAACATATACGCCACACTACCCTCTTCACCCAAATTTCCGCCACTATTTTTAAAAATCAACCTAACTTCGCCCAATATTCTGTTTTTATTATCACTTTGGACCTCGACCATTATTGGTATTCCATTTGGACCATATCCTTCAAACATATAATTCTGCAAATTAGCTTTTCTTGACTCAAATTTTTCGATCAACCGTTCAATGTTTTCTTTGGGCATATTGACTTCCCTGGCTTTATCAATCGCCGCTTTAACATTGCCTCCGCTACGAAGAGCCGTCAATATGTTTTTAGAAAATTTGGTAAATGCTTCGCTTCGTTTCTTGTCCTGCGCCCCTTTTCGATTTTTTATATTCGCCCATTTAGAATGTCCCGACATTATTAATTTTTAATTTTTAATTTGAATGTAGCTTTGATAGTTTAACATTTGCGCAAAACTATCTCCAAAGTAAAGCTCAACCTCCATTTCCCCTAACTTATCGTTTTGACTATTTTCACATTCTGGAAATCTATTTTTTAACATCTCAAAACCATAGCTGCTGGCCGCTTTTGTACCAAAAACAATCTTGCATTTGGCAATAGAATCCGGATAATTATCTATTCCCACTACAGTTAGACCACTCCACTGCAAATTACGAGCTATAAACGATGCCATTCCACTCAAACCGCTGGCGTTAAAAATCGAAATTCGCAAATCCTCTCTTAACAATCGATTGTCAGCAAAATCACGCGATGCGACTTTACCCATATATACTGTTAAATCATCAATATTTTGATTGTATTCTTCTTCCTTTACCATCATCTGGCCGCTAGTTATCCAAAATCCAAGATAATTCAACCATCCCCATTTTTGACACACCTGCCAATTGAAAAACAAATTAGCATTTTGATTAGTCAATACAACATCCGGCACAAAACCAAAATTATAAAACAGCACTTCAGACAACAATTCTGGCTTATTCTCCTGGCCGAGCAGCTTGGCAATTTTTCCGGCGTTGTACCACCCCATGCCTCTTGGTATCCACACCGGCACTTCACTGCCGACTTGTAAAGTATTGATCATATTTCTATCTTTCGAAATTGATTTGATCACTATCCCGTTTTGAGACACGATTCCTACCCTAAAATCATTATTCGTCAACCTAAGTTTTTCTCTATAAACGCAACCAAATATTATCAGTATTACCCCCACAATTACCAAAATATATATTTTATTTTTGGTCATTTGCAGTCAATATGTTTTTTAATTCAAGCGGCATTTCTGATTTGAAAATTTGGTTGTTAATTTTCAAAAAATAGGCGTGCAAAAACGGTCTATTTAATTCGCCAACTGGCGAACCGCCGTATATTTTATCGCCGAGTAGTGGCCAGCCCATATAACTAAAATGTACTCTAATTTGATGAGTTCTACCGGTTTTCAAATTAACATCGACGAGTGTATATTTTTTTCCATTTATCACCAATTTTTTGATTACCTCAAATTCAGTTTCGGCCATCTTACCGTCCTCATCAACTTTAAATCGGCCGAATGAATATCTTGACCTGTTTATCGGCATTTTTATATTCCCACTTCGGGGCAAATCCCCTCCCGCAATCGCATAATAATGTTTTATTACCTGTCTTGTTTTAAACTGGTTCTTTAATTGTTTTAAACTTTCTTCAGTTTTAGCAACTACTAATATACCCGAAGTCCCCTTGTCGAGGCGATGGACGATCCCCCCTCTTGGTAATTTATTCGGATAATGTTTTTGTATCCAATCTTCCACATAGTACTGATCACTATTCTCTGTTAACTGATCACTTTCTCTCGTCGTTACCATTCCGGCTGGTTTATTCAACACCAACATTACTTCATCTTCGAATAAAATTTCCATATAAGTAAAATTACCCCTACAAATATTAACCAATCATTGAGATTATTATATAACGGAATCATTGGAATTTTCCAATAATCATTTACATGTCCGAATCGAATTCTTTCACATAAATTCAAGCCACCCCCAATTACAATAAACCACCATGGCCATTCTTTAGTTTTAATTGCCCAATAAATTAAGGTCAACAGCAATATCCCGCTTAATATTTCTATGGCCGGTATCGGAATTCCAAAACTAATCCCTCTATTTTCGATCATGTTTATTCGTCTTCTCTGGCACAAGAGATACAAACCGTAATTTCCGGTTTTACCGCCAATCTGTCCGTATCAATCATTTTACCGCATCTTTCACAAATTCCATATTTACCAATTTTAATCATCGTCAAAGCTTTTCTCAATTGAATCAATTGTTTTTTTACAAAACTAGCTTTCACCTCAGCTTCAAAATGGCCAATTTGTTCATCAGCATCTTCTTCATTTGAATTATGAATCGATCTGTCCTCATCCGTAATTGGGTCATTTTTTTTAATTGTTTTTTCCGCTTTTTTCCACTTAATTATTTCTCTTTCCAAAAATCTTTTGATTGGACTAAGCAAATTTTTGGGGATAGTCGTTGTCATTATTTATTCCTTCTAAAATTAAAAATATTATTAAACACTTCTCCAAGCATAAACAATCCGCTTCCGGAAAGCAAACTTATGCTCAGGTAGAAAATTACTAAATTCAACCTATCTTTATAAGTTAATGCAATTAACGTCATCACTAATGAGGTTACGAAAACTACAAAAAAGAATACAAAACCTTTTTTACCCGAAGAATACCAAACAAACGAACGGTACTTTGTCGCTATGAAATTAGCCAAGACTACTCCCCCCATCATCACCAGCATCTGCGACAACATTCTCCAGTCTTGAATATTTTTTGTATAATCCGCCAACCAAAAACAAGTCAAAAGCAGACAAACATTTGAAGTAATGTCTTCAAAAAAAGCCCATATCTTCCAGTCATTATACCTACAAGCCCACCAGCTAATCAAAAACAGACAGACAATTCCGCCAATATAGTTGAAGCCAGAAATTGAAAAAAATGTAACCCAGTCAATAATATTTTCGTTAAACACTCCCCAATGAACAATTCCATAGATTATTCTCCCGCCCAGCACCATTCCCAGCATCGCCAGCCACGAATAAGATACTAGTTTTTTCTCATCATAATCTTCCCTTAAATTCCGCCAGGTTAAGTACAGAAACAACACTACTCCAATAAATTTTATTATTGCCACCAACATGGTGCCGAATGAGGGAATCGAACCCCCATGACATTGCTGCCACACGATTTTGAGTCGTGCGCGTCTACCAATTCCGCCAATTCGGCAAAAATAACTCTCCTATTATAGCTTATCTTACCTTCAATTCCTTAGCCAATTTCCTTAAATCAATTCCGTTCCCTAAAGCCTTAGTCCAATTTTCAAAATCATCTAATCCAATCTTCCCTCTCATATATCTGTCAGTTAGTCTAAGCTCCGCCCTTCTCCTCCTATCCATCATCAATGCCAATTGCTCCGTATTATTTGTTTTGCCGAATATATTTACTTCCATGGCTTATTATACTACCCCTTTTTTTCCACATCAAAAAAGCTAACTTGCTTGCCGTTGAAGTACAAATTAAATTGCCCTGTCGGACCGTTCCTGTGCTTCTCTATCGAACAAGTTACCATTTCCCGTACTTCCTCATCTTCTCGATGCAAGAACATCACCACGTCCGCATCTTGTTCGATACTCCCCGATTCTCTCAAATCCGATAATTTTGGTTTGCCTCCCCTACTTTCCATTTGCCGATTAAGCTGAGCCATCGCTACCACCGGTAATTTCAGCTCCCGAGCCAAATTCTTTAATCCTTGAGAAATTTCTGACACTTCCTGCACTCGATTGTCCCGACTCATGCCATGCATTAACTGAAGATAGTCGACAATTATAAATCTAATCCCCTTATCTACCTGCAATCTTCGAGCCTTAGTTCTCAGTTCAGTCACAGTTAGCCCAGGCGTATCATCTATAAATAACGGCGCTTCCGCCAAAATACCCATAGCTTCAGACAAAGAAGCAAAATCATCATCGTTTAATTGACCTGTTTTTAGTTTCCAGGCATCAATTAATCCTTGGCGTACCAACAAACGGTCAACCAACTCCTCTTTACTCATTTCCAAAGAGAAGATACAAGTCGGCACTTTATTTTCTACGGCCACAAATCTGGCGATATTTAGTCCAAAAGCAGTTTTACCCACTCCCGGTCTTGCGGCCAAAACAATCAAATTTGAATCTTGCATTCCTGCCATCAAAGAATCAAGTGGTTTAAAACCGGTAGCGATACCCCTCATTCCCGTTCCCATTTTTTGCAGCTCATCCAAGCGGTCAAAACTAGCCGTCAACACCTCTTTAAGCGATGTCGGGACAGACTTTAAATGTTTTTGACTTAACGAAAATATCTCTTGTTCGGCATAATCAAGAAGTTCTGCCGAAGCTGTGCCGTCATCGAACGATTTTTCCGAAATCCTTCCGGCTGCAGATATTAGTTCTCTTTTGGCAGATAGTGACTTAATGATTGCCCCATAACTCTCCACATTTGCTGAAGTCGGCACATCATTGGCTAGTCGGCTCAAAAACGATTTTCCTCCGACCTTTTTTAAATACTTTAGTTCTTTGAGTCTTTCCGACACAGTCACGATATCAATCGGCGTTCTGTTTTCGTATAGACTCAACATTGACTCATAAACTTTGGCGTTATTTAAGTCATAAAAATGTTCGGGGCGTAAAAATTCAGATACGGCCAGAATCGCATCATTATCAATCAAAATAGACCCCAAAACACTGGTTTCAGCTTCGGATGAATGTGGTGGTAATTTTATTACATCCGTCATTTGTTTAATTACCTTCTTTTAACAAAACTATCTCAGTTCCGTCAGGTAAATTGTCCTTATCAATCTTTAGTGACTCAACTGGCTCCAATCCCTCATCATCTGCTACGTCTAAAAATTTTGTGATTTCTTCTTGGTTATTACCTATCGGAATTATATAATTTGCTCCCCAAGATTTTGCCAATTTTAGGACATATTTTGACCCAACTGTTTGTTCGTTTTCTACATCTACTATCAAAACATCGACCCCGCTAATCTTTCCGCTTTTCTTTTCCGACAATTCCTCTTTTAGTTTACCCAATATTCCCACCATCACCCCGTCAGCAAAAACTGTATAAACAGTATTTCCGTCCCCGCCATTAAATCCATTTACTTCAACCCCGCCAATTTCATATTCACCCGGCCCCATTATTGACACCCGTTCGCCGACAGTTCGCAATTCGGCATAATTAGCTCGGTTATAAATCACCAGTCGGGTATTAATTTTTGGCAACATTTCTGGTTCTGGATTGACCAAGACCGATTCTTTTTTGCCTTTTATCAAAATAGCAGTTCCTTTTATCAATTTTATTTCCATAGCTGATTTTATCATCCAAACTCCAACTTCGTGGTATCATATCTACCAACCACATGATTAAAGAATTTATTTTGGCCATTACTCTAGGTGCTCTTCTCGGCTTTGGAATTACCGGCAGCTACCTGGCTTTAAACAATAGCAAAAAAGTCACCTCAATTGCCTCTCCTACTCCGACTATTGTTCAAAATCAAAATACTACTCCGATCCCTACCTCTACTTCGCCCGAGCCAACAAATCAATCAAGTCACACTCTTACTATCGATTCACCTCAAAACGAGTCTATCGTCGCAGTTTCATCTGTCACTATCAAAGGCCTCACTAGCCCCTTGAGTTCAATAATTGTTACTACCGCCACCAAATCCTATTACACTAATTCTGATGATACAGGCAAATTTAATCTCGATATCGAAGTTGACAGCGGACCAAATCAAATTCAAATAGACTCGTTTGATCCTCTGGACAATCAAGCCTCAGTTGCATTGTTAGTTACCTATTCTACCGCCAAAATTTAATATGATATTCACTCTATTACTTGCCATTGCCACCATTTCTCCCACCCCTACCCCGACTATCGCTCCCACTCCGACCACCGGCATAAGTGAAGAAATTCAAAAGATAAGAGAGGTAGTCCAACAAAAAGTAAAAGAAAAACTTAACCAAATTTCCAACCCCACTACCTCCAAAAAATCAATTATTGGTAAAGCCATTCAAGTCTCCCCGACAGAAATTACCATTGAAAATAAAAATTATACTCGTATGGTCAGCCTTAGCGCTGACACCACCTATGTCGATCTAAAACGCAACAAAAGCAATCTCGCCGCTCTCAAGATTGGGCAAGATATAATGATCATGGGTATCGAAAATTCGACTGACAATACCTTTGCAGCCAAAAGAGTAGTCTTTAGCGATTTTCAAACATTTGCCAACAAAAAAACCTCAACCATAGGCAAAATTGTTGATATTTCCCGCACATCACCCATATTTACACTTATTCCTACCAACAACAAAAACAGTTTATTTCAAATAAAAACTGACGCCAAGACCGAAGTCATCGACAAAAATCAAAAAGTTATACTATTGCCCAATTTAAAGTCCGGCCACAAAATAATTGTCATCATGGTCCCCGATCCCAAGATCAGCAAAACTTATTATGCCCAAAAAATAATCGATTTTGACTATACCCCACCCACTCCTACCCCAGTACCAACCAAGAAATAAGTGTGCTAAAATATCCTCAATGAATACAGTAATGATGACTCAAAACCATCACCATACCACCAAGTAATTGGCGGTAACTGCTGTATCCACAACATCAACCGCCAGAAAATGGCGGTTTTAATTTAAAATTTCGCGCAAGCGATTATATGGTGGCATTAGCTCAGTTGGTTAGAGCGTTCCCCTGTGGAGGGAAAGGTCGAGGGTTCGAGTCCCTTATGCTACCCCATTTAATATTTAACCAATTTGACTTATTACTTAAATTATCCTATAATAAAAATATGACAAAATTAATTGAAACTACTATCGATACAGTTTCAAAAGTTGATAAAATCACTGGCAATAAGCCTGATGAATCTGCTGTTAACCGTTATTTTATCGGAGAAACTGAAAAGGGTTCATTAGTTTTTACCTTTGATGTCAATCGTGGTGGACTTATGGTTAATAATACTTTTACCACTCGTGAAGGCAAAAGTTGGTACAACTGGGGTCAAGGCCCACAAGCACTTGAAAAAATATTGGCTGATAATAACATTTAAAAAATAATAAAGGGAGAATTGTTTTTAAAGACAGTTTTCAAATAGTGACATTACCAACATCACCTATCAAATCTACAAGACTTGGTTCATATCAGATTAAAAGATAAAAATTAAAAATTATGAATTATAAATTTGTTTTCCATCACACCCATACCGTGGCACAAAACCAGCGGGGTGTTATTAGTGCCTAAAAACCTTTGGTAGAAAATTCAAATCCCCGCCCCTGCGGGGATTTTTTATTATCACTTAAATGTTAAAATCAACTATGAATCAAAAAATACAAACATTAAAAGGCTTTCGGGATTTTTTGCCAAAAGAAATGATTGTCCGTAACTATGTCAAAGACATATTTAAGAAAACACTGGAAACTTTTGGCTACGAACCACTTGAAACCCCAACTCTAGAATACGCTTCTACTTTACTTGGTAAATACGGAAAAGAAGCCGATCGGCTAGTTTACACTTTTAACGACCGTGGTGATCGCAAAATCGGCCTACGCTACGACCTAACTGTACCGGTTTCCAAAGTTCTAGCTATATATCAAAACGAGATACCCTTGCCGTTTAAACAATACCAAATTCAATTAGTCTGGCGGGCTGACAAGCCTCAAAAAGGTCGTTATCGAGAATTCATCCAAGTTGAGGCCGATACTTTTGGTTCTATCTCCCCTGTTAGCGACGCTGAATATATTGCCGTAATGTATCAAGTATTAAAAAATTTAAATTTTAAAAACTTTATTATTAAAGTCAACAGTCGCCCTATACTTTTTCAAATACTTTCCGATGCAGGCATTGAGGACGACAAATACACCGTACTTCAAAGTCTCGATAAATTCGACAAAATAAGTAGAAATGGAGTAACAAAAGAACTCGTTTCAAAAGGCATTTCTGAAGACAAAATTAACAAAATTTTTGACTCAATCAAAAGCATCAAACCAGATCAGTATTTGTTAGATGTATTTTCTGCCGTTGCCAATTTTGGAGTCCCCGAAACTAACTATATTTTTGACCCGACTCTTGTTCGCGGACTTGATTATTACACCGGACCAATTTTTGAAGCTTTTATTCTCGACAACAATATTGGTTCTGTTTGTGGTGGTGGACGTTTTGATAAATTGATTTCTCAACTCGGAGGTCCGGATATACCCGCTACCGGCATTGCCTTTGGATTCGATAGAATCATTGACTGTATTCAAAGTTTAAATTTACTTCCCAATCTAACCAGCACTACTACCAAAATTATGATTGCCAATTTTGGCGAAAGCCAACAGTCTTTAAAATTAGCCACACTTTTAAGAAACAGCAACATCAATACTCTCCTCTATCCGGAGCCAACTAAACTGGGCAAACAATTCAAATACGCTTCCGATAAAAATATTCCCTTTGTCGCCATTATTGGCCCCGACGAAGCCAAAAACAATCAAGTCACCATCAAAAACATGAGTACCGGCGACCAATCCACAATTAGTCAAAGCGAACTGCCATCTTTTATGTTAAAATATCCCCTATGAAAACAGCTATCCATCCAACCTATTACAGCGATTGTCAAGTCTCTTGTGCCTGTGGCAATAAGTTTGTTACCGGTTCAACTCTCCCAAAAATTGACGTTGAAGTCTGTAGCAAATGTCATCCTTTCTTTACCGGTCAACAAAAGTTTGTCGACATTAAGGGAAGAATTGACAAATTTAAAGAGAAACAAGCCAAAGGCGCTTCTTACAAAACTGCCAAAGCCGCCAAAATCGCCGACAAAAAAGCCAAAAAAGAAACCAATTAGCCAAGGAGGATTTTATGCCGACAATAAATCCCAATATCGCTATTCTCGAATTTCGACCCGGTCCGGGTGGTGATGAATCAGCCTTATGGATGGAAGATTTAATGCACATGTATTCTCGTTACGCTGGTAAAGTCGGTTGGAAAGTTAATCAACTTGATAGCAATGTCATTCAAATCACCGGCATCGGTGCTTATGATCAGTTAAAGTGGGAAACAGGCACTCATCGTGTCCAACGCATCCCCATTACCGAGAAAAAAGGTCGCATTCAAACATCCACCGCCGCCGTTGTTGTCTTGCCCCAAATAACTTCACATGATATTGTTGTCAATCCTGACGATGTAGAAATGACCGCTTCCCGCGCTGGTGGAAATGGCGGCCAAAATGTTAACAAAGTCAGCACCGCTGTTCGTCTCCTTCACAAACCCACCGGCCTTACATTCTCGGTCCGTCAAGAACGTAGTCAACAGCAAAATCGGGAAATTGCTTGGGATCTACTTCGGGCTAAACTCTGGCAAATGGAAGAAGACAAACGTCTCGCCGCTACCGGCTCCACTCGTGACAAAATCGGTCTGGCTATGCGTGCTGACAAAATAAGAACTTACAATTATTCCCGTAATCAAATCAAAGATCATCGAATCAACAAAGAATTCAATCTCAAAAACTGTCTCGATGGCGATATCACCGACATGCTTCTCGAACTCACTGTCCTCGACGAACCGGAAAAATGATTTTTGTTGTTAATTTGACATAATGTGTTATATTTCACCTATGGGTGAAAAACAATTTTCAGTTGTCATAAAGATTGGTCGTAATAGTCAAACCGAAGTTCCCATGATACTAAATCAATACGGAGACAATCAAGCCACATTAACTGCCGACATGCCTTTCACTCGCAAAAATCTTCCCACCAAACTAGATGTGGCCGTAATTAAAGAGGCAATGGAGGTCGCCGCCGGCAGAGAAGGCATTCGACCTTATCCGTTATTTCCAATCAGAGAAGAGGTCCAGAGGGCAGTTGAGATGCTGAATAAATATCCAGAAACGTTTATTAATAGAGATCAAGAAGTTAGAGTTGGCATTAAATTTCGCAGTGTCGGGACCGATATTTGCACCGGAACGTGGTCGTTACGATCAGAAAAAAAGCGAAAATAATTAACTCTTTTTTTCTAACTTTGCCATTAGACTCATTTCTTTATTATCTCTAAATAATTTGATAGAGATATTATCACCAATTTTTTTGGTATTTATATAATTCGCCAAAGGTTGAGCCTTTTCATCACTTAATTTTTTGCCGTCTATTTCAGTGATTATATCCCCGATCTTGACTCCCGCCTTTTCTGCCGGACTGCCGGCTATCACATCCCTCACGTACGCCCCCTGAGGCACTTCGTTTAAGAGCGCCGACTGTTTGCTAATCATTTGATACGCCACACCAAAATAAGGTCGATCAAACTCCCCTGTTGTTTTAAAATTACTTATCGACGCTTTAACTAAATTAATCGGCAATGCAAATCCAATTCCTTGCCCATTTTGTGACACTGCCACGTTTACCCCAATTACTTCTCCCGTCGAATTAAACAAAGGTCCGCCGGAATTTCCTGGGTTAATCGCCGCATCGGTTTGAATAACATTATCGAGTTTTTCTGAACCCTGTATCGGCGATCCGGCGGTGATTCCCCGTCCCAGTCCGGAAATTACCCCTTTGGTTACTGTCGATCTAAACTCTCCCAGTGCCGTCCCGATAGCAATTACGGTTTGCCCCACTTTTAACTTATCCGAATCACCCATTGTCACTGTTGGTAAATCTTTGGCATCTACCTTAAGTATGGCCAAATCATTACTTGGGTCACGATAAATATTTTTTACCTCCAAAACTTTATCTTTGCCAATAACCACTTTATATTTGGCAGCTGTATCCGCCACAACATGTTTATTGGTTACGATCAGTCCATCATCACTGATGATAAAACCGGTTCCGATATCTTGCTCAATATTTTGAGTTTGGGGTTGAGTTCTGGGAACATTAAAAAAATCACCAAAAAAATCAAAATTAGAAAAGGGGTCGGTTGTTGTTGTTTTACTAATTGACACTGTCACTACCGACGGTGTCGCTTTTTCCACCACCTTGGTTACCACCGATTCTTCATCAACGATTTCAGTTTTGGCTACATTACCACTATTATTAGTTCCTACTTTTGTTTTTGCACCGGTAAAATACGCTCCCATTACCAAAAGACCAATCAACACCCCCATAAAAAATGTTTTTAAAGTATTTTCATGCATAGTCCATTATACAAAATAATAAATATAATTTAACCCCTCTTATCTGAATTTTTCCTGAAAAAGACATTTATACTGACAACTTGCATTTATATATTATAAGACTTATAATACACACCATATACATATAAGTATTATCCCATATGTCAGATTTTGAAAAACGTTCAAAAATATTAGGTAAGTTTTTCAATCAAGTTCAAACTTCGAACGATTATGATATTGTTTGTCTTAGAGCCACTCAAATAGCACTAGGAAACGAAAAGATTACCCCAGCCGATTGTCTTTATAAACCGACTGACAAAGAAAGGAAGGGAACAGTTTCAGATGAATTAGCTAGGTCAGCCGCCCAATATATCACTTGTCATCATGTTGTCAACAACTCAACTACTCCCGAGGATATTGAGACTTTAGTCCAAAGACCACGGGCTGCAATTAGACAAGAAGGTTACCGGCAACCTACTCGCACCACCGGTGCTTTTGCTATAATATCGCCAAACAAAGGTAACCCTGATGATGATTCGCATGCTTTAGCCTTGTTACCTACCTCTCAACTCCCCCGAGACAAGTTTCGCGAAGCAAAAAAATTTGGTGCAAGTATACTTTTAGTCGACACATCACAACAACCTCATGTATTTGCCACCATGCCAAAAAGTGTCGTTAAGTATTTGAATGACTGGCGAAAAATGGATTACGATGTAGAAATATATACGGTAGGTACTGACAAAAAAAGAAGATAACCAAATTAACTGATTCTTTCTACATTTTCAACAACACCTCGATTGCTTTATCAAGTTGGTTGTCTGGCAACTTTGTATCTTTATTTGTTTCAGTTCCTGTTGGTACCACCGGCAAGACATATTTAACTTCCACATCAGGATTTACCCCTACTTTGTGTATATTTACTCCGTTTGGTAATAACCATTTGGCGACAGTTATATGAATTCCCGAGCCATCTGGGAAATCTTCCGGTTGTTGGACAGTCCCTTTTCCAAATGTTTTCTCCCCTACCAGGGTCGCTCGTTTATATTCTTTTAATGCTCCGGCCAATATTTCTGACGCCGATGCCGAGCCGCCGTTTACCAACACCACTAATTTATTATTTAACAATCGCCCGAGCGACTTATCTACCCTATAGTCTTCTTTTGAACCGTTTGAGCTTTGCTGGCTGACCACAATTCCATCTTTCAAAAAATCCGACGCTACCATTACTGAAGCCTGCAAAAACCCACCCGGATTGTTTCGCAAATCCAATATTATCCCCGCCGTATTCTCTTTTTTGATTTTATTTACCACCTCCGACCATTCTGTGTATAATCGGTCAGTAAATTTGTAAAGTTTTATCCAGGCCACTTTTTTGCCATCTTTTTCCTTGTACTCCAGTTCGATACTCGGTACGACTATATTATCCCGTTTTAAGGTCACATCCCAAGATTCTTTTTTGCCTTCTCTAAACATCTTTAAGGTTACTTCAGTTCCCACTTTACCTCGTATCATCTCCACCGCTTCGTTTAAACTCAGTCCACTGGTATCTTTGTCAATTTTTTTAGCCTTATCAGTGATTTTCAATATCAAATCTCCAGCCATTATCCCCGCTTTTTCCGCCGGAGTTTTTGGTAATGGTGTCATTACTGCCAAACTTTTGTCTTTAAATCCCAGACTAATTCCTACTCCTCCAAATTCACCTGCCAAATCTTCGTTGGCTGACTTATTTTCTTTGGGTGGTAAATAAACTGTGTACGGATCCCCAAGAGATTGCACCATTCCTGCAATTGCTCCCTGAACCATATCTTTATCCACCATTTTATCTTTTTCCAAAAAAGACTTAGCCAATTCATTTTTGACCTTCCACATCATTGTCAAATCAAGTGGACTATTTTCGGTAACGATTGCTCCCAGCTCTCTTTTCTTTTCCCCCAATTTAAAGCTAGTTAGTGAGACTAACGACAATAAAGCCAACAATAAAAATATATTTCTTGTTTTCTGCATAACGTCTATATTACCAACAACAATCTGTCCCCGCCAGCATTCAAAAGTGCCCTATTTGTAAAATCCTTTCTCTCACTTAGCACCATACTATCCTCAGCACTTAGTTGCAAGACAGGTAAGTTGAAATTAATTTTAGCATTTTTATCAAAATTCACCTCATTTAAAATAATTACTCCTTTTAACCCCATTACCTCAGCTTTTAATAATATCTCCGGTACTAGGCTTTCCACTATCATAATTTTGTTAGCATCTTCGACACTTAGTTCACCAATTTTATCGATTTTTTTTAAGCCATTAATTCCCCATGCTCGATCGTCATTTAGACCAGTACCAACATATTCTTCTGCCCTAAATTCCAATACAATCCCCGTATCATCTATCCCGACGACTCTAGCTTCTGTCGGGCTGACAATAATCTTCAAATTTTCTTCATCAGTCTTCAAATACAAATTATCAAACTCATCAATTTTTATAATTTCTCCGGACTCAGGCGCTAAAACTTTTTTTGAAAACATCCCACCGGTTTGATAGATGATCTGATTTTTTACGATTTTTTGACCGATCAAATTTTCTATTGTAAATTTTTTTAGGCCACTTATCGAAAAAATTTTCTCGTTATAAATCACTTCTTGTGCCAATTCCTGACCACAAACCACGCTATCCCCTTCTTTAACCTTAATCTTAGCTTTTTTAGATAACGTTACAATCCACTTAGTTTTTACTTTTCTCACTTATCTAGTATAGCAAAGCCGAATTTACTCCTGGTTGGTAAATGGCACCAATGCCAAATGACGAGCTCGTTTAATTTCCAAAGCCAGTTTTCGTTGATGTGACACGCAAACTCCGGTAAATTTCGAGGTCATTATCTTGCCGCGGGCAGATAAATATTCTAGTAATTTTTCACTCTCACTCCACTTCGGGCTAGTCTTTGATTTACAAAACTCACAATCTTTTGATCGCGGTTTAATTGGTGGTTTACGTTGTTTCATATTATTTAATTTCTCCTAAATCATCGGGAATTACCACATCTTCAATTTCCCCGTTTATCGGTTCTAATTCTTCAGCTGGTACATCAGCTACCATACCCGATTGATCATGAGGAACATCATTTTGCATTTGGTGATTCATTACACCTTTGTTGTCCAAAATAATCATATCGTCAATTACAATTTCAGAAACTTGTTTCTTGACTCCGGTTGAATCTACAATTTCTCGATATTGGATTCTACCTTCTACATAAATTCGGCGACCTTTTGACAAAAGTTGTGAACAAAGTTCAGCCAATTTGTTCCAAGCCACTATTCGGTGAAATTGAGCATCTTCTTTCTTTTCACCTTGTTTGGTCACCCAAACACGATTTGTTGCCAATCCAAAACTAACGACCGCCATACCGGCTGGAGTATAACGAAGTTCAGGATCACGAGTTAAATTACCAATTAATAGAACTCTATTTAGACAGCGACTAGGCATATTTTAAAATTAAATAACGAATAATATTAACTTCTCTATTTAAATACAAGTTTAATTCTGTCAATTTGATTGGAGCCTCACTTTCAACGTCCAAAATCCAAAAATCACCCTTACGGTTGCCCTTAATAACATATACCAACTCTTTAGTCCCAGTATGTTCGGATTTAGTGACTTTGGCTGATTTTTCTTCAAGCCAAGAACCAATCTTTTTAAAAATCTTTTCTCGGTCTTTATCATCCACTTTTGCAGCGAGCACCAAGACCATTTGGTATGTATATTTTTTTTCTTTCATAAAACTATCTAGCTTAACACAGCCTTGTACATTTTACAATCTATAATTGGGGCATCTCATCGCTATCTTTAACTACTTCTTCCGGATTAAAATCAGTGTCAATTACTTTTAAGATCTCGTTAATTAGATCTTCCGGTACTTCTTCCGTTTCAGCATACGGCTCCAACATCGCCTCAGCCTTTAACATCGTATCGGCCGATACTTCCATACTGACTATTAGTTCTTTAACTTCCTTAGCTATCATAATTTCTTTCTCAGATTATAACCTGTTGCTGTGTCTTCTACAATATATCCATTGTTGCTGATTTCAGCTCTTAGTTTGTCCGATTCCGCCCAATTTTTGTCTGCTTTGGCCCTAACTCTTTCTTCAGCCAATTTTGTCACCTCATCCGGTACCATCAACACTTCAATCTTATCTAAATCCAATCCCAAAACTTTATCAAAATTCAACAACGTCGCCTTTTTATTTACATCACTAATCTTGTCATCCTTAATCAATTTCCAAACTAATGCCATTGCCTCCGGCATAGCCAAATCATCAGCTATCATACCCATAAACTGTTTTTGATAATCACTGTCAATCATTCCCCCATCACCCCAACTGTTAACCATTGCCTTGAGTTTTTGATATGCCACATTAATTATTTTTAAATTATCGAGTGAAAATTCCATTCCTTTTCGATAATGTGTTGTTAAAAATAAATAGCGATAGCTTAAAGGGTCTATGCCCATTTCCACTAATTCCTGAGCTGTAAATATATTACCAAGTGACTTTGACATCTTTGTGCCACCCTTACCCATTACCCAGGCATTGTGGATCCAATAATTTGCCGTTTGATGGCCAAACGCTCCGAATCCCTGTGCAATTTCGTTAGTATGATGCACCGGTATATGATCAATTCCACCAGTGTGAATATCAAAATTTTCACCTAAATGTTTTACCGACATTGCCGTACATTCAATATGCCATCCCGGGAATCCTTTTCCCCAAGGACTTTCCCATTCCATTTGCCTTTTTTCACCAGCCGGAGAAAACTTCCACAAAGCAAAATCGCTCAGATTTCTTTTTTCTTTGTTGATTTCTTCACGGTCAGTATCTTTGATTTCATCCAGTTTTAAATTGGCAAACTTGGCATAATCAGGAAATTTGCTAGTATCAAAATAAACTCCATCAGATGTTATATAAGTAAAGCCATTTTTCTCAATTTTCTGAATTAATTCAATTTGTTCTTGAATATAAGCCGTCGCCGCACACACCACATCTGGCCTGGTAATATTTAAAAGTGTTTCGCTGTCAAAAAATTGTTTTTCATATTTTTTTGCCACTTCCCAAACTGTTAGACCCTCTCGCTTGGCACCCTTCTCCATTTTGTCCTCACCCGTATCAGCATCCGATGTCAACGCACCCACATCAGTCAAATTCATTACCTGTTTCACTTCATATCCGAGATATCTCAAAGTTCTCACCATCACATCGGCAAATAAATATGCATACATATTGCCAATATGCTGATTCCAATAAACCGTTGGTCCGCAGGAATATATTCCCACCTTGCCCTCGTTTATCGGCTTAAATTCCTCCTTACTCCTCGTCGCTGTGTTATAAAAATATATTTTCTGCATTATTGTTATATGAATTATTAAAAAAACTATTCTTGCCCGTTTGGGCTATGTACAGATCATTAAATAATTCATCTCAATCAATTTTACCACCCGCCATTTCATTTGTTTGCGACATTTGGGATGGATCCGGTTGTTGGGTTTTTTTCTTACCTCCAGTCGGTGCCGCCCCTCTTCTTTTTCGACCGGGCAGATTGCTGCTCAATTGTCGTCTTTCTCTTTCTTCTTCTTCCCGTTGTCTTTTTAATCTTTCCAAAAATTCTCTTTCTTTTTCATCCTCCTCCCTCTCTTCTTCCTTTCTCACTTGTTCAATTTCGCCCCCTACGTCTCGTCTAATTTCATTTATTTCTTGTTGTATCTTTTTGTTATCCTCGGCATTTTTTTGTGCCAACTCTTGCTCACTTAAAGGTTTAATATCACCCAGCAATTCTTTTCCGGTGATTATCGACTCGGTAATATTCCCGACCTCTTTAGCCCCTTCTTTACCGGTTTCGGTAACAATCTGTCCTAAATTTTTTAAAACTTTTTTCAGTATCGAATCATCAGCCATTGTTTTGTTTATAAATTAAAAATTATAAATTATAAATTAAATCGTTGTCCTTCCTTCCATGGCTCGACTAAGAGTAGCTTGATCAGCAAACTCCATGTCTGCCCCCATTGGCAACCCGCTGCCAATTCGGGAAATTTTAATCTCACTATTTGTCTCCCTTATTTTTTTGCGAATATACAAGGCTGTTGCCTCTCCTTCCATTGTTGGATTTGTCGCGAGGATGATTTCAAAATCATCCGAAGCCCCGCCACTGCGGGGCCTACCATTTAATTTTTCAATTAGTTCTTCGATTTTGAGATCTTCAGGTCCGACGTGGTTTAAAGGATTCAAAACACCTCCCAAAACATGATATACACCGCCAAATCCGCCTACATTTTCCAAAGCCATCACATCAATCGCCCTCTCTACTACGCAAATTTGATTTTTATTTCTTTTATCATTACTACAAATATCACAAGTTTCATTTTCGCTTACACCAAAACAAACATTGCAAATTTTAATGTCTTTTTTTAATTTAATTAAATCATTACTGATTTCTTCGACAAAAGATAATGGAGTGTTCAGCAAATAAAAAGCCAATCTAGTAGCACTTTTTGGCCCAATTCCCGGCAATCGTTCAAACATTGATACTAAATTGGTAATTGCTTTCGGTAACTGTGCCAAAATTATAAATTAAAAATTATAAATTAAAAATTTGAAGGCTTAGAATAAGCCTTCAAGCCCTCCCATGTCTTTCATTTTTTTGGCGGCTGCTTCTTGTGATTTTTTTAGACATTTATTAATTACCTCCACCAATATTTTATTTTCTACCCCGTTTATCGACAAAAACTTTACTTTTTGATCTCCGGAAACTTTGATTTCGATTCCGTTTTCCATTAAGTCCACCACTTCCGCCTCGACCGCTTTTTTTAATTTTAGCGCCTGCATCATCATTTTTGCTTTATCAAACATAAATTTAATTTAATTAATTAACATCCAATTCTATCATCCCAAGCCATATCTTTTGCCCCTTCTGATTATTTCATTTCTGATAATCGCAGTTTTCTCTGAAGATGTATCAATTATTTCAAACATATCCGACTCTTCCTCGTTCATCATCGACGTTTGAGCAAAATAAGCATCATTATCTCGATGATCACCAAAAAGAACATGTCTTTCCTTATGAAATTTTGCATGAACAGCGTGGGAAACTGGCAATGGATCTTCAGATTCAGTAAAACCCAAAGGTATAATCTCATAAATTGGCGGTTCATGATGTTTGTCAGCCACAGGTTCACCGGTTAAAAAAGAAACCCGATTACCATCTAAATAATTTTTTCTTTTTGGAGTTTCATGTCCGTATATTCTCTCTTTTCCTTTTTGTGGCATTTGAGCACCCCAACGACTCATCCGAATATCTCCTTTGCCACGTCATAAATATCGCCATTGGCTGGCTTATCTTCACTTAATTTTTCATTTACTAAAGCATCTGGCGTGTCATTTTTAATAACCAAACTCTCTCTTTTGTTAGTACTTAAAATGCACTCCAACACCATTTGTTTACCCAAAACTATTTGGAGTCCTTCTTCGACAATCTTTCTATTTTTTTGCTCATCCAATTTATCCTTGTGAAAAGGATAAAAAACTTCCAATGTCAATTTGTTTCCTTCCAAGGATTTCGGTCTGGCAGCCCGCAAAAACGCTTCTACCGAATGATTAAATGGTTTAACCGCCACCAACACCTTTGCCCAATTTTGTTCGACCTCCTCTACCCCAATTCCCAAATCCACACTCGACGCCATACTAGTCTTCTCTTCGACTTCGTTTTTATCATTTTTATTTGGTAATTGAATATTGTTTGGAATACTTGTTATTTGGTTATTGGAATTTAAAAATTCAACCACTGCCAATTCGAGAGGTAACTGGTCAATTGAGACATCTTTCTCCTGTTTTCCCGCCACAATTAACAATTGTAACCATTTTTCCAGTTGAACCACGCTCATTGTTGAAGTTTCTTTGCCCTCAACTCCGCAATTCCCGAGCATTTTATCCTGAAAATATTTTAATAGCTCTTCCCGGTACTCTTTAAAATTTATGCCTTTTCCCGCCATTTTTTCAATTTTTGCCAATATTATCGACTTTTCACCCACTATCAAATCTTCCTCCAGTTCCGCTCCAGCATACTCCCCTGTCCGTTTTATAAAATACAGTTCAATTTCTTTTTTGGTCAAAGTCTCTCCAAAATCAAGACAAATTTCGTTAAATGTTTTTTGTAAATTTCTAAAACTGCCATCAGATTTTTCGACAATCATGTCCAAAGCTTCTTCGTCGATAATCACTTTTTCTCCATCCACTACTCGTCGTAGCGATTTTTTTAATTCATCTTTGTCACCTTTATAGAAACTCACTTTTATTAGTCTTGACAATACCGTATCCGGTATTTTGTTTTCATCAGTAGTACACAAAATAAAATAAGTATTTTTCGGCGGTTCTTCAATCAGTTTCAAGAGTGCATTAAAAGCATCCCGAGTCATCATATGAACTTCGTCGATAATGATGACTTTATTGTCCAGTTTGCTCGGAGACAAGTACGCTTTTTCTTTCAGGTCTCTGGCTTCTTCAATCCCTCTGTTTGATGCCGCATCAATCTCCATTACATCAAGACAACTACCTTTTTGTATCTCTTTGCAATTTTCACAAATTCCGCATGGCTCCACCCCAACCTTATCCGAACAGTTAATCGCCCGGGCAAAAATTCTAGCGGCGGATGTTTTGCCTGCCCCCTTCGGTCCGGCAAACAATAATGACTGAGGTATATTTTTACTTTTGAGTATATTTATCAAATTTACCGAAACTGAGGACAAATCAAGATCAGCTATTTTTTGCGGACGATATTTGATATGAAAAACAGACATCGATAAATTCTAATCTCCCCTTTCCTTCTTATCAATATTCGTAACTACATCAAAAGGTTGTCTATGCCGTGCGACAACCAACGAGACAACACCTTTTTTAAACTACTATTTTGAAACTTAACCTCGTATTTTAACTTATATGTACATATAACTATATCACCTAAATGTATCAAACCATCTTCGCTCAGAGTTTTGTCCAAAGGAAATCCCAGCACCTGAGGGATATAACTTTTGTTTCGGTATTTTATATTTAGCTCTTTGGCTTTTATTCTACCCACAAATGACAGACTGATTTCTACATTTTTCAAATTATTATTATTTATTGCTTTCCTTGTCAATTCCAGCACCAATTTTTCCGACAATCCCCAGTTTTTTGGATGTTTTATTAAAATGCTATTCACTCAACTTCTGTTTTACTAATGGTGCAATTTTTTCACCCCCGACTCTACCAGCCACTTTAGTCATCACTATTTTCATTACCGCTCCAAAATCTTTGCCCGTCGAAGTTATCGTCTCAACTACTATTTTTTCTAGTTCTTCTTGACTCAGCTCCATTGGCAAATATTCCTTAACTACGGCTATTTCAAAGTCAAGTGCCTTCACGAGATCATCTCTATTCCCCTTGATAAACAACTCTCTTGATTCTTCTTTATTTTTTAATTCTTTTCGCAAAACATTAATCTCCTCTGCCTCGGTCATCTGGCCAGGTGGCAGCTGCAATTCTCTTTTATCAATTAAAGATATCAAAAAACGCAACACATCCACCCTGGCCTGATCCCGAGCTTTCATCGCCACAACTGTATCTTCTTTCAGTTTGATTTTCATTAATATCTTCGTTTTTTGGCGCGTCTTCGACATTTTTCTCGCCACAAAATAATTTTCTTTTTGGCATATCGAGCTTCTGCTGGCTTCGTATACGCGCTTCTTTTGCGTACTTCCTCAGCAATATCATCCTCCATGCTCAGTCTGCGAAACTTACCAATTACATCATCTTTTGATTCACCTTTTTTCTTTTTTACGATTATTGGCATCAATCCACCATCCTTTTATTCTTTTATTATAATAACTTCGTATTCTAATGGTTAATTCTTCTTTTGTAAACACTTTATCCGATCAAGAGTGTTTATGACTCCATTTCCATCATAATCTATTCCGGCCGTACAATCTCCAGCCACAGCTGATTTTGAAGCCACCGATGGTACCGGCACAACTGATTTACCACCACCCTTAATACAAGTAATAAAGTCAATTGAATTAATAATGCCATCACCATTATAATCAGTCGTTCGATTACAACCAGACTCTGAGGCCGCTGTTGTCGGCACCAAAGCCACAGTCGGCACAATCGTTGTAGGAACTGCTTCAACTGCCGAGGCTTTAGTTTTAAATGAATACGGAATTCCGCTATTGTCAAACACTTCTTCTCCTACCCTGACTCTGAAATAATAGCTGGTATTTGGTTTGAGTGGAGATATTGGCACACTATGAGTCGTAGTCGCATCAGATTCCAAACTTCTCAATAAAAGACTGGCCGGAGTCGTCCCATACTCAATCACAGATTGAACTGCTTTATCGGTCGTCCAAGATACAGAGGCACTTCGACCATCTTCACCAGGAGTTGCCAATACACCTTTTGGCTCAGACCCGGCTGAAGCCCCACTTAAATACGTTTTTGCCGCACCCATTCCCAAAATACTCAAGACGCCTACCAATAACAAAATAACTAACACGATTATCGTCTTTATGCTTATTTTTCCTTTGGTCATACCAATTTAAAATACATTGCCGTTCCAATACTGCTAATACCCAATACCAATAGTATTATCGTATTTTCCACTCCGCCAGTCTGAGGTAAACTCGTAGTTACTCTTGGAGCTACAGTCGCTGTCGCCACCGGTGCTACGTCCCCACCGGTTCCGGCCGCAATTGTATACGAACCACCTTGGTTACTCGCGCAATTAACTACATCAACACCGGCCTGAGAAATTATGTTTGTTTCCACTACCGACCCCGCCAAACACGTATAGTTAAACGTCGCCGTACCGACCGCTTTTGGTTTAAAAGTTACCTTTAATAATTCATGTTTGGCAATTGGACCGACCAAAACACTCTGATTTAGAGGAGTTAAAGTTACTTCAAACACTCCGGTATCATTATGTATGATGGCTTGACTTGGTGTATAAGAAAACAAATATCCATCATCAGGTATTATTCCCTTTTCTATCGACACCACTTCCAATTTTGTACTATCAAAACTGGCTTTAATATCCACGCCGACTACTTTTTCAGTGTCCGAATCAATTCCCATTGTTACCACAAAATTTTGACCGACTGTTTGGTTACCGGTAGTTGGGGTTAATGTAAAATGTGGAGCAGCAAAAACACCCATAGGACTGGCCATTAAACCAACTCCTACCATTGCCAGACCTAATAGATTATTTAGCTTCATTTACTGAGTTACATTAACAGTTAACTTGTTGCTAGAGAAAGGCAAAACCTTACTTGTAGCATTCTCTACAATCATAGTAGCAGATTCTTTTAGCTCACTGCCAGTACTTATTTCAAAATCAAATTTTCCCACCTTCTTTGGAGTAGCCTGGAAAGACATTAAAGGCAATAATTCACCCGCTTTTAATTTTAGTCCACCGGCATCAGCGATCAAAAAATTGACCACCAACAATCCCCTGGTTTCACTTACTTTAGAAAAAGCCGGCTTTGGCAATTTTTTATCAAACACTAATTCCGGTACATTAAATGCATTAGGGTCATATTTTACATAAACGTTGATCGAATCAAGCGCTCTATCAGAGTTACCTACCATGGTTACTTCAAATTTACCGCTTTTTGCCAAAGTCATAGGGCTGACATCCGATTTTATCGAAATATCAAACACACTTGCCACAGGTACTTTTGAAACTTCAACATTTGCTGGTTGTTTTGTATCGTCTATCACTGAAGGTGTTGTTTTACCTTTTAAATTGGAAATCAACATCACACTTTCCACTAATACAACAATGGCGACAATTGGTACTAACACTTGTAGAATTTTATTTTGGTTCATATGTTTTTAAATTATTAATACAATTGTCCCTGTTTAACGCTTAATGACAACATCAAATTAGACAGGTCTTGTGACTCCATTTTGCAGTTTCCGTTTAAGTCAGCCAACATATATTCACCTTCTCCGACTTCAGTTCTTTTAATCGATTGTGTTTTGACAAATGAGAAATCCAATCCGTCTACTACTCCGTCTTGCTTATCCTCTGCTCCGGTGACATCACCAGCTAACAAGGGATATCCGGTAAATTCAAACCTTGGCGTTGTCTCTTCATTACTTGTCAATCCTCCCAATTCTCCACCAGCCTTATCATAATATGCTGTCTGTTTGTCCACACCATATTTCACTTGCAGGCTTTTTGGACTTTTGACAAATACCGCCAAATTATTCTTTTCCGTAAAACCGATAAGTGGTAAATAAACAGAATATACCGCATATTTATCACTAGATGTGCTGGTTACTTTTTGAACAGGTACATCTTTATATACTTTTGATACCCCGTTTGAAGCCCTAACTGTAACCGATAATGGCATGTCTTCAGCCAAGGCACATTTGGCATCTGTTGGTACTCCAAACATAGAAAAATTAAATTTCAATATCGGTTCATTGCCAGTAACTACACCACCGGAAACCACATACCTGGCACCAGTTGAAGTCGATACCTTCATACTAGTATCAGTTGCACCGACTGTTGGGTTATAGCCGGTTACTTTAACATTGGCTACATCCATTTTAAAATTATCATCACCTGCTTTAAGAGCCGAAAACCGAATTGAGGCTACTTTGACCAATCCTGTTTTTAAATTTTCCGGAGCAATACCACTACTGACAGCTACCAGCCTTAAACATTTATCCTGATCTTTGGCATATTCTATTACTTTGAATGCATCCGTATTTAAAGTAATTAAAGAACTTACGTCAGTCGCATCCAACCCCACACCATTGCCATAACATATTTTGGCATCCACTGCACTCACTTTAGCATCTGCCTCAGTCTCCACCCACAATTGGACTGGTACATCATCACCCACTTTTACAGTACTCTCAGCCGGCAAAATTAACGCCTTGGCTCCAGCAAAATAAGCACCTCTGCGGGTTTCTTGTTTTTGTCCGACCAAATACATCCCCGCTACTAAGGCAACTATTAATAGCAGCATGAAAACGATTGATAAAGGATTCGCTTTTGTGTTGTTCATAATTAGTTGTTACCCATTAATTCATAAAAGTATTTGTGCCAAAGTGAGTAATCAGCTGTATCAACTTTTCCGTCACAGACACCTTCCGGTCCGGTAAAGTCGGCATTCCAGGTTTTGCTGGAAATTGCTCCGGCATCTCCTTCATAAAATTCTTTGTGCCAGAGCGAGTAATCGACAGTGTCAATTGTGCCGTCACAGTTGGCATCCCCTTTTGTTTTACCCAAATATGTCGGCATTGGTGTTGTACAGGTCGAATTAGCCACTGGGCTAAATCCTTGCATTGGCATACCTGTAGCAAACCATCGATTTTCTGAGCCGTCACTATAACAGCTGAATGTCGAAGGACATTGGGCACATTTACTAACCGCATTACAGGCAGTCATATCAGTTGTCCAAGAACTACCTTTGCCAGGACAGCAGTATGGCACTCCACCGCAAACATCAGAATATGTGGCTAAACATAATTGAACATCATAATCCCATTTGGCCTCAAAGCATTGAGGTCGGACGCTTAATCTGCTGGCTTCGCAGACATCGGCTGGCTTAGCCCCGCATGATCCTGGGTTACCACCACCGCCTGGTTTCTTGGTTGGAGCTACGGTTGGATTTACACCACCACCCCCGCCGCCTTTAGTTGGTGTTGCAGTCGGATAAGCACAGGTACAAGTATTATTTGGATGAGTAATTTTTATTTGTCCCGATAAACATGTCAATGCTCCACAAGCTTTAGGAACAGGACTTGTTGGGTCATATTTTGGAATTGGAGTTGGAGAAGTTAACCCTCCGCCAGTTCCCGATTTTCCACAACAAATACCATTTGTGCACTTACCAGTACCATTTGGCAAACCTACATTAAAACAAGTTCCAGCATAAGTAATACATTGACC
>Ga0172375_10001085_pt1 | contig 43820 bp, 41 predicted proteins | sample LakKiv1m_FD_114537 | JGI IMG/M metagenome (GOLD analysis project Ga0172375, IMG submission 114537) | Freshwater microbial communities from Kabuno Bay, South-Kivu, Congo - kab_092012_11.1m | ecosystem: Environmental > Aquatic > Freshwater > Lake | place: Democratic Republic of the Congo... | reverse complement strand
TGTCCCGCAGTGTTGGAATCATTGTTTGAGACCATCGCATTAAGGTTCTCCTTGGGAAATCTGTCGTATTGCACACTATATCAGAAACTTACGCAAGTCAAAACAGATGAGAATATGTATTCGGTCTTCAACGAAGAATGCCGTCGAGGCAGGAGGAGGGGATAAAGTCGATAATCTCGTTTGAGGTCAGGGCGGGTTGTGACACGCAGGCTTCGATATATTCTTCTGTCCAGCCGTGTCCAGTATTGTTTTTCACCGTTTCTACAAGGACGGAAACCTTTCTGCCAAGGAAATGTGACGCAAATGCCTTTTTCTTTTCCCTGCCGATTTCAATCAGTTCTTTGGATCTTTGTTTCCCTTCCCCCCGGTTAACCTGGCCAGGCATTGATGCGGCCTTCGTTCCGGGACGCCTGCTGTAGGTGAAGACATGCAGATTACTGAATGGAAAATCAATGATCAGTTGCTTCGTGTTATTAAACGCTTCTTCTGTTTCGCCGGGGAAGCCTGTGATTATATCCGTGCCGAGCCCGAGCAATGGAATCCTGGCCACAGCATAATCTATCAGGTTACGGTACTGTTCGGCGGTGTAATGGCGTCCCATCAGGCGCAGTATATTATTGTCACCGCTCTGCAAGGGTATATGGATGCTCCGGCAGAGTTTTCCTGAACCGGCCATATAGTTTATAATTTCCCGTTCAACCGTTGAAATTTCGATGGAACTGAGCCTGATCCTGGATATTCCAGGGATCTTTTCCAGCCTTTCCAGCAGGCTGGTGATTTTCAAGGTGCCGTCGCTGTAACAGCCCAGGTTTGCGCCCGTCAGAATGACCTCCTTGAATCCCTGGCCGGCGAGAGCCCTGGCCTCGTCAACGATTTCCTTGAAAGGACGGCTGACGGGCCGGCCGCGTGCGGCCGGCACAATGCAGTAGGAACAGCAGAAATCACATCCGTCCTGGACCCTGATAAGCGCCCGCGTTGAGTTGAACAAAGGCAGTTCTTGCAGGGAGTTCCTGCTGCCGGGTGGAGATTGCAGAAGCCGGGGCAGGTGGAATTTTGCCCTCTGCCCGGCAATCATGTCCGCGCCGCATTTTTTCAGCAATTGTTCTCCTTCAACTTCTGCGGCACAGCCTGCAAGGATGACCGTGGTGTTCCTGTTCATGCGCTTGACTGAACGGGCCAGCCGGAGGCAGTCCCGTTCTGCGTTTACGGTGACTGCACAGGTATGTATGACGCAGGCGTCGCAGGGATCTCCGAAGGGGACGATTTTCCAGCCGGCAGACCGAAAGGATGCAGCCATCTGTGCAGTTTCAGCCTGGTTGAGCCTGCAGCCGACAGTTTTAAACGAGATGGCCTTCACCCTTGTCCGCCACGTGATTTACTCTACTATCGCTCCGGTGCCTGCATTCTGGACGATTTGAGAATATCGCTTCAGGTAACCGGTGTTGATCCTTGGTGTGAATGGTTTGAATTGTGCCCGGCGCCGGTCGATCTCTTCTTTTGAGAGATCGGCGTCGATTCTGTGGCCGGGTATATCGATTCGTATTTGATCTCCGTCCTTAAGAAGACCTATGAGGCCGCCTTCCGCGGCTTCCGGGGAAATGTGGCCGATGCAGGCTCCGCGAGTGCCGCCCGAGAAACGTCCGTCGGTTATCAGCGCCACGCTTTCTCCGAGGCCCTTTCCCATGATGTAGGATGTAGGTGCCAGCATTTCCTGCATGCCGGGGCCTCCCCTAGGGCCTTCGTAGCGGATGACAACGACGTGTCCTGCCTTCACGCGTCCCTCGAGGATTCCCTTGCACGCGTCTTCCTGGGAGTCAAATATTACGGCCTTTCCTTCGAATTTCAGCATATTGGGTGCGACGCCGGCCTTCTTGACGACTGCACCTTTCTCCGCGAGGTTGCCGCGCAGGATGGTCAGGCCGCCGTCTGCAGAATAGGGATTGTTGAGCGGTCGAATTACCTCTTCATCTTTGACCTTTGCCCGGGCTATGTTCTGCCAGGTGGTTTTTCCTGAAACAGAGGGGCAGTCTTTGTTTATCAGGCCCGGTATGTCGGCAATCCGCCGCATTATGGCGCTAACTCCGCCAGCGCGGTCAACGTCCTCGACATGGTACTTGGAGGAAGGCGCCACTTTGCAGATGTTGGGGCACTTGTTTGATATGCCGTTTATCCGGTCAAGGTCATACTTGATTCCGGCTTCATGGGCTATGGCGAGGGCATGGAGAACGGTGTTTGTGCTTCCGCCCATTGCCATGTCCAGCGCGAATGCATTATCAAGCGACTGTTCCGTGACAATTTCCCTGGGTAATGGTTTGCCTGCTAGTGCCATTTCGACGATTCTCCTGGCGGCCTGCCTGTAGATTTTCTTACGGTGCGGGTCGATGGCGAGAACAGTGCCGTTGCCCGGCAGGGCGACGCCAAGCGCCTCGCAGAGGCAATTCATGGAATTGGCCGTGAACATTCCGGAGCAGGATCCGCATCCGGGGCAGGCTTTTTCCTCTATCGTTTGAAGTTCCGCATCGCTTATCTTTCCCCCGCGGTGCGAGGCGACCCCCTCGAAAACGCTGATAAGGTCAATTGCCCTGCCGTCAGGCATTTTGCCGGCGGCCATCGGTCCGCCACTGACGACCAGGGTCGGAATATTGGTGCGCAGGGCTCCCATGAGCATGCCGGGCACAATCTTATCGCAGTTAGGTATGCAGATCAGGGCGTCGAAACAGTGAGCCTTGACCATGGACTCAACACAGTCCGCGATAAGTTCACGACTGGGGAGGGAATATTTCATTCCCGAATGTCCCATGGCTATACCGTCGCAGATACCTATTGTGTTGAATTCTATGGGAACTCCGCCGGCCCTGGTTATCTGTGCTTTTATGTACCTGCCGACTTTGTCGAGGTGGACATGGCCCGGAATGATCTGTGTAAAAGAATTACAGACGCCGATGAAAGGCTTCTTGAAATCCTCGGAACGGATACCGGTTGCCCTCAGGAGACTGCGGTGAGGAGCTTTTTCCCAGCCGCTTTTTATCTGGTCACTGTTCATTTCTCTTCCTTTCTGTAATTGAATGAGGAATCACAATGGAGCAGGAATACTATCAGCGCTTAACCGAAAGATCAAGCGACCTCAGTAGGGCAATGGGCAACAAAAGTCCTGAATGCCTTCGGATGTACCACATATATCTGTACTTCGTGGAATCGGTTTTGTATTGTTTTTTGGCATGAAATGGCGCGTATTCATGGTAAGTCTTGTTTTGTTGACAGCTGTTTCTTCCTGCCGGCAATCGGACCTCCGGACTGTGGAAATAAAGGTGCCCGACCTTAAGAACGATGCATGTGCGAAGATTATCGCCAATGCTGTAGGCAGGCAGGTCGGTGTCAAGCCTGGATCAATAGGGGTTGATTTTCAGAGGCGGCTCGTGATCCTGCAATACGAAAGCCTGGTTACTGCCATTAAGAACATCGAGTTTGCCATAGCAGAGGCCGGGTTCCAGGCTAATGAAGTTCCGGCGAAAGAGGAAGCAGCCAGGGCTTTGCCGCCAGAATGTAAATGATTTTATGGCTAGAAGTCGGAAGTCAGAATTCAGGAGTCAGAATGAGAGAATCGGCGAAGACATTCGAAGATTTGGTGGTTTGGCAGTTTGATTCTTGCTCGTGACCTCGACTGCGGCGATGTTCCCGAGTTGATGGAACTGTTGATGGAGATTAGCAGGTTACCGGCGGCTTATTCGCAGGCTATTCTGAATTCTGACTCCTGACTCCTGAATAGTTGCAAATAATGAATGCACTTATTGAACAGTTTCTTGATTATCTTTCCCTCGAGCGGGGATTAAGCGCCAATACCCGGGCGGCTTATGCGGATGATCTGGCAAGGTTTGTCCGTTTCCTTGAGGGTAAAGGGATAAAATCCTTTAATGGAGTTACAAGAAAACATCTCCTTGATTACCTGATGGCGGAGAAAGACCGCGGTTTAAGGGTTAACTCGATATCGCGCCGGCTTGTGGCGGTGAAAATATTCTTCCGGTATCTACAGCAGGAGTCATTGCTGGTCCAGAATGTTGCCGACGTTATGGATTCGCCGAAACTCTGGAAGGTACTGCCGGAGGTGATGACTCTTCGAGAGGTTGAGCGCATGCTTGATGCGCCCCAGGGTGACGGCCGTCAGTCGGTCCGGGACAAGGCCCTGCTTGAACTGATGTATGCGACAGGTATGAGGGTTTCGGAGGCTGCCGACCTGAAAATAGACGACATTCATTTTGACGAGGGGTATATCAGGTGCACGGGAAAGGGCAACAAGGTCAGGGTCGTGCCCTTTGGGGAAAAGGCGAAAGCCTGCCTGCAGCGATATCTTGAGACTGCAAGGCCGGCATTTGCCGGGGAGCGGCCGGAGAGGCATGTTTTTCTTACCTGCCGGGGAAAGAATTTTTCGAGAAAAGGGATATGGAAACTGGTGAAGGCTTATGCGGGTAAAGCCGGTGTGACAAGGCGGGTTTCGCCGCATACGCTCAGGCATTCATTTGCCAGCCATCTGCTGGCGAACGGGGCCCCGCTGCGGGTGATCCAGGAGATGCTGGGGCATGTCGATATCGCAACAACCCAGATATACACTCATGTTGACCAGGGCCGGCTGAAATCCGTGCACGAGAAGTTCCATCCCAGGGCATAAAGAGAGGAGGAGAAAATGCTGTCGTTCGGACGCAGGAAGAATCCATACAAGGAGATTGAAAAGAATATAGGCTACAGTTTCCGGAAGACCAGTATGCTTGAAACGGCGCTGATGCATCGTTCGTTCAGGTTCGAGAACAGCGGTATAACAAGTGATAACCAGAGAATGGAGTTCCTGGGGGATGCCGTCCTGGGGTTCGTGATGGCCGCACATCTGTACGAGAAGTACGATGAGTGCGATGAAGGTGGCCTCACGTCGTTTCGCAGCCAGACGACCAACGGGCAGGTGCTGGCGGAACTTGCCAGGTCCGTGAATCTCGGCGCATTCATAAAGATGGGTAAGGGCGAGGAGCATTCGGGTGGACGGAAAAGGGCGTCCAACCTGGCGGATGCCATGGAATCAATCATAGGTGCGGCCTATCTTGACGGCGGCATGAAGGCTGTCCTTAAGATTTTCAGCAAGCTGTTTGTGCCAATGCTCGGCAAGCTTAGTGGCGATGTGTGGGCAGGGAATCCGAAGGGAAAGCTGCAGGAGTATTCACAGAAAAAGTGGAAGAACAGTCCGCATTACCGGATAGTCAGCAAAGAGGGGCCGCCTCATGCCGTGCTGTTCACTGTTGAAGTTGAGCTTGCAGACGGGAGCGTTGGCATGGGGAAAGGCCGGAACAAGCAGGAAGCGGAGGCCCGTGCTGCAGTTGATGTTCTTTCCTGCCTCGAAAAGCAGGGCAGGAAGCCTTGTTGATGCGGCTGGTTTTTTGATTTCAGACAGCGTTCAAGTTTGACATGCCTCGATGTTTTGCCTAGATTTCCGGGTCATTTATGGGCCGCTAGCTCAGCTGGTAGAGCAGCACACTTTTAATGTGCGGGTCGCCGGTTCGATTCCGGCGCGGCTCACCATTCTTCGCTCTTCGTCCACTGGCGCGGACTTGAGCTACGAATGGCAAGCCATTTTCGCTCTTGTCCGCTGATTGAGGGATCGAGCTGCGGATGGCAGGCCATCACCCGGGATCATGAAAATGTTGCGACAAATCAGGAAAGTTGGAGAAGCTGTACTGGTATGTCTCGGCATGCTTTTCATACCTTTTCTTCCCAGGACATGGCTGGTCGGTCTCGCCAGGGGACTGGGGAACGCAAGCTTCGCGCTGTCGGGCAAGTTAAGGCGGATAGCGCTGGCAAATCTTGATGTTGCATTTGGCGCATCCCTTACGGCTGACCGGAAACAGGCCATAGCCCGGGAGTCTTTCCAGACGTTTGCCCTTCTTATACTTGATCTGTTCTGGTTCAGCATTTTCAGCGGGAAAAGGATTCCGGCCTATTTAAGGTTTGATCCGTCATTCCGGAATTATTTTGACAAGGCGCCTCTTATCGTAGTGTCCGGCCACTTCGGCAACTGGGAGACAATGGGGCTGGGAATGTCCCAGCGGGGTAATGCGCCTGTGAGTGTTGCCGCGTCTCTTGACAATGTATTCGTGGACTGGATACTGCGGCGATTGAGGGGAAATACGGGGCAGGGAATTGTAAAGCGTGACGGCGCACTCAGGACCCTGACCAAACTGCTGAAGGAAGGATGCAGGGTGGCCCTGCTGATGGATCAGAATACGCTGCCGGAAGAGGGCGGTGTCTTTGTGGATTTTTTCGGGCTTCCTGTCCCTGTTTCCAAAGCTGCTTATGCGCTGGCGGCATGGACTGGCACAGAGATCGTCCCTGTTTTCTGCGTGCTCGATGAGCATGGTATGCGTTACGCCGCGTATGCCGGTGATCCCATCAAAGTTGACAGGAATGCTGATTCTGAAGTCAAAATCACCCAGGCTGTTACCAGGGCCATGGAAGATGCAATCCGACGGAACCCCGGCCACTGGCTGTGGATGTACAAGAGGTGGAAACATATTCCGGCTGGAGCACCGGCGGAGAAATATCCGTTCTACGCAAGGAAATACGAACAACAGGAGAAGAAATGAAGACAGGGATAATAGGAGGGAGTGGTTTGTATGATATGGAAGGGCTGACCGGTGTGTCCCGTCGAAGCGTCCGGACGCCGTTTGGCAAACCTTCTGATTTTTATACTTGCGGGAGGATAGGCGGAGAAGAGGTTTTCTTTCTTCCGCGGCATGGGCGCGGTCATCACATACTTCCCAGTGAAATAAATTACAGGGCGAACATTTACGGGTTCAAGGTCCTGGGAGTTGAGAGGATCATTTCAATAAGCGCGGTTGGAAGCCTCAGGGAAGAGCTGTCTCCCGGAACCATAGTGCTTCCTGACCAGTATTATGACCGTACCAAGAATTCACAGCAGCATTCTTTCTTCGGCGGCGGTGTTGCCGGACATGTTGGTTTTTCCGAGCCGGCATGTCCCGATCTCCGGAAGGTGATTTCAATCTGTGCCAGGAGAGTTGTTCGCCAATCAGGCGGAAAACGTCCGGTCAAGGTTTGTGATGGCGGGACTTATGTGAATATCGAAGGGCCAGCTTTCTCGACCAGGGCGGAGTCCCTTGTTTACAGGAAACTTGGCTTTGACGTGATAGGTATGACGAGCCTTGCTGAGGCCAAGCTGTGCAGGGAAGCGGAAATATGTTTCCAGACGGTCGCAATGGTTACAGACTACGACTGCTGGCATGAAACCAGGGAGCCGGTATCGGTGGAAATGGTTGTGACCCACCTTGCTGCAAATACGGCGCTGGCCAGGAAAATCATACGTGACTTGATACCCATGCTTGCGGAAAAGAAGCGGACCTGCCGATGCGGGCATTCCCTTGAAAACGCCATAGTTACGGATCGAAAGGTGATTCCCGCGAAAACCAGGAGAGCCCTCAGGCCCATTATCGGCAAGTACCTGTGACCCATGTCTTTTGTTTCCACATTGCTTGACATCGTTTATCCCCGGTTCTGTGTAGCCTGCGGCAATGCGGTTGGTGAAGGGCAGGGGTATGTCTGCTGGGACTGCGAAAGCGGGTTTGATATCATTTCGAGGCCTTTCTGTTCCGTCTGTGGCGACCCGGTTGAAGGGATGGTGGAGCATGAATATCTTTGTTCTTTCTGCCAGCGTGTCCGGCCGTATTTTGAAGCAGCACGATCAGCTGTGCGGTACCGGGGTGCAGTGCGGACGATCCTGCATTCGCTCAAATACGAAAAGATGACATTCCTGGCGCGGGATTTGCTGCCGTTCCTGTATGCATGCGTGAATGCGCATTACTCCGGAATCTGTTTTGACGGTGTAACCTTTGTTCCTCTTTATCCCCGCAAGGAGAGGGAGCGTACGTTCAACCAGGCGCGGCTACTGGCGGGAAAGCTAGCCGGGGAACTGGAGCTGCCTTTCCTGTGTGATTGCCTGCAGAGGACGAGGTATACCGTGACCCAGACTGATCTTGACGCATCAGAACGCAGGGCAAACGTACGCGGCGCGTTTGCCGCACAGAACAGCAAATGGCTGGACGGGCGGACTCTTCTGCTGGTGGATGATGTGATGACGACGGGTGCGACGGTTAACGAGGTGTCAAAAGTTCTGAAAGAGGCTGGAGCGGCGGGGGTTTTTGTAGTAACTGTGGCAAGAGGATGAATACAATGCAGATTTCCGATTGTCGATTCAGGAGGTAGGGACGGCGCTCCCGTGAGGGGCGTTGTCCTAACGGGACTCACGTCCGTCGCCGTCCGCGGCGGTCGCGGAGCGACACGCCCTACCATAGAATTGTCGTAAGAAAACAAGATTCTGAAGGATTGCAGTAAGGACGTTTATGGGCGATAACAGCAAAGCGTTGGAGCGGCTTTACAGCCGGCAGGCATTCGGGATCAAGCCAGGTCTCGAAGTGATCGAGAACCTGCTGAAGAAGCTTGGCAACCCGGAGCGGTCGTTCGGCGTGATTCACGTTGCCGGAACAAACGGCAAGGGGTCGGTCTGCGCGATGATCGATTCGGTGCTTCGCGCTGCCGGCATTACCACTGGCCTTTATACATCACCGCATCTCATATCGTTCAATGAACGTATCTGCGTCGGCGGAAAACAGATTGAAGACAGTGAGCTGGCTGAACTTATCGGGGAAAGCGAGCGCGTGGCGGAAGAGGTCGCCAGAAAGCTCAAGAGAGAGCCGACGTTCTTTGAATGCGCAACGGCTATGGCGTTTCAGCATTTCCGGAAGAAGGGCGTGAAGCTGGCTGTTGTCGAGGTAGGTCTTGGCGGAAGACTTGATGCGACGAATGCCATAATGCCTCTTGTTTCTGTTATTACCAGGGTCAGTCTTGAGCACATGCTGTACCTTGGGAAGGATATAGAAAGTATTGCCTTTGAAAAGGCAGGTATAATCAAGCAGGGGCGGCCGGTGGTATGCGGGGCAACAGACGAAAAGGCGCTCGAGGTGATTCGCCGGATTTCCAAAGAACGGGCGTCGCCGTTCTTTAACGCGGCAGAGAATGTCAGTGTAAGGGTTGTCTCGGGCGATATGTCGGGGCAGAAGGTTAACGTTGAGACGTCAGGAGCCTCTTATGGCACGATGAAACTGCCTCTGGCAGGTGCGCACCAGGTTGAGAATCTTTCAACGGCTATTACCGCGCTTGAGGTGTTAGGGGATGTTGCGGGCATCTCGATTGAGCCGGATCGCGTCAAGGCCGGAATTGGAGAGACGAGGTGGGCCGGTCGTTTTCAGTTATTGGGCAAGGATCCTCCGCTTATTGTTGACGGGGCGCATAATCCCGGTGCCGCAAAGGTGCTGGCGGATACCCTGGGCCAGGTATCAGGTGGTAAACCTGTGGGACTGGTTGTGGGTATGTGTGGAGACAAAGATGTTAATGGATTTATGAAATCATTTGGCGCCATGGTAAAAAAGCTGTGGGTTGTTCCCCTGAAGAGTGACCGGAATATGCCGGAAGGGCGGATTTCGTCAGCAGGGAAGGTTCAGGGCTGGGATGTGGCTGCAACGAGCCTTGAGAAGGCGATATCCGATGCCGAAGCGTGGGCAAGGAATGTGAGCGGAGTAGTATGCGTTACCGGTTCTCTTTTTCTTGCCGGGGAAATGCTGGAAATGAGAAGCTGTAAACCTTGACCGGGGTGGACTATGAAACAGGAAAAACATATAGAGGTTCTTGTTAGAGGTGTGTTTGTTGACAGGGGAAAGATTCTCCTGTGTCATACAAAGGGGGCGGGAAATACTTATCTGCCGGGCGGTCATGTTGAATTCCAGGAATCAGCCAGGCTGGCCCTTGGTCGGGAGATAAGAGAAGAGCTTGGCAGAAGAGCCGTTGTTGGCCGTTTTCTCGGTGCCGTTGAGCATACTTTTGTCCAGAAGGCTTGCAGGCATTGCGAGATAAACCTTGTTTTCGAGATGAAGATTGGCGGCCTCAAGTCATGTAAAGTTCCGGTCTCGAAGGAGAGTTATATAGAATTCAGCTGGGTCGCCCTTGAGAATCTGCGGTCGGCGAGGCTCGAACCTTCGGTATTGACTGAAGTCCTTATGCTATGGCTTCGCGGGCGCAGGCGGTCATCAGATGTATTGGCTTCCAATTACAGAATAATGAATTGAAGATCGGGCTGGTGACATGGTATAGAACCTGTCCCGAAATGAATGCCGGGGTGGCGAAATGGCAGACGCACCAGACTCAAAATCTGGCGCCCGCAAGGGCATGAGGGTTCAACTCCCTCCTCCGGCACCATGCTACGCTCTGCGCCAACCTGCGGTTGCCTTGAGCTACGCATGGCAGGCCATGCTTCCGCGTCATCCCGCGTTTCGCCCCTGTCTGCCCATTGCTTCCGCCTTCGCCAGGCTATGGCGTGACAAGACGCGAGGCAGGGCCAGTCTTGACCCCTGTAAGATGTTTCAGGTCAACATTTTCATTTCAATATTTCACGGATGTTGTTATATTCCGCAGTAATTTATGGCGGAAACTGTCCATTTGATTGTTGATGTGGGACCAAGCAAGGGCCAGAAACTTACGGTGCCTGCAGAAGGGGCTCGGGTTGGCCGGTCATCCAAGAACGATATTGTCATTGCAGATCCTCTTTTATCCAGGCACCACTGCCGTCTTTTCTTCAAGCCGGGTGAGGGTTTATGGGTTACTGATCTTGGAAGCGCCAACGGCACAATGGTAAAGGGCAATCCCATAACCGAGGTGCGAATTAGTGTTGGCGATACTGTGACAATCGGCGATACAGTCCTCAAAGTCCTCTGTGACAGTCTTGAAGCTGTCAACATGCAGAATAAGCCTTCGGAAGCTCCGAAAGCAGTTGTGCCCGTAGTTGATCTCGGGTTGAAGTCCGAAAAGGAAAAGATGGAGAGCCTGCCCAGGAAGTCTCCCGTCGGTTTCCTTATTACCGGTGCGCTGCTTGCAATAGCCGTGGCCATTGCTATCTGGCTGCCCAAACTGCTAAAGGCCAAGGGAAAGAACTCAAGGCCACTGCCGCCGTCAGCTGTGGCCCAGACGCTGGAGCTTGAATATGAGAAGGTAATTGCGAATACAGGAAATGTTTTCAGGTATACCCTTACGATAACCACGAACGATGTGATTTCGGTACAGATTGACGATATAAAGAATGACCGTCATACCAGGAAAGAAAAGCCGATGAGCAGTGAATACACAAAGAGCCTGGCGAAATCCATAATTGATGCGGGATTCTTTTCGCTCCAGGATGAATACCAGGGTGTACAGCCTGACATGCTGGAGCAGTGGGATTTGACTGTTACAATAGGCAAGCAGACCCACAGGACCAGGGTTGTGAACAGGATTGAACCCGAGGGTTTTGCGGTTGTAAGGGAGAGGATCGAGCTTGCCGGCAAAAACGAGCTTGATTTATGGGCAATGGAAACCTCTCCTGAGAAACTTGTGCAGCTTTCCAGGGATGCCCACCTGCTGGGGAAGAAGTGTTATGATGAACGCGAAATAAAATACGGAAACCTTGCCCTCGCGCTCAAGAGTTTTGTTGAGGCTGATTCGTACCTTGAAACGGTTGAACCGAAGCCCGACTTTTATTCTGAGACCATTGCCATGATTACGGACTGCAAGCGGCTCCTGGAAGACAAATATAATGACCAGAATTTCAGGGTCGAACAGGCGAGAAAAAGAGGTGACTGGGAAGAAGCTGCAAAGGAATTGAGGACGCTCCTTGAAATGATACCGGACGGCGGAGATCAGAGGAACAAAGATGCCCGGAAGAAGCTGCTTGATGTCGAAAAACATCTGGAACGGAAGAGATAGCTGAGATATTTGAGATATGAAAGATATGTTCTTGAGGAAGTTGATCAGTCTTTGCGGAAGACGCGTGACTTTGAGTCCGAGGAATGAATACCCCGGCCTCATGGAGAGGCGAGGAATCATGCTGGTTACGCTGGCAATGGCTGCCGCTTCTTCCCTGCTGGCTGCGGAACCGCAGGAAAAGGGTTGCCAGATTCGTGTTTCCAGTGATCCCCCTGAAGCCATGGTCTATTGCGACGGTGTTCTCAAGGACCCCACGCCAGTACTCCTCACCGAGAAGGCCGGGACTCACCTTATCAGGGTTGTCAAGCAGGGGTACAGGGAGTCAAGGAGCAGTGTATCAGTTGCTGATGGCCAGAAAGCTGCCATTGAGTTGAAACTTGAACCTGTCATGGGGCTTGTCCTGATTAATTCCTCTCCGTCAGGAGCCGATGTACAGATTGATGGAGCAGATCGCGGCAAAACACCCATGTTTGTTCAGAACCTGCCGCTTGGAAAATACCGGCTGAAAGCAAGTAGTCCTGGTTATTCACCTAAAGAGATGGACCTGGTGATAAGTGACAGGACACCCATGAGACTGAATGTCAACCTCTCGTCTGATTCAGCAATGCTTGACCTTTCCTCGAAGCCGGATGGGGCAGAGGTTATCCTGAACGGCATTGCGAAGGGAAAGACGCCATGTGTTATTGACAGAATTCCATCCGGCAGTTCCCAAATTGAGATTTCCATGGAAGGGTATGTTCCCTACAAGCAGACTTTGACGCTCCAGGCCGGCCAGGTGGAGAAAATGACGGCCGTTCTCAAGTCAATTCCGGCAGAATTGACCGTAGTCACTATTCCGTCAAAGGCGAGAATATATGTGGATAACCAGTTTAAGGGTGAATCTCCTGTGACTTTATCTAACCTTGCACCGGGAGAGTACAGGATAAGGGCTGAACTGATAGGATGTGAACCCCTGGCGCGTACAGTCAAGCTTGGTATAAAACAGAAACTGACCGAGGAGTTCCGGCTGATGCGTGATTGCGGTGTCCTCGATATAACCACTGAACCCGCCGGCGCAAAGGTTTTTATTGATGGCAAGGAATGCGGCGTAACTGCTGCAAAGCCCAGTGAGACGGATCGTGTTTCAGAGCCACTGACCGTTGATTTCCTGGCGGCTGGTGCGCATAAGATCATGGTGACGAAAAAAGGTTTCTTTGATGCAACGTTTGAGGTCACCATCGAGAAGAGTAAAACCACGACACATCACCAGCAGTTAAAGCAGAGGTTTATACCGGATTGTGAAGTGCGGACGATCACCGACGAGGTGTTTAAAGGTGTGTTGACAGAAGTCGATCCTCAGGGGAATGTTAAACTTGAACTCAAGCCTGGAGTTTTCAAGTCGATTCCTGCAAAGAATGTGAAACTGCGCCTGCCTCTGAAAACTGATGCAGCAGCCAAGTAGGGTCAATTATGCGTAATTGATGCAAGTTTGAAGAGCCTGACGACAACGGCGATTCCCACAAGAAATAATCCTATATACATCGCAATACGCATTGTTTTGCTTCGCTTTTCCTTTTTTGCGGAAAGATCCACAGCCGGCTGTTTTTCCAGGGTTTGAACGGTATTGGTGATTACCGGTTGAGGCGGGGGAAGTGGCGGCAGGTTGACAAAAGCTGAATTGATAATCTCTCTTGCATTTTCATCCCTGACCTCGCTGTTGACGCTGCCCAGGACAACGGCAACAACTCTGCGGTCATTCCGCAATGCTGTTGCCGTGATTGAGAAACCCGCTGCTGTGATATAACCGGTCTTGAATCCGTCGCAGCCTTTAAGAGAGAGAAGGAGATGGTTGTGGTTGCTCATAATAAAGGGCTTATTGGTATTTGCCCGTAGCACGCGTTGTTTTGCCGAAGTATAGCGGAAAACTTCCGGATGCTTAACGAGTTCGCATGCAAGCAGTGCCATGTCCCGTGCCGTTGTGAGGTCAGGCTGCTGGCCCTTGGCCGGAGGAAGCCCGTGGACTGAAGCGAATGTGGTGGATTTCATGCCGAGTTCCGCGGCACGTGTATTCATGAGCTTCACGAAACCGGCTTTTGAGCCTGCAGTATGAATCGCAAGGGCAGTCGCGGCATCGTTGGCAGACTGGATAGCCATTGCATAAAGCAATTCCTCGATGGAAAAGACCTCGTTATCCTTCAGATAGACGCCTGAACCGCCGATAGTAGATGATTCTGGGGTTACGGTTACCTTCTCGTCCAGCTTTAGCTGGCCTTTCTCAATCTTTTCAAGAATGATGAGCAGATCCATCAGCTTGACCATGCTTGCGGGATAGCCGATGCCGTCGGCGTTGTCTTCAAAAATCACCTTGCCTGTAGCTGTATCTACTGCTATGGCTCCGACATATGGATCGCCTTTGAGTGCTTTTATCGGTTCGCGACCACCACTGGAATGTTTGGTCGCGGTCTTCCTGGCTGCGGTTGCAGTTGCAGGCAGGAAGGTCCCTGACACAAGGATTGCAAGAACCAGGCAGACGATCGGTTGTTTCATTCTAAACATGTTTATTTCTTTCAATTAGAAGTGTGCACTGTAGACAATTCTTCCGGATAACGCAAACACGAGAAGAGACTTTTTCAATATAGCTGATCCATGAGCCGGGCCATAATCGGGCCAAGGAGTATAAGGAGCACGGCAGGGAAGATAAAAAAGAGGAGGGGACCCAGCATTTTGACAGGCGCCTGGTTTGCGAGAGCTTCGGCACGTTCAAACCGCCGTTGCCTGATCTGGTCCGACTGAATACGAAGAATGGAGCCTATACTTACGCCCAGTTCGTCAGCCTGCACCAGGGCATTTATTACCGAACGGAGGTCCGGCAGATTGACCCTGAAGGACATGTCGCGGAGAGCCTCGCGCCTTGTTTTGCCTATCTGAATCTCGCGAATGACCCTGATCAGTTCTTCCCCGAGTGGGTCAAGAACGCGCCGTTCGACATTACGCTGGAGAGCGGTCATGAAGTCCATGCCGGCCTCAACAGAGAGTGTTAACAGGTCCAGGACGAACGGGAGGGACTTCTGCATGCTCCTGTGTCTGCTGCCGAGCGCCTGTTTAAGCCAGAGCGCCGGGTAGATGAAATACCATGTTGGTCCTATGAGGTAGAGAAGCGTGCTCATTTTCATCAGGAACGAATTCTTGGTTGCGGAAATTATGGTTGCGATGAAGATTATCCAGAGTGAGCCAAGTACAAGCGGCAGAATGAGCCTCAGGGCAAGGAATTCATCCGTGCTGAGCAGGCCCTCGAAACCGGCTGAAACCAGAGTCCTGCCGGTTTTTTCTTTCAGCGGGATAAGGCCGGGTGTCCGGAGCAACGGTGTGACATTTGGAGTGAGTGGCAAGAACATGCGGAACAGCAGGGGTAGCTTTCTTTCCTGTTTGCGTCCGTCGGCAAGTGTTACGTAGGTGATCTGGCGGGCAGCAGTAGCAATGTACCAGGTAAGCACGCCTGCACACAGTCCCCAGAGAATGCTAAGGATAGTTATTGTTGCTGCTTCGTTGTTCATACGTCGATGTTCACAATCTTTCTTATAACAAGCCCGCCGCAGACGATCAGAACCACAACGCCTGCCATCAGTATAATGCCTGACATTGAACGGACAAACGGCATCATCAGTTCCGGGTCCACAATTGCAAGGGCAACTCCTATTACTACCGGCATGAAGCTGACAACAATACCCTGGAGCCGGCCCTGGGCCGTGAGTGTCTGGATACGGTTCTCGATGCGCATGCGTTCACGTATCGTCGAGGCTATCTTTTCGAAAATTTCGGTGAGGTTGCCTCCGGTCTTGCGGGCTGTCTCAATTGCGTTGACTACCAGGGAAAGGTCGTCACTGCCAACGCGCTTTTCCATGTTTGACAGAGCCTCTGAGAAGTTAACGCCAAACCTTGTCTGCTGAAGGAACATGTCAAACTCCTGCGATATGGGCATTTCTCCTTCTTTTACGACTGATTCAAAGGCCTGCACAATGCTGAAACCCGCCTTAAGGGCGTTGCTCATGCTTACGAGCGTGTCAACGAGCTGGAGGTTGAATTTCTTCAGCCGCCGGTTTTTGAGAAAGATCAGCAGGAGTTTTGGGGAGAACAGCGCAGGAATTGCAACCAGGCATCCGAGCAGGAGGCCGGCCACAAAGCCTATTTTCGAGGTAAGGCCGCCGGCCAGGAGAAAGACAATTGTGAAGAGAATGAGCGCTGCGGCCATGCCAGCCCTTGCGATCTGCTGGGGTGGTACAAACAGGAGTATATCTTCGAACTGCCGTGCCATTTTTTCCGAATAGGTGCTTGAGTAGTTTTCAGCGCCGGAAAACAGCGAGACAAGAAATATATAGATCAGGCCCGTGGTGCTGATGGCAAACAACACCGCTATCAAAAAGATCGTGCTGGTCGAATCAATATTCATTCTTTCCACTTCTGGGGGTCAAAAATCGACCTGTCAATTGATATGCCGCGGGCTGCGATTTCTTCAATAAATGTCGGCACCGCACCTGTGGGGTGGAAGTGACCTATTACCTTTCCGTCGGGATCTACGCCTGTCTGCTTGTATTCAAAAATGTCCTGCATGGTGATTTGTTCGCCTTCAAGGCCGACCACCTCTGTCATTTTGCTTACCTTGCGGGTGCCGTCGCTGAACCGTGATTCATGGACAATCACGTCAACGGCGGAGGCCACCTGTTCCCTGATGGCTCGTACCGGCAGTTCCATTCCTGACATGAGAACCATTGTCTCAAGCCTCGAGATGACATCCCTGGGCGAGTTGGCATGTACGGTTGTCAATGAGCCGTCATGGCCCGTGTTCATCGCCTGCAGCATATCCAGGGATTCTCCGCCGCGGCACTCGCCGACGACTATCCTGTCCGGGCGCATTCGGAGGGCGTTTCTCACGAGATCGCGGATGGTAACGGCACCCTTGCCCTCGATATTGGGCGGACGTGATTCGAGCCTGACGACATGTACCTGCTTGAGCCGTAATTCCGCGGCGTCTTCTATGGTTACTATCCTTTCTGTTTCAGGAAGATAATTGCTGAGAACGTTAAGCAGTGTGGTTTTGCCTGACCCGGTACCGCCGGACACAATGATGTTCTTGCGCATGATAACGCAGACCCTGGCGAATTCCGCAAGTTCCGGCGTAATCGTGCCGTACCTGATGAGGTCCTGTACGGTCAGGGGTTTCTTTGAGAATTTCCGGATGGTGAGGCAAGGGCCTACCAGGGAGAGGGGATGAATGATTGCGTTGACACGGGAACCGTCCGGAAGCCGCGCGTCGACGTAAGGCTGGCTCTCGTCGATGCGCCTGCCTATGGGCGAGACGATTCGTTCTATGATGGCCATCACGGATGCCTCGTCAATGAAAGTATTGCCTGTTAATATCAGCTTGCCTTTCTTTTCTATGTAGATATGGGAAGGGCCGTTTACCATTACTTCTGTTACTTCGGGATCGTCCAGGAGGTCCTCGATGGGGCCCAGGCCGATTGCCTCATCGTAAAGTTCCTTCATCAGGGCCTCGGGATCCATGCCGGCAGGAAGTTTTGAGCGGACTTCGTTGACAATGCCCCTGATGGTTGTTTTCGCCCTCTCATGGAGTTCATCTTTTCCTATCCTGGATGCCGTCAGGCGCTTTACATCCAGGCGTTCGACAAGTTCGCGATGGATTTGAAGTTTAATTGAGCGTTTTGCCTCGATATCAGCTGGTTCCATGGTTAATTGATGGGGTCTTGTTTCTTCCCTGGCAGGAGGCGCTTTTTCAACGGCAGGAGCTGCCTTGTTCTCAACAGACGCAGGAGGCATTTTGTCCGACAGGAAGGACAGAGTGAAAGGTCCTATGCCAATCGCCTGGTTTGCACCAACCATGACCCGGCCATCAATCTTCTTTCCTGAGACAGTCGTACCGGCCGCAGAATCAAGGTCCTCAATCCAGCAGCCATCAACACGAACTGTAAGTATCGCGTGTCTTCCTTCAATTGCAGGATGGGGGAGCTGAATCTTGCAGTCTTCATCGCGGCCGATCGTGTAGACGCCGGTAACGATGTCAAACACGTTTGCCTGACCATCCGGTCTCTTGATTTCGAGTTTTATCGGTTCGGCCATTTGATTGCCAGTGTTTACAGGTTTGTCTTGTGCCTTATTTCTTTCTGGCGATGCAGGTTCAGTTCAGGCAGAGATGTTTCAACATGCTGGAAGTTGACTTCAGGCAGGTTCTTTTCGAAAGAGTTATCCGCCGAATTCCTCAGGGAAAGAGTCAGGCTTCCCTTCATCTGCTGGGCAAAAACAAGCAGTTCTGCTTCACGGGGTGTCACCTCTATAGTCACGGCGTTAAAGGTGGATGAACTGCCCATTTGTTTCCGCCTCAGGGACGGCTGTTTCGCCATATTCTGGCCTGTTGCGAGGATAGTGACGTCCTGGAGCACTGTGATTGTCACATTCTCCATTTCGTTGGCAACTTTCTTTGAAGGGAAGGAGAAAGTTCCGAGAATATCCACACGGTCATTGGGTTGTACCATGCCGCTGACTGCTGCCGAGCCGTTGATAGGGAGGGAGATTGCGCGCATGCCCTTGCTTACTATTGCGGCAAGGCTTGTTTCGTTAAATAATTCCGATCCTTCAATAAAGAACCATGAGATCGGTCTGCCCTTGCCAATTGGTTTGAGAAGTTTCTTTCCTTTGAGCTTTTCCCAGTCTTCCGCCTGGACTACATCGTCGGGTACGGCAGATTCTATGAAGGCGACAGAAATGAGGTCTTCCTTCCTGATGGCAACCCCTGCTGAAATGTCGTTTGCGGCAACCACAACATTGATTTGTTTTGCTCCTGCAAGTAATTCCCGTTTTGCTTTTTCAACCTTTTCCCTCTGGGCATTGAGGAATAATGCCGTAAGGCAAAAGGCCAGTATCCCCACGATTATTGAAATGATAGGTATGATTTTCTGTTTCATTATTACTCCTGTTATTGAGTTTATCAGGCCGGTTAATACCGGCTTAAGTCTGTTTATTATTCTATTCCCTGTCGTTTATGCAACACTGTAATTCGGCTCTTCCCTTCTGCGTGTAAAGGGTCCACCAGGACGCAGCATATTTCACGGTCCTTGACGTAGACTTTCATGCCGCCGGTTGTCGCTTGTGGGGCTGTTGAGCCGGCGATGGCAGGGGCCCATCCGCTCGCGGCGAGTTTCGAGGCAAAGAAGCTGTTTACAGAAGCAGGGTCGGTCGCCGCGAGGGAAACAGCCAGACCGGCGTTGGCCTTGTTGTCAGCCGCAAAGAACAGGGGGTCGCTGCCCGGATAGGCCGGTATATCTTTCAGCATTTGTTCCTTCGGCGGTTTGGATGACGCCTGGAACTCGGATTCGGTCTGCTGAAGTTTGAAAACAAGGGTTTTCTGGCTGTCGGCCGAAATGTTGATCAGCGTTAGCCGCACGACCTGTCCGTTGGCCCTGGCCGTGATCAGGCCCATGGAACCGCCGGAAAAAACAATATTTTTGGTGTTAAACACGCGGCCGAGTTCGGTTGCAAGGGCAGCAATTCTCTTGTTGAATCCTACAATTGAGAGGTCGCCATTACCGCCATTCAGGGTGATTGAAGTTTCGTAAGCGAGGGAGCCTCCTGACGAAAGAAGGGCCTTTGTGCTGTCGGAGACTGTATTAGAACGTACAAATACCCGGCCGTGAGCAACAATGGCTCCAGCGCACAGAATTGCCGCAGCAAGCAGGCTATAGCAATGACTTGTCTTCATTCTCAGTAAATATCGTTGATCCTGGTCATCCAGACCTTACATTCAACTTCGATGGATTTTGCGTTGTAAAAAAGGCGTACAGCCGGGACTTCGTTAATGGGAACTGTTCTCGTCTCGTTGCCCTTTACGAGTCCGAAATATCCGCAGGGGGCCATGGAGCTGTGCAGGGTTGACAGCGGATTGTCTGGAATCTGATCCAGGAGATCCCAGTCGGTACCAGCGACGGCGGTTTCGCCCACTATAATATTGTTGAATTCCGAGGCGATCGCCGGAGTGGACGAGTCGTCTTTCGTGTATTGTTTCCTGTCATTCCCGGCAGTTACCTCGTGGATATATTTTGCGTCGGACAGCGTACTGACTCCGAGTGATGCCTCTGCCGCCGCATTGTTCCTTGCCGTCGCTATCGCTTCGCTGTGGGCAGTGATCATGGCCGATCCGACGCGGAGACATGCAGCCAGTACCAGCACTGCGATCAATCCTATAACGAATTCGGCGAGCGCCTGGCCGCTCTTTGAAGAGTGAGACGGAGAGACAGAGAAACGGAGAAACGGAGACCGAAGATAGAAACCAAGAGAAACTGTTTTAAAGATATTTTTCATTAATGACCCCGCCTGGTTCCACCGCCGCTTCCTCCACCGCCGCCGCCAACGGAGATTGTACACTGCCAGCTGTTGCTTGAGAGCCAGGTGACTCCATACTGCCTGAATGCCTGATCTTCCCATGTTTGAAGCTGTTGACAGTAGTAACACCCGGCGGTTAAACCCTCAAGTCCGCGTTCCATGTACTCGGGAAGATGATAAGAGAGATGTCTGCGCCATCCGATATTGTAGGATCCTCCTGATGGGGCTGTTGAGGCGTCGATTGGTATAAGACGGACGGCATGAAATGCAGGGATAACCAGGCCGCAGGAATCGGGACGCTGGTCCTCATTCAGGTAACCGAACGGTTTTGCAGCTGCAGTCCATGTTACCCTGCTTACGAGGCCTGTTCCGTTCCTTGCGGGCATAAGTCGTTGAATATCGGCTTCTATGCGGATGGCGGCATCGGCTCCCACGTAATTGTACTGGGGCTTGAGGGAGCCGGTCAGGGGGAATGATCGATCGTTCATGATGTTCCACGTTGTCCACGATGAGCCGTAAATGTACCAGGTGGCAGACAGTGTCATTCCCGTGCTGGTCATGCTGCCGGGAAGTTGCCGTTCTTCGGCGATGGTTGTGATGGTGTCTTCGTCGGTGAAGGCTGACAGTGATGAGACCTGTTTTTCCAGGCCCAGGCCGAATATCTCGCTGTTCATGTATGTCTGGTGGGGCGGGTCGGGGAGTGCCGGCCACCAGCATGGAAAGAAATTCTGATAATCCGTCAGAAGTGACGGGGCATTGTTGAAGAACCAGCACCAGCTCCTGCCTGCCACGGCGTCGTAGAATCCGATATCAAGCAAGGTGTGTCCGCCGGTAGAGTCGCCGTAGAAGTGCGCATTGTCAGGTCCGGCGACGACCCCGTCTTTTGCTATAAGATCCAGCATGTTTGCATATTCATTCCAGCATTCAGGATAGGGTTCGGGAAAGAGAATAGTGCCATCAGGTGCTGTCTGAGCCGGGTAGTCGAACCTGACCTCGGCGGCATGTTCCCCGAGCAGGGCATCGAAATCGGGGTTCGGGAATATGCCGTTATTTTTACCGGCCTGTTGCGCCGCCATAAGGGCAATCATGGGGCCGACATAGCACAATCTTGCCTGCATGTTGTTGATGGCAGTGCAGGTGTTTGTGTCGCCGGTGCTCAATGCCATGGCCTGCATTATGTTGAGGTCTCCGACGAGGTTGAGTGTTTTTCCCTGCCATCGTGCGGCCATGAGTGCGGCTGAATCGCCGGCGTTCCGGCTCACGGATTTAATGTAAATGCTCTTGTGCAGGTCAAATATCCATATGACGACAAAAAGGAGGACGAACAGGACCATCATAAAGAATACGATGGTTTGTCCTTTTGAGTTCCGTGTCCTATTATCGTGATTCATCGTTAATATAAAATGGATAATGACTTTCGATATCCGATTGCCCGTGGAGCTGGACACTGTCGGCCGCGTAGAAAATCCTGTGTAGCGGGACCCACAGGTTGTAATCCTGCTGGGCCGTGACATGCAGGATCTGGGGGATTGTTCCATCGCCGAGTTGGCCGGCGCCAGGGTCAAAAACGACGGAATCCCAGTTGGCATAATTCAGGAAGTATTCGGCCCGGCCCATGTTTTCCGCGCCCATGTAGTCCGGGACCCGTGCCTGCTCGATTTCATACTGTCCGGATGGCGGTGCAGAATTGGCTGCCACGGAGACGAAGAGATCCCCGGGTTTCCTGGAGGCGATCATTTGAGTGAGATTGTTGTCCGCTGTTTCGTATTCCGGGGTGGTCATTTTCCCTGCGTTGGGGATGCAGGCAACGCGGCCGGTTTTCCAGACCATGAAGCGGTTGAATCCCACAGTACGGCACCGTGCACTGCATGCGGCGGAGTAATGAAGAATTTCGTGGGCTGCCGTTAGTTCGGCAACCTGCAGCATGATCATGAATACGACACAGATCAGGCCGATAACGAAACAGGATTCAATAATAGACTGACCCGCCCTGGCGCAAAACGGCTTGTTTCGCGCGGGCAGGTTCCAAAGTGTCGCGCGTTTAAGTATCGAAGCAATAGGAATAGCCTCTCTAGTTGCCGCCTACTCCGTCTTTTGTTACCTGCTTGAGGAGGTCTTTCGATGCGGTTCCCACCGCTGTATCTACAGCGCTCTGGTCGCCGCCAAGCTCAACAGTGGCGCCGCCGAACATTGCCCTTATCCTGTCGCTGAAAGCGCCGGCGATTGCTATGACGGCAATGGCAATAATGACTACGAGGATTATATACTCAACCAATGTCTGCCCGCTCTTACGATTCATCTTTTTGTTCATGCTGCCTCCTGTTATGGGTTAATTGTTTTTGTTCTTACGGGTACTCTGATGAAACAAGGTTTACGACCCTGTCGCTATGCTGTTTATATGTATAGAGAAAAATAGAGATTATGGTGATCGTAGAAAGCAGAAGACACATCATGATGACGTATTCTATCATGGCTTGTCCACGTCTCGACAAAACCTCATTTCCAGCTGAAAACACCATATTCGTGGTAATTACCTTTTGCGATAAATATTTAACAATACATGATACCGTCTTGACGTTGTATTGTAAACAGTTATTATCATTGCAGTGTTATTATACCAACGAATTTTGCAGACGTTATATTGTAATGATTCGTAACTAAATGAGACCAGTCACAAAACTCAGATTGGCAGTCTGTTCTTTTGTCACCTTCCTTGCGATTTCCGCCCTTTTTGCAGGGGTTCTTGTGTGCCCGGAATGCGGTTACGAGAATCCTGAAGATGGGGTGGCTTGTGTTCATTGTAAAGGCAAATTGACCCCACGGAAGGCAAAGGATCCGGACCAGTCGTCTGGAGGCGATTCCGGGGTTCGGGCGCCTTCTGCCCGGATTCAATATGTCAGTACGGATGTGGTGGAGGACGAGATCAGGGTGGCGCAGAAGCAATTTGAAGCGGGCGATCTTGAGGTTGCCAATCTTTTCGCGAGAAATGCCGCCGCACTGGAATTCCTGGCCAATCCGGCAGAAAAAGGGGATCGTGCTGAGCGAATTGCGGAAGTGAGGAGGAAGACCGAAACAGGCGGGATGAAATTGAGCCGGAAATGCCCTGCATGTGGCGGAACCGGCAAGACTTATATGGAATCTTCAGGCCTGGATGGAAAGCAGACAAATATTGAGATTGCCGGGCGGTCCTGCAAAACATGCGGCGGAAGCGGAAATGTAATGAAGTCCGCAACCATGGATGAAAGAAAATTCAGGCTTGGCCGCGCCATGAAGCAATACAATGCGGATCAACATGGCAGGAAGTATGTTGCTGTGGGCGGGGCATGGATACCTGTGGAGCTCGAGGGAAAGCTTTCCCAAAAACAGATGATCAGGCTGAAAGGGGCGATTGCCGCTCCATGTGCGGATTGCATGGGATTGGGCCGGATAGACTGTACAAAGTGCAAGGGACAGGGAGAAATCAAGTGTACGGTCAAGGGATGTGTCGGCGGCAAAGTGGAGGTGGAAGAGGCTGGAAAGATTGTAAAAGACAAGATGAAGCGTATGATAAAGTGCAGGATCTGCAACGGAACGGGGTTTGTTCCCTGTGTAGATTGTCGCGGTATTGGCAATACTGTCTGCAAGAAATGTAATGGCAGCGGCGAGAGGCCTTCCTGTGTGAAGTGCGGAGGAAGGGGGCTCATTGCCTGCAAACGCTGCCAGGGAAATGGTTCTGTCAAAGATATTGTTTGTGCAGACTGCAAGGGCGAGGGATACCAGGAATGTACGGCGTGTAACGGTGACGGGAAAAAGAAATGAGCCAGCCGCAAATATCAGGATTTGAAGTGCTTGAATGCCTCGGCCAGGGTGGCATGGCTTCTGTGTGGAAAGCCCGCCAGCTTTCCCTTGACCGTATCGTTGCCATCAAGATTCTTTCCCCGAAGATGGCCAAGGATATTTCCGACATCGAGAGGTTCCTTAAAGAAGCGAAGTCGGCAGCCAAGCTGAAGCATCCGGGCATCATCCAGGTCTATGATGTAAATGCGGAGGAGGGGCTCTACTACATTGTCATGGAGTATGTGGCCGGTTACACGGTTGGAGACTGGTTGAGGAGAAAAGGCGTGTTATCGGAAGACGACGCGCTGCTTGTTGTCGACTCGGTTGCCGACGCGCTTGACTATGCGTGGGGCAAGGAAGGGATCATCCACTGTGATATTAAACCGGATAATGTGATTATTGATTCGGATGGTACGGTCAAGCTGGCTGACCTGGGACTGGCCCGGACCATTAACGCGATGAGCACGCAGGAAGAGGAGTACGTCATGGGTACCCCGGCGTACATGGCGCCGGAACAGGCCAGGGGCGAACCTGATCTTGACTGCCGTACAGATATCTATTCACTTGGCGCGATGCTGTATCACCTCGTTGTCGGCAAAATGCTGTTTGACGGCAGCAGTGACGACGAGATGATGGAGCTGCAGACCAGCGACGCAACGGTTGCGGACCCGCTGGATCTCAATCCGAATCTGTCCAATTCCCTCTGCTGGTTGATCGAGAAAATGCTCGCCAAGAACAAAGAGAACAGGCCGACCGACTGGGCCATGGTCCGTGCTGATGTCGCCAAGGTGAAGAAAGGAAGGATGCCGCATGGGCCGGCGCTGGCTGAAGGACTGAGCGCGGTGCAGAGGAGTTCGCGGAGAACTGTGCAGGATTTCGTCCAGACGACGAGGACCCAGTTCAAGGATGACGGCGGGCCTTCTATCATCATAAAAGTTGCGGTTCTTCTTCTGATCCTCGGGGCCGGTGTTGCGGCTTTCTTCTACCTGACAAACAGTCGAAACATGCCAAAGCCGCGGATTCCGAACCCTCCGCCTGTAGAGGTGGTCCCGCCGCCGCGTGCTGTTCCCACCGAACAGAATGCCATGGAAATGTTCGAATTTGCAAATAAGTGGGCAGCAGAAAACGCCGGTAACTACGCAGGGGCAATAAGCCGGTTTGAAAAAGTCGCCAAGGAAACGAAGGGTACGAAATATTCGCTCATGGCAGAAGATGAGATCCGCAAGCTGAATACAGCAAGGGACGAAGAAACAGCTAAAGTCATGGCTAAGCTCGACAAGGATGCGAAGCCGTTGATCTTGAGCAGTGACTTCGATAAGGCCTGCAGGATTTACGAAGACTACGCCGGACGAATGGCGGGAGAAACGGAAGAGAAGCGCAGGCAGAGCGTACAGAATATACGTGTCAAACAGAAGGTCGAAGAAGAGGAAAAGAAGGAGCTTAAGGCGCTTTCTGAAAAGAAGATGGTTGAGCTTGTTGACCGGGTTGTGGCCAAACTGGTTTCTAATGGCGTGATGGCAGCCAATGTTGAGCTCGTAGACCTGGCGAAGGCTTCGGAGCTGGCTGGAAAGGACAAGGAGATCACGGAGATAAGATCGCTTTTGGAGGCTGCAATTGCGATAGACGGGAAAATACTGGAATCTTTCTCCGCCCAGGTCGGCAAGGAAATGACGGTAAACATGAATAATGGTTCCGTTATTCTAACTGTAAAGGAAATCGCGGGGGGGAAAGTCCAGGGTATGCAGAGGCTTTCAGCCGACAGCACGGCTATGAGGAAAATCGAGTTTGATGTGAGCAGTCTGTCTCCCGGTGAAAAACTGAAGCGCATGGGATCTGACGATTTGCCTGAGGTTTCCCTCCTCAAGGGGCTTATGGCGTTTTCATCGAAAGCTTATGGACCTGCCAAGAAGTATTTCAATGGAACCAGGTCAATAATTACCGAGAAGCTGGTTGGGCTGGCGGATAATGCCGAGAAGGGCAGCGTTGATGAAGATGCCGAGAAGGTGTTGGGAATGATATTGAAATCGCTGGGATACTCTGTCGGGGCATTTGACGAAGTCGCCTGGCTAAAGGCGGTAACCGAAAGAGGTCTTCCGGCCAGGCAGCAGAAGAAAGCTTCGGAGATGGTTCAGAAATACCGGAGGGATTTCGGCAATACCGGTTTTATTAAGAAAACAGGCGCTATTCTTGATGCCTTGTCGTCTGATTCAACCGGGGCTTCAGCTCCGCCAGCTGAAACTCCCCAGCCGTTGGCTGCTGTTGATGAGGTGCCGCTGCCGAAGGACCTTGCCGCCATCAGGGGCGATACAAATGCGGTAATGGCTCTGTTCTACAGGAGGAATCTAAAGGTTACCCGGGAAAGGACCCGCATGGAAGTTGATAGCGATGGGCAGATTACCAGCCTCACCATTTCAGGTTTTTCGATAGATGACATTTCGCCGCTTGCGGCGCTTCCAAATCTTGAGGTGTTGCGCTGTTATTGCGCCAGACAGGATGAGCCGGGTCAGTTCAAGGAGTCTTCGGCATTCAGGTATTTCCGCCTCAAGGAGCTTACCCTGACGGGATGGAAGATGATGGATTATTCATTTCTCAGGAGGAGGATGACTTCGCTTAAAATCCTGGGGCTGAGCGGTACGGATATCAGGGACATCTTCTGCCTGGGGCCCCTGGCACTGGATGAACTGGATTTAAGCAATACGAAGGTGTTCAGTTTTGCCGCCCTGGAACGGATGCGGTTGAGAAAACTGAATGTGAGCGGTACACAGCTGAAGACATTTGATTTCGTGAAGAAAATGTCTTTGGAGGAACTGCGTATTAGCGATACTGGTACAACAGATATCTCTTTCCTGCGCGGGTTGAATATTAAGTGTCTTCATATGGCAAACATACGTGCCAAGGATTTCAGCGTCCTGCGAACACTGCCGCTTGTCGATTTGACCTTGGCAAAAACGAAATTTGACGACTTGACGATTCTGGACGGAAAGGATCTTCGATATCTCGACATAAGCGGAACTGACATTTCCAACATTTCCCTGCTTAAGTCTATGGGTTCGCTGGTGGAATTGAATATCTCGGGCACAAAGGTCACAGACATTTCTCCTATTGCAGAGTGCCCGATTGCGTATCTCAACTGTCAGAATACCAGGATAGCTGATTTCCGGCCGCTGAAGGCGATGCCCCTGAAGAGCCTGACGGTAGACAAGACTGATTATCCTGCTGCAATCCTGAGGAATTTGAATATCGAGAACCTGACCTCCTTGAACGGTTACAGTTTATGGGGAACTGAAAAAGGACGTCTGGCTTATAAAGCACTTGCGATAGACAGGGAACATCCGCTTCCGCCGCGCCATTGATTTCAGTCAGTGGTTTTTTTTCCAAACTTTGCCAATGACCTGGAGAAGTCAGGTTTTGCTATCCCTTTTTCGCAAACTATGGCTGTTATCAGGTGTGCGGGCGTGATGTCAAATGCCGGTGAATATGTTTTGATTCCTTCCGGGGCGGTAAGCCTGCCGAAACCGTTTGTAATCTCAATACCGGCTCTTTCTTCTATCGGGATTTTCGATCCGTCAGCCAGGGACAGGTCGAATGTTGATGTTGGTGCAAGGACGTAGAAGGGGATTTTGTGGGCTTTTGCCAGGACGGCAAGGCCGTAGGTGCCAATCTTGTTGGCCGTGTCGCCGTTTGCGGCAATCCGGTCCGCGCCGACAAGCACAGCGTTCACTTTCTTGTTCTTCATGACGTGTGCAGCCATGTTGTCGCAGATCAGCGTCACATCCACTCCTGCCTTTTTAAGTTCCCACGCGGTCAGGCGTGCGCCCTGCAGCAGTGGGCGCGTTTCGTCCGCATAGACTTTGATGGTCATTTTCTTTTCAAGAGCAGTGTAGATTGGCGCGAGTGCAGTGCCGAACTCGGAGGCTGCCAGGCCGCCGGCATTGCAGTGAGTAAGGACGGTGTAACCGTTCCTGAGCAGTTGTAAGCCGTGCCGGCCTATGGCGCGGCACATTTTTGCGTCTTCTTCCCTTATGGCTGCTGCTTCCTTGGCGATCCTCAGCTTCAGTGCTGCCGGGGCCATGTTGACGTTTTCAAGTGTTACTTTCTTGACACGTTTCAGGGCCCAGAAAAGATTGACGGCTGTGGGGCGGGATGTTGCGAGGTAGTCGGCTGCCCTGAAAGCTTCCTTTGCCAGCTGTTTGCCTGACCGTGCCTTGCTGTTCTGGATTGCGGCAGCAACGCCCATTGCGGCTGCGATACCGATTGCAGGTGCGCCACGCACCTGCAATGTCTTGATGGCGTGCCATACCCTGTGTATGTTGCCGGTCTCAATAAATGCAAGTTTCGAAGGCAGGAGCGTCTGGTCGATCATCCTGATATGACCAGGCACAAGTCTGCCTCGCGTTTCCGCAACCCATTCTATTGTCTTCGGGAGTGCCATGATTTAAGAGGCTATGAGGTTAGTGAATTCCATTCAAGCGAAATGATGGGCTGATAGTGCAATAAATCGGTCCTGCTCCCGTTCTTGTTGAAACGGCAGGCTAAAGATTGTCATGGACCATTCCAGGGTGGTAGTATAGGTATCTCTTTTCGAGGAATAGTTATACGGAATGTAAGGGGACATCAGAATGAGTCAAAGTCGAATTGATAAAATGCCGCGCAGAAAGTTCCTGCGTGATTCGTTTGCTGCCGGGGTGGCTGCCGGACTGGCTGTGCGGGTCCCATGGTCTGTCGGGGCGGAGCCGGAAGGTGCTAACGGTGATATCCGGGTTGCCGTGATTGGTTGCGGGAGTATGGTCGGCAATGGCGGAAAGGGCGCTTACCACATTCATAATTTCAGCACGATGGAAGGTGTCCGCCTCGTTGCGGTATGTGATGTGGATGAACAGCATTTGAACCGTGAAGTAGATAAATTGAATGATGCCGGGAAAAAGGTGGATGGCTACCGGGATTTTCGAAAACTCCTCGAACGAAAAGACATTGATGCTGTCTGCATAGCGACCCCGAACCACTGGCATGCTCTCATGACCATCCTGGCGGTGCAGGCCGGCAAGGATGTGTACGTTGAAAAACCGTCCAGCCACAATGTCTGGGAAGGGCGTAAAACTGTTGAGGCGGCACGCAAATACAACAGGATCGTCCAGGTCGGAACCCAGAGCCGCTCCGATAATGGTGCCATTGAAGCCATCAAGTATACGCGGGACGGTAACATCGGCAATATCCTTGCGGTTCGGGGGATCTGTTATAAACCAAGGAACAGTATCGGGAAGGTTGATGGCCCGCAGGAAAAACCCGCTTCTGTCGACTATAACCTGTGGACCGGTCCAGCGCCGTTGAAACCATTGATGAGGAAAAACCTTCATTATGACTGGCACTGGGTATGGGATACGGGCAATGGCGAGATAGGAAACCAGGGCGTTCATCAGATGGATTTGGCCCGTTGGGCGCTTGGCGAAAGTCTCTTGCCGCCCAGGGTCCTGAGCATTGGCGGCCGGTTTGGATACGATGACGATGCAGAAACGCCAAACACCCAGATTGTTTTCTTTGACTATAAGAAGGCGCCTCTAATATTCGAGATAAGGGGTCTTCCGCGTAATAAGGATGTGAAGGCCATGGATTATTATAATGGCGTATCAGTTGGCTTTGTTGTTGAATGCGAAGGCGGTTATTTCGCCGGCAACAATGGCGGCTTTATTTACGACAAAGATGGTAAGAAGATGAAGCAGGTCCCCGGCGGCGGGGCCGAGGACCATCCTGCCAATTTTATCAAGGCGGTTCGCAGTAGAAAACAACAGGATTTGAACGCGGATATTCTTGAGGGACACATCTCGAGTTCGCTGTGCCACGTAGGGAACATTTCATACAGGCTGGGAAAGGAATCGGCTCCAGGGCAAGTCGTGGAAGCCGTAAAGGATACGAAAGGGTTTTCCGAAACATTTGAGCGGTTCCAGAAGCACCTGGCAGCACATGAGATCGACCTTAAGAAGAACAAGCCTGAACTCGGAGCATGGCTGGAGATGGATGCTGAAAAGGAGAAATTCAGGGGAGTGTTGGCAGAGAAAGCCAACGACATGCTGACTCGCGCTTATCGCCAGCCTTTTGCTGTTCCGGAAAAAGTGTAGTTAATGGTACATTCGTTGCGGGAGGAATTATGATAAGACGTATGGCGCTGGCATCTGTTGCGGTTATGTCTGGTGTTCTCGCATTGCACGCAGCCGAGATAAAGCTTCCAAGGGAGTCGACTCTCGAGATCATGCAGAAGGTGGCTGACTGGCAGTTGGCTAATCCTTCGAAACATTCCAAAACCGACTGGACACAGGGTGCGCTCTATGCGGGAATGATGGCGCTGGGTGATATTTCTCCCGATTCGAAGTATCGTGATGCCATGATGGATGTCGGCAGGGCCAACCAGTGGAAACCCGGGCCGAGGGTTTACCATGCCGATGATCACTGTGTCGGGCAGATGTATTGCGAATTGTATTCCCTTTACCGTGATCCCGCGATGCTTGCGCCGTTACGTTCGCGGTTTGATTACATACTGGCAAATCCGTCGAAGAATGCAGTTGATTTCAGGGCCAAGGTGGAAGGAATCGAGGCCGGGATCATGCGCTGGTGGTGGTGCGATGCTCTGTTCATGGGGCCGCCTGCCTGGATACGTTTCTACGAGGTCACGGGCGACAGGAAATACCTGGATTTCATGATCAGGGAATGGTGGGCCACATCCGATTTCCTTTACGACAAGGATGAGCATTTTTATTTCCGGGATAAGGGCTATTTCCAGAAGAAGGAAACAAACGGAAAGAAAGTGTTCTGGAGCCGGGGCAACGGCTGGGTTATGGGAGGACTGGTCCGTGTTTTGCAGGTGCTCCCTTCTGACCATCCTGACAGGCCGAAATTCGCTGAGCAGTTCAAGGAGATGGCGGATAAGCTTGTTACCTGTCAACAGGCTGACGGCCTGTGGAGGTCAAGCCTGCTTGATCCGGAAAGTTATCCGAATCCGGAGACAAGCGGCTCAGGTTTTTTTTGTTATGCCATGACCTGGGGCATCAACCAGGGCCTGCTTGACCGGGCAAAGTTTGAACCTGTGATTAAAAAGGCATGGGCGGGTCTTACCGGCTGTATTGAGGATGGAGGCAAGCTGACCCATGTCCAGCCGATAGGCGCCGATCCAAAGAAGTTCGATACCGGGGCAACGGAGACTTACGGGGTCGGCGCTTTTCTCCTGGCCGGAAGCGAGCTCTACCGGATGCAATTGCTCCAGGATGTCCCGAACACCGTGATAAGTGTGATAAACGCCGCTGACCAGTACCGCTCCCGGGAAACTGTTGAAATCTCAATGGAAGCGCTAAAAGTGAAACTGCCAGAAGTGACGGCGGATAACGTGGCCGTCATGGACAGCAGTGCGGCACGCTGGATACTTTCGCAGGTGCTTGACGAAAACGGCGATGGACAGCCTGACAAGCTGATATTCCAGTCGGACTTCCAGCCGAAGCAGCAGAAAACATTTGTTGTATTTTCAGGTGTTGACCGCACTAAACTGCCGGCGCCAACCCTGAAGACCACGGCGCGGTTTGTTCCCGAAAGGGCGGATGATTTTGCCTGGGAGAATGATCGCATTGCGTTCCGCATTTATGGGCCGGCGCTGTTGAAGCAGGATGGGCCGGCCAAGATGGGAAGCGGCATAGACATCTGGTGCAAGCATGTACGCGAACCGATCGTTGACGAGTTTTACAAGAGCGGCGCGTATCATGTTGACCATGGCCGCGGAGTTGACTGTTATAAAGTTGGCACGGGCCGCGGCTGCGGCGGTGTGGCAGTTTGGGCGCAGGACAGGATGTGGTCAGCAAAATGCTTTGATAAATGGAAGGTGGTGACCCAGGGTCCGATCCGTGCCATTTTCGAACTGACATACGGGGATTGGAATACGGCAGGCAGGAAGGTGTCGGAGGTAAAGAGGATATCGATTGATCTGGGATCCAATCTCAACAGGATCGAGAGCACATTTAAGAGCGATGGAACAGATGATCTGACTGCTGCGGCCGGGCTGATTATTCACAAAGATGGCAAGGCAGGGGATGGTGATGGGTGGACTGCGGTCTGGGAGCAGGCTGACGGCAAGGATAATGGTTTTATGGGACTCGGGCTGGTATTGCCTGGCGGAACACTGAAGAAAACAGATGATCATACTCTTCTGCTGGCGCAGGTAAAATCCGGGCAACCGCTGGTTTACTATGCAGGCGCCGGGTGGAGCAAGGGGCTGGATTTCAAGGATAGTGAAGCCTGGACTGCTTATGTTAAGGACTTTGCTGCCAGGCTTAAGGCTCCGTTGAAGGTGGAGCTGAAGTAGTGTGAAGTGAATGTATTGTTATGTTGCGGAAAGAGGATTGAGAATGAAAAAGATTCAAACTGCTGATTGTGATTCATACCGCCGAATGAACACGGAAGAATTGCGCGCCAGGTTTGTTTTTGAGAATCTCTTCCAGCCCGGCAAAGCTGAGTTGGTCTATACGAATGTGGACAGGGCGCTGGCCGGCGGCATTGTACCGCTTGCATCCCCGCTTGAGTTGAAAGTTGGCGGGGAAATGGCCTGCAGTTTTTTCTGTGAAAGGCGCGAAGCGGGTGTGATCAACCTGGGCGCGAAGGGTTCTGTTACGGTTGACGGCAAAGTCTACAATCTTGCTGCCAGGGAATGCCTGTACATAGGGAAAGGAAGCAAGAAGGTTTCTTTCGGGAGCGATTCGGCAAAGAATCCGGCCATGTTTTACCTGCTCTCTTATCCTGCTCATAAGGAGTATCCGACAGCATTTGCGGGTATGGACAAGGCCAGGCGCATACCGCTGGGAACAAAGAAAGACGCGAACGAACGTACGATTTACCAGTATATTCATCTTGAAGGCATAAAGAGCTGTCAGCTTGTGATGGGTTTCACCGAACTGCACGAAGGCAGTGTATGGAATACATACCCGCCTCATACGCATGACCGCAGGACGGAAGTCTACTGTTATTTTGATTTGCCGGAGGACGGGGTGGTTTTTCACATGATGGGCCAACCGGCGGAGACGAGGCATTTGATTATGCGTGAGAAGCAGGTTGTGCTGTCCCCTGAATGGTCGATTCATTCGGGAGTGGGTTCAGGGGCTTACCGCTTTGTCTGGGGAATGGGAGGCGAGAACCAGGTCTTTGATGATATGGACAAGGTGGATATGGCGGCGATGAAGTGAGAAGAAAATGCCGGGTTAAGAATGCCAATTGCCGAATGAAGAGGAAATGACATGACTAAGATACTTGATAAATTCAAGCTGGATGGAAAGGTGGCCATTGTAACTGGAGCGTCGCGCGGGTTGGGGCAGGGAATGGCAGTTGCGCTGGCTGGAGCGGGCGCCGATATTGTTGCAGTCGGTACGACTGATTGTGCGGATACTGTTTCGATGGTCAAGAAGCTTGGCCGCAAAGCGGTTTCGATCCAGGTTGACGTTTCATCTGCAGGTGCGACGAAAAAGATCCTGGAGAGAACCATGTCCCAGCTGGGCAGGCTGGACATCCTCGTGAATAATGCCGGCATAATCAGGCGTGCCGACTTCCTGGAGTTTTCCGAGAAGGACTGGGACGACGTCATGAATGTCAACATTAAGGCCGTTTTCCTGCTGAGCCAGGTTGCAGCCGGGCAGATGGTGAAGCAGGGAAAAGGTGGAAAGATAATCAACATTGCCTCAATGCTTTCTTTCCAGGGTGGCATTCGCGTTCCTTCGTACACCTCATCCAAGAGTGCTGTCATGGGGCTGACGCGGCTTATGGCGTGCGAGCTTGGTCCAAAGGGAATTAACTGTAATGCGATAGCTCCGGGATACATGGCGACGGACAATACGAAAGCCTTGAGGGAAGACACGAAACGGAATGCAGACATTCTGGCCAGGATTCCGGCTGGACGATGGGGTACGCCGGAAGATTTGGATGGCGCGGTTGTGTTCCTGGCGTCACCGGCATCTGATTATGTGAATGGTTACACGATTGCCGTCGACGGCGGCTGGCTGGCGAGATAAGAAAGAAACGGAGACAGGGAGACACGGTGAAACGGTGATGGCGCTAATCGCGCCACAAGCAATGGGGGAAAGAAAAGAAGTAACATGAATACGGTGCTTGAGAGGATTGGGGTCATGAGGCTGGTGCCGGCTGTAATCATACAGCGGGCAGAAGATGCCGCACCGCTGGCAGATGCTCTTGTGAAAGGCGGCCTGCCGTGCGCCGAGATTACGTTTCGTACAGAGGCCGCGGCGGAGGCGATCCGTATCATGGCTGGACGTGGTGACGTGCTTGTTGGCGCCGGAACTGTTCTGAGCGTTGACCAGGTGAAACTGGCGGTGGATAACGGTGCAACGTATATTGTGACGCCCGGCCTCAGTGAGAAGGTTATCGGCTGCTGTATTGACCGGAAGATGCCGGTGATTCCAGGGGCTGCAACGCCGACGGAAATCTTCAGGGCCCATGAGATGGGACTGGACGTGGTGAAGTTCTTTCCTGCGGATGCATTTGGAGGTTTGAAGGCCTTGAAGGCAATGAGCGCGCCGTTTCCGATGATGAGGTTTATCCCGACGGGCGGCATTGACTCGGTCAACATGATGGAGTACCTGAAATTCCCGAAGGTGCTGGCATGCGGCGGCTCATGGATGGTCAAGCCTGACCTGATCAGGGAAAAGAGGTTTGACGAGATCCGCAAGATCACGCATCAGGCAGTTGCTATGGCAGCGTCTGTGAAGGCTTAAGGTTAAACAAGCCGAAAAGGAGGTCGCATGAAAATATTCCTGCCGCTTTTATCGTTCATCTGTCTCGTTACTGCCTGCGCCGGGTCCGATTCCTTCTACCTCACGGCGGAAAACGGAGAACAGCTCGGTCCGTTTGAATTTAAGGAACAATCGAACCTGAAAATCGGTAAGAAGAATTTCACCATTTCAAAGGTGCTTTCCGAAAAGAAGAAAATTGAAGAACTGATTTCATCTGCGATTATTCCGGAGGTAGACCTTGCCGGAGAGGGGTTGCAGAAGGCAGTCGACTTGATGAACAGGGCGCTGTCTCCAGATCGGTTGGCCGTGTCTGCAGGAACTGAAAACAAAGTGCCGGTCGAGGTTGTTTTGATGGAATCGGCAAAGTCCAGGACATGCAGGAAAGACCTTGCGAAGCAGAAGAACATAAACGTCAAAGAAGCGCTTCTGCTTGTAGCAAAAGAGTTCGGAACAAAGTGGCTTATTCATGGTAACCGGATTCATATTTCCAGCATCAACGACCCCGATGGGCTGCTTGTTACAAGAACATACAATCTTACATTCTGGTACAATATGTTGCCTATAGCTAGCTCCGAAGATGGTGATTACGCTGCGGACCTTAAAAAAATCCTCTCCTCGTTTGGGGTGACCTGGCCCGATGGATCTTCTCTCAAGCATCTCCGAGCATTCCAGAAGATGGTTGTTGTGAATACCGAGGAGAATCTGGCAATGATCGAGAATGTGATAGAAATGTTTGATAACGGACCTATTCAAATCGAAGTTGAAGTCCAGTTTGTTGAATATGACCGTTCCGATATTTCTGCAATCTCGACCGGTGGGGTTGTGAATGTAGAATCCCTGGCGGCGCTCAGGATGCAGGGAAAAGGCAAATTGATGTATGCTCCCAAGGTTGTGGCAAAACCGGGCACGGAAGCGACAGTTAAGGGTTGCACCGAATATATCTATCCCACCGATTTCACGGGAGAGACGGTTTCCTCTGCAACCGTTACTAATGGTACCGGCAGTTACACCAACAGGATTGTGACAGAGTATTTAGCAGGCGGTGTTCCCGGCAATTTTGAGACTCGCGAAGTAGGTGTTATACTTTCCGTGACGCCAAACATGAGTGAAGGGGATATGATAGATCTGACAGTTGCACCTGAAATTGTTGATGATCCTGTATGGAAGGACTATAGCTTCACATATGCCGATATTACCGGCAAAGAACATAAGGGACATGCTGAGCAGCCAATCTTCCATTCCCAGAAATGTTTGACGAGTATTTCAATCAAGAATGGAGAGACAGTTCTTATCGGCGGTGGCATGCAGAGCAGGAACCGGGATAAGATGATGTATGCGTTTGTGACTGCCAGGATGATCGACATGAAGGGCAAACCGGTTAGTTCCAAGCCAAAACTCGACGCCATGCCTTAGTGCAGTGTCACTGCTTTAACAGCAGCAGGGCGGCGATATTCAGGGCGTTGAAGATGCTGTGCATGAAGACCGGGACAAGAAGTGAACCGGTGTAGATGTAGGCGAGGGAGAAGGCCACGGCTATTACGAAGAGCGGGCCGAATGCGTACAGGTTGAAATGGATTGTGGCGAACGCAAGGGACAGGATGATAACCGCCCACTTCATTCCTGTCTTGTCCGCGAGTGCGGAAATTCCAATGCCCCTGAACATGAATTCTTCTGTTATTGGGGCTGTCACCACTGACATGAATACAAGGTGGATTTTCATCCAGAAGGGGCCCGGTTTGTTGAAGAGTTCAATCACATACTGAGCTTCGTTCTCAAAGCCAGCTTTCGTCAGGATATCGTCCTGAACCAGCGCGACAATTCCGATTACCGGCAGTACGGCCAGGCAGAACAGCGCTCCGTGGCGCAGGGCGGAAAAGATCTGTGCGGGCCGGTATCCAAGTATGCCGTTTCCAATTGTCCTGCTGCGTATCAGCAGGGCGATGATCAGGATGATGATCGGCACATCAAACAGCAATGACTGAGATGCAATGAGATAGGTGTCGGTTTCTGCTGCCGGGATTATGCCCAGGTCGTAAAATGCCTTTATTATTGTCCTTCCGGCCAGCATCAGGGCAATGATGGCCATGAGTATGGCTTCGGCTTCAGGGACCGACCAGGGGCGATTCTTCAGTTTCTCTGCCAGGGTTTTCCAGTCGGGAGGATTCCTCCGGAAGTAGAAAATGGTCAGCATGAGCACCGCGAGGCACAACAGCATGAACGCGAAAACCATGAGGGACTGGATCAGTGGAAGAGATTCGGTATCAAGTGTTTCAAGCATTTGCACTAGCTGGGCTCGACGATCTCTTTGATTACATATATCGGTTTATTCTGTGATTCGTGATATGTCCGAATCTGGATTTCGGCAAGCAGTCCCATGCACAGGAACTGTATGCCGAAGAATATCAGCATGAAAGAGGTCATTACCCAGATGGGCCGCTTGATCAGTTCGGCCATATCCTGGGTGCCGATACCGAACTTGAACAGGATGTGCAGTGCTACCATTATAAGCATCATGAGGAAGCCGATGGCGCCGCAGGAAAGGCCGAGCTTGCCGAATATCTGGATTGGGCGCGTGCTGTAGCGCAGGAGGAATTTCACTGTGATGAGGTCCAGTATGACCCGGAGAGTGCGGGAAATACCGTACTTGGTCTTGCCGAATCTGCGGGGCTGGTGGTCAACCGCTATTTCGTCAATACTTCCGCCAACCCAGCTTGCAAGGGCGGGTATGAAGCGGTGCATTTCACCGTAGAGTTCGAGGTTCTTTACGATTTCGCGGCGGTAACCTTTGAGAGTACAGCCGTAGTCGTGCAGGGGAACTCCGGTGATTTTGCTGATCAGGGCGTTTGCAATCATGGAAGGAAGCCTGCGGTTGATGAAGGTGTCCTTCCGGTCCTTGCGCCAGCCGCTGACCACGTCGAATCCCTTGTCCATCCGCTCCAGTATCTTCGGGATGTCATCCGGATTGTTCTGCATGTCGGCGTCAAGGGTTACAATGACTTCGCCTTTCGACTCCCTGAAGCCGGCGCTCATGGCCGCGGTCTGGCCAAAATTACGGCGGAACCTGATGAGGCGGAAATGCCTGTATTTGCGGGCGCATTGGACGAGTTTCTCCCATGAACTGTCGGTACTGCCGTCATCGATAAGGACCGCTTCGTATGAGCGGTTTAGTTTTGACAGGACTTCGTTCAGTTTCTCGCAGAGGATAGGGATATTTTCCTCTTCATTATAGATGGGTATCACCACGGAAACATCTGTCATATTCGTTTCTTTCTTTTACATGCGCCTCGAAACAGGTTGCCTGAAGAATATTGATAAGACTATACTGAAGCGCTGGTATAAGAAAGCAAAAAAGAACGGGAGACCGAGTGACACCAAGCCGGAAAATGCAGAAGCTGCGCAGGATGTTGAAGAATACCGGGGGTATGGCCATAGCTTTCTCGGGCGGAGTGGACAGCACATTCCTGGCGGCCGTGGCAAAGGAGGTGCTGGGTGACAGGGTTCTGCTGGTAACTGCTCTTTCTCCAACGTATCCGGCCCGCGAACAGAAATCTGCGGAGAGGCTGGCATCAAGGCTCGGCATCAGGCAGGAGATTGTTGTTTCAAACGAATTGAAGATTCCCGGTTTTGCCGGCAATCCTGTCAACCGCTGTTATTACTGCAAGCGCGAGTTATTCAGGATTGTCAGTGATGTTGCAGGGAGGCATGGACTCACGGTGGTGGCCGACGGCAGTAATTCCGATGACCTGAATGATTTCCGGCCCGGCCGCAAGGCCCTGAAAGAATTAAAGGTTATAAGTCCTCTTCTGGATGCCGGGCTTGGTAAGAAAGAGATCAGGAACCTCTCGAGGCAGATGGGGTTGCCGACAGCGGACAAGCCTTCGCTGGCATGCCTTGCTTCGCGGTTTCCATATGGATCGCGCATAACGGAGAAGAAATTATGCGCTGTTGATGTGGTTGAGAATATGCTCAGGGGACAGGGGTTCAGGCAGGTTCGTGTGCGGCATCACGGTGAAACCGCGCGCATTGAGGTTGAGCCTGTGGAGATACCGAGAATTGTTAATCCCGCGATAAGGCGGAAACTGCTGAAATGCGCGAAGAAAGCAGGGTTCTCTTATGTTGCCGTTGATCTGGAAGGTTACAGGACTGGCAGTATGAATGAGACGCTTGGGAAGAAAAGAGGAAAAAAGTAATGGCCGATGATTTAATCAATGTGGATGCCGGTTATCTTGAGAAATTCATGGCGGATGTGTTTGTCGCGCTGGGTGTTCCCACGAGCGATGCCGTAATTTGCGCGGAAATACTGATCACGTCCGACAGGCGCGGCATAGAATCGCATGGTATCAACAGGTGCAAGTCGATCTACTATGACCGGATAAAGGCCGGGATATTGAATACTGTGACAAAATTCGAAATTGTGCGGGAGACAAAGACGACGGCCGTAGTGGATGGGCATAACGGCATGGGACATGTGATTGCGAAGCGGTGCATGGAAATGGCAATAAGCAAGGCCCGGGAATGCGGAATGGGCATGGTCGTGGCCAGGAATTCGACGCACTACGGAATTGCCGGTTACTACGTCCTAATGGCCGTGGAGGCCGGAATGATAGGGGTCAGCGGGACGAATGCCCGTCCCTCGGTTGCGCCGACGTTTGGCGTGGAGAACATGCTGGGCACAAATCCACTGACATTCGGGATGCCGACAGATGAGGCCTTTCCATTCGTGCTGGATTGCGCGTCGTCGGTGACACAGCGGGGAAAGATTGAGGTTTATGACCGACTGGGTAAAGACATGCCGCCGGGCTGGGTGATTGGCAATAAGGGAGAGGCGAGGACTGATACCCACCAGGTTTTGCAGGATTTTAACCGTAATCTTGCGGCACTGCTGCCGCTTGGCGGGGCGGGGGAAGATGGCGCCGGATACAAGGGGTATGGCTATGCGACGGTAGTTGAGATTCTTTCTTCCGCCCTGCAGGCTGGGAATTTCATGAAGGCCCTTTCGGGTTCTGCCGGAGGAAAGCCGGCGCCTATTGAGCTGGGGCATTTTTTCATTGCCATCAATGTTGAAGCGTTCACGGAACTTGATGATTTCAAGCGGAGAACGGGTGATATCCTGAGGGATTTGAGGGCGTCAAGGAAGGCGCCGGGCCATGACCGGATATACACGGCGGGCGAGAAGGAGCACGAGGCGTGGGTGCGGACGGGGAAAGAGGGTATTCCTCTCCCTAAGGGGGTGCGTGATGAGATGGTTATCATGCGCGACGAGTTGGGCCTGAAGCAGTACGTTTTTGCGTGGGAATAAAAAGCATGATGCAGCTTTAGACGGGAATAGTCATTCCTTCGCGCGCCCAGAATACAGTCATGGGTGGATCTTTTGACGCGTATTTCTGTGTGAACTGCGAGCACAGCTTGTCCAGCATGGAGTCGGAGTGCTGCGGCTCGTGGTGGAATATGGCCAGCTGTTTCACTTTCTGCTGGTAGGCTGTTTCTATAATCAGCGGTATCGATGTGTGGCCGTAGCCGATCTTGGTGGGATATTCTTCTGTCGTATATTGTCCGTCGGCGATCAGCAGGTCGGCTGAGTGGATGAATTTAAGATATTCTTTCTGCAGCGACTTGCTTTTTGATGTCTTGTTTCTCTGGTCGAACATCTTGTCCAGTTCCACGTCGGTTGCGTAGACGGCTTTCTTGTTGCCGACGGTAAACCTGTATCGGACACAGCCTCCCGGGTGGTAGACCTGTTCCTGCCAGTCGATTGTCAACCCGCCGATATTGAGTTTTTCTTCCGAGATCTCGTTGATGGAGATATCTGCCGCCAGGGCATTCATTTCCACCGGGAAATAATTAACGTCCATCTGCCGCTGGAGTATTGATTCAAGGAATGCCTCTTTTTTCGGGCTTCCGTAAATGGCCAGCTGGACGCCTTTGAGGTATGCAGGCACGAAAAAGGGAAGGCCCTGGATATGGTCCCAGTGCGTGTGGCTCAGGAACAGGTGCAGCTTGAGGGGGATATTGTTCTGTTTCAGCTGATTAAACAGGTCAATCCCGAGATTCCTTATGCCCGTTCCGGCATCGAGGATGATTGTCGTGTCAGCATGCTGAAGGGATATACAGGACGTGTTGCCGCCATATTTTTCCGTACTGCTTCCGGGTGTTGAGATGGAACCTCTCGTTCCCCAGAACGTGATATGCATAGTGTCAGAACCACCCTTGCTCATGAATTAAACCCTGAATTTTTGCTGAACGAACTGTATCCGGGTATCTCCAATGCGTATCTGATCGTTGCTGCGGAGTATACAGCGGCTGATTTTTACGCCATTTACAAATGTCCCGTTAGTGCTGTTAAGGTCCTCGATGAGGAATTCTTCTCCCTTCCCGAAAATGCGGGCGTGTTCCCGTGATACGTTTGAAAAGGGAAGGTAAATGCTGCATTCGCCAATGCGGCCGATTATAATTTCGTCCCTGCCGAGTTCGATCTTCAGCGGAGGCTGATTCGGCTGGAGTATTTCGAGATGCGAGGTGCTTTTGACATCAATGCCTTCGGCGACCGCAACGATGGGGATTTGCATTGTGCTGGACAGCTTGCTGATGTCCTCCGGCGTGGCTTGACTGCTTTTACTGGCCGCCGGCCTTCTTTTATTTCGGACGGTTTTGCTGATATTCATACAGCTGTTGCATAAAAATAGGTTTTCGCGGGGGCCAAGTCAATACGATACAACAAGAAAAAATGATTGTCGCAAGGGTGCACCTGGGATACATTTGGCTGAACCTATATGATGATTCGAACAGGCTTGGGGTTTGATGCTCACCGGTTCAGCCGGAAAAGGCGGCTTGTGCTCGGGGGGGTTGAAATCCGCAATCACGATGGTTTGGAAGGCCATTCCGATGCGGATGTGCTGTGCCATTCCCTGATGGATGCGCTCCTGGGTGCCGTTGCCGATGGTGACATAGGTATGCATTTCCCGGACAATGATCCGAAATGGAAGGATGCTGACAGCCTGGAAATGCTGAAGACTGTCGCTGATATGATCGGCGACAAGGATTTTCGAGTGGTTAACGTGGATGCAACAGTTATTGCCCAGAGTCCGATGATTGCCCCGTATGTTGCCAGGATGCGCGGCAATATCGCCGGTGCCATTGGTGTTTCCGCGGACCGTGTTTCGGTCAAGGCCACAACGATGGAGAAGATGGGAGCTATCGGGAGGGAAGAAGGGATTGCCGTAATGTCGGTGGCGACACTGGAACATGCCTGAGAGATTTTCATGAAGATTTACAACACTCTTTCCCGCCAGCTTGAGGACTTTTCGCCGATTGAGGGCAACCATGTGCGAATGTACACCTGCGGTCCCACGGTCTATAACTATGCCCATATCGGCAATTACCGGGCCTATGTTTTCGAAGACATCCTCCGCCGTTACTTCAAGTACTGCGGTTACCGGGTAACACAGGTAATGAACCTTACTGACGTGGACGACAAGACGATAAAGGGCGCCCGCCAGGCGAATGTTTCGCTCGATGATTATACCCGCACTTACAAGGACGCTTTTTTCTCTGACCTCAAGATCCTGAACGTTGAACCTGCCGAGCAATATCCTTCGGCCACGGAGCATATTCCGGAGATGATCGCCCTGATACAGAAGCTTTTTGACAGGGGTGTCGCTTACAAATCTGATGACGGTTCGGTTTATTTCAGTATCGCCAGGTTTCCTCAGTACGGAAAGCTAGCGCACCTTGACATGACCGGCCTTCGTGCCGGAGCCAGGGTTGCGCAGGACGAGTACGAGAAGGAAAGCGCGGCGGACTTCGCGCTCTGGAAGGCGGCGGATGAGAATGATGGCGACATCAGCTGGGATTCCCCTTGGGGCAAAGGCAGGCCGGGCTGGCATATCGAATGTTCTGCGATGAGCATGAAATACCTGGGCGAGACATTTGACCTGCATACCGGCGGCATCGATAACATATTCCCGCACCACGAGGATGAGATTGCCCAGAGCGAGGCGGCCACCGGCAAACCTTTTGTGAAGTACTGGATGCACTGCGCACACCTGGTGGTGGACGGCAAAAAGATGTCCAAGTCGCTTGGCAATTTCCATACCCTGCGCGACATCCTTGCCCGCGGTTACTCGGGGCGAGAAGTGCGTTATGTCCTGGTTTCCGCGCAGTACAGTCAGACTCTGAATTTTTCTTTTGACGCGCTGAATGGCGCAAGGGCATCACTGGCGCGCCTGGATGAGTTCGGGGACAGGCTCAGGGAAAAGGCAGGCGCTGGCGGCGGGACTGATGATCGCCTGCCTGACTGGGCCGCAAAAGCAGGGGAGAAATTCAAATCGGCCCTGGAGAATGATGTCAACATGCCGGAGGCCCTTGCGGCGCTGTTTGACATGGTCCACGACGGGAACAGGGCGCTCGATACCGGCGGCATGAGCGCCGGTCAGGCAGGTTTGGTTGTCCGTTTGATTGCGGATTTTGACCGTGTTCTTGGTTTTCTTGCAAAGGCCGGCGGCGAAGTCGATGAGAAGGTGAATAAGCTGGCTGAACTCAGACAGGCGGCCCGAAAGGCGAAGAATTGGGCCGAATCGGACCGGATAAGGGATGAATTGGCCGGGCTTGGATGGGAAATAAGGGACACTCCGCAGGGACCAAAATTGAAGAAGCTATGATGAGGGGAATTTTCATAACGTTCGAGGGACCCGAAGGAAGCGGGAAATCAACGCATGTCAGGCGACTTGCGGCGAAACTGCGCGCCATGGGACGTAAAGTCGTGACTGTTAGGGAGCCGGGCGGGACGCCGGTGGGAGAGGCGATCAGGGATGTGCTGCAGCATGACCGGCGGGGTGAGAAAATGTCTCCGGAAACAGAGGCCCTTCTTTTCATGGCCAGCAGGGCGCATCTTGTCCGTGAGATCATCAGGCCGGCCCTTGAAAGAGGCGCGTGTGTTATCTCGGACCGTTTTGGCGATTCGACGATTGCCTACCAGGGCTTTGGCCGCGGTTTGGACGTTAAAGCCCTGATTAATCTTAATGCGTTTGTTGT
>Ga0172375_10001082_pt1 | contig 43931 bp, 42 predicted proteins | sample LakKiv1m_FD_114537 | JGI IMG/M metagenome (GOLD analysis project Ga0172375, IMG submission 114537) | Freshwater microbial communities from Kabuno Bay, South-Kivu, Congo - kab_092012_11.1m | ecosystem: Environmental > Aquatic > Freshwater > Lake | place: Democratic Republic of the Congo... | reverse complement strand
TGTAATATTATGTGAATATATCATGGCATTATTATAATTACAATATCAATTTATCGCTTACGACTTGTAATGATGCCTTTAATCTCTTAAGTCAATGACATTGGGGTTAGGGGGGATTTGGATGCTCTGCGCCTGGTCATATCGGCAGAACTTTTGGCAATCGCGATAGGCTGGGGGAGCACGGAGCAGTCCGCCATGAACATGATGCTGTCTCTGGACTTCGAAGGTAACGGTGGAAGTCTGTCCGGCCCCGATGGTCAGGCCGCGGCTCGGGCGGAGCGGCGTTTGAAGAAGAGGTAGAGCACTGCGCCGGAGAGGATGGCGGCCAGGCCGGCCAGGGAACTCAGGGGCTTGTTGAGGAGGGAAAAGAGGATAATCCAGAGACTGCCCGCCATGAACAGGAGGGGGGTCAGGGGGTAGCCGAGGGTTTTATAGGGGAGGTCCGGGGCCGGATGCCGGCGCCGCAGCACCATGAGGCCCGCCACCGTGATCAGGGCGAAGAGCGACAGGGTGAAGCCGATAAAGATGAGGAGGTTCTCGAAGGAGGCGGTGAGCGCCATGACCAGGGCCAGGCCGGCCTGGAGCAGGATGGCGTTGCCCGGGGGGCCGGAGCCGCCCCGTAACCGGCTGAAGGCGGGGAAAAACAGGCCGTCGCCGGCCATGGCCTGATAGACCCGGGGCCCGGTCATCATCATGGCGCTGATCAGGGAGAGCAGACTCAAGGCGATGGCCCCGGCGAAGATGCGGCTGACCCCGGGGCCGAACAGGGCCAGGGCGGCCTTTTCCCCCACCTCCAGGACCCCGCTCATTTCCCGGGGAGAGAGGGCGTAGATAAAGGTGATATTGAGGAGCAGGTAGAGGGCGGCGACCAAGAGGGCGCCCAGGGCCAGGGCCAGGGGGATGTTCCGGGTCGGGCGGCGGATTTCCCCCCCCATGTAGGCCGCGGCATTCCAGCCGCTGTAGGCGAAGGTGATGAAGATGAGGGAGGTGGCGAAACTGCCGGAAAAATAGACCCTGGCCGGGGGCAGGGACCCGAAATGGGCGGTGGAGCCCGCGCCCCAGCCCAGGCCCCAGATGACCAGGGTCAGGATGAGGGCCACTTTAAACAGGGTGAGGAGATTCTGCACCCGGCTGCCCAGAAACAGGCTGTGTCGGTGGATAAAGGAAAAAATCAGGATGATGCCGGAGGCCAGCAGGGTGACCGGCGAGAGGGTCAGCACCGTCAGCCCCTGGATTTTATAGACGGCAGTGAAGTCCGGATGAACCCCGGCCCCGGCCAGGAAATAGGCCGCGCACGCCATGGCCGCGGCGGCGATGGGGGCTGAGAAGCCCACCAGCAGGGAGATCCAGCCAGCCAGGAAAGCCGGCGCCTCGCCGAAGCTCTCCCGGAGAAAGACGTATTCTCCCCCGGCCCGGGGATAGCGGGCCCCCAGTTCGCCATAGCACAGCGCCCCGGCCAGGGCGAACAGCCCCCCCACGGCCCAACAGGCCAGCATGGCCCAGGGGTTCGGCAGCTCCTGGATAATGAAGCCCGAGGTGGTGAAGATGCCGGTGCCCACCATGTTGGCCACCACCAGGATGACCGCGGAAAACAGGCTGAGCCGGTGGGGCCGGCGGGGGGTCACGGGAGGCTTCCGGGCGTCGGCCGGGGGCGTGTGGTTCATAAATTACCGGACCCGCCAGGTGAGACTGGCGCGGAAAAAATTCTCGTCACACTCTTCCAGCTTATCATAAGGAGTTTTATAGGAGGCGTCCAGCAGCCAGCGGCCCGGTTTGTCCAGTTTCACCTGGATTTCTCCCTGGTCGTCGGTCTTGCCCAACGAGACAAAAGGCTTCTGGGGATCGGCTCCCTCATACGTGGATTCGATCTTGGCCCCGGCTACCGGTTTCCCCTGAAAGAGAACCTTGACCGGCAGGGCCTCCCCGACTTTCAGGGCCTGGAGGGGTTTCAGGGGCACGATCTCCAGGGTGCTCCGGCCCAGGCGGTCAAACCCCTGCTGGGGGGCCTCGACGTTCACCAGGGTTTTGCCGGCAAAGTCGAAACGGAAACAAAGGTTGGCGTCGGGCGCCTCTTTTTTCGTACCCAGTTTCATCCCCTGGGGAGTGCGGCAGACGAACCCCGGCGCCATCTGGGCCGTGATGACGTACACCCCCTTTTGGGAGGGAACCAGCTCATAGCGGCTGAGGGAGATTTTTTTCAGGGTCGCCTCCCGGCCGTCCGGCCCCAGCGCCTTCACGGAACCCAGGCGCTCCGCCTTGATTTCTTCATCTTTGGGAAACTTGTGCCCAAAGCCGATCTCCACCTGGACGGCTTCGTTGATTTTGGGGGCGTCCCGGTCGGTCAGCAGCCAGAACAGGTGGGCCTGGGAGCTTATGGGGAAAACCAGGACTGCTGCCAGGGCCAGGGTAAAAAAGAACCAGATTTTCTTCACGATTGGTCTCCTTGTCTCGGGAAAATTCCCTGGGTTACTCCGACAACAGAAAGCTGGGCCCCGTCAGGCAGCGGCCCACGATGATCATCCCCATCCACTTCTCTTTTTCCGGGGCCACCTTAGCCAGGATCGTGTCCAGGGCGCCCTTGACGACCTTTTCCTTCTGGGGATAGCCGGCATAATAAACCACCGCCACCGGCAGATCGCCGGGGTTAAATTTTTTTAAGGACTCCACCAGATTGGCGATTTCGCTCAACCCCATGTAGAACACCAGGGTGCCGGGCTGGCGGGAGAGGTCCCGGGCCAGGTCGTCCCGGTCAGGTTTGCCGAAAAAGGAAAAGGGGGCGGTCTGGGCCACAAAGCGGGCTCCGCCGCCGGTGCTGGCCTTTTTCAGGGCGGCCAGGGCCGCGGTCATGGCCCCCACTCCGGGGATGATCTCCACCCGGTCCTCCGGCACTCCCTCCAGGAGCCAGAAGGCCCGGCTATACACGGTGGGGTCGCCCCCGTCCAGGAGGGCCACCTTTTTTCCCTGATCCAGGAGGGCGTTCAACCGCTTGACATATGCATCCCGTTGGCGTTTCTTTTCCGCCACGATTTTTCCCCGCTCTTCCGGCTTGAAGGTGGCCAAGTCTTTCATCCACGGCTTTCCCTGGTAAAACCACAATTCCTTCCAGGGATCCTCGACCTTTTTGCCCTGCAAAACGTCCTGGAGCGGTTTGGCCGCCTGGGAGCTGCACAACACCAAGTCCGCCGCTTTAATGGTTTCCAGGGCCTTGACCGTGATGTGTTTGGGGTCGCCCGGACCGGTGCTCACCACGGAAAGGGTCCCCGAACCGGCCGACGCCGCGCCGCTGGAAATCACCCCGAAAAAGCAGACCCAGGCGACAATCAGGATCTGCTTCGCCAACTTTCCTCCGAACATGTCTTTATCCTTTCTTGTTGGTAATCTCGGGTTACAGGTCCTTATGGACGATTTTCCCTAAACTTTTCAAAAAAAAACCACGAGGCTCCACCTCCAGGTGGCTGCGCCTTCGTGGCTCAGGATAGCCCGACGTTGGTTTTTGAGTTGCTGTAAGGTGCCCGGAAAGGGGTTCAATCCCCTCGATAACGGGTTATTCTTAGTCCGGTTAGCTAACCTTTGTCAAGAATTTTTTCGGGGGGAAATCTTTCAAGGGGGCGGTGGGCGAATCCCCTCGAACGGTAGTTATAATTCCGGGTGGCTGGTTTCTTCTGTTATGAAAAGTTTTTGGCGGCGCCGGTATGTTACCGGTGCAAGTGCACAGGTTGAAAACCTGTGCCACCAATACTTTTCATGCGTTGCGGGTGGGGCGCAAGGCCCATGAGGAATTGCCATCAACGTTGGCCGGAGCATTTCGAGCGGCCCCAAGTTTTTTTCCTTGCGCTTATTGTATCTTCCATATATGAAAAAGATAATCCAGGGTAAGAAACCCCGGAAAACCCCGGCGCAACATTTTTGAATTTCAAGGCCATGAAGGCTTTACACCCTCCTTCGGGAGGGGCGTCTTCATGGCTTTTTCTGTTAATGCGGTATTCTGAAGATAGCTGTTCATGATTGACTGACCTACGGGTCCCCTGTTGCTCAAGGGAAATTTAAGGGGATTTGCATGACGTTCAGCACAATAAAAGGTTAACCATGCATATTTCGGAAGGAGTGCTGTCGCCGGCGGTGTTGGCCGGCGGGGCTGCCCTGGCGGTGGTGGGCGCCGCCGTCGGTCTGAAAAAGATCGATTATGAGGCCATCCCCCGGGTGGCCATTCTGTCCGCGGCGTTCTTTGTGGCCTCCCTCATCCATGTACCGATAGGCCCGGTGGGAGTTCACCTGGTGCTCAACGGCCTCATGGGACTGCTCCTGGGCTGGATGGCCGTCCCCGCCATTCTCATCGCCCTGTTCTTGCAGGCCCTGCTCTTCCAGTTCGGGGGCCTGACGGTCTTGGGGGTCAATACGGTGACCATGGCGGCCCCCGCGGTTTTCTGTTTTTATGCCTATCGGGGGTTATTGCGCCGTCCGGGAATGGCCGCAGGGGTGGCCGCCTTTGCCGGCGGGGCCACCGCCATTCTGCTGAGCGGGGGGCTGGTGGCCGCGGCCCTGATCACCACCGGCCAGGCGTTTCTCCAGGTGGCCGAACTGGTCCTCCTGGCCCATATTCCGGTGATGATTATCGAGGGCGTCATTACCCTGTTCATTTTCCTGTTTCTCAAAAAAGTCCGCCCCGAGATGCTGGAGGGAATATATGCCTGAGAAATACTTCTTGTTAAGACGAAAGCCGGTCTTCCGGGGCCCGGCAGTCCTCCTGCTTTTGAGCGTTTTGACCGCCGCGACCCCCGCCCTGGCCCACCTGGCCCTGATCTTCGCCTACGCCGAGGGCGACACCATCCACACGGAGAGCGCCTTTGTCCCCGACACGCCGGTGCGCCAAGGCAAGATCCTGGTCATGGATAAGAAAACCGAGAAGGTTCTGTTGACCGGACAGACGGACGACCGGGGAAAGTTCTCCTTTAAGATCCCGGCCGAAGCGGCGGCCCAGAAGATGGACCTGGAGATTGTCTTGGAGGCGGCCATGGGCCACCGGGCGGAATGGCTCCTCAAGGCGGACAGCTATCTCACCGGCGCCGGGGCCGGGAAAACTGCGCCGCCTGCGGGAGCGGCGTCGCCCTCCCCTGCGGCCGCGCCGGAGACCAAAGCCGGCGACCCCGAAAGGCAAAGATTCGAAGAGGCCTTGAATCAAGCCCTGGAACGCCAACTTGCCCCCCTCCGGGAGAAGCTCACCGAATTGAGCATCCGGCGGACTTCCCTGCCGGACATCATCGGCGGCATCGGTTATATCCTGGGCCTCTTCGGCCTGTGGGCCTACTTCCAGAGCAAAAGGATAAAAAATCCATGAGCTACATCCAGGAGCCTTTCTCAGAAGGGAACTCCCTGGCGCACCGCCTGGACCCCCGGGGCAAAATCGTGGTGGCCGCCCTCTTTGCGGTTTTGGTGGCGGCCTCCAAAAGCTATGCCGCCACTGCGGCCGGGCTGGCCCTGGCCCTGTTCTGCCTGGCCCTGGCGCGCCTCCCCTGGAGAAAAGTGGCCGCCCGACTGCTCATGGTGAACAGCTTCATTTTCTTCCTCTGGGTCGTCCTGCCCCTGACGTATCCGGGAGAGGCCGTCTGGCGCCTGGGGCCCCTGACCGCCACCCGGCAGGGCCTGCTCTTTACCGGGTTGATCACCCTGAAGTCCAACGCCATTATCATCGGACTGATCGCCCTGATCGCCACCGTGCCGGTGGTAACTCTGGGGCAATCGATGCACCATCTGCGGCTGCCGGAGAAGTTGTGTCATTTGCTGCTGTTTACCTACCGCTACCTGTACGTCTTTGAGCAGGAATTCCACCGGCTGGTCCAGGCCATGAAAATCCGGGGGTTCCGACCCCGCACCAATCTCCACACCTATCGCAGCTACGCCTATCTGGCGGCCATGCTGCTGGTGCGCAGCTATGACCGGGCCGACCGGGTGTATCAAGCCATGCTCTGCCGGGGGTTTCACGGCAGGTTTTACAGCCTGCGGACCTTCGCCTGGCAGCGCCGGGACTGGATATTCCTGGGGCTGTCCCTCCCGGCCCTGGCGGTCGTCCTTTATCTGGAGTGGCACAGGCCCACCCTGTGGTGAGGATTCCATGAGCGAACCCTTGATTGAGCTGCGGAACATCACCTTCACCTATCCCGGGGCCCCCCAGCCGGTCTTCCGGGATTTCAACTTTCAACTCCCGCCGGGGGAACACCTGGGCCTCATGGGTCCCAACGGCTGCGGCAAGACCACCCTCCTGCACCTGATCATGGGATTGTTGCGCCCCCAGGCGGGGAGCATTTATATCTTCGGCCAGGAAGTCAAAAGAGAAAAGGATTTTATCGAGGTGCGGCGAAAGGTGGGGCTGCTCTTTCAACATGCCGACGACCAGCTCTTCTGTCCCACCGTCCTGGAAGACGTGGCCTTCGGTCCCTTGAATCAGGGCAAGACGCCGGCCGAGGCCATGGCGATCGCCCGGAAGACCATGGCCCGGCTGGGTCTCACCGGCTTCGACGACCGGGTGACGTATAAGCTCTCCGGGGGCGAGAAGAAATTGGTCTCCCTGGCCACCGTCCTGGCCATGGAACCGCAGCTCCTCCTCTTGGATGAACCCACCGCCGGCCTGGATGAAAAAACCAAGGACCGCCTGATCCACATCCTGCAGCATCTGGAGATCGCTTACATGATCGTCTCCCATGAGCACGTTTTCTTAAACCACACCGTGAAGGAATGCTGTCATGTCCATGGACATTGCTGTCAACCCGTGGAAACCTGAGCGTTTGCGCCTGGGCCTCCGGTTTCCTTGGATAGCATGAAAAGATTTGTGTCGGGCGTGCTGACCCCCATGGATGGGGCGCGGGGCGCACCCTACGCAGCTCAGACGCACGGGCGAGACGCCTGCGCCACCAAACCAAACATCAAACCGAATGGAGGGAATAGATGAAACGATATGTCACGGTTAGCCTCTGTGCGCTGCTGGTCCTCGGCCTGGCCGGCGTCGGCCGGGCCCATTTCGGGGTGATCCTGCCCGACCGGTCCATGGTGGCGCAGGGCGACAACCCGAACCTGGAATTGACCCTGGCCTTCTGCCACCCCTTCGAGCAGAACGGCATGGATATGGCCAAACCCAAGCAGTTCGGGGTGCTGTGCCGGAAAGAAAAAACCGATCTCTTAGAAACTCTTCAGGAAACCAAGGTCCTGGATAAACAAGCCTGGAAGGCCGCTTATACCCTGAAAAAACCGGGGTTCTACACCTTCTATGTCGACCCCGCGCCTTACTGGGAGGCTGCGGAAAATAAATATATCATTCACCAGACCAAGACCCTGGTGGCCGCGTTCGGAGGCGAGGAGGGCTGGGATGCGGAAGTGGGCTTGAAGGCGGAAATCGTGCCTTTGACCCGGCCGGTGGCCCTCTATGCCGGCAACGTCTTCCAGGGGGTGGTGAAGTTCAAAGGCAAGGCCGTGGCCCACGCCGAGGTGGAAGTGGAGTACTGGAACCCCGAGAAAAAGGTGAAAGCCCCCAATGACTATTTCGTCACCCAGGTGATCAAAACCGATAAAAACGGGGTTTTTAGCTTTGGGGCGCCCCAGGCCGGCTGGTGGGGCTTCTCCGCCTTAAACGAAGAAAAACAGGCGGTCAAGCATACCGACGGCACGAAAAAGGACGCGGAATACGGGGCGGTGCTCTGGGTGCAGTTCACCGCCTGGCCGGCGCCGAAATAATGCCTTCAGCCCCCTCCGGCCAGCTCTTCCAGCCTTTCCCGCAAGGTGGCGGCGATACCCTGGATATGGCTGCCGGGCCAGTAAATCCGGTGACATCGGGGGCACTCATAGAACCGGCGGTGGTAGTGGAACACGTGCTCCGGGACCCGCCCCTGGACCAGGTCCCGGTCCAGGGGCGTCAGGGGGTCGTTGCAGTGGCTGCAACGGCTCAGGGGGTGGAGGTGGCGGGGCGAGAGGTCCAGGCACCGGAATACCTCGGCCAGTTGGCCTTCGGGTTCCCGGGCGGCCAGGATGAGTAGATCGGGCCGGCCCAGGCGTCCACAGGCGGCCTGGCTGGTCAGGAGGTGGGTGTGGGGCTGCGGCGGCGGCCAGATCCCGGGTTTGTCCGGGGCCAGGCGCACCAGGGCGGCGTCGAAGCCGCAGAAGCGCAGCCACTTGGCCAGGCCCCCCAAGGGCCGATCCACCAGGAATTTCATTGCGCCAAGGGGACCATGGCCACCCCGGGCGGAGGCGTCAGGGTTAAGTCCGCCGGGGCGGGGGGCGGGGCCAGCTTGAGGTCGCTGTACACCAGGCGCAGTTCCATCTTGGGGTTGGCGGTCTTCAGGGTGATTTTTTCGGGCAGGTCCGGGGCCAGGACGCCGAAGTTGCCCAGTTCTGCAGTAAAGCGCGGCTCCGGCGCGCCGCCGAACCATTCCTCCTGCACCGGGTAGAGCCCCTGAGCCTCGACCCACAGGCGTTCCTGAAGCCTATCCCCCTTGCCCCACTCCAGCAGGTAGCGGTTCCCGGCCGCCTGATATGCAAAGTGATCCGGGGGGCCCGGACTCAGGGGCAGGGCCCCCACCATCAGGCGCAGGGCCTGGGACAAACCGACCGTGGGGGGGATGAACGCGGCCAGATTCCCGGGCGTGGCCGGGCCGTGGAACAACTTGTTTTCGCGGGGGGACAGCACCTTAACCTCGACGCCGTCGGTGGCCAGGCTCAGGATGGTGCGGCCCAGAAAATCCAGGACATCCACCTTGAGGTCAGCCGGCAATCGTCCCGCCAGCAAGGCCCGGCCCGAATAATTCTGCTTGGGAGAGAGAAAGGTGAGGCGGCCTTTCCCCTGGAAGGTTTTGATCTGCGATTGCCGGGATTCCAGGCGGGAGAGCAGCGCTGCCGACGAGATAACCGTCACGGGGGGCGGGGCCGGCGGCAGGGTCCGGCAGCCTCCCGCCAACAGGAGAGCCGCCAGCCCCAGCCAGAGGAACTTTCGAAATTTCACAGGGCCCGCTCCCGCAGCTGATTTTCTATCTTATTGATTTTTTTGCGCAATTCCGGCAGATTGGCATTCTCCATCGCCAGGGCCCGGCGGTAGAGGCGCAGGGCGTCCCGGTAGCGTTTCTGCTGGGAATACGCATCCCCCAGGTGCTCGGCCACGGTGGGGTCCTGGGGCATGAGGCGGTGGGCCTTTTCCAACTCGATAATTGCCTTGTCGTACTGGCCTTTTTTATACAAGACCCATCCCAGGCTATCAATGATGTGGCCGCTGTTGGGTTTGGCCTGGAGGGCCTCCCGGATTAATCTCTCAGCTTCATCCAGGTTGGTGCCCCCCTCGGCGTAGGTGTAACCGAGGAAATTCTGGGCGTCGGGGTTATTCGGGTCCAGTTCCAGGACTTTCTTGATATGCTGAATACTTTCCTCGCGTTTATGCTGTTTTTCGTAGAGCACCGCCAGGCGGAAATGGAGTTCCTGGGGCCGGTCCACCTTTTCCTGTCCGGCCTTGAGGGCCTGAATGGCCCGGTCCCACTGGTTTTCTTCCTCGTAGAAGTAAGCGCTGGTAAGATAAATCTCTTCCTGGTTGGGGGCCAGGACCAAGAGCTCATTGAGGATCTGCCGGGCCCGTTCTTTGTCTCCCATTTGAAAGGTGAGAAAGGCCATCCGGAGGCGGGCCTGGAGGAAATTTTCGGCGCCCCGGCTCACCAGTTGATACTCCCGGGCCGCGGCCTTCAGGTCACCTTTTTCCTCCAGGGCGATGCCGATGAGGTAGCGGGCTTTTTCCTGGTAGCGGGGATGGCTCAAGAGGGGGCGAAACAACCGGATGGCGATGTCCGGCATCCTCTGTTCCAGGTAGATCAGGGCGATATTGAAGTCCGCCCCCGGGTTATTCCTTTCCAGTTCCTTGATCCGCTGAAAGGCCTTTTGGGCTTCAGTGTAGCGGTTCATCAGCAGGTGCAGACGGGCCACGCTGGCCCAGACCCTGGTGTTCCGGGGCTGGGTCCGCAGGATGCGGCGATACAGGGCCATGGCCCGGGTATAGTAGCCTTCCCGTTCCAGGGTGGTCCCCAGGTCAAACATGGCCGGGATGAACTTGGGCTCCATGCTGAGGACCGACATGAACTCTTTTTTGGCATCCGCCAGGCGGTTGGTTTCCAGGTAAATGCGGCCCAGGTAATAGTGTCCCACCACCAGCTGGGGATCCAGGCGCAGGAGTTCCTTGACGGCGCGGATGGCCTTGGGATACTGCCGCTGTTGGGCGTAGAGGGTGGCCAGGAAGAGATAGGCTTCCCGGTTTTCCGGGTTCAGGCGCAGGATGTGTTCATATTCCCGGATGGCCTCATCCAGCTGGTTCAGACCCACATGCAGGCCGGCTAAGAGAAAATACGCCTCTTGCTGCTTGGGATCCAATCGGAGGGATTTCTCGGCGTGGGCCAGGGCCTGCTTGACATCGCCCTGGCGTTGGTAGAGGGCGGCCAGGTCCATCTCCAGGAAGGCGGACTCGGGATCATTTTTCAAGGCCGCTTCATATTCCTGGATGGCCCCGGCCAGGTCGTCGGCCACCATAAGCTGTTGAGCCTTGAGAAAGTGATAGTAAGCCAGGCTTCTGGGGGTTTCCGACGTTACGGAGACCGGGGTTTCGGTGGGGCTCAGCCGCCCCCGGGTGGCGCAGCCCATGACCGCCAGGGACAGGGACATCCCCAGGACCCCCAAGAGCACCATGCAGGGCAGGCAGGCGTTCAGCAAGACATCGCGGTATCTAAGAGTTGACATGCGGCCCTTCAGCAAAGCTGTTGAGCAGGAAGCGCCCCCCTTGAGCTAATCCCCCCAGGACGTCTGATACTCCTGCCAATCAGCAATTTCATTTTTCAGATATTGACGTAATCTCTTGATGAGGCGGTCTTCGATCTGGCGCACCCGCTCCCGGGAGATCTGGTGGCGCACCCCGATTTCTTGCAAAGTCAAAGGCTTTTCCGCCAAGAGGCGCAAGTCCAGGATATCCAGCTCCTTGTCATTGAGTTCGGCCCGAAACTCCCCCAGCTTGCGCCGGAACATCTCCTTCAGTTCCGCATCGGCCAGCACTTCTTCCACCTGGGGGTCGGTGGTGGGCAGGAAATTCTTGTGGTATTCATCGGAGCCGTCCTTCAAGGGGGCGTCCAGAGAAAGCTCCCAGCCCCCCAGGCGCTGGTCCATCTCGATGACTTCCTCCTCCCGGACGTTCAAGGCTTCGGCCAGGAGTTTGGGGCCCGGCTCGAACCCCTGGGCCCTAAGTTTTTCCTTTTCCCGCTTCAGGTTATAAAACAGTTTCCGTTGGGACTGGGTGGTGCCGATTTTCACCAGCTTCCAGTTGTCCATGATGAATTTGAGGATGTAAGCCTTGATCCAGAAAGAGGCGTAATAAGAGAGTTTGATGCCCCGGTAGGGATCGAATTTTTTGATGGCGTGTATGAGACCGATATTGCCTTCCTGGATCAGGTCGAGCAGGTTCTTCATCCAGTATTTCTGGAACTCCAGGGCGATTTTGATCACCAGCCTCAGGTTGCTGGTGACTAGGCGGGAGCCCACTTCCCGGTCGCCGGTCTCATAGAAGTGGCTGGTCAGGGATTTTTCCTCCTCCGGGGTGAGGAGGGCAAAGCGGTTGGCCTCCCGGATATACCGTTGCACCAGGTCGAGATCACTGGGAACCGGCAGAGCGGCCTCGGGCTCTTCCAGGTCCTCTTCGATCTCCGGCTCCAGGATATCCGGCATCTCTTCGGGGAAATCCGTGGCCTTCATGTCGAACTGGTCTTCCAATAATATCCTTCCCCAACCGGCTTCAGGGTCTTACCAGACCAGGCGCACCGGAATGCGCCGCCGGGCCAGATAGTCTTTAATATCTGCGATGGTATAGGTGTCGTAATGGACCATGGAAGCAATCAGGGCGGCATCCGCCCGGCCCTGGGTGAGCACTTGGTGCAGGTGCTCGGGGGCGCCGGCCCCGCCGGAGGCAATCACCGGAATGGGCACCGCCTCGGAGATCATCCGGGTCAGGGTCAGTTCATACCCCGCCTGGGTGCCGTCGGCATCGATGGAGTTGAGGCAGATCTCTCCGGCTCCCAGCCGCACCGCCTCCTTGGCCCACCAGAGGGCGTCGATCCCCATGGGGGTGCGGCCCCCGTGAATCACCATTTCATACCCCGAGGGAATGGCGGCCGACGGGGTCACCCTTTTCACGTCCATGCCCAGAACGACGCACTGGCTCCCGAAGGCCTGGGCCCCGGCGGTGATCAGGGCCGGCTCCAGAATGGCCGCGGTGTTGACGCTCACCTTTTCGGCCCCGGCCAACAGCACCTCCCGCATGTCGCTGAGGTTACGGATGCCGCCGCCCACCGAAAAGGGAATAAAAATCTCCGCCGCCACCCGTCGGACTACATCAATGAGGATATTCCGGCGGTTGCTGGATGCGGTGATGTCATAGAAGACCAGTTCATCGGCCCCGGCTTCATAGTAGTGCCGGGCCATGGCCACCGGGTCCCCGATATCCACATTATTCTTGAACTTGATGCCCTTGGTGGTCCGGCCGTCCCGCACATCCAGGCAGGGAATAATCCGCTTACTCAACATCGGCGCCGTCCCAGGCCAGGAAATTTTCCAGGATCGTGAGGCCGAAACGGCCGCTTTTTTCCGGGTGAAACTGGGTGGCCACCAGGTTGCGCCAGCCGATGGCGCTGGGGAATTCACCCCCGTGGTCCGTCACGCCCAGCACCATGGACGCCTGGGCCGGGGCAGGATAATAACTGTGGACAAAATAGTACTCGGCGCCTGCCGACAGGTTCTTGAATACCTGGTGCTTCCGGAGAAAGCGCACCTGGTTCCAGCCCATGTGGGGGACCTTCAGCCCCTCGGCCGGCATGAGCGCCCGGGTGCGGCCCGGCAGCAGGCCCAGGCAGGCGGCCTGGTTCTCCTCACTGTGTTCCAGGATGATTTGGGCCCCCAAACAGATGCCCAGGATGGGGACGCCCCGGGCAAAACTCCTTCTCAGGGCCTGGTCCAGTCCCAGTTCCCGGAGGGTGGCCATGGCTTTGCCGGCGGCCCCCACCCCGGGAAAAATAACGCGAGTGGCCCCAGCCACCACCGCCGGGTCCCGGGTCACTTTGCCCTCCACCCCCAGTGCCTTCAGGGACCGGACCACGCTGGTGAGGTTGCCGGCCTGATAATCAATGATGACGATGACGGATTCCTTGCATTGGCTAGCTGTTGCTATTACATTAAAATTTATCAATCCGGGGGCTTTGAGTCAATATGATTATCTCCGGCCTATGATTACCCGGAGGTTTATATTCGTTTTCAAAAGAGCCTCTTGCAGAAGTCTCTTTGGGTCTAGTGATTAAAAAATTAAGCTTCCTCGGCATCCGCATGCTAAAGTGAGTCTGGGATAAAACACCAGGCAGGGGGAGGCGCCGATGAAGCTCAGGCACGCAGTGTCATGGTTAACGGGAACTTTGCCACAGCATTTATTCCCACGCCTGGAAGAATGTTGGGAGCGTCCCTTAACTGGGAAAGGGCAGCAATTAGTCGGCATCTTGGAGGTGCGCCAGATCGAAAAATTTGCCGGTCGCCCGGCACAGTGATGCGGAGTCGCCGGCGCACTGTGAGGTGGGGGCGCAGAAGACAATGGCCGATGATCCAACGCCACTGATAAGGGAACCCAGTGCTGCACCCTTAAATGCCATGTCCATGAGGAAAATTCATAAAATTGGTCGAGGTCCCGCATGACCTCGGTCAGCACCAGTCACAAGGTGGCGGACCGGGCGGCTGCGGCCCGGTGGGTCAAAGCCCTGCAGGAAGCCGGCGGGAAAGTGGTCTTCACCAACGGCTGCTTCGACCTGCTGCACCGGGGGCACGTGCACTACCTGGAAGAGGCCCGGGCTTTGGGGGACGCCCTGATCGTGGGGGTCAACACCGACGCCTCCGCCGCCCGCCTGCGCAAAGGCCCCGGCCGCCCCCTCACCCCGGAAGCCGACCGGGCCCGGGTCCTGGCGGCCCTGGCCTGCGTGGACCGGGTGGTGCTGTTTGAGGAAGACACCCCCCTGGAACTGATCACCGCCCTGAAGCCCGATATCCTGGTAAAGGGCGGCGACTATCAACTCCACGAAATCGTCGGCCGGGAGATCGTCCTGGCCCGGGGCGGGAAGGTGGCGGCCCTCCCCTTCCTGCCGGGCTACTCCACCACTCAGTTGGTGGAACGCCTTCGCCGGGCTCAGCCCGGTTCGGACTGAGACAAGCCGCCGGGCCCCCGCCGGGGCGTCTGTTTAGGCAACTTTTATCGGTGGGCGGTGGGCTCTGCGCACCCTGCGAAGCCCAGGCGGGACGCCTGTGCCACCGATTCAAAGAACTTTTCAGGTCAGTCATTCATGGGACTTCGACCCAGCCGCAAGTTATGAAAAGCCGGTGGGGCGGGCCTTTGCGTCTGCCACGCTCTCGGGGGGAGGGCGCGTAGAACGAACCCTACGACAGACCGCATTATCCTTGAACTTTTCAGCCAAACCTGGACACCTTCCTTCGGGCGTCAATCCTCCGCCCTTACCTGCCTTACTTCCCTTTCCACACCGCCTTGCGTTTTTCCATAAAGGCCCCCACCCCTTCCTTGGCGTCTTCCGAGGTGCACAAGCGGGCGAAGACCTCGCTGCTGTAGGCAAGACGTTGAGCCATGGGCATATCCAGCACCTGATAATAAAACCGTTTCCCCATCTTGACGGCCAGGGGGCTCTTGCTGATGATTTTCTTTACCAGGCCCCAGGTGGCTTCCTCCAGTTGCTCCAGGGGCACCACTTTATTCACCAGGCCCAGCTTTTCCGCCTCGGCGGCGTCGATCATTTCGCCGCTCAACAGCATCTCCAGGACCTTCTTTTTCCCCAGGCCGTAGGTGATGGGAATGATGGGGCCGGTGCAGAGCAGGCCCACGTTGATGGCGGTGGTGCCGATCTTGGTCCCTTCTGCGACCACGGCGAAATCCGCGGCGAACATCAGGCCGGCGCCGTTGGCCACCGCAAAGCCATGGACCATGGCGCAGACCGGCTTGTCCATGGCCGCGATGGTGAGGTGCATTTCATCCATCAACTCGATCCAGGCCTGATATTCCTGGGCGGTCTGCCCCGGAAATTCGGTGATATCAATCCCCGTGGAAAAGGCCTTGCCGGCCCCCTTGACGATAACCGCCAGGACCCGGTCGTCTTTATCCAACTGACGCAGGGCGTCGTTCAGCTCCCGGGCCAGGGTGGTGCTGAAGGTATTATACTTGTCGGGTCGATTCAGGGTGATCACGCCTACCTTATCTTTCGGCTCCACCAAAATCGTCGTAAATTCCATGATTCCCTCCTTAGGTTCCCGGGCCTTCCGGGTCAGGAATTCTCAATGATGGCAACCTCCGGGTTCGCCGCCTGAAAGTAATTTTTGCCATAATTTACTATACCCCCGGCGTCAAGGGAAGGGAAGAATGGCCGCGGCCCGGCGTCTCTTAGGGCGATTGCAAGAGATTTTTCGTACCCCCCTGACCCTGACCCTCTCCCCCCTCCGGGGGGGAGAGGGGATAAAAAGAAGAAATTTTTTGACAAACCATAAAAACCCAGGGCGGCCGCCTGGGTCCACCCTCGAGGTATCCGGCTCATTCCTTCAAACCGGCATAGGCCAGGGGCAGGAGGGCCAGGCTGATGGCGCCGGAAACAATCAGGGGCGTTTGATAGCCGTAAGCCGCGCCCAAAGGCCCGAAAATCAGGGACCCGGCAAAGACCCCCAGGGTGGTGGCCAAGGAAACGAGGCTGGCGCTGCCGCCCACCCGATCCACATGAAACAGCCGGGAGATGGTGGTATAGGTTTCCATGAGGATGAGGCCGTCCCCGAAGCCATGCACCGCCCGCCAGGCGAAGGACCAGGGCAGGACCGGATAGGTCATCAGGATATGGCCGGAGCCGGAAAAAATCAGGGCCAGGGTCAGAAAGGTGAGGGGTTTCACGCGCCGGGCCCAGAAACGTCCGTAGATGTAGGCGGTTAGGGCCACGACCCCGAACTCCCCGGCCATGTAAAAGCCCACCCCCAGGGGCGACAGTCCCAGGTTGCGCTCCAGGAACAGGGCCAGGCTGGTGGCTTCCGCCCCCCAATGGAGGGTGAACAGAAACAGCCAGGTGACGAAAAAGAGCACCGGCCGGGCCAGGAAATCCCGGCCGTACTCGAACAGGGGGGTGCGCACCCCGGAGGTCAGCGGCAATTTGACCGTAGGCCAGAGCAGCAGCACCACTCCCGCACTGAAAAGCTTCAGGGTGGTGACAAAATCCAGCCAGTAATAGGTCGCGCCCCCCAAAAACACCCCCACCATCATGCCGCCCATGCGCATGGCATTATAGTGGCCCAACCGCCGGGGCGCATCCCCTCCGTCTGCCTTGAACAACAGGGTGTCCAGGGAGAGTCGGAAGAGCTGCATGCTCAGGCCGAACCCCCAGAAGACCACCAGAAAAGGCCAGAAACTCCTCACCACCGACAGCCCCCAGAGGCTGGCCGCCATGGCGGCCAGGCCCAGCCGGGTGAGATTGCGAGCCGGGTAACGGTCGCCGATGACCCCCACCGGGAAGGACACCAGGATGGCGTTCAGGCTGAGGAGGGCGTAAACCAATCCGATCTGGGCGCCGGTAAAATGGAGAGTCCCCTTTAAGTAAAGGGGGAAAAGGAAATAGATGCAGGCGACTACCGCGGAATAGGCGCTGATATAAAAGGGCAGCAAGACGGCGGCACTTATAAGGTACTGCGGTTGAGCCGGACCTCCATGGCCCGGGCCGGGCAGACCGGGCAACACAGCTCGCAGGCGCTGCACTTGCCGGCGTCAAAAAGGACTTCCATCTCAGGTCGCTTGATATACAAGGCCCCGGTGGGACAGACCGCGGTGCAGGCGCCGCACTGGTAGCAGCGCTCTTCATTGCGGGCCACGTCCCGGGCCACCCGCTGCACCTTAACTCCTGCGTCCCGGAGATACTTCAGCCCCCGCCGGAAATTCTTGGGGTGGCCGCGCAGCTCCATGACGATGACCCCCTCCTTCCGGGGGTAAATGGTGGCCTTGAGGAGATTGAACTCCAGGTCGTAATCCTTGACCAGGCGATAGATGATGGGCTGATCCACCACTTCCTGGGAAAACCGCAGCACTAACATTTCCGCGTGCATGTTCAGGCACCTCAAAATTGGGCGGCGGGCAATGCCCGCTACATTTCTATAATAACCCCAGGCGGCCCGCCGGATGCTTTAACCCTGTAAAATATTATCAGAAACACGGGTGATTTCAAACCAGCCCGCCAAAACGCCGTTCCCAGGCGGCGCGCAGGGCGGCCAGGGGGGCCTCCGCCAGGGTTTCCCCGCACCGGGTAAGGGTGAAGGTCGCCTCCTGGCGCACCCGGCCCAGGAGACAGAGGGGCTGCCCCTGAAACAGCTCCTCCAGGCGGGTCTGGTGGGCCGGGTCCACGCTCACCAGGACCCGCCCGGCCGATTCCGCGTAGAGGGCGGCGTAGGCCGGGGATTCCGGGGCCACCGGGCTCAGGTCCACCTCCACCCCCAGGCCCGCCGCCAGGCTGGCCAGGGCCAGGTGGACCGCCAGGCCGCCCCGGTAGACGCCGTGGGCCGAGGCCAGCAGTTCGGCGGCAACCGCCTGTTCCAGGACCCGGTAAGCGGGCAAAGATTCCTCCGGCCGCACCTGAGGGACGCTCAGCCCCACATATCCCAACAGTTCGTAGAATTCCGAACCGCCCAGCTCGGGCCGGGTGCGCCCCAGCAAGTAAATAAGGTCGCCGGGCCGCTTCCATTCCAGGCTCAGGGCCCGGCCCAGGTCCGGCAGGACGCTCACCGCGGTGAAAAACAGGGTGGGGAGCCCGCTCACCCGGTGCATTTCCCCGTAGGCCCCGGGCAGCAGGCCGTCCACGTACATGCTGTCCTTGCCGGACAACAGGGGGACGGCGTAGGCCCGGCAGAGGTCCTGGAGGGCCTGGCAGGCCCGCACCAGTTGAGCCGCCTTGTAGCGGCCGTCCGGGTTGCGCCGGGGATCGTGCTCCACGCTGGGCCAGCAGAAGTTGTCCACCCCGCCGATCCGGTCCAGGGAGGCGCCCACCGCCAGCAGGCGGCGCACCGCCTCGTCGATGGTCACCGCGGTCATGTGATAAGGGTCAATGCGGGAGTAGGCCGGGTTCAAGGCCAGGCTCAGGGCCAGACCCCGGTTCGACTCCGGCCGGGGGCGCAGGACCGCGGCGTCCCCGGGTGCCGGCGCGGCCTTCCCCACGAGAGGCTTGAGGACGCTGGCCCCCTGGACCTCGTGATCGTACTGGCGGGTGATCCACTCCCGGGAACAGAGGTTGGGGCGGTCCAACATGGCCAACAGCGCCTCCAGGTGGTCCGCCGGATCGCTCAGGACCGGCTCGGTGAGACGGAAATCCGGCGGGACCCACTCGGCCTCGAACTCCCAGGGGGGGAAATCCTCTTCCAAAAAGGACAGGTCCATATAGGCGCAGGTGCGGCCCTGGCGCCTCACGTCCAAGACCCCGGTATCGGTATAGCGGCCGATGACGGTGGCCTCCACCGCGTGCTTCCGGGCCAGGGCCTGCAAGCGGTCCTCCTGTTCCGGCCGCACCGCCGCCACCATGCGCTCCTGGGATTCGGATACCCAGATTTCCCAGGGATCCAGACCTTCATATTTCAGGGGGACTGCGGCCAGCTCCACCTCGCAGCCGCCGGCCGTGCGGGCCGATTCCCCCACCGCGGACGACAGGCCCCCGCCGCCGCAATCGGTGATAAAGGTGATGAGGCCCTGGTCCCGGGCCTCCAGGAGGAAATCGTGCAGATTCTTCTGGGTGTAGGGGTCGCCGATCTGGACGTGGCCGGCCGGGGTGCCCGGGGACGAGACCTCGGAGGAGGCGGTGACCCCGTGAATCCCGTCTTTGCCCACCCGGCCGCCGCAAGTGACGATCAGGTCGCCGGGACGGGCCTGCTTGGCGGCCCCGGGCTCACCGTGGATGTCTTTGGGCAGCAGGCCCACCGCGCCCACGAACACCAGGCACTTGCCCAGGTAGGAGGCGTCAGCATAAAGGGCGCCGTTGACGGTGGGCACCCCGCTCTTGTTGCCGCCGTCCTTGACCCCCTCGATGACCCCGTCCAACAGCCGCCGGGGGTGCAGCCGGGGCTGCAAGGGTCCGCCATAGTCCCGGGGCCCCACGCAAAACCCATACAGGCCGCCGATGAGGCGGGCCCCCTTGCCGGTGCCCATGGGGTCCCGGTACACCCCCACGATGCCGGTGAGGGAACCGCCGTAGGCCTCCAGGTTGGAAGGGGAGTTGTGGGTCTCCCCCTTGATCACATAGGAAAACTCCTCGTCGAACTGCCCCACCCCGGCGTTGTCCCAGAGCACCGACGCCACCCAGGGCTTTTGCCGGGCGATCTCCCGGGTGGGGGCCTCGATGCAGACCTTGAAAGGATTGTCCAGGGTGAACATGGCGCCGCTCCCCCCGTCCCGGTAATGAAACCGGCCCCGGAAGGTGTTGTGATTGCAGTGGTCGCTCCGGGCCTGGGCCAGGTATTCCAGTTCCACGTCGGTGGGCGCGGCCAGCCCCACCGCGGCCCGGCGGGTCTGGACTCCGGGGCGCTGGAAATAATTCAGGATGACCGGCAGGTCTGCGTCCCGGAGGGCCAGGTGGCGCCGGCGGCTCAATTCCCTGAGGTCGTCCGGCGAGGCGATCTCAAAGGACTCCACCGCCGGGGTGTGGGCCAGCTCCACCCGGGGCAGGATAAGGCCCACCCCGTTGCCGGGGTCCCATTCCTGGCGGGAAAAGATCCGGAATTCCTGGATCATGTCGTTGGCCAGGAGCTGCCGGGCGATCCGGGCCGCCTGCGCCTCGGTGAGGTCTTTGCCGGTCAGGAGGAAGAGCTTGGAGGTATAGACCGCGGCCCCGGCGGGGAGCGGCCGCCCCAGGTAGGCCTGGATGGCTTCCCGGGCCACCGCGCCGGCCGTGTCCCGCACCCCGGGCTTGAAGCCCACCCAGATGGCCCAGTGGAAATCCCGGGCCAGGGGTTGAAAACCGGACACCTGGGTGGCGGGATGGGTGAAGATGCCGGTGCGGATGGCTTCCAGGGGCGCGGGCGGGATATCCGCATCCAGCATGAGGATTCTGAGGACCCTGACGGCCGTCAGTTCCAGGCCAAAATATTCCCGGGCCTGGCGGCGCACCGCCTCCCCTTCGGCGTCCGTCAGGTCGGGCCGCCAGCCGACTTCCAACCGCACTGCCATAACTCTCCCCGCAGGCAAAGGACTATCTTAATATATGCAATCGAGGCTCTTGCAAAATGCGATTTTTTTTATCATTCGGAGTGAACTATCATGAACTTGCGTTCGCCACGGAAGATTCAATTGTTCCGAAAAGTTCTGTTTACCTGGTGGCACAGGGGTCTCGCCTGCGCTTGGTTGGGTGCGCACCGCGCCCCATTGCTCCAGGCTGGGGCGGCGGGCACGGAGGCCCGCCCCACCGGGTTTTTTCATAAATTATGGGTGGGCCACCGGGCCATGAGGAACTGCCATATTATTTACGGAACCTGACACCGGGTCCTTGAGGGGCGTCTCCCGAATTGCCGGCCCGCCTTACAAATCCTGGGGGCCGATGATGCGCCCGGCTACGGCCGAGGCTGCGGCCACCGCGGGGCTGGCCAGGTAAACCCGGGAATGGGTATGCCCCATGCGGCCGACAAAATTGCGGTTGGTGGTGGCGATGGCGACCTCTCCCGGGGCCAGGATGCCCATGTGGCCCCCCAGGCACGGCCCGCAGGTGGGCGGGCTGATCACCGCGCCGGCGTCCAGAAAAACGCCCATCAGGCCCTCGTCCATGGCCTGGCGATAGATCAGGGGCGTGGCGGGGATGACGATGAGGCGCACCCCTTTGGCCGTGCGGCGGCCTTTCAGGACTTTGGCGGCCAGCCGCAGGTCCTCCAGACGCCCATTGGTGCAGGAGCCGATCACCGCCTGGTCGATGATCACCTCCCCCACCCGGGAAACCGGCGCGACGTTGCCGGGGGAGGGCGGACAGGCCACCTGAGGCTCCAGGCCGCTGACGTCATAGGTCTTTTCGAAGAGATACGGCGCCCCCGGGTCGCTCTCGTCCAGGGTATAGGGCCGTAAAGTCCGCCCCTTGACATAGGCCAGGGTAATTTCATCCGGGGCCATAATGCCGTTTTTGGCCCCGGCCTCCACCGCCATATTGGCCATGGCGAACCGGTCCGCCATGGGCAGGGCGTGGATGGCCTCCCCGGTGAACTCCATGGCCAGGTAGCGGGCCCCGTCCACCCCCAGGTCCCCGATGGTATGGAGAATCAGGTCCTTGCCGGTGAGCCATTGGGGCAGCCGCCCGCGGTACACCAGGCGGATGCTCTCCGGCGTCCGGAACCAGCACTCGCCGGTGACCATGACCGCGGCCAGATCGGTGGAGCCCACCCCGGTGGCGAAGGCCCCCAGGGCCCCATAGGTGCAGGTATGGCTGTCGGCCCCGATAATCAGGTCCCCGGGGCCTACGATCCCCTGTTCCGGCAGCAGGGCGTGCTCGATGCCCATGTCGCCGCCGTCGTAAAAGTGCGTCAAGTCCTGCTCCCGGGCAAAATGGCGCAGATGCTGGCAATGGATGGCCGAGGGAATGTCCTTGTTGGGGGCGAAGTGGTCGCAGACCAGCACCACCCGGGAGCGGTCAAAGACCTGTTTGGCCCCCGCCTGATGAAAATCTTTGATGGCCAGGGGCGCGGTGATGTCGTTGCCCAAGGCGATATCCACCCGGGCCCTGATGAGCTCCCCGGGTTCCAGATAGTCTTTATCTGCATGAGCCGCCAGGATTTTCTGGGTAATGGTTTGGGGTGTGGACATTGAAAACTCCGTGAAGTAATTTTCAGGTTTCAGCCAAGTATGGCGGCCACAGGCCGCCCTATCATAACTGCATTCCCCAGCCGGAGGGGGAAAGAGCCACAAGGCGGGAGGCGCTTTGCTTTCCCGCCCTGCGGTCTCATGCGATTTATTTCATTTTCTGCTCACTGCTCACTGATTTCACTTCTCTTTGGGTTTGGCGCCTTTCGCCGTATTGGTCTCTTTCAAGAAATGCAGGCGATTCAGCCCGTTGATAAAGGCCCGGGCGCTGGCGGTGACCACGTCCGGGTCCACCCCCTGGCCGGTGACCACGTGGCCGTTTTCTTCCAGGCGCACCGCCACTTCGCCCTGGGCGTCGGTGCCGCCGGTGATGGAGCTCACCGAAAACTTCAGAAGCTTGCACTTGGACCCGGCCAGGTGGGTGATGGCCTTGTAAGTGGCGTCAATGGGGCCGTCCCCGAATATTGAGTACGGGCCCACCAGTTGGCCGCCGACCTCCATCTTGACGTTGGCCGAGGGCCGGGCGGTGGTGCCGGTGAGCACCACCAGTTCCACCAGCCGGAACTGTTCGGGCACCGACTTATAAATGACCTCGGTTTCCACCAGGCTCACCAGATCCTCATCGAACACCGTCTTTTTGCGGTCCGCCAGGTTCTTGAACCGGTTAAAGACCCGGTTCAATTCCTCATCGGTGACGTAGTAACCCATCTCCCTGAGCTTGTTCTTGAAGGCGTGGCGGCCGGACAGCTTTCCCAGGGGCAGGGTGCTCTTTTTGATGCCCACGGTTTGGGGGGTCATGATTTCAAAGGTGCTGGCCTCCTTGAGCACCCCGTCCTGGTGGATCCCGGACTCATGGGCAAAGGCGTTGGCCCCCACGATGGCCTTGTTAGGCTGCACCGGCACCCCCGACAGCTTGCTGGTCAGGCGGCTGGTGGGAAAGATATACTGGGTGACGATGTCGGTATAATAGTTCAGCAGGTCCCGGCGGGTGGACAGGGCCATGACCACCTCCTCCAGGGAGGCGTTGCCGGCCCGTTCCCCCAGGCCGTTGATGGTCACCTCCACCTGGCGCACCCCGTTCATGATGGCCGCCAGGGTGTTGGCCACCGCCAGCCCCAGGTCGTTGTGGCAGTGGACCGACAGGATGGCCTTGTGGAGGTTGGGGATGTGGTCCACCAGGTACTTGATCTTGGCCCCGAACTCCTCGGGGATGGCGTAGCCCACCGTATCGGGAAAATTCAGGGTGGTGGCTCCTGCGTCGATGGCCGCGGTAAAGACCTGGACGACATAATCCAGGTCGCTGCGGGAGGCGTCCATGGCGGAAAACTCCACATTGGCGGTGTAACGGCAGGCGTGCTTCACCGCCGCCGCCGCCATCTCCAGGACCTCCGCCCGGGACTTCCGCATCTGGTGCTTCAGATGAATGTCGGAAGTGGAAATAAAGGTGTGGATGCGGGGATTGGTAGCCTCCTTGATGGCCTCCCAGCAGGCGTCGATGTCCTGGACCTGGGCCCGGGCCAGACCGGCGATTTGCGGCCCCCGGATTTCCCGGGCCACGGCCCGCACCGCCTCAAAATCCCCCGGCGATGAAAAGGGGAAGCCGGCCTCGATGACATCCACGTTGAGGAGTTCAAGATGCCGGGCGATCTGGAGTTTCTCGTCCACGTTGAGATTAGCGCCCGGGGTCTGTTCCCCGTCCCTCAGGGTCGTATCGAAGATAAAAACTTTTTGTGCCATAGGAACACCTTTTCAGTGAACGGTTTCAGTTTGCTTCAGTTGCCGGCGCCGCCACAACTGGTTTTCAATCCGCCGGCTCAAATAGCGGGCGGCCAGTTCGTGGCTTGCGGCGGTCCAATGACCTTCTTGATAGTATAAGCGATCGATAGGTTGGCCCGAGAGGGCCAACAAGGGGGTCAAGGACCACAAGGGCATGCCGTTATCCGCCGCGATCTGCAGCATCGCCCGTTCATCGGCCGAAATGGCGTGAGTCCGGCGAAACTCCTGAACTTCCTTAGCAATGGGAATATAACAGGTCATCAGCGACCCACCCGCACCTTTGACTGCGGCGTTGAGCCGCTCCACGTAAAGCCCGGTTATTTTCTTATTGGTTGCGGTGGCATAACCCTGAGGGCCCGGCGCATAGGCCACCACCAGGCCGGCGGCGGCCTCCGGCCCGTCCGTTGGGGAACGGTTGACCAACAGGTTAACCCCCGTCTGTTTCACCAGGTTGGCCGCCTGGGACCAGGAAATCAGCCAGCTATAACCCGGCAGGCAAGCCAGCGCGGTTTTGAACCCGCCCTGATTGCGGGTCTGGGGTTTGGCCGAGAGTTGGCCCCGGGGGTCGATGGTATAATAGTCCCCCCGGGCGTTGTCCTCGAAATCGTTGCAAAAAAAGCACAGCACCGCAAGGTCGGGATGAAACCTGGCCCCCACGGTTTGAAATAACTTGAAGGCATAATCGGTCCCTTTACCGGGACAGCCGGCATTCATCACTTCCACCGAGAAATCCGCCGCATTCAGGTTTTTTTCTAGCTGCTGGGGAAAGGTTTGGTCGTCATTGACGCCGAGCCCATAGGTAAAGGAATCCCCCAAAAAGAGCACCCGGTGATCGGCCTGCCTGGCCTCCTGGTATTCGCTGCGGCCCCGCCACCCCAGGGAATTATTACTGTATTTGAATTGAAACCCCCCGGGGGCGTTTCTCACCCCCTGCTGGTGGGGAACGGGGATGTCTCCCAACTCCGGATCCCAGGCGAACCGCACCGGTCCTACCTCCTGGGGCCTGAGGAGCCTCACGGCCACTTCGGCCAGGGCGAAGGCCACCAGCAGACCCAGAAACCCCCCGATAATTTTAAAAAAAATTGACTTCATCCCTGAGCCCGGCTCAGTCTCGGCGCCCCCCTCTTCCTGGGCCGACCTGCATTATCCTCGCCGGACGCGGCCGTCGCCTCCTGGTCGTTGGCGGATGCAACCCGGCTCGCTTCCTCCCGAAAATGGCCATGGCCATGTCTCCAGAACGGGGAAAACCCGATACCGGGGACAGGGAGCGGAGGTGCGGTCCCTCAGGCCTGCTTGCCGGTTTCTCCTCCTTCGCCCAGGTCCAATCCTGGAGGATTGGCGAGTTGGGGGGCCGGGGTCTCACCCTCTCCTTTGGACGCCAAGGCCGACCGGCGATGATACATATACGTGCTGACGGGCCCCGAGGCCACATACGCCGCCACGAGCAAGAATCCCATGATATTGGGGGCGGTGGCCACCACCACAAAGATGAGCACCAGGCCCACCAGGGTATGAAAGGGATGCCGTCGGAAGAGCTCCATCTGCTTAAAACTCATGTACTTGATATTGCTGACCATGAGAAACGACAGCAGGTAAATCATCACCAGGATGTAGATGTGCCGTTCCGGGGCCCACTCCCCGATCTGGTAGTAAAAGATGATGGCGGTGGCGATCATGGTGGCCGCCGCCGGGATGGGCAGGCCGTTGAAATAGCGAGGGTCCAGGGAACCCTGCTGGACGTTGAAGCGGGCCAGTCTCAGGGCCCCGCAGACCACAAACAGGAAGGCCGCCACCCAGCCGAATTGCTTATACGGCTGCAAGGCCCAGAGATAGACCAGGATTCCCGGCGCCACCCCAAAGGCCACCAGGTCCGCCAGGGAATCGTATTGCACCCCGAAGCCGGAGGTGCTCTTGGTCATCCGGGCGACGCGCCCGTCCAAGCCGTCCAGAACCAATGAAACCAGAATGGCGACCGCGGCCGCATGAAACCGGCCGTCTATGGAGGCCACGATGGCGTAAAACCCGGCAAACAGGCTCCCGGTAGTGATCAGATTGGGCAGCAGATAAACGCCCCGAAAACGGCGCTTGTCTTTCTTTTTCCTTCGCCGGCGGATGCTCATGCCCACCTCCCGATGATGCTGCTTCCGGCTTTCAGGCGGTCTCCCACCTGGACCCGGAGGTCGCTCTCCCCCGGCAGGTAGAGATCAACCCGGGAACCGAAACAGATCATGCCGACTCGCTCACCCCGGGCCAGCGCCTGCCCGGGTTTGACGTAAGGAAGGATCCGCCGGGCCAGGAGTCCGGCGATCTGGACCACCAGGACCCGCCGCCCCGCCTCGTCCTCCAGCACCAAGGCTTGCTGTTCGTTGCGGCTGTCCGCGTCCGGGCGGAAGGCGGCCTTGTATTCCCCCGCCTGGTGGCGCATTTCCTTGACCACCCCCGCCACCGGGGACCGGTTCACGTGCACGTTAAACACATTCATGAAGATGGCCACCCGCCGGGCCGGTCCTAGCCCAAACCCCGGCTCCTGCACGCCGTCCACCCGGACCACCTTGCCGTCGGCCGGGGACACCACCAATCCCGGCTCCAGGGGGATTTCCCGGTCCGGGTCCCGGAAGAAGCAAGTGAAAAACCCGGCGCTCAGGAGGCCCAGGCCGGTGAGATAATGCCAGCCCCCAATCACCCCCAGGAAGATCAGGACCACCCCCGCCAGGATCAGGGGATAGCCGGGCGGGGCGATGGGGTTGCGCTTTTTTCCCGCGGAGGGGACCATCTTTTTGTCCTGTTCCCCCCTATTTCTTCAGCCACCCCATCATGGACCGGAGTTTTTTGCCCACTTCTTCGATGGGGTGCTGCGCCTCCTGGCGCCGCAGGGCGTTGAACACCGGCCGCCGGGCCTGGTTCTCCAGGATCCACTCCTTGGCGAACTCGCCGCTTTGGACCTCGTAGAGAATCTGGCGCATCTCGTCCCGGGTCTCCTCGGTGATGATGCGCGGCCCCCGGGTGTAGTCCCCGAACTCCGCGGTGTCGCTCACCGAATAGCGCATATAGCTGATGCCGCCCTGGTAGAACAGGTCCACGATGAGCTTCAGCTCATGGAGGCATTCGAAATAGGCGATCTCCGGGGCGTAGCCGGCTTCCACCAGGGTGTCGAAGCCGGCCTTGACCAGTTCCGAGACGCCGCCGCAGAGCACCGCCTGTTCGCCGAACAGGTCGGTTTCGGTCTCTTCCCGGAAGGAGGTCTCCAGCACCCCGGCCCGGGTGGCCCCGATCCCCTTGGCATAGGCCAGGGCGGTGGCCAGGGCCTTGCCCGAGGCGTCCTGTTGCACCGCCACCAGGGAAGGCACTCCCGCTCCCTTTTCGTACTCGCTCCGCACCAGGTGGCCGGGGCCCTTGGGGGCCACCATGATCACGTCCACCTTGGGGTCCGGGACGATCTGGCCGAAATGGATGTTGAAGCCGTGGGAAAAGAGCAGGGTCTTGCCCGGGCCCATATGGGGCTTGAGATCGTTTTCATAGAGAGCGGCCTGGACGTGGTCCTGGGTGAGAATCTGCACCACCTTGGCCTTCTTGGCCGCCTCCGCGGCGGCGACCGGCTTGAAGCCGTATTTCACCGCCAGCTCGAAATTGGGAGTCCCGGGCATCTCGGACACCACCACGTCCACGCCGCTGTCCCGGAGATTGAGGGCCTGGGCGTGTCCCTGGGAGCCGAAGCCGATGATGGCCACCTTCTTGCCTTTCAACACCCCCAGATCCGCATCCGCATCGTAGTACATTTTCATGGTTGAATCTTTCCCCTTATTGTGGGCGGGGTCTGCCCGCCGGAATCCATCGGAAAACTGAACCCTTCAGCCAAAATTAACATCATGGCTGGGCGTGCCCAGCCTAGATATTACAGCCCGTCGTTCCCAGCTTGGATAATTTGGCGCGTCCAGCGCGCCAAGCTTTTTCATGGGCGGGCGAGGCCCGCCCTCCATCTCACTCCTTCTTGCTCCGCTGGATGGCCAGGGTGCCGGTGCGGGCCACTTCCTGGACGCCGTGGTTTTTCAGGAGGTCCAGCACCGCCCGGATTTTTTCGTGGTTGCCGGTGATCTCCAGGGTATAGGTGTTGGCGCTGACGTCCACCACCCGGCACCGGAAGATATCCGCGATCCTGAGCACCTCGGCCCGGGACTTGTCCTCGGCCTTCACCCGCACCAGGACCATCTCCCGCTCCACGTGCTCCAGTTCGCTCAGGTCCACCACCTTGATGATGTTGATCAGCTTCCGCAGTTGCTTGATGATCTGCTCGGTGATCTGCTCATCCCCGGTGGACACGATGGTGATCCGGGAGACTTCCGGGTCTATGGTTTCGGCCACGCACAGACTCTCGATATTGAAGCCCCGGCCGCTGAACAGGCCGGTCACCCGGGAGAGCACCCCGGGAATATTATCCACCCATATTGAAATGGTATGTCGCGGCTCCATCTTCCCCTCCTAGGCCAGTAACATTTCGTGCATGGCCTTGCCTGCCGGCACCATGGGCATGACGCACTCTTCCCGTTCCACCCGGAAGTCCATGACCACCGGCCGGGGGGCCTTTAGGGCCTCTTTGATCACCGGCTCCACCTCCTCGGGTTTGGTGGCCCGGAGCCCCACGGCCCCATAGGCGTCGGCCAGCTTGACAAAATCCGGGGCCGCATGAATATCGGTATGGCTGTAACGGCGCTCATAAAAAATCTGCTGCCATTGGCGCACCATCCCCAGGTAGGAGTTATTCAGGATGGCGATCTTCACCGGCAGATTATTGTCCACCACCGTGATCATCTCCTGGATGTTCATCTGAATGCTGCCGTCCCCGGCGATATCGATGACGCAGGCGTCGGGTTGGGCCACCTGGACCCCCATGGCTGCGGGGAAGCCGTAGCCCATAACTCCCAGGCCCCCGGAAGTCATCAGGCGCCGGGGATACTTGAACTTGTAAAACTGGGCCGCCCACATCTGGTTCTGTCCCACTTCGGTGGTGATATAGGCCTCCCCCCGGGTGAGCTCATAGAGCTTCTCGATGACAAATTGGGGCTTGATGACCTGGTCATCCCAGACATAGGTCAGGGGATGGTCCTTGTCCCACTGTTTGACGGTATCCAGCCAGGCCTGGCGGACCTCCGGCCAATCCCGGGCCGGCTTGGACTCCAGCAGCTCGTTGAGCTGCCGCAGCGTATCCCGGCAATCGCCCACGATGGGGACATCCACCACCACGTTCTTGCTGATGGAGCTGGGGTCGATATCGATATGGATGATCTTGGCGTGGGGGGCGAATTCCGACAGCTTGCCGGTCACCCGGTCGTCGAACCGGGCCCCCACCGCAATCAGGACATCGGACTGAGACACGGCCATATTGGCGCAGTAAGTGCCGTGCATCCCCAGCATCCCCATCCACAGGGGGTGGTCGCCGGGGAAGCCCCCCAGGCCCATGAGGGTGCTGGTCACCGGGATTTGCAGGGCCGTGGCGAACGTATAGAGCTCTTTCGAGCTATCCGACAGCACAATGCCGCCGCCGGTATACAGCACCGGCTTCCTGGCCTGGAGGATCATATCCAGGGCCCGGGCCACCTGCCGGGGGTTGGCATGGTACGTCGGGTTGTAGCTCTTGATCTTGACCGTATCAGGAAACTTAGGGACGGTTATGGCCTGCTGCACGTCTTTGGGCAGATCCACCAGCACCGGGCCGGGCCGCCCGGAGCGGGCGATATGAAAGGCTTCGTGAATCGTCTGAGCCAGGTCCTTGACGTCTTTGATCAGATAATTGTGCTTGGTGCACGGCCGGGTAATGCCCACAATGTCAACTTCCTGAAATGCGTCGTTGCCGATCAGGGCGGTGGGCACCTGCCCGGTGAACACCACGATGGGGATGGAATCCATGTAGGCCGAGGCGATCCCGGTCACCGTGTTGGTGGCCCCGGGCCCCGAGGTGACCAGGGCCACCCCCACCTTGGAGGAGGCCCGGGCATAGCCGTCTGCGGCATGCACCGCCGCCTGCTCGTGCCGTACCAGGAAATGCTTGATATGAGGGGTGCGGGTCAGCTCATCGTAAATGTCAATGACCGCGCCGCCCGGGTAACCGAAGATGTGCTTCACTCCCTCCCGCTCCAGGCATTTCATCAGGATCTGGGCGCCGTTCAGTTTCATTGCAGACTTCCCTTCTGCCGATGCTGGGCCAGGATCTGTTCTATCCGATCGCGTCCGGCCAGCTTTAATTTTTGTAAACGCTTCCGCTCAATAGTCTCCGCAGTGGTCAGATATGGCCGGCGGTTGAATTCGTCTAACTGCTTCTCATAATCCCGGTGTTCCTCCACATACCTCTTTAACTCCGGGTCCCGATCCATTAACTGGTCTATGAGTTCCAGGTCCTGTCTTTCCATGTTCTGCCTCTGGCCATAAAGATTATTGAAAAATTATATTAGAATAACCCCCAATTTTTGTCAATCAAGGGGAAAATAAGAATTTAAGATAACTTACGGTTCCAAATGACCGTTGTTCGTCAGCCCTCCCTCCGAAAAAATCCATCTCCCATCCGTTCCTGAACCCCGGATGAACGGCAGTAATTCCCTCAAAGCCGCCCGCTCCCCCAACAAAAAAACAGGGCCGCAAGCGGCCCTGCCTGAAGGTGTCGGTGGTGGTGGTCATGGGTTATGGCCTTAACATCCTCCTTGGCCCCACCAGCCCCAAACCCAACAGGCAGGCCGAGACGCGCAACAATACCGCGCCGATGGCTACTCGCAATCCGGTGGAAATCGTTAGGAGCCGGGCAGGATTTTTCATAAACTATATTATATCCCAACCAAATTGCCCTTAGCAAGTCCTTTCAAGCGGACAGACAAAAAAGGGCCATGTTCTTAGACATGGCCCTCTTTGATCCAGCCCGGTGGGACTGCCGCCCCCGCCTCGCGCCCCTTTCGTCGCATGGCTTATGGGGGGCCGGCGGCAGATTCCCGGGTCCTCGGGCTTCAATCCTCTAGCAAAGATAACGGCCACAGGCCGTCCTAGACTACCTGACCCGGGCCCCGCGCAGCAGGGATGAAAAGTTCGGTGGGGTGGGCGTCCACGCCTGACGCCGCCGCCTGAAGCGATGGTGCGCGGTGCGCACCCCCCGAGGAACCTTTTAAAGCACGACCGCTAAAAAACCCCTCCCCCCTCAGGCGCGGTGGGGTGTGAGAGGCTGGCTGGCTTCGCGCACCATTACCGGGAAGGGGGTGCCCCGGCGCACTTCCCCTTTGATCCAGGAGTGCTGACTCTTCATATCCTCCAGGAGTTCCTGTCCCCGGATGAGCAATTGCCAGACGCGGCGCCGGAAGGAACTGGCCGGCGGGCCCTCCCCGGCCAGCAGTTTCTTGAAATAGGGATAATGGGTGATCTGGCTGACCAGATGGCAGCACTTGTCGAACAGGTCGGGATAAAAATAGGGCAGATCATCCTGATTTTCCTCTAGAAAAGCCACCGCCAAGGCCAGCCGGCGGCTGGGCCCCAGCCCCTGCTGACGCCTGCCCGGCTGAGCCAGCTTCTCCAGGGGCTGGAGTTGCTGCACCTGGGACAGATAGGCCAGGCGGTGCACCACCTCCCGGTGCAACTCCCGGTGTTTGGTGAACACCTCCCGGTATTCCCGTTGCGACAGATAGCTGTTGAGCAATTTCTTGGTGGCCTCGAAGGTCTCCTGGCCGTAGGTCCCCAACCGACGCTGATTCTTGGCCAGCCAGGCGGACAGGAACTTAAGGCGGTCCTCGTGGGTCTTGGTGGAGGCGACCAGCTCGCTGCGCCGGTAGGTGATGGTGCCGCTGTGCTCCCCCCGGACGATATCGGTCAGCTCTTTCAGGGTCCGCTTGGTGTCCTTCAGGATATTGAGGCTCACTTCCCGGCCGCCGTGGCAAGGGTGGATGATTTCCTGGCGCACGATGGACAAGGCCCGGTCTTCCAGGACATTGAACCGGTTGTATTTGTGCTGCTGGTAGGTCAACTTCAGGGTCACCACCCGCCGTCCCGGGTCCACGTAATAGCCCCCCTCGTACAAATGGGGATAGGCCTCCGCCAGAGAGGGCGCCAAGGAAATGAGGGCGACCTTTTCCACCAGGGGATAGCGTTTCTGCTCGAACCCGCACAGGCTGGTAATGGTCCGGTCCGAGCAGCCCAGCACCTTGATCAGATACTGTTCCTTGAGGCGGCTCAGCCGCCGGGCGAACAAGGCCCCGGAAGTCCGGCGTTCCGAGGCGATGGGAAAGCCATACAGTTCCATGAGGAACTGGTAAATGAACTCCCGCTCCCGCTCATAGCTGGCGCTGTCCTTTTGCCTGAATTTTCCCAACTTGCGCCCCAGGGCCTTGAGTTCGGTGTCCAGGTCCGAGGGAAACGAGCCGTAGACTCCCAGCAGGCGGAACACCCCCGCCTCATCCTGGGCAATCACGTGAGCCCGGTCCATGTGGAACAGAAATTTCAGCATCGCCGGATAATGCGCCAGGTCGGTGATATCCCGGGTGCCCAATTGCTGCTTCAAAACCGGCCGCAGATCCCGATCCAGGTGGGGGACGATTTTATCCAGATTTTCCCGAATCGACCGCCGATCCCCTTCCTCCGGCGCATGCAGGAGGTCGAACTGGAAGATTTCCTCCTGGTAGGACAGAACCCGATTGAAGGCCACCATGCTGAAGCTGGGCAGGTGCTTATATTCCGAGAAGTTCTTTTCAAAGGACGGCAGCAGCTCCCGGGGCTCCACCAGGGGATACTCGGCGTTGTATGGGTCCAGCAAACCCTGGCGGATATGGGTGTATTCCAGGAAATCCTTGAGGAGAGAGGGGTCCCGGATGACCGCGCCCCTCCCCTCGTAGGCGGTCAAGGACTGGCCGTCCAGTTTCACTTCGCTGAAAAATTTCCGGGAGCGCGCCATTTAACCTGCCATGATCTTGAGGTGAACCTGTCGGGTGCGGGGCCCGTCGAACTCCGCCAGGAAGACCCCCTGCCAGGTCCCCAGGAGCAATCTCCCCTGGCTCACCAGCACCGTGAGGTCGGGTCCCATCAGGGAGGTCTTGATATGGGCCGGCGAGTTGCCTTCGGCGTGGCGGTAAGCCTCCCGGTCGCTGATGATTTTATTCAACACCATGAGGATGTCCGCCTGGACGCTGGGGTCGGCGTTTTCGTTGATGGTCAGGCCCGCGGTGGTGTGCGCCGAAAAAATATGGCAGACGCCTTCCGTAATCCCGCTCTGGCGGACCACCTCCTGGATCTGCCGGGTGATCTCCACCAGTTCGATGCGGCTGCCGGTGCGCACGGTCAACGAGTGGAGCATGCTCACCTCCGGATAAGAAGCGGTTCATCGCCTGGCAACACCAGGCCGGAGGCGGCTTCAGGTTTCTCAGGTCGTTCCTCTTCCGAGGCGAAGTACAGGGCATATCGGACCAGTTCTTTCAGGAAGGGGTTTTCCCCGATGAGCCCGCTTTGATCCGGGCCCTCCAGATCAGCCGCCGCCCGGGCCGCTTGGGAGTCCTCCTCCCGGCCCTGCAGGTGCAGGTAGTAGGCCATGGTTTTAAGGCGTCGTTGCCAGTCGGCCCGGCCCTCGCGAGGGTACAGGGCCAGGGTCGCTTCATCCAGCAACGCGTCGGCCCGGACCTGTTTCTGCTGATCGGTCAACACCAGGGGGCTGTCCTCCACCTCCCGGAGCCTGGCCAGCCAGGGCTCAATCTCCTCGGGCTCCGGCAGCCAGGAGTGGAACAGCGGGTCCAGGGCCAGCTTCCGGGCCTGCTCCAGGGACCGGCCCCGCTCGGCGCCGGGAATGGGCGGCCGCACCTGGTCCAGGTCGGGGGCCGCGTCCGGGTGGCCCCAATAGCGGAAGATTTTCTCCCGTAAGGCCACATAGCGGGAGGTCCCGGAGCCGCCGTCGGGATTGCGGAGGTAAGCCTCCTCCAGCAGCCGCACGGCGTGAGCCGGGGGTGAAGGACACCACTCAAATATCCCCTGCTCCCCGAAATTATCCCAGAATTCCTGCTGGTCCCGGCGGCTCAAGGACAGGAGCACGCACTCTTTAAAGCCCTCCACATCGCTGATCCGGGAGGCCAGGAAGTTGCCCCCCAGGACCCCCGACGGACCTTGCAGGATGACGTAACTTTCCCCGGTTCCCAAAATGGAGGAGACGACAGCCGCCAGGGCGCCGGGCCGGGGCGCTCCCATGGTCGCCTCTTCCCGGGGCAGCAGGTCATCCGGCACTTCCACCCCCCTGGTTTTGAGGCGGTGCAGGGTCTTTTTCAGGGCCTTGCGCCGGACCTTATCCCCGGCCTCGCCGAAAAGCGCCGCCAGCAGGGTCGGGATGGCCGGATGATTCAGGGCCCCCAGGGCCGTCATCAGGCACACATCCTCGTCAGGGTTTAGGGCCTCGGGGCGGACCTGCTCCCTCAGGGCCTCTAAATCGACCGCCGCCTCCAAAGCCGCCTTGACTGCGGCCACCCGGCTCTCCAGTCCGGCTTGGGCCTCAGGCGTCAGGGCCGAAGACGCCGCGCCGCTCCGGGGCTTGACCTTTTTCCGGCGTTCCATCACGGTCTTTCCGGCGGGCTGGATTCAATGGCCACCTGGTCGGGCTGGCCCATCTCACTCAGATAGACGTTGACTCTCTGGCCCGGGGGCAATTTCAAAGTCTGGCCCACGTAATCCGGCTGGATGGGCAGTTCCCGCCCGCCCCGGTCCACCAGGACCGCCAGTTCGATGCGCCGGGGCCGGCCGTAATCGATGAGCGCGTCCAAGGCCGCCCGGACGGTGCGCCCGGTGAACAGCACATCGTCCACCAGCACCACCTCCTGATCGTCGATGGAGCCGGGCAGTTCCGTCTTGCCCACCAGGGGCTTGTGGCTCAACTGGGTCCAATCGTCCCGGTACAGGGTGATATCCAGAACCCCCACCCGCACCGGCCGGGAAGTGCGCCGCCCGATGTTGGCCGCCAGCCGTTGGGCCAGAAAGGCCCCCCCGGTCCGGATGCCCACCACCACCACTTCGTCCGGGTTTTGATGGTTCGCCATGATTTCATCGGTGAGCCGCTCCAGGGTCTGTTCCATCTTTCGGGCCGGCATGGTTAATTTCTTGTCTGATGTCATGGAATTTTAACTTTCCCCTTTTTCCGGACCTGGCGTGGCCGAGGCGCCGGTCTGGTTTTGGTAAATCCCTCTCCCAGGAAAACGAGGGGGTCGGACTCCGGACCCCGGCCTCCCCCCCATTGCGCAAGCCAACTAGTCGATATATTTATAATACCATGATTTCTCGAAGAAAACAAGGTAGAGCCGGAGTTGTTAATGGCTTATTTTGAAAAAACCAGGTATTAAAAAAACTAGTGCGAAGGCCGCCCCAAATTCTCTTACCATTCAAACCGGTTCCTTATTTCTAGAAAAACAGGTAGCTTACCTTCTACGGTAGACCACCGCGCCAATTCATTCAGATCAATTTTATTATCTTTCGCAACCAATAATGCTTGCTCTAAGCTCTGTTTATCTCCCCAATAGTAATACGCTGCCAGTCTATCTTTAACGCAATCAGTTGGAGAAAGAATTTTTAATTCTCCTGTAAAGAAATTTAATGTGATAACTTCTTTTACTGGTTCTTTTCCAACAGAAAGTGGGCCTGAGGGGAATTCTAAGAAAATATCTGTTTCTGAGCTTTTAAAATATTTATTTTTATCATAAATAAATCCTATTATGCTTAGAACCCGTTTTAATTTCCTTATACCAACTGAGCCAAATTCAATAAAATCCAAGTCAAGGGAAGCATATTTATTTTTAGAATAAATTGAGACGCAACTTCCCCCTGACAGGACAACGTCAATACCATTGCGTCTGAGATGGCTGCTTATAAATGCGGCCAATTCTCCAATCGACATATTCTTAATTGATTTCACCATGGCTTTCCGCCTCTCCTGGGCCTTCGTCGGTTCATCAAAAGCTTCTCTCGCTCCGTTGGGGGGTAAAAAGTTAAAGCCTTTTCGAGGAGATTTTCGATCTCGGGCTTAAGTGCATATCTAGGATTAAATGAATATAAACGAGTTTTCCCCACCAGACGGCTACATAAAATTCCATTGATTTCAAATTTTTCAAGTCCCTTCTGAATGGGAGTCAAGTCTGTATTATAAAATCTTGCTATCTCGCGCGCATATCCTTCCCCTCTCGCATAGATGAAAAGAAGGGCCCTTTCGGCGCTAATTGATCCGAGCAGTGGCGCTAACATTTCAGAAGACCTTATAAATAGGTCATGTGACCTTTTATATAGTTTATTAGACCTCTTTTTTAGGTCAATATAATCTAGCTTGCACGAAAATGCAATGGAAAAAATAAATTTGCCCATAAGAAATATTGTTAAAATTAGAGATAACCCACTACCCAGGAGTCGAATCCCCTCTCGCCCCCCAACACCGGCTCGGGCTTAAACCGCCGCCGACCCTCCCTTCATCAGCCGGTTTCCCTTAACGTGAATCGGAGGTATAATAGAAAATCTCCTGGAATTCATAATTCAGGTTCATCAGCCGATTGTTAAGATAAATGCCCTTCATGTCCTCGGGACGTGGGCTCAGGGAATCCGACCCCAAAAGGGGGCCGCCTCGGCGGTGCACACAGCCTTGATTACTAAACCTTGTATGGAACCGGTTTTCCCGGAGGTTTTCCCATGACTGCTCCGATTGATCGGCTCAACCAGGCCATGACCCTTAAAGAAGCCCGGCAGCTCCTGGGCCTCGAGCTCCAGGCCACCCGGAAGGACGTCAGGGCCGCCTATCGCCGGGCCGCCCGCCGCTGGCATCCGGACCGGGCCCCGGCCGGCGCCGAAGAAGAATTCCGGGCCCGGATGCAGCAAATTAACGCGGCCCACCAGCGGATAGTCCAATTCATCGAGAATTATCGTTACCACCTGGCGGAAGACGCCGGCCCCGACAACGTCCAGAAGTGGTGGACCGACCGCTTCTACACCGGGGTGTGGGGGCCGCCGGCCTCAGAAAAACCGGAGCGGGAAGACGACTGATGCAGGTGTTAAAGCTGCTGTTGATTCTTCTCTTGGTCCACCTGGCCCCGGCGCCGGCGCCGGCGGTCGCCGCGGCCGCGCCGGCCATCCAGGAAAGCCTCCACTATCAAATAAGCCTGGGCCCCTGGGACGATGTGGCCCGGGTTCACCTGACCTTCAAAGAGGTGGCCCCGGGGCGCTACCTGGCGGAGTTTTCCGGCGCGGCCCAGGGAATGTGGCGGTTGTTGAGCCGGTGGCTGCCCGAGCGCTACCAGGCCGAGATGGTCTATCGGGACGGCCGGCTTCAACCCCTGGTCTATCGGGAAGAATTCCTCAACCAGGGCCAACCCGTGGTCAAAGAATACCGCTTTGACTATACCGGCAACCGTCTCGCCCTCTGGCGCCAATCCGGTGACCATCCCAAAGTCAAGAAATGGGAAGTGCCTCTGACCGGCCCGGTTTATGATATTCTGACCCTGTTTTACAACGTCCGCCTGGGCGCGTTGGGGCCGTTGCCCGGCGGCACCACCCTCCGGGTGGCGGTCCTGCCCACCCCCGAACCCCAGGAGATGGTCTTTCGCATCGGCCTGGCCGGGGAGGAGGGCCGCAAAGTGATGTTGAACTTCCGGGGGCCGGAATCCTCTGCCACCGACCAGTATTTCATCTTTCTCAACCCGGCCAACGTGCCCACCCGGGCCTGGACCCGGGTGACCGTGTTCGGCAAGCTCATGGGGCGCTTGCTGAACCCCGGCGAAATCAGGCCGGGGAGCCTGGTGGCCTTGGCTCCCGCTGCCGCTCCCGCGGCGGGAACCCACCGGTGAGGAGTCCGGCTCTTTGAGCGCTTGCGCCCGGCGTGCCGGCCCCCTCTCCCGGCTGGTCTTCCTGGTCCTGCTCCGGCTGCTGCTGTTTGGGGGCCCGGCCCTGGCAGACCCCGCCCTCCTGGACGATTTGCACTACCGCTTGGAGGCCCTGGTCTGGTCGGATGCCGCCCGGGTCCGGGTCACCCTGAAACGCCTGGGTCCGGACCGCTTCGCCGCCGAAGTCGTGGGGGAACCCCGGGGCTTTGTCAAGGTTTTGACCGGAGAGCGCCGGGAGCGCCTGGCCACCGAGATGGTCTGGCGCCATGCCCGTCTCCTCCCCCTCGTTTACCAGGAAGAAACCTGGCGCCGGGGCAAACGCCGACTGAAGGAATACCGCTTCGATCATGACCGGAACCGGCTGGAAATGTGGCAGAGCCGTGACGGTCAGGCGCCGGTCAGGAAATGGCGGACCGATCTCTCGGAGCCGGTCTTTGACCCCCTGAGTGCGTTCTACAACTGCCGCCTGGGTCTCCTGGGTCCCACCCGGCCGGGGGAAACCGTCTCCATCCCGGGCATCCCCTATCCCCGGCCCGAAGCCATGGAAGTCCGCCTGGGGCCTGAAACCCGGGAAGGTCGTCAGGCCATGGTCTCCCTGGTCAATCCCGTCTTCGAAGATTCCCGGGGGGTGGTGTTCGCTTCCCTGGACAAGCGCTTGGCGCCCCTCCGGGTCTGGACCACGGTCTTCGGCGTCACCATCACCGGCCGGTTGCTGCCGGAAAGCACGGTGATGCCCCCCGCCCTGCCCGGCTTAACCGCGCCGGCCCCGGTGGCGGCCCGCTGAGCCCGGAGGCGGCCCGGCTGGTTGCGCAGCTCTGGGTTGCAAGCTATTAGGAAAAGTTCTTTATAGAGTGCGTCTTACGCACCCAAAAATCACCCCCATGGCGGGCAACGCCCGCCCAAGTCTTTTCATGATTTATGGATGGGCCGCAGCAACGCGCAGGGCGGGAAAGCAAAACGCATTCCGCCTTCTATTGCAATTAACCCGGGAAAAGTCAGTTTCCGCATACCGGGAAAGCTCAACCTGGGGTGAACAAAATTATCATTGATTTTTTAGCCGGTTCATTAAAGAATTAGCATAAGTACACATGTTCACCCTTCCACCGAAGGGAATAACCGCTACGGAGGGTGACGGGCGTCTCAACCCGCCATAGACCCATGACCAAAAACATCATTCCTTTTGCCAGGGCCCAGCGTTCCGTCAAAGAGGTGGTGGAAAAATTCTATCAGGACCTGGATGACATCGAAGAAATTGTCATTATCGCCAAGGACCGGGAGGGCGAGTGGATCTTCGCCAATTCCGAGCTGGAAAACGAACTGGAATGGATCGGCAGCCTCTATAAATTTATCAACAAGGCCATCCTGGAAGACGGGGAGGATTTTTGAGCCTCAGGTCGCCCGGGCTGGATTTCCGGGTAATCTGCTAAACTGAATGCCATCAGGGTCCTTAGGGTAGGGCGGGCCGCCTGGCCCGCCTTTTTATTGATACCTGGAGACAATCTCCTGCCGGTGGGGCCTCAACCGGATAATGCAAGGCGATGGGGTGGCCGTAGGCGCCGTTGCTTTTGACGGCGGCCACGGGCCGCCCTATAATTTTTTAGGGGGTTTTTCAACAGGCGCTACCGGGGCTCAACCTGGCAAGAGTTCCTTAAGCAGGCCTATCTCCGGAGCCAGGCCCAGGCCTCGGGGAGTTCGGGCCGGGAGAAGTTCCGCAATTCTCCGGCAATGAAGGGCGCGCCGAGATGCAGTTTCAGGCGCAGGCGCCAGGAGGCCCCCACCAGCGCAATCTTCTCCAGGTCGTTCAGGTGGCGGCGCCCGAAGCCGTCATCCCCCAGGTTCTCCAGATTCCAGCCCTGAAAATCTTCCTTGAGGTAGAGGAGCACGCGCACCCCCTTGTGCTCTTCCAGGATAGGCTCAAGCCGGGGGATCAGAACTTCGGTGTAGTCCCGGCTGGTGAACCTGCCGCTGACCTTCACCCCCAGAATGTTTCCTTGACTTTCCGGCAGGATTTCCAGCATGGGGTTTGAGGAAAGATTTTTCTGGGCGGCCATTGAGGGTGCGCGGTGCGCACCCTACAACTCACCCCCGAGTATGAAAAATCCCCCCTGCCCCCCTTTATCAAAGGGGGGTGTCAAAGTCCCCCTTTGGCAAAGGGGGATTTAGGGGGATTTGAAAGGAGTTTTTCACGGTAAGGCCTCGGCTGTCATGAATACACCCTTCAACCCGTCTGGCCTCTCCACACTTTTTAACTGCTCACCGCTCCCGGCTTGCTGTCTAACCCAGGCCATAATCGCCGGTATTATCCACCGGCCCCAGGAGGGCCACGCCCCAGGCGGACGGCCGGAGCAGCTCCCGAGCCAGTTCCAGGATCTCGGCGGCGCTGACCTTCAGCATCCCCCCGATGACTTCCTCCAGGGGCAAGTAACGGCCGAAGTGCAGCTCATGCTTGGCCAGGCGCAGCATGCGATGCTCGCAATCCTCCGCGGCCAGGATGATCGAGCCTCGCAAGTGTTCCCGGGCCGCGGTCAACTCCGCCTCCGAGACTTTTTCTTGGGTGAACTGCTTAAGTTCCTGGCGGATGGCGTCCATGACGGCCCCCAGGTTTTTGGGACTCACCCCCGCGGAGATGCCCACCAATCCGGCATCGCTGAAAAATTGGACATACGACTGGATGGCGTAGGCCAACCCCAGGTGTTCCCGGATGACCTGAAAGAGGCGGGAACTCATGTTGCCCCCCAGGATCAGCTGGAGCATGGTGGCCGCATAGCGCCGGCCATCGCCCGCCGCCACTCCCGGGGCCCCCAGGCAGAAGTTGACCTGTTCCAGGTCCCGGGCCAGGGCGTAAACTCCGGGATGGGTGTTGACGGCCTCCCGCCCCCGATGCGGGACCCCGTCGGCAAAATCCTGAAACCCGGCGGCCACCAGGTCCACCAGTTCCTGGTGCCGGACCCGCCCCGCGGCCGCCACCACCGTGTCTGCGGGGCGATAGGCCGCCCGGCGGTACGTGAGCAACTCCTCCCGGCTGACCCGGGCGATGTGCTCCGCCTCCCCCAGGATGGGCCGCCCGAAGGGGTTGTCCCCCCAGAAGTTCCGGGCAAAGTGGACCTGCACCAGTTCTTCCGGGTCGTCTTCCTGGGCGTAAATCTCTTCCAGGATGACCTGCCGCTCCCGTTCCAGGTCGCCGGCCGCCAGGAAGGACCTGAGGACCAGGTCCCCCAGGAGGTCCACCAGCCGGGGCAGGCGCTCCCCCAGGACCCGACCGTAAAAACAGGTCTGCTCCTTGGTGGTGAAGGCGTTGCACATCCCGCCTAACTGGTCAATTTCCCTGGCAATATCCAGGACGGTTCGCCGGGGGGTGCCCTTAAAGGCCATGTGTTCCAGGAAATGAGTCAAGCCGTTCTCGGGGGCGGTCTCATCCCTGGAACCAACGTTGAGCCACACCCCCACCGCGGCGGCGTGGAAGTAAGGCAACTCTTCCGTAACGATCCTGAGACCGTTACTCAGGACGCTTTTTTGGTACACGGTGGGGCCGTCTCTCCGGTTCTTGCGGCGGACCTTCCTGGGGGAGCAGGGCCTTCCGGGACAGGCGGATCTTCCCCTGCCGGTCCACGTCCAGCACCTTGACCATCACTTCGTCCCCCTCCTTGAGGATCTCGTCCACGGTCTTCACCCGGCGATGGGCCAGCTCTGAAATGTGCACCAGGCCGTCGGTGCCCGGCAGGATCTCCACAAAGGCGCCGAAGTCCATGATCTTTTTCACCTTGCCCCGGTAGACCGCGCCGATTTCCGCCTCCGCGGTAATCTCCTTGATCATCCGGATAGCTTCGTCCGCGGCCGTCTGGTCCGACGAAGAGATGTGGATGCGGCCGTCGTCCTCGATATCGATCTTGATGCCGGTGGCGGCCACGATCTGCTTCACCATCTTGCCGCCGGGGCCGATCACCTCCCGAATCTTATCGGGATTGATGGTGATGACGATGATCTTGGGCGCGTGTTCCTTGAGGGTGGGTGACGGCTCGGCGATGATCTGGTTCATCTTGTCCAGGATATGGAGCCGCGCCTCCCGGGCCTGGCTCAGGGCCTGACCCATGATCTTTCGGGTCAGCCCGGTCATTTTGATATCCATCTGCAGGGCGGTGATCCCCTGGGCCGTGCCGGCCACCTTGAAGTCCATGTCGCCCAGGGCGTCTTCATCTCCCAGGATATCGGACAACACCGCCACCCTCTCGTCCTCTTTGATGAGCCCCATGGCCACCCCGGCCACCGCGCTCTTGATGGGCACCCCTGCGTCCATCAGGGCCATGGAGGCCCCACAGACCGTCGCCATGGAGGAGGAGCCGTTGGACGACAGGATTTCGGAGACAATGCGGATGGTATAGGGAAACTCTTCCGCCGAGGGCAGGACCGGGGAAATGGCCCGCTCGGCCAGGGCCCCGTGGCCGATTTCCCGGCGTCCCGGACCCCGGAGCATGCGGGCCTCGCCCACCGAATAGGGCGGGAAATTATAATGGAGCATAAAAGACTTGAAGGTCTCGCCCACCAGGGTTTCGATCTTCTGTTCATCCGAGGGCGTGCCCAGGGTGGCCACCGCCAGGGCCTGGGTTTCGCCCCGGGTGAAGACCGCCGAGCCGTGGGTGCGGCTCAACAGGGCCACTTCCCCGGTGATGGGCCGGACTTCGTCATAGCTCCGGCCGTCAATGCGGCGCTGCTCCGTGAGCACCAGGTTCCGCACCAGTTTTTTCTGGCATTCCGAGATCAGGCCCCGGATTTCCTTCTCCCGGCCTTCCACCTCCGGCCCCAGGGCCTCCAGCACTTCCTGCCGGGCCTGGTCCATGGCCTGATGGCGCGCCTGTTTCTCCGCAATTGCCACCGCGGCCAGGAACTTGTCCCGGGCCAGGGCCTCGATTTGCTGGCGCAATTCCGTGTAATCCGGCGGCTCCGGAGATTCCCGTCGGGGCCGGCCGATCTCCTGGGCCATGGCGGAGATCAGGTCCAGGATAGGTTTGAGCTGCTCCTGGGCGAAAAACAGGGCCTCCAGCACCTCGTCTTCCTGGACCATCTGAGCGCCGGCCTCCACCATCACCAGGCCCTGGGGGGCGCCGGCCACGATCAGGTTCAGGCTGCTCTCCTTCAGTTGCGAGTTGGTGGGATTGACTACCAGCTCACCGGCGATTTTCCCCACCCGCACCGCGGCCACCGGGCCGTTGAACGGGATGTCGGAGATGGCCAGGGCTGCGGCCGCCCCGTTCAGGGCGACGATATCCGGGTCATTTTCCATGTCCCCGGAGAGCACCGTGGCGATGATCTGAATTTCATTGATCAGCCCCTTGGGGAACAGCGGCCGTAACGGCCGGTCAATGAAACGGGAGGTCAGGGTCTCTTTTTCCGAAGGCCGGCCGATCTCCCGCCGGAAAAAGCTCCCGGGCACCCGCCCGGCTGCGTAGGCTTTCTCCATATAATCCACCGTCAGGGGGAGAAAATCGATGCCTTCCCGCACCGAGTCGGAGATGACCGCGGTGACCAGCACCGCGCTCTCCCCATAGCGCACCAGCACTGCGCCGCTGGCCTGTTGGGCCAAATGGCCCGTTTCAAAACGGAGTTCTCGGCCTCCGATTTCTACTGCAAATATTTTTGCCATGTTCTTCTGATGAGCCTCCTACTTTCTCAGGCCAAGTTGCTCGATCAAAGCCCGGTAACGGTCGATGTCCTTGTTCTTTAAATAGTCCAGGAGGCGACGGCGCTGACCCACCAGCTTGATCAATCCCCGACGGGAATGGTGGTCCTTGGCATGGACCTTGAAATGATCCGTCAAGTAACTGATGCGCTCGCTCAGGATGGCTACCTGCACTTCCGGGGAGCCGGTATCGGCGTCGTGCAGCCGGTAGCGATCGATGATCTCCTGCTTTTGCTCCGTATTTAAGGCCACGTTTTCCTCCTTTTTTAGCGGTCAGCTTGCAGCGTTCAGCCGTCAGCCAAAACTCCACGGCCCCCTGGCGATTTTGACCGCGTTATTTATCCTCGCATGATTGGCCGGCATGCCTATGCCTGGCTTAGCTGTCTCCTGTGCCTCAGCCGGCGCCGGCCGACCTTGGCGGTTTAGCCATGCCCGGCGCGTAAGCCGCGCCCTACGGCTGGCCGGGACGCAGACTTTCCCGCCTGGGCCCACGCTGGCTAGACGCCCATGAGTCCACTTGGACTCACCCCCGGGGATGAAGAATCCCCCCTGCCCCCCTTTACCAAAGGGGGGTATTTAAGTCCCCCTTTCGCAAAGGGGGATTTCAACGGGGTTTTTCACGCCAACGCCTGAGCCTACCAAAATACCTTTCATGATTCCCGGTTGCTCCAAAGGCCCATGAACACCCAATCCAAATTCTGGGCGCCCATCCGCCCCCGGCTCACGGCTCACTGTTGAAAAACACCCGCAGGGGGGCCAG